>JAABUT010000666.1_pt1 | contig 45296 bp, 47 predicted proteins | sample 5559281 | NCBI WGS metagenome assembly JAABUT01 (sample SAMN10711880, study PRJNA513359) | rock metagenome | isolation source: Antarctica rocks | place: Antarctica: Victoria Land, Ricker Hills nord | collected 2016-01-04
CATGCGCGGAAAGGAGGGCATCGCCACCAGCGCCACGCCGTCGTCAACGGCAGAAGTGCCCACGTAAGGGGTGATGGCTGCCGTATTTTAGGCGACAATTCCGCTGCCTTGACAACGACAATCTACATCATCGGTAGGGCATCCGAAAGTCGGCCCAGCTCCGGGGCCATCGTCCACCGCCCCGCTATGGGGGGACTGACCGGGATCACTCGCAGCGTGAGGATCGACAGGCAGCGGCGCGGCGGTGTCAATGCCAACCGGGGCGAAGCGCCCCCCCTTCGTGCGGGACCGTTTACGGGGCGGCTCCCCCGTGATAGCCACCACGTCGGCCGCACCATTGAGGCTGGGCGCTGTTTGATCGGGCGCGGACATGGTAGTGTACAAATCGTCCTCGGGTCTCGGCTCGTGCATGCGACCTCCTCGGAGCGTAGAGGTATTGACGATCCAGACGGGCACTTATCTCCTTGCTCTCGTTACCGTCGATGGTTCGCCCTACCGAAGGCACCATCCTTTCTCGACAGCGGCGTCCACTCACAACGGACCCTCACGATGGGACCAGTGCAGCCAATCCCGCTAACCTCATCATATATTCTTAAATAGCAGTGTTATTTTTACTGCATTGTAATAGCTAGAGTATAAGAACTGACAAGGGCACCTGTCAACCATGTAGAATGGGGGGGCTGAGCACCCCTCGAAGCGTAGCTGGCGGATGGAGGAGGGAGGCGGCAGAAGGGAAAGAGCGACTGTGAGTGATCAAGCGCGCCCCGGCACACTCGCGCAGCGGCTGGACCGACTATTTAAGACCATGCATCCGTTGCACCGCGGCGAGTACTCTACTCAGGAAGTAGTCGATGGGATCGCGGCGCAGGGCGGCCCCCGCATATCGACGGTCTACCTCTGGCAGCTCCGCAATGGGCGTCGTAACAATCCCACCAAGGAGCACCTCGAGGCTTTGGCCTTGTTCTTTGGCGTGTCGCCGAGCTATTTCTTCGAGGACGACGTCAGCGACATCGAGGCCCAATTGGAGGTTCTGGTCCTCTACCGCGACCAGCAGGTACGGCACATCGCCGAGCGCGCGGCAGCCACAGCGGCGGCCCTGCCCGAATCCCGCCGCAATGACGTTCTCGAGTTACTGGAGATTTTGCGCCGCGCGAGTGAGTCTGCGTCACCTCCGCCGCGCGGTGAGAAACCAACGGAGACAGAGTGACGATGGACATGGAGGGCATTCGGCGGCGGTGGGGGGCGTGGATGCGGACTATGCCCCTCACTATCCCAGTTGATGTCGATCGTATCTGCGCCGCCCTCGGCGCACAGCGCGGCCGCGCTTTCGTGCTGGAACCGACGCTCCACTTGCCGACCGGCACCACGGGGCGCTGGCTCGCCACGGCGACGGCGGACATTATCCAATACGATGCCCGCCTCACCGGTCGGCATCGCCTACAGGTCATCTTCCACGAAATCGGCCACTCGATCTGCGGGCACGAACCGACCGCCGAGGAGTCAGAACTGGCGCTCCTGCGGATGCTCGATAAGCTCACCCCGGCTGCGATCCGACACATCAATGGGCGCTATCGCGGGCGCCACCCCGAACACCCGGATGAAATTGAAGCCGAAGGGTTCAGCGCCCTCGTGCTCGAAGAGATCGACCGCCGGAGTGGAAGCGCCGTATATGGCGAAGACGACCCCGGCCTCCGGGATTACAGCTGCTTCCTGTTCTTCGGCGCATGAATGGGGAGAGCCCACAATGCTATTCCTCGTCACAACCGCCGCCCTGTGGGGGCTTGCTCTCGCGACCTGCCCGGCTTGGTTCCGGGCGTGGGCGGCCCATTGCCAGCAGCCTCTTGAGACGGCCCGTCGGGGCTGGTTTTCGCTCGCAGCACTCCTCCTGGCCTGCTGCTGGACGCTCCTGCAACCGCCCGTCTACTACTTTGCCGATCGGCTGCTCGGCCTCCGCAACTTCGCCCAACTCATCGCGCATACCCTTGCCGTCGCCGCCGCCTGGTGTATCGGTCGATGGCTAACGGTCATGCCCTCGCCACGCGGTCCTGCGACGCGACTGGAACGGCTCTCTCGGGGCCCGGGCCTGGCCCTTGCGACCGCGATCGCCCTCGTCATCCTATGGATAATTGCTCCCCACGGGGCGGTCGAGGAGGTCGAGTACGTCGTGCGCCCAGGCGATCCTATCAGCGTCCCGCTCTACCGCATCCTGTTCTACGGGTATCTGGCGATGATCGGGGTGAGTCTGTGCTTGCACTCATGGGCCTATCGCCAGGCAGCCCGCCAGCCCCTCCTGCGCTGCGCCCTAGCGTTCCAAACCGGCGGCTGGGCTACCGGAGTGCTCTACCTGGCCCAGAGCGTTGCCCAGGCCGTCCTCCAATACGCAGGCGGGCCGTATCCCGAGGAGGAGGGGGCGCGTCTCCGCCCCCTCCTCCTCGCTGCGACGATCCTTGGCATCGGTGTCGGCCGTGCCCTGCCCCTCATCAGGCGGCTGTCCCAGCACCGGCAGCGTCACACACGGTGCCGTGCCTACCAACAACTCGAGCCCCTCGCCCGCGTCCTGCATACCGGCGCCCTCCCTGCTCCCGCCCTGGTCCACGCCCCCTGTGAGCACGCGACCCCACTCCGCGATCTCGATCTCCAACTCCACTTCCTGATCGTCGGCATCCGCGACGGGGCGCACGCCCTGAGCGGCTACATTACTCCGCAACTCCTCGCACAGGCACGGCGGCGCGCTCGGGAGTATCACCGCCTCCCCGATCCGGCGACGATCGATGGGGTCTGCATCGCGCTGGGGTTGCAGGCGCGCGCTGTCATGCCGCCACAAGCGGGCGAAGTTTGGCACCTGAGCGCGCCGCCCACAGCCGATCTCGCAAGTGAGGCAGCATATTTGCAGCGGGTGGCCCGGGCTTGGCAAGCCACCAAGCTTAGCGATCAAGGAGGAACGCCACGATGAGCAGCCAACAACCCCTCGACCGCCTCGCGCACCTGCTGACCGAAGCCCTCGCGCCGCGCTGGGCCGCGCCGGTCGCCCTGGGCCTCGTCGCCTGGCATTCGGCCCCCACCCGTCGGGCCGCGCTCGGCTGGACCCTCGCGGCGGCAGCCCTGAGCCCGTCGTCGCCGGTGATGGCCTTTGTCGACCATCAGGTACGCCGTGGCGTCATAACCGACATTCATGTGGGACAGCGAGAGCAGCGGGCGCCAGTACTAGCGCTCGCCGGGATCTCGACCCTTGCCGCGGCAGGGTTGCTGCGCGCTGTCGGTGCCCCCCCCGCGCTCACCGCCACCCTTGGTACAGGGCTGATCGCGCTGATTGTGGTCTTGGGGATCACACTCGCGTGGAAAATTTCCTTGCATGTAGGAGTGTTGGCGGGCCTCACGGTCGTGCTGATCCAACTCCTCGGGCCGTCGATGCTTGCGCTTGCGCCACTCGTCGCCGCCGTTGCCTGGTCGCGCGTCCACCTCGGGGCGCACACCGTCCCCCAAGTTCTCGCGGGAGGGCTAGTGGGAGCATTGGTCACGGGGACGGTCTTCAGGCCACTGCTCAGCGCCTTTCAAAAGCATGATCGGCGTACCTTGTAGCAGCATAGTGGGAGGAACAGTGCTATGACCGATCGTCCTACCGCCCCAGCCCGGCGCGGGCGACGGATGGCCGCGCCAGAGGAGGAACCTCTCGGCACGGCTGAATATGCTACTGTGCAAACGCATTATCGCGCCCTCGCCGGGCAACTTCGCATCCTCGCCTATACCGTTGCCCCAGACCTACTTCTCGCGCGCGAAAGCTGGCTCTGGCCGCAACTGCACGAACTCGCGTCCGATCGCGGCCAGAACTGGGGGCCACTCACCGACACCGCTTCCCCCCCGGAGGGCACGACGCGGCGCCACGGCACTCGCCGCGAATACTTAGAACTGGCGCGACGCCTGCGCGCCCTCGCCTTCCACTCGACAGCGGCCGACTTCACAGAAGCAGAGGATACAGCTTGGGAGCGCGTCCGGGAACTCGCGCGGCAGCGCGGCCGCCTTGTCCCTCATACCCTGCATGACGACGTGCCCAGCAAGGCGATAGAGGGTAGCGGGAGCATTTTATAAGCGTCAGCTAAAAAACCTTGGCAGGAAATACCGTACGTGCTAAGGTGAGGGCACGCGAAAGGCCGGGGTGCGTGGCACCAACCAAGCCCCGGCCAATTGCTCAAACCATTCGCGGAGCGGGTGACCGCCCCGTTGCTTTGCTGTTGCATTGTACCGGGCGACCCACCCCCCGTCAACGGGAGGAGTGCGCCCGATGCCCATTCCAGCGTCCCTCATACCGGACGAGCAGGCACCGATCGGCTCACACGAACTGCTCGACCTGCTGCGCGAGCTCCTCGATCGCCCGGTCAGCTTCCACCCGGCCCTCGCCGCGATCGGCGGCGGCGCGACCTCCGGGCTCTTCCTCTCCCAGGCGCTCTACTGGTCCCGGCGGACCGCCGATCCGGCGGGCTGGTTCTGGAAGACACAGCAGGAGTGGCAGGCCGAGACAGCCCTGACGCGGCGCGAGCAGGAGACCGTGCGGGCCAAGTTGCGGGCGACCAGCGTCCTTCAGGAGCGGCACGCCGGCGTGCCCGCGAAGCTCTACTTCCGCGTCGATATGGCACGGCTGGCGGCGCTGCTGCGGGGAGGCACCGGCCAGGATGGCGGAAACCGCCAAACTAGGATGGCGGAAAGCGCCACGCTTGCCGGGCGGGAAGCGCCAGACCAGGATGGCGGAAACCGCCGACCATTAAAAGGAGCAGAGACTACAACAGAGACTACGCAGAGACTACAACAACAGGCGGTGCTCACCCCCGCGGTCGCGGGAGCGGGGCAAGGCGACGATGTTGTTGTTGATCCCCCCGGGTTCGTCCAAGTATTGACGGAACGGGGGATCACGGCGGGAGTGGCGCGGCGCCTGATCGCTGACCACACCCCGGTGGTGGTGGCGCGGCAGATCGAGCACTACGACCACGAGCGCGCGGCCACCCCCGCCGATCCGCGGCTGACGCCCGGACGGCTGCGGCGGCGGATCGAGGGGGACTGGGCACCGCCGCCGGGCTTCGTACCGCCGGACGAGCAGGGGCGCCGGGCCGCAGAAGAGGAACGGCACCGCGCCGACGCCCGGGCCGCCCGAACGGCCGAGGACGAGCGCCGCCATCGGGAGCACGCGGCGACCCTGGCCGCCGTCGGGGCCACGACGGAGGAGCAAGCGACCTGGCACCTCCTCGCCACGAGCCCGACGCCCCTGCCGACGATCTTCCGCACCGCCCTCTTCCGTGCTCCGGGTGAACGGAACACGCCCGTGATCATCCTCCGCACCGCCGAGGAGCGCGCCCGGGCCGTCGGCGACGGCTCCGCGCGGACGCGGCGCGAGGTGGAGCGCCGGCTACGCGAGCGGTTCCCCGCCTATGCGCGAGCGGCGCTCGCGGGAGGGATGAGCGCCCAGTACGTGGCGTATGACGACTACATGGCGCAGGCCGCCGCTGTTGCGCGCGGGGGCGTTGTCGCGGCGGTTCGGCCGACGGTGCCCGGGCACAGAGCGGCAGCGCGAGGACGCCCCGGTACCGGTGCCGCGGAGTCGAGCCGAACCATGCGCCCCGTACCTGCGCCGCCTCGCCAGAACCCACATTGATGCTTTTCCTCCTCTATGGCTTGACATCTATCCCTCCCGGGTGGGACACTTCGCCGCACTGAACGTACACGTCTTTTGGCAGGAGGAGTGACCGTGCGCGGCGACAAAGAGCACGCCGATCCGCCGACGAATGAGCGCGATGAGTCCGCCCGCTTCCGCACCACCGTCACCCTAACCGAGCAGGAGCTCAACTCGCTCGACGAGTTACGCGTCCATTTCCGCAGCGCGACCAAGCGCTCGATCGACCGCTCGGAGATCATTCGCGACGCGATCCGCCACTACTACCAAGACGTCCTGGCCCGCTGATCGATCGCCCCCGAGGGAGGGAGCCCATGCCGCGGGACAAGGATCTCGCCGACAATCTGCCCGAGGTCGACTGGTCGCGCTTTGAGGGGATCGCCGCGCCCGCCTACACCCAGACGCCCGACGAGGTCTTCGACTGGATCATGGCCTACCTTAAGGGCGCGGAACTCAAGGTGTTGTTATATATCGTGCGGCGCACCTTCGGCTTCAAGAAGGCGGCCGACGCGATCAGCATCGACCAGCTCTGCAACGGGATCGTTCGACGCGACGGCCGACGCCTCGACCTGGGGACCGGGCTGAAGCGGCCGACCGTCCTCACCGCGCTGCGCTCGCTGCGCGAGAAGAACCTGATCGTCTCGCTCCAGCAGTACGACGCCGCGAGCGGGTCGCGCCCGACCGTCTACGCCCTGAACATGCGCGCCGGGGACGGGGCGCGTGCCCCCCTGCAACTCTCGCGAGATGTGCAGACAGGGGAGTATCGCGGCGGAGACCCGGGGGTATATTCCGATGTACCCCCGGGTATGCCGCTGAAGACCCCGGGGTCCCTCCCGCGAGACGGGGGGGTCGATCGGGATGATCCCCGGGAGTATGGCAGGGGAGACCCACAAGAAACAGACGATCAAGAAACAGAAAATCAACAGACCGGTAATTCGAAGACTTCGAAAGGCCACCCCATCGGAAAAATTGGGGGAGACGGGGGACGACTCTACTCGACCTACATCTCCCAGGTTATGGCCGACTTCTCCAAACTTTTCCACGACGGTGCGCACGAGCGGAGCAATCGCACGCGTGCCATGCGGCTGTGGGCCGAGAGCGGCCTCGACGAGGAGACGTTCGTGGATATCCTCCAGGAGGCACGCGCGATTACGCAGGCCCGCCCGGTCGAGCGCGAGGCGACGGATGGCAGCCCGGAGGGGACGAAGAACCGCATGCCGTACTACTTCCGCGTCGTCGAGGACCTGGTCGATATGGCCGTCGCCGGATAGGGCGGGGTCGGGGAGGACTATCATGCCCGGGCCGATCAAGATCGCCGTCGCCAACGCGAAGGGCGGGTGCGCCAAGACGACGACCGTGCTGCACCTGGCGGTGGCGTACGCGCAGCGGGGCATCCGCGTCCTGGTGGTGGACATGGATCCGCAGGGGACGCTGACGCGCCAGCTCGGGATCTCGGTGCGCGGCGTGCCCTCCGTGAAGGAGGTGCTCCTCGAGAAGCTGCCGGCCCGCGAGGCGATCGTGGCCGCCAGGCCGAACCTCGACGTGCTCGGGGCCGACCTGCGCCTGGCGCTGGCCGACATCGACCTGGCCACCTCGCTGGGCGGGGACACGCGCCTGCGCCGCGCCCTGCAAGGGCTGGACTACGACCTGGTCCTGATCGACTGCCCGCCCGCGATCGCGCGACTGACCGCGAACGCGCTGGTGGCGGCCGACGCCTTCCTGGTGCCGGTCGATCCCTCCCCCTACTCGCTGGAGGGGCTGGACATGCTCCAGCCGACGATCGAGGCGATCCGCGAGAACTACACGCCCGACCTGGCCTTCCTCGGGCCGGTGCTGGTGCTGGCGGAGCGTCGCACCGTGGGGACCCGGTTGGTGCGTGAGCAGCTGGACACCGAGTGGGGCGAGGTGGCGTTCAAGGCGGTCATCCGCAAGAGCCAGCGGACCCGCGACGTCTCGTTCACGCAGGACACCCTGTACGACGGGGGCGAGGTCACGACCACGGGCAACGACTACCTGGAACTGGCCGACGAGATCGCCGCGCGGGTGGGCCTGCCGGTCGCGGCGGGGGTGCGCTGATGGCGAAGGACATGCGCGCCGCGCTGGCCAATCGGGCGACCGCGCGCGACAAATTCGACTTCTCGCCGCTCATGGTGAAACCGGGGCAGCGGGCGATGCCGGGCGCCCTGCTCGTCGAGCGCCGCTTCCTCATCCCGGACCCCGAGCAGCCGCGCAAGGTCTTCGACGAGGAGCGGCTCGCCGACCTGTCCGAGTCGTTCAAGCAGGTCGGCATCCTGCAGCCGCTGCGGGTCCGCTCGGCGGAGGAAGAAGGCTTCTATTTCATCGTCAACGGGGAGCGCCGCTGGCGGGCGGCGGGGCTGGCCGACATCAACGAGGTGCCGGTCGTCGTGCGCGACTCGCCGGCCGACGTGCGCGCGTTCGAGATGCTGGTCGAGAATTTGCAGCGCGAGAATCTCTCCGACGAGGAGGAGGCGGCGGCCTACACGATCTTGATCGACCAGGGGTACACCGTCGAGCAGATCGCGGCGCGGCTGGGGGTGAGCGCGGCGCGGGTCAGCCGCAACCACCGGATTTTCTCCCACGACCACCTCGCGCCGGCCGTGGTCGCGGGGCAGCTCACCAAGAGCCAGGCGCAGGAACTCCTAACCGCGCCGCACGACCTCCAGGCCGGACTGGTCGAGCTGGTGGCCGGGACGCAGGGGCGGGGGCAGGCAATCCCGCAGACGGAACTGCGACTGGTCGTCCGCGAGATCAACGCTGCCCTCGATGCGGGGGAAGAGCCGCAGAGTGTTATGGAAAGCATTGCGCTGCGCAATGCTTTCCATAACGGCGGGACGCCGGTGGTGGCGCACGTCCGCCGCGCCCCGGCCGATCGGGCGGCCGACGAGTTGGCCGCGAAGCTCAACCTGTTCCTGCGCGGGTTCCGGGCTGAGCAGGTCGACCCGGGGCGGCTGGGGCAACTCGACGCGCTCATCGAGACCTACCGGAGCTGGCGCGGACAAGGTGAGGAGCAGGCGAAGCCGATCCCTTCCCGGGGGCGCTCACCTCGTGAACGAATCGCCGACGACGAGCGGCGTGGGGAACAGTAGGGAGGCGATTGCAGTGGTCGAGGACGTGACAACGGCTGTTTGGTTTGGTAATGCGCATGGGCGGTGAATCCGCACCGGACCCGGTGCCGCGCGAGGGCGCGGAGTACGCGCGGCTGCTGGCCGATGTGCGCGCCATCATCGCGGCCGGGCGGGGGCGCGCCGCGGCGGCGGTCAACCAGGAGCTGGTCGCGACCTACTGGGGGGTCGGCGAGCGGATCGTGCGCGAGGAGCAGGGCGGGTCCGATCGGGCCGCCTACGGCGAGCGGACCTTGGTGCAGCTGGGGCGGGCACTTGAACGGGAGTTCGGTCGGGGCTTCGGGCTGCGCTCACTCCAGTTGATGCGCCAGTTCTATCTGGCCTACCCGATTGCGAACGCGGTGCGTTCGCAATTGGGCTGGACTCACCATCGCGCCTTGATGCGCCTGCCCGATACCGAGCAGCGGGAGTTTTACGGGCGGCTGGCCGCGACCGGGCGGTGGAGCTCGCGCGAGCTGGATCGCCAGATCGGCTCGCGCCTCTTCGAACGCGTCGGCCTCTCCCGGCAGGCCGGCGACCTCGCCGCGACCCTGCCGGCTCCCATCGTGGGCGACCGGGCGCTCGCCCCGGCCGACGTCTTCAAGGACCCCTACATCCTCGACTTCCTCGGGCTCGAAGACACCTACTCCGAGCGGGATCTCGAGGCGGCGATCCTCCGCAACATCGAGCGCTTCTTGCTGGAGCTGGGGACCGACTTCTGCTTCGTGGCGCGCCAGCGGCGGCTGACGATCGACGGCGAGGATTACCACATCGACTTGGTCTTCTACCACCGCTCGTTGCGCTGCCTGGTGCTGGTGGACCTGAAGCTCGGGGCGTTCGCCCCCGCCGACGCCGCGCAGATGCAACTATACCTGGAGTGGTCAAAGCGCCACGACCGGCGGGAGGGAGAGGAGGAGCCGATCGGCCTGATCCTCTGCGGGAGTCGCGGCGAGGAGGCGGTGGAACTGCTGCTGTCGAGCCAGACGAACCAGCTGCGCGTGGCGCAGTACCTGCTGCCGGAGGATACGGCGGCGCTGAAGGTACGCCTGGCGCAAATCGCGGCGGCCTATGAGCAGTTACACAAGGAAAATTAGGTAGAGGAGAACAACTCCTTCTCCAGTACGAATGCGGCATATTATCGGCATTGCCGCGCCCTCGCATAGCCACACCATGGAAAATCGTCCCTTGACACACCGGCATTTCGATCCTATTATTAGAACGTAAGTTCTATATACGTACTATCCTGCAAGGGTGCGAGTTGCGACTCACGGGCGATAGCGTGCACGGGTAACCACCGAGATGGGCGAATGCCCGGAGATAGAATTGTCTGCCAAGTGTTCGCCGCATCTTGGCGACACAGTTGGAGGTCGCCATGCCCGCGCCCGAGGCCGACCATCCGCCCGCAGCGCCCGGCCCCGGGGCCACGCCGTACCACTGCCGCTGCGGTAACCTGCTCGGCATCCTGGACCGGCGCTGGCTCTTCAGCCGCCACCGGGGCCGCGGCGTCGATGCCACCCTGCCGGCGCGCGTGCGCTGCGAGGCGTGCGGGCGTGCCCGCGTGCTGCTGCCGATCGGGTCGACCGAAGGGCGTGCCACGCCCGGCGCACCCTCCCCGCCCGCGGGCTAGCACGCTCGGCATACTGCCCCGCAGCGTCCCGTAATTCAGCCCCCGGGCCCGCGACGGCCTACCACGGACGCCACTCCCCTGTGGCTCCAGCGGTAGGCCGTCGCGCGTTCCCGGAGGGGCCGATGCCGAACCCTGTTGTCGCCACCGCAGAACCGATCGTTCGCTCAGCGATCGTTCGCCCGGGGATGGCCGCGCGGTCGCCGCCCGGTGTCGCGCGATGTGCGGGGCGATGATCGGTAGGGTCGCGACGATCGCGAACTCCCACTCTGTGCTCGGAGGTGGATCATGTTGCCGGAGCTTTGCGGCCCCCTGGAGGGAACCTGGCGTGCCTGTGGGCTGCGCATCGTCGCCCTCCCGCGCCTGCGCCAGCCCTGGTTAATGCTGCGCCGGGACGGGCCGCCGTGTGCCTGTCTCCCCGCCGGGGTGAGGGGGCCGATGCGCGAGGTGTTCTTCGGCTGGTTGATCGTCGAGCTGGCTGGTCGGCACGACGATCGGTCGTTGCTCGCCACCAGCCCGCCCGTGCGGCGTCGGGAGGGGAGATATGGACGAGACTGAGCTGCTCGGGGTGTTGCTAGCCACCGCTCGGCCGCTGGTTCGGCTGGGCCTGCGCGTCATCCTGATGGAGACGCCCGGGCTACGCTCCGTCGGCGAGGCGACGACGGGTGCCGAAACCCTCCGGCTCTGCCGGGTCGCCCGGCCCGCCGTCGTGCTGCTCGACGTGGGGCTGGCGGGGCCGTCGGCTCTGGAGGTTCTCGCCGTGTTGCGTGGGGATGAGTCGGCGACGCGAGTCGTGGCGCTGTCACCGCCGGGGGCGGTCGACGCCGTGCGCGCCCTGGTGGCGCTGGGGGCGGCGGGTGCTGTAGGGCTGGATGCGGAGCCGTCGAACGTCGCGCGCGCCGTCCGCGCCGTCGGGCGGGGGGGCACCTGGTTCGACCGGCCGACCCTGGCAGCGGTGGCGATGCCACTACAGTCGGATGGGCCGACGCTGACACCGCGGGAGCGGGAGGTGCTGGCGCTGCTGGCGACCGGGCGGGGCAACGCGGCGATCGCCGCCGCGCTGTACCTCTCCGTGCGGACGGTGGACTTCCACGTCCGCAATCTGCTAGGCAAGCTGGGGGCGCACTCGCGCACCGAGGCGCTCTACCATGCCCGCCGCCAGGGGCTGCTGCCGCTCGATAGCGGTGGGCCGACATCCCTGCCGGACGCGGGGTAGTGTCCGACGAGGGGGGAACCCGGCGAAATCGCGGGGTGTGAAAACCGGCGATCCCGCCGTCGTGCTCCCTCCGCCCACAAACTATGCTAGGGATATGCCCGTGATGACCTAGGAGCGGAAGGTATGAGCACCACCCGCTGCGATCCCCGACTCTGACCCGCCCGAACGGCACGCTGCGCCGCACCTCGTGCCGGGTCGCGATGCCGAAAGAGTGCCGCCCTCGCAGGGATCGGAAGGCCTCCCCGCCGGTGGACACCGACTAAACCGCAGTGCGCCACAGGCTTATACCTAATCGACCCGCCGACCCACGACGGTCCATTGCCAGGAGTCGCTCCATTGCGGTCCCTCAGGTAGACCATGCTGTTCGCTTGGAGGAGACCATGTCACCGTATCATGCCCGAGCACCGCCCAAGCAAGCAAATATGCATCCCTGTTCGCCACCTTACGGCGAGCATCAACCACGAACCTAGCTAATGATCGCGCCGCGACAGGAACACACTTGGAGGCTACAATGTCATATGTGAAGCGGGGGGCGGTCGCGTCCCCGTATCCGGTAAACGCTCAGGGGATCGCCATTCCTTACTGGGTCAAGGTCAAGGCACGCCTCCTGGAGCGGATGGAGGCAACGACTGTTCGCGTGTCACTCTTCACCGGTGGAGTTGGCCCACGGTTCACCACGCCGCAGCTCGATACCCTACTGACTTTGGGCGGTCGGGGGTTGAACTGGGGCGCGGCCCCGCCGCATCTGCAGGAGGTGCTCCTAAGTTCCCGCGAGGACCCCACTCCCCAGACCGTGGAGGGCGAGCTGGGATCCATTCTGCCGTACATCGCCCATGTCACAGGGGAGTTGGGGTACCGCGACATCCTCTTCGTCTATGAGCTCGGCAACGAGCCAAACAATATCAAGGATGAAAACGGCCAGTTTCGCACACCAGCCGACGCGCGAAACCGACTGCTGAGCTGCCTAAAGTTCCTGAAGGAGAGTAAGGATTCGGGCAGGAGGTTCGGGAACGGTGGGCTGCCACTACCGGACAACCTGATCTGGGGAGTCGGCATGCCCAGCGGTGCTGCCAATGCTCAGTATCTCGATACGTTTTTGGGCACTGACGATCCGCGCGGCGGATTGCTACAAGGATCCTACATCCCCCATTTGGTCACCGTTAACTGCTACGGTGACCCCGACCTGACCCCGAGCCAGTATGGCGATCCGTACAGCATAATTCGTGCGGTGCGCGACCGCAACGGGGGGATTAATATCAAGGTCGCCGAGGCCAACATCGGCTCCCCCACCGATGAGGAACGCGCCCAGGGGGATGGCTACTATCGGGGGGAGCACTGGCGCGCATTCGTAGATCGCTTCGCGACGCCGCCCACAAATGACCCCGTCTACCGGGGCGTCGATACTGTCTGCATCTACGCCGTGCCGTGTGTAGCAGACCAGATCTATAATACGACCTTCAATACCGCTCGGCGGATCGCCGGGTACGGGCCGACGTTCCCCGACGTGCCCGAGACGGACGCGGCCTCCGCTGCGGTCGAGAACCTCGCCGCCCTCCGCGTCGTGCGCGGCTACGGCGATGGCGACTACCGCTTCGGCGTGAACGACACGATCAAGCGTGCGGAGATGGCGGCTGTCATCTGCCGCAGCATGCCGACGGGCGACGCCCATATCGTCGAGGGTCTCCCTGGCATCGACACGGTCCCGAGTAGCGGGCCGGCGGAGACCTGGGCCGGCGAGGACCACGGCAATAGCTTCACCGACCGGGGGCCGGTCGACAATGAGTTGTGGCGCGATGTTGGCACGCTGGCCTACTACAACGTCGCCCTGGGCTATAGCGACGGCACCTACCAGCCGACCGAACCTGTGCTCTATGCCCAGATGATCAGCTTCATCGCCCGCGCGATGGTACGGAAGGGCTTCTGGCAACAGCAGCCCGATGACCCTGCACTGTATCCGAACATCCCCGCCGCCTCTGGGCACCGCCAGGATCTCGTCACTTATGCCCGTTACACCGGGCCGGTGTCCGACACCACCGACCCACGGCAGCCTTGGTTGGAGTGGGATGCGGCTGCGCCACGCGGTTGGTGCGCGCGGGCGTTGTGGCAGGGGATTCGGAACGACCTCTTCCGGATGCCGCCTTTCACCATACCGTTCTTCGCACCTACTAACCTCACATTTACGTCGCGATACATCGAATTTGTTGGAGGCATCCCCCAAGTGCGGTGTACCCTTGCCCCCAACACGCCGCCACAGCCTCTCTGATCGCTGCTAATCATGTAGCACTTGGCTCTGGCGTGGCCTGCAAGGATACTCCTCGCAGGCCACGCCAGGCAGTAAACGCGTCAGCAAGGTGCTTCTATTAGCTCTACGGTAGCACTTCTCACCGAGGCTATATGTGTCCGGTGGGGTAGTGAGGATTGTCTGCGCAAGATTAGCGTCCGGCGTCGACCTCGGCAAGAATGCGACGCCCGAACTGCCCGAGCAAGACCTGATCGTTCCCGTGGAGCTCAAAACGCGCCCGCTCGAAATACTGGACCTCGTGTTCGCGGCCATCGTCCAAGCGTTCGACGCGCAGTTCGCTGATCGGGTAGCCGAACTGCGCCAGGCCGCCGTGCTGCTCCCAGTAGGCGAGGAAGCCGGTGTAGAACTTCGCCTCGTGCTCGGATGGCGCGGTGTAGTCGGAGAGGTTATGGCCGGTCTGGGGGAAGTAAACCGCTGCCCGGACCGGCGTCGCGGGCGGGTCAGCGGGGTGGATGCGTCGCCCGAACTGGCCGAGGAGCACATCGTGGGGCACGACGTTCTCCGGGTGGTACTCCAGCCGGACGCGCTCGAAGTACTGGACGGTGTAGGTGTTGCCGTCCTCCAGCCGCTCCTGCCGCTCGGCGGTCAGCGGGTAGCCGTTGATCGCCAGCCCCCCGTGCTGCTGCCAGTAGGCGAGGAAGCGCCCCTGCACGCAGAAGCCGGTCTGCAGGAAGCAGGACTCGTCCGGGGCGGCACGGACGCCAGCGACAGGGGCACTAGCCCCCGCCAGCAGCAGGCCGAGCACGAGCAGGATGCGCGCGGGTCGTGCGGGGTGCATCGGGACCTCCTCGCGCGGCGCGCGCCGTCGGCCCCACATAGGACCGCCGCGCGGCGCGCTCGCCGTCGCCATAGGTGAACGGGCGGACGTCCCGCCGGTTACGACACTATACCGCCCCAAATTTCCCATCGCAAACCACGAACCACCATCGATGGATACCCGGCAAAACCGCGAGGCGGCGAAACCGGCGATCCCGCCGTCGCCCCCGCCCGCTGCGGAACCTATGCTGAGACCAAGCCCGGACTCCCGGGCATGCGAGCGGGCAATACGCCCCTATAGAAAGGACAGGGATCATGAGCACGATCTACGGCGTCACCACCGGCTCGGCCCCCGGCGTCGAGGGGGAGAGCTACGCGCCCGACGGCGTCGGCGTCTACGGGAGCGCGCACGGCACCGATGCCCACGGCGTCGCGGGCGTGGCCCCCAGCGGGGCCGGCGTGCGCGGCGACTCGATCGACGGTGCGGGGGTCAAGGGCCGCTCGATCGATGGCAGCGGGGTCTACGGCGAGTCGGCCAACGCCACCGGGGTCGAGGGCCAGGCGACCGGCGGGACCGGCGTCTACGGCGGATCGAGCACGGCGAATGGGGTCACCGGCCAGTCGAACACCGGCACGGGGGTCTTCGGCGGCTCGACCGGCGGCAATGGCGTCGTCGGTGCCTCGACCAACGGCTCCGGCGTCATCGGCCGGGCCGACGGCCCCGACGCGCGCGCGGCCACCTTCCTGGGCAAGGTGGTCGTCGACGGCGACTTCCAGGTGACGGGGGCCAAGAGCGCGGCCGTAGCGCACCCGGACGGCTCGCAGCGGCTGGTCTACAGCCTGGAGAGCCCCGAGAGCTGGTTCGAGGACTATGGCAGCGGCCAGCTGGTCACCGGCCGGGCGGCGGTCGCGCTCGACCCCGACTTCGCCGCGATCGTCGACGCGGAAACCTACCACGTCTTCCTCACCCCCTACGGCGAGACGCGTGGGCTGTTCGTGAGCCAGCGCACCTCCGGCGGGTTCACGGTGCAGGAGATTGGGGACGGCACGAGCGGGGTGGGCTTCGCCTACCGCATCGTCGCCAGGCGCGGGGATATCGCGCCCGGGCGGCTGGCGGTGATCGCCCCGCCACGATCCGGATCAAAGTAGCCGCACTGACCCCTCAGTCGGCTCTGGATCTCCTGGAACGGTAGCGCGCCGTATCGGTTAGCAGCCACGAGCAACCGGACACCCTGCTGCCGCCCGGCCCTGCGTCGGCCCACCGGTGGGCCGACGCAGGGCCGGGCGGTGTCCCCGCCTCACGAGGAGCACACGCGCCATGGATCAGCAGCTCGCCCGCATCGTCACCGACACCCTCGTCGACCTCGCGCTCCTCGCCATTCCGGTCGTCGGCGGCTACGCGGTCGCCGCCCTGCGCCGCCTGGCGGCCGACCAGCGCGCCCGGGGCTGGCTGGCCACGCACCGCTTCGTCGATCTCGTCGCCCAGCGCGCCGTCCTGGCGGTCGAGCAGACGCTGCGGAGCGAGCCGGCGGCGGAGAAGAAGCGGGCGGCGGTCGCCCGCGCCCTCGCCGACCTCAGCGCCCACGGCGTGCCGCTGACCGCCGCGCGCCTCGCCGCGCTCGACGACGCGGTCGAGGCGCAGGTGCTGCTGCTGCTCACGGCGGCGGGGGCGGAGTTGCGCGGCGCGACGGTGGCGCTCCCCGCCGTGGGCGGCACCGTGCCCCGGCCCACGGGCGAGTTGAACCACTGACCGCCGCGCCCGGCGGCGTGCCGAAGCGCGGCGGCGGGCGGCGGGCGGGCGCGTTGCGCGGAGGGGACGATGAACGTGGCGGATGAGGCGATCCTCGGCGGGACGCCGCAGGCGACGCCGGGGCAGGCGCGCAGCTACCTGCGGCAATATCCGGGGCGGGTGCTGGACGAGGCCGCGATCCGCGCGATCGTCGCCGACTGCGTCGGCGGCGGGCGGCGGCTCGGCATCCGCTGGGACGCCGCCCTCGCCGCCCAGTGCCACGAGACGGCGGGGTTCACCTTCCCCGGGCAGGTCCCGGTCGGCCGCAAGAACGTCGGCGGGATCGGCGCCACGAACGACGGCGTACCGGGGCTACAGAACGACTCCTGGGCGACGGCCGAGCGGCAGTGGTGGGCGCACCTCGTCGCCTGGCTCGGCGGGCCAACCGCCGTACCGGCGATCGGCGACTGGTACACCGTCGCGCTCGACCCGCGCCTCCCGATGGTGGAAGTGGCGCGCCGCGAGAAGGGGGCGGCCACGACCTGGGCGAGCCTCGGCGGGCGCTGGGCCGTCCCGACGGATCGCCCCTGGTGGGAGGCGGGGCCGGGTTACGGCGCGGGGATCGCGCAGCACCTGGCCGCGCTCCTCCGGGGGCCGGACGACGGGCTGGACGACGCATCAGGAACACAGGAGGAGCGCACGATGGCCACGCCACGCATCGCCCTCAGCGCCGGCCACTGGAACCGGGATGGCGGCAGCGAGATCGAGAAGGGGCAGACGATCCTGCTCATGCGCGCGGCGGCCGTGGCCTGTCGCACCCGTGGCCTGCGCGTCTACACGCTCAACCCCGAGGCCGGGAATCCCATGTACGCCGGCGGGCTGTGGGACGAGGCGCACCAGATCGTCGCCGAGCACCGGCGCGACCCCTTCGCGCTGTGGTGCGAGTTGCACACCGAGGGGGCGGGGCCGGACGCGCGCGGCGTCTTCGCCATCTACCCCGACATGGGGGGGGACGTGGACGCGGACGTGCGCGACACGCTCGGGCCGGCCCTGGCGCGGGCGGTCGCGGCGGCGACGGGGCTGCCGCTCCGCGGCGACGGCCTGCTGCCGGAGCGCCGCACCGGCGTCGGGCTCACGGGTGCCCGGCTCGGCATCTTCGGCCAGTCGGCGGCGGTGCGGGCGACCCTCACCCGCTGCATCCTCGAGGTCGGCTCGCACGACGCGCCCGCGGATCTGGCGCTCATCGCCCGCCCCGACTTCTACCCGCAGTTCGGGGCGGCCTTCGCGCGGGCGGTGGCGATGTGGCTGCACGCCGGCACCCTCACGCAAACCGCCCCAGACCCGGCAGGGCCGCCGCTTGGCCCCGCCGAGTCGGACGCCTGGACGGCCCCCACGGGCTATACGCTGCGCGGGGAGTTCAAGCGGCGCTACGCCGCGCAACCCGACGCCGTGGCGCTGTGGGGCTACCCGATCGGCGCGGAGGAGCGGCAGGGGGGCCGCCTCGTCCAGTGGTTCGAGCGCGCGCGTTTCGAGTACGACCCGGCCACGGGGGCCTTCGCGCTGGGCCTCGTCGGCAGCGAGGCGCGGCACCAGCCGGAGCGGGCGGCATGACGTCGTCGGTGGGCCCGGCGTCACCCCGAGCGTCGCGTTCGGGAGACGACCCCGCGACGCCGCGACGCGGGGATTCGGGAGGACGGCGATGACGACACCACTGCTGCGCGCCCTGGCGGCCGGGCGCGGGCTCACCATCGGCGCGGCCGTCGACGCCGCGGCGTTGCGGGACGACGCGCGCTACCGCGCGCTGCTCGCCCGCGAGTTCAACGGCGTCACCCCGGAGAACGCGCTGAAGTTCGCCCCCCTGCGCCCGCGCCGCGACCGCTTCGACTTCGCCGAGGCCGAGGCGATCGTCGCCTTCGCCGCGGCCCATGGCATGCGGGTGCGCGGGCATGCCCTCGCCTGGCACCGCGCCCTGCCCGACTGGCTGACGGCGGGGGGCTTCGGGCGTGAGGAGCTGACGGCGATCCTGCGCGAGCACATCGCGACGGTCGTCGGGCACTTCCGCGGGCGGGTGACCGCCTGGGACGTGGTCAACGAGGGGCTGCCGGTGGCGCACGACCCGGCGCGGGCCGCCTCGGTGTGGCTGCGGGGGATCGGCCCGGCGTACCTCGACCTGGCCTTCCGCTGGGCGCACGCGGCCGACCCGGGGGCGCGCCTCTTCTACAACGACGACGGCGCCGAGGGGGGCGGGGCGAAGGCGGCGGCGATCGATGCGCTGGTGCGCGGCCTGCTGGCGCGCGGCGTGCCGCTCCACGGGGTCGGCCTGCAAGGGCACGTCGGGCTGGCCACGGCACCCGACCCGGGCGCGCTGGCCGCGACGCTGCGAGGGTTCGCGGCGCTGGGGCTGGCGACGGAGCTCACCGAGGTGGACGTGCGGCTTCAGGGGGGTAATGGGACACCGGAGGAGCGGCTGACCGCCCAGGCGGGTGTCTACCGCGATTTGGGTCTTGCGGCCTGCGCCGCGCCGCGCCGCGCGGGGCTGACGGTGTGGGGGGTGACGGACCGCCACTCGTGGATCCCCGGGCATACCGGGCGACCGGACGCGCCGCTCCTCTTCGACGCGGGCTATGCGCCGAAGCCCGCCTACGCCGCCCTCCGGGAGGCGCTGCGGGGCTGAGTATCCCGGTGGGGCCGCAGGTCGGACGAGGGGCAGTGGCGGCCGATTCCACGATCATTACATAAGGGTACATATCCCTTGGTGCCACCGGCAGATCTCATGGAATGAGTTGCCTGTACTTTTAGAATAGCACCACGCGGCTCTGGGCGCGCACCTCCGGTGCGGCCGGGGTACCCGAGGGATGGCGCAAGGGCGACGCTGCGCCAACGGCGACGCGCGGGCTGTGGTGCTCGCACGAACGCCGGGCGACACGTGGATTGAGGCTGGGCTGCGGAGGGCAAGCCTGGAGAGGGCAGCGCGGGCGACACCCGGAGATGCTCGGCCCTCGTCGCCCCGCCACCGCTTGAGCCGTCCCCGCACGCCGGGCGAGGCTCGCACTTTGGCGCGGCCACTGGTCCATCGAGGACCAGTCCCCAAACGAGGATCGTGCCACCGTGCGGGCCGGTCACGCACCCGAGTCATCGTCGCGGCACCACTACGATCACCGCCACCTGTCGCCAGTTCATGGCCCGGCCCCGCGCCGCCTTCCTCGCCCTCGGGGCGCGGTCGGACTTTGAATAGCCCCCGGTCGCCATCCGTTCCGCTCGTCCGGCAGCAGCCGTGTATGGTATGGTTCGGCTGGGTGACAGACGGTTGTCCTGCCGCATTAGGAGGTGATGCCATGCTCCAGCGCACGGCCGGAATCGGGCGAAGGTGCTGGGGGGTCATCCTCAGCCTGGTGCTCCTGATCAACTATGCCGGATTCGTCCCTGCCGCCGCAGCGTACACCGACACCCTCCAGAATCCGGGATTCGAGACCGGGACGGGCACGGGGCCGGGGACCTTCTCGCCCTGGTGGCTCGATGTGAAGAGTGGTGCCTCCGCGGCGCTCTCGGCCGACACGGCGACCTACCAAGCGGGGGCGCAGGCGGCCCGGATCGATATCGCTGCGGGTAACGGCAACGACTGGGGTGTCCAACTTTATCACCACGTCGCCCTGACGGCCGGGACGGCGTACACCGCCTCCTTCTGGGCCAGGGCGGGCACCGGTCGCCCCGTTACCTTCGCCCTGCAGAGCGGCACCTCCCCGTACACGACGTATTACTCCGCGCCCGCTTCCCTGACTCCAGGCTGGCAGCGATACAGCTTCACCTACACTCCGGGCGCATCCGACGCCGACGCGTTGTTCCTGTTCAACCTGGGGGCCGCGACCGGCCCCGTCTGGCTCGACACGGTCGCCTTGGACAAGCCGACGCCCGCCCTCGGCTACTTCCGTGGCGTCAACCTGAAGGGGGGCGATCAGAGCCTGTGCTGCGGGGCGGACGTGTTCGCGCCGCCCGCGACGCTGGATTATTTCCAGAGCAAGGGGCTCAACACCTTCCGGGTGACGATAGCCTGGGTCCGGCTCCAACCGACACTCTACGGGCCGCTCGACGCGACGTACCTGGGGAAGATGGATACCCTCGTCGCCAACGCCAAGGCCCGGGGACAGAAGGTGTCCTTCGTGCCCATGGACCGCAACTATGACGTCGGTGGGAGCATCCCGACGGATGCGTTCGTCGATCTGTGGAAGAAGATCGCGGCCCACTACAAGGACGAGACGGCCATCTGGGGATACGACCTGCTGAACGAGCCCAACATGGGCGATGCCTGGAACACGACGATCGCCCCGCAGGCGATCGCCGCCATCCGCACGATCGACATGGCGCACCCGATCGTCATGCCCACCTCGACCGGGGGATACGGCCACAACTGGAACTACCACCTGGCCGGTCTGCCGGTGAACGACCCGGCCAACAATGTCATCTACCAGGCCCACTTCTACTTCGACACCCCGGCCAACGGCCAATATCCCAACGGGACAACCTTCGATGTGCCGGGCGGGGACCTCAATATTGGGGTGGAGCGGGCGACGGACTTCGTCAATTGGTGCAAAGCCAACAACCAGCGCTGCTACGCCGGCGAGTACGGCATCCCGGGCGGCTGGAGCGACGGCAACGCCACCTGCACGAACGGACCTAATACGACCGATGCCCGCTGGCTGATGGTCCTGGACAACTTCCTGACCTACCTGGACAGCAACGGGATTTCCGGGACCTACTGGGCGGGTGGCCCATACGGGGACGTCAATGACCTCGGCCCCACCTGCTCGGGCGTTGACCGCCCGCAGATGGCGGTACTGACGAAGCATCTCGGGTCCGGCGTGACGGCCCCGACCCCGACCCCGACCCCGACCCCGAAGCCGGCGTATTACGTGTATGCCGACTCCCTGTCGAGCGCGTGGCAGGATTGGTCGTGGGGTAGCACCATCGCCCTGACCAACGCCTCCCCGGCCTACGCGGGTAGCAGCTCCCTGCGCTTCCAACCCGATAGCGGCTGGGCCGCCCTCCGGCTGCATGCCTCGCCCGGCCCGGACACGACCGGGTACGCCACCTTGCGCTTCGCGGTGCAGGCCGCTGCCAGCGGCGGGACGTACGACGTCTGGTTGTACGATCCGTCCGGCAACCAGCTGGCCGCGGCCGTGCCCCTGTCCTCCTACGGCGGCGCGCCCGTCGCGGGCTCCTGGAAGACCTACGCCATCCCCCTGGCCGACCTGAACGGGGCGAACCGCGTTATCGGGGACATTGTGGTCCGGAGCGCGTCGCCCTCGTCGCAACCGGCCCTGTATCTGGACGAGCTCCGCCTCGCCCCATGACGGGGCATGCCGCGCGGTCGATCATCGGATACCGGGGGGGCTTCGCGCCCGTCGGTCGCCCCCGATAGCATCGCGTCGTCCGCGCTCGATCGGCGGTTGCGGCTTGGCCGCGCGAAGGTTCGCGCAACTGTTCAACCGTCAGATGACAAGTTCTGCCCGAGGCGCGCGGGACGACTGCGGCCAGGTTGGCACCGCTGAAGATTGGCGGCGTGGGTGTGCGCGGCGGGCCGCCGGGGCGTGGGGCTGTTGCCGTTCGGTGCTGCCAGAGCCCGGGAAGAGCGGTAATCCGGGCACCGCCACCAGCCTCCCGCCTTGTTGTCACGAGCACGCCGGGCAGCGTTGCCCGCTGCCCGGCGTCCCACCCCCCGGCACCGCGCCCGTGCGTCGTAGGCGGGAGCGCCGTCGGCATCCTCTATCCCCAATACGCGGCCATCGCTGCCCACAAGTGCGTCGCCTCGGAGCACGCCAACGTAGATTGGCGAACCTTCATCTTGTGGGCAATCCCCTCCTCGCGCTGCCAGGTGGATCGCCTCACCCGGAAGATAGCTTGCCCAAGGCAGCGCGCAATCCCCGTGAGACGCGCATCGTCGGCACGGCTGGCACCCAAACGCCTACGGCGTGCGTCAGGCGACTGTCTAGCTATCGTGCGACGGCCGCAGTTGTTTGGCTGGCGGTTTCTCGCCCTGGGGATCCCGGGTGAGGCGACGATCGAGGCCGCCGTAGCGCGGGGATAGCGGTGGGAAAGGCGGCGGCAGCGCACCGACTTGACCCCCGTCTGGGGGTTGTCGCTGCCCTGTATCGCGTAGCATGCCCTCAATCCCCACGCGGTGCCGACGTGGATGCAGGCCCGCGCCGCCGCGTGGATGGAGCGCTACGTGCGTCGCGCCGATCGCGAGCGCTTGCCGGAGAAGTCGGCGGCGCTCGCTCCACGCCGCCGAGGGGCTGCGGCGGGTCTGGGTGCAGCTGTACGCGCGCACCGACGACGCATCCAGTGGCGGGCCAAGGCGGGCCTCCCGCCCGCAGGGCGCTTCGTCAGCTCGCCCTACGACGAGGGCGTCCACCTCGTCCGTCGGCGGTCGATGCATCGGATCGGCTACACGGCCCACCGCACCGAGGCACGCGACGAGGCCCGGCCGTCGCTCATCGTCTCCGTATCGAGACCGCCGCCCGCGGTCGCCGACGGCAACATGCCCCGTCATCCGCGTCGCGCTCTGGGAGGAGCACTTGCCGCCCCGCGAGCATGTCATCGACACCGGCGATCTCAACGTCGAGTTACCGATGACGAGCAAGCGGGAGTGCGGGGTGGCCTTGGTCGGCGTCGCCCGTCCAAGCGACCACTGGCAGGTGCAGGAGCGCACCGGCCTCGCCCTGAAGGACTTTCGCATCGACCGGGGCCATCAGCGGGCGACTGCTCGGAGGGCCATGCCGGCAAGAGCCGGACGTCGGCGGTGGGCCAGCGGACCAGCCGCGTCATCGCGATCACGTCCCTCGAGCGGGACTGCCGCCGCTGCCCGCGCTCGCAGAAGCGGTACCCCCGGCGCATCGGTACCATCCGCGAGTGGAAGGCGTTCGCGGCGCGTCGGCTGCGAGGGGACACGCGCGGAGTGCGCCGCCGCCTACGGCGCACGCGATACCCCCGCCAGGAGCGCGCCCACCTCGGCCACGCCCTCACGGCGGTCGGCCGCAACGTCGTGCGCCTCGGCGCGTGGTTCGTCGGCACCCCCTTCGCCTACCCACCGGCCGAGCCGCCGTCCGCCCGAGACTACGGGGGGATTGCCGTAACATGTGCCAGCCCGTACTGAAGCGGGGCACCCCCGGTTCAAGCTTGCTCCCGTCGGAAGGTGTCGACGTTAAAGGCAACGGCCCCGGCGGTCGGGCTGCCGGTCTCGAATTGGATGGCGTAGCCGCCCGGGCTGGCCGGGAGGGTAGCGAACAGCGAGGCGATCTCGATCCATTGTCCCGCGACCAGATCGACCGACGCGCCGGCGTTCCAGTGCCAAGCGCTGTCCTGCCACTCGAGGCGCGCCTTCCAGCCGGTGCCAGCCGAGCCCGGGGCCAGCCGGATGAACGCGGCGAGCCGGTTTCCGACGGCGGCGGGTCCGGTCGGCGGGGCCGAGACGCGCAGTACCGCGTAGCCGCCCGTCGGCAAGTCGGTCTTCTGCACCTTCAGGCTGGCCCCCCCGTCGTGCGCCAGCGCTGTGTCCCGCGCTGTCGTCTGCGTGGCACCATTCCCCCCCTCGAACGTCCAGCCCTTGGCATCGGCCTCGAAGTCGTACAGGATCGCGGTCGGCGCGGCCCCCGCGCCGCCCCCCGCAGCCGCAATGTCCCGCCGCATATTGTCCATGGTGCCGGCGGTGCCGGCGGTGAGCCCGGCGTAGCTTAACCAGAAGAGAGTCGTGTAGCCGTTCGCCATCGGCCCGTGGAAGATGGCGTCCATGTTCGCGTTGTCCCCGCCGCCGGTATTCTCGCCGTAAAGCTTGGCACCGATCCCCCGCGCGACCGCCTCATCGCGCACCTTGCGCCACGGTGCCTTAGTGCGATCGTTCGACGGATCCCCCTGATCGCCGAGGTCGAGCCAGGTGCAACCCGGCCATACATTCGCCTTCGCCTTATAGGCATCCATCACGCTCGCGCAGTCGCAGCCGCCGGCGACCTCGAGGAGGCGCGCCCAGTCGGTCGGGGCGAAACCGGTGCGCAGCAGGTAGGAGGTGTGCAGCACATAGATATCGCCGCCCCAGCCCCCCGCGCGGTGGCGGTCAACCAACCAGGCAACGAACCGGGCCATCGACCCCAGGTACCAGCGCTCGAACGCCGCATCCTTCGCCGCGTCCCCCATGTAGGGATCATACGCCGGGTCCGGGTTGGCACCCATACCCGCCGCCAGCCCGATGCCCCTGGCCGCGCTGGAATATCCCCAGTACTTCAGCGTGGCGATGTCGTTGCTGCTGCCAGCGGGGCTTGGGAAACGAACCTCGTTGTATGGCCCGCCGCCAAGACGCATCGCCGCGATCTTGGTCAGATCAACCCCCGCCAGCACCTTCGCGATGAAATCGGCAATGTGATCGCGCCCGGCCTGACTCCAGACCCAGTCGCGGATGTCCTCACCCGGCCCCCCAGCGACGAAGTCGCGGTCGAATCGGGGCTGGCTGCGGAACGGCGGCACCGTGTCCTTGACGAACTGCGGCGGATACTGGATCGCGCAGGAGAGGTAAATTTCTAGCCCGATCCCATGCGCGTTATCGATCGCGGCGTTCAACGCCGCCAGGTCGGTGCCGTGCAGCGCCCCCCCGGGGCTCGATTGCAGCCGGTCCCAGAAGGCCTCGACATGCACCGCCGTGCCGCCCTGGGCCTTCCAGTCCCGCATCTGGGCGAGGGTCAGAGTGTCGGGATTGAGCACACCGTAGGTGGCCGTGCTCACCGCGTCGGCGCTGCCGCTCTCGGAAACAATGTGCGGCGCTGACAATCCGGTGTCGGCTCGCTCGTGCGCGGCGGCAGGGTGCCCACCGCATCTGAAGCTTTCCCACCCCCCACTGGTAGCGAGTCCCAACGCGAGCAATCCTGCCCGGCGCACCAGTTGGCGCCGATTCAACTGCCCCGGCCCAGCGGCCCCTGCCGCCGGATACTGCTCCCAATCGCCCATATATCCCTCCCGCGCCAGCCGCGTCATCCCCCGGGGCCGTAGCCCATTCGGCCTACCCGCGCCTCAGGGGTAGACCTCGAATTCGAAGATGCGCGCCGCGCCGCTGCCGTCCGACGCCGGCACCGCGATGTCCAGCCGGACGTAGCGCGCCTGGACCGCCGCGAAGGTGTGGGTCGTCTCGCTGGCGGTGTTCCCCGTCACCGTGGCCACCGTGGTGTAGGCCGCCCCATCGGCGCTGACCCGCACCGTGAAGTCCCGGGTGTTCCACGCGACCGGGTCGTTGCCCGCCCCGGCGTGCTTGATGACCACCCGGGAGATGGCCTGGGCCGCGCCGAGGTCCACCTGCAGGAAGCGCGGCGCCACCCCGGTGCAGAACTTGGTGCCGGTGGACCCGTCGACGGCCTTCGCGCCGCCCTCGGTGGCGGCGTCGCAGGGCGTCGAGCCGGTCGTCGCCCGGCTCAGCGCCAGGTTGCCGCTCGCCGTCGGCACCGGCGTGCCGTACGCCTCGAGCTCGAAGATGCGCGCGGCGGTGCTACCGTCCGACGTCGGTACCGCGATGTTGAGGCGGACATAACGCCCGCGGATCGTGGCGATCGTGTGCGTGGTCACATTGGCCGTGTTCCCGGTCACAGTTACAACGGTCGTGAAGTTCGTCCCGTCCGCGCTGACCGCGATGGTGAAGTCCCGGGTGTTCCACTGCACCGGGTCGTTCCCCGCGCCCGCGTGCCTGACCACGAAGCGCGAGAGGTCGGCCGCGCCGCCGAGGTCCACCTGCAGGAACTTATTCGCCCCGCCGGAGCACCATTTGGTGCCGACGGACCCGTCGACCGCCTTCGCGGCGGCCTCCGTCACGCCGTCGCAGGCGCTGTCGGCGGTGGCGGGCCGGTTCAGCGCGAGGTTGGCGGGCGTCGTCGCGCTCCCCGGGCTACTCGGGTGCGCCATCAGCGTCGCCATCTGCGGGCGGTCGACATACGCGCCGGGCGCGCCGGTCGGCCACACGTTGAGGGGATCGGCGGGATTCACCCAGTCGCCCCCGCCGAGCCAGTACGTCCCGCCGATCCCCTCGGCGTCGAGGTGCGCGAGGAAGTTGTCGAGGACCGTGTTCCAGCGGGCGTCGTCGCGCGGCACGCCGTACTCCCCCAGAAAGCAGCGGGCGTTGCGGGCCCGGCACCAGGCGGTGAAGCCCTTGACGCGATCCACGCCGACGGTCGGGTAGGCCCCCTCGCCGTCGTAGCCCTGCTGGTAGCGGCCTGAGTTGTCGGCGTCGAAATACTGGTGGGCCTCATACATGAAGTTGCTTGCCGGGTCTGTCACGGCGAGGTTCAGGTTCGGGCTGCCACTGCCGGGCGTCCAGCGGTGGGCCCCGGCCCAGTCGTCGCCCGGCACCAGGATCAGCTGCGTCGAGCCGGCGGCGCGCACGCCGTCGACGCCGGCCTGGGCGCCGGCGTTGACCCACAGCCCCCCGGTGTCGTGCGGCTCGTTCATCAGGTTATAGGCGTAGATCGCCGGGTTCTCCTTGTAGCGGGCGGCGAAGCGCTGCCAGAAGTCGCGGAAGGCGGCGTAGGGCACCTCGGGGGAGCCGATCAGGTAGTCGGTGAAGTTGGGGGCGGCCCCCAGGCGGTACCGCGCGTAGTTGTGCGGCTCGGGGATGACCCGGATGCCGGCCGCCGTCGCGTCCGCGAGCACGCGATCCAGCTCTGCCATCTTCGCCTCGTCGAGGGGCTGGCCCAGGGTCGGCTGGACCCGCTTCCAGTCGAAGGCGAAGCGCGCGACGGTGAAGCCCTTCGCCCGGTAGTAGTCGAAGTTGGCGCGGGTGGGATAGATGTAGTCCGTGTACAGGGCACCGAGGATAACATCGGGCCTGTACTCGCCGCCGGAGAGGTTGACCCCACGCTCATAGGCCGCGCCGGGCAGGGCCGCCGCGGGGCGCGCGGGCGGGGCAAAGGTGCCGATGAGGATGAGGAACGCGGCGGCGAGGGCCGGAGAGAGGCGACGTGCGAGGTAGTGGCGCATATAACACATCCTTCCATCAATTGCTCAGATACTCTTACAGCCTCAGGAAAATGAGTCGCGGCTCTACGCACCGGACTTATCCGCTCATGGCCACACCCCTTCTCCAAGTCTGGAGCATCGATCCTTATAGGACCCGCTCATCGGTACGGGCTTGCTTGGGTGGGTCGATATCCCATCCCCTCACCATTCCGTGTCGTAACGATCTCCCCGCACTACCCATCGGAAGCCCCCGTGTCATCTGGGATTCTGAGGTTGCTGGGGCTATCACATCCCGACCCAGCACGGCAAAGATACGCCCCGCACGAGTCGTTACTCCCACTCGTGACGCACGGAATGCACCCATACGGGTGTATCCCGCGGGGACCGCTCCCGTCGCCCGCTAGCGCCTAAATGCTGGAGATGATTGGCACTCACACTGGTGCCGCTGAGGACGAGTCGGTTACCAGCGGCGTGGCTGTTGCCAAGGTGCTAGCAGCAGTTGTGCACTGAGCCATCTGTAGGATATGCACATCTAGAAATATCTTGACAGAAAGTGGGGTGGTTAGCTACGCCCGAAAAGGTCATTATTGTGACCTCTTCGGGCCAGCGCCATGGCCCTTTACGGTCATGTCGCTGGTCCTGTCAGGCCATCCTCGCGCTAACGAATGATGCCGAGCCGCATCGCCCGCACCGCGAGCACGAATTGGTTGGGCGCGTCGAGTCGCGCCTCCAGGTCGGTGACCGTGCGCTTCACCGTCGTCGTGCTGATCCCCTCCGCCGCCGCGATCGCCTCGCGCGTTTGCCCCGCCGCCAGTCGCCCGAGGATCGCGCGCTCGCGCTCGCTGACCCCGGCCGCCGCGAGGCGCGCCGGCCCCTCCCCGCGCAGCCCGGCGACGAACCGCCGGACGACCGCGCCGCTGCCGAGGATCACGTCGCCCGCGATCGCGGCGGCGAGGCAGTGGCGCAGCACGGCGGGCGACAGGTCGGCCCAGAGCAGGTAGCCGACGACGCCCGTGTCCTCGGGCGAGCGGAGTCGGCCGGGCGCGTAGTCGGCGGCGACGAGGATGGCCTTGGTGGCGGGGCAGCAGGTGCGGCGCAGCTCGGACAGGAGCGGTAGGACCGGCTGCCCGCCGAGGGTCGCGGCGGCGATGATCGCGTCGGGCGTGTGGGCGGCGGCGAGGCGGCGCGCCTCACCGGGGTGGGCGGTGTCCCCGACCACCCGCATCTCCGGTAGGTCGGCGAGGATGCGCCGCAGCTCATCCCAGCCGACGGCGTCCGCGCTGAGGAGCAGGACGGTGTGCTGACAACCCATAATGTCTCCCTCCCCCGATTGCCCCTATAGGGCGAGCGGATCATGCCGCCGATGTAGGGGACAGGGAGGGGTGCTGGCAACCAGGCAGTCTCGGCAGCCCGAGATCCACGGCTTTGCGGTGCCCCACCTCGTGGTGGGGTTGCCCCGGCAGCGGCGGTTGGCGGTCGTCACGGCGGTGCTACTGTCGCCCCTCGATGGCGAGCTGGTGAGTATATCGCACCGCAGTTAACGATGCGGAACTCCGGTGGTTCTCCGTGCATCCGACCTCATTGGGTTAGTCGTCGCCGGTACGAATGGGCCGGAGCCGGCTGTTGGACTGAAGCGATATGTAGCACACCGGCCGTGGCGGCGGTGCCGGAGTGGACTGCACGAGGGTGATGATGCCGCGGCTGCGTACACCGCCCCGGCATCATCACCCTTCCCCCGCGCTCGCCACGCCCTCCCCGAGCAGCGCCGCCACCGCCGCCCGGTCGAGCCGCGCCCACTCGGGGGTGCCGAGCGCCCGGCGCAGGGCCCCCCCGAGCCAGGCCACGCGGATGCGCCAGGAGGCGAACGTCACGCGGTCGTACTCCGCCGGTGCACCGTGCCGCGGCGGGTAATGTTCGAGCCAGACGACCGGTTGCCCCCCGTCAGCGGGCGCATCCAGGAGGTACGGGAAGTGCGTGGCGATGACCTCGGCGGCCAGGTACTCGGCCATGTTGGTCACGGACGACCCGTCGTTCTCGTCGAGCTCGCTGGCGACGATCACCGGGCGGCGCTCGGCCTCGCCCGCCTCGGGCACGTAGATTTCGATGCGGCACCGGCCACCGTCGCGCCAGATCCCTCGGTAGTGATACGTATAGTCGTGGGTCTTCCGCATGGCGCTCCCCCTGCCGGCGGATATGATCCGGCTCGCCGACGAGGAGGGCGCGGGCACGAGCGCCGCACCCGCGCCCCCCTTCGCCCGCTCAGGCCGCGCGGCGACCGTCGGTCCGGTACATCGGCGGGACGAACCACCCTTCCGCGTCGTCGGGCACAAATTCCAGGGTGCAGCGGTAGGTGCCGCCCGGCACCGGCAGCACCGCCCGCGCCCGATCCGCGCGGATGTCCTCGCCCGGTTCGAGGAGATAGCCCCAGTCGTTGGCCCAGGCGACGACGAGATCGCCGCCGCTGGCTGTGCCCCTGCCAATCGCGCCCGCCGACACCCCGCAGGCCTTCAGGAGCCCGGCGGGGTACCCGGCGAGCAGCGGGCACCCCGCGTTCGCCGCCGCACCGTCGGCGCGGTACCACATCTTCGCCACCTTGCGGAGTTGCTTCGCCCCGGCGGTGTCCTCCCCGGTCATCAGTCCACTCCCTTCACACGCCGTCGCCGGGGGCAACCAAGGCGATCACCCCCGGCGACGCGATCAGTATTCTTCGGGCAGCAAGAGCAGCGTCGAGGAGCGGTCCGCCTCGGTGATGATCCAGACCCTGGCGGTGGGGTCGTCGCCGACCGGGTAGCTGGACACGAGGCGGAAGCCTGCGCGCAGGCTCAGCGCGTTCTCGCGGGCGTCCTCGGGCGGGACATCGCCCCAGTCCCCGGCGACGTGGCGCGCGAGGAGGGTGCGCGGGGCGAGCCCGGCGGCGGCGAGCAGGTCGCGCGCGCCGGGGGTGAGACCGATGGAGCCGAGGGGGAAGAGTGCGCGGGCGTCGTTACTCGTCATGGCGGAGCCTCCGTGGGGCGAGCGGGGCGACGGCGCGGGCGGCGTGCGTGGGGACCGCGCCCCATCCCGCCAGCAAGGCGGCGACCTCGGGCGGGGACGGTTCCCCGGCCAGCCGCGCCAGGTCGTCCCAGATCGTCGCCAGGGTGCAGGACTGGTGGAGCGGGACGGGCACCCCGCCCGCCGCCAACTCCGCCACCAGGGACCGCATCAGGTCGTCGATCGTCATCGCATCCTCTCCCTACGCCGCCTCGTCGAACAGGTCGGCCAGCGCCGCTCGCCCCCGTGCTTGCACCGCCGCGACCGATGGCAGGGCCGCGCCCCCGGCGGGGGGCGTCGGCTCCGGCTCCGGGTCGTGTTCGGGGCACGGCGGGTCGAGGGGCATGTACCGCGCGACCGTCGCCAGCGGGGCGATGGTGCCGAACGCCCAGCCCTCCCGCTCCGCCCGGCGCACGACCGCGCCCAGGTGCTTGCAGACGCCGGTGTAGAAGTAGCCGGGGCAGCTGCACGCCCAGCCGACCGGGGTGCGCGCGATGGTATAGGTCGTGCCGGGTTCGGAGCGGGCGGGGGTGCAGTAGCGGCGGGCCTCCACGACGACGGCGACGCGGACGCCGCAACAACGGGCGCGGGCGCGGGCCTCGATCGCCCGGGCTTCCTGGGGCTTGGCGAACTCGCGGACCATGCTACACTTCCTGTTCTGGGGCCACGCCCCGGTAGTTCAGCGGCCCCACGGGTTCTGCTTCCCGGCGTCCCCGTGGGGCCTTTCGACATCCTTATTATACACTCTAGCGTGTATATTGTCAAGTATTTTTGTTGCTATAGCTGGCAAAATCACCCCATTGCGCATTACACGCTCGCGCGTTATCATGGTGGTTAGGTATGCGCGAGGCTGCGGTGCGAGAGGGAACGATGCCGGGAACGATGCTCACCGTCAGCGAGGCGGCGCGGGTATTGGACATGGACCCGAGCGCGGTCCGCCGCGCCATCCTCCAGGGCCGCCTGTCGGCGACGAAGTTCGGGCGCGACTGGTCGATTCACGTAACGGATGTGGCCACATACAAGCAACGCCCCCACCGTGGCGGCCGCCCACGCCGCGCGATCGCGGCGGTTCGGGATGATTGAGGTTGCCCCTACCGGTGGTGAGCCCGAGCAAGCCCTCTCACAATCGCGGCCCGCAGGCTGCACCCCATTGATCCTGAGGTAGGCGACCGAGTGCCCCCGCCGCACGCCTTACCGTCTGGAGCCACCGTCGCTTCGCCCTCTGCCGGGGGCACGGCGGTCGGGGCCTCGCCCGGTCAAGGGTGGAACCGCCGCAGGCGGCGCATAGCGCAGCGGCGCGCCCTTGACCGGGTGGGGTGGCCGCTAAGGTTGGAGAAGGGGGCAAGCAGGGGTCACCATCGCGGTGGCGCAGCCCGCAGGCGGAGCGACCGCACCGCAAGCAGGGTGGCCGGGTGGGGCGACCGCAGCGCGACGGCCGCAGCCGCAGCGGAGGCCGTGGCGTGCGGGGCGGGTGGTGGGTGGACGGCGAGAAGGCGTCCACCCATGCCCTCGCGGCAGACCTGGAAAGCATCGACCCCGACCCTGCTGCCCACGCGCTGGCGACCCCTGCCGGACGACTGCGCGGAGGCCTACTGGCGCGTCTCGCGGGCGATCCGGGACACCGGCATGGCCATCCTCGAGCGGTCCTTGCCGCCCGGACGGCAGGGGACGGCGACCGCCGACACGATCGTGGTGAGCGCGACCATCCCCGACTCGCGCAACCGCCTGGCGACGCTGCTACACGAGTACGCGCACGTCCTGGCCCACTTCGGGCCGGTCGCCAGGGACAAGGACGAGCGGCAGTGCGAGCTGGAGACGGAGAGCGCGTGCTACGTGGTGCTCGCGCACCTGGGCATCGACTACCCGTTCTCGCGCGACTACCTGCTGCACTACCGGGTGACGCCGGACCTGCTCTACCAGTCGCTCGCGGCGGTGCAGGGGATCGTCAGGCGGATGATGCGCGCCGTGGAGGGCGCGACAGGGGGAGGGGACAAGCAGCTTGACCGTAAGGGTCGGGCAACACCGGCGACTGCCCATGCAGCGCCGGTTTTTCTTGCAGGGTGGGCAATAAGAGACCAATGGAAAGGGAGTTAAAAGAAAGGTCCCCGGGGCTCTAATTTCGCCAGCAGAGCTGGTGAGAGGAACCACCGGGGCATTATAGCAATGATAGTAGTACAAATCCGCGCGGCCCGCAAGTTAATACGGTAAAATAGGCGTATGAAGGGACGATATTATGCCGCATTGCGCGATCTCTACTCCCCGGCCCGCCTGGATGCTTATGCTCGGCGCTTAGGCCCCTCTGCCGACCCGCTCGACATCCTCGCCTACTACTTGTGGAATACGGCCCTATCGCAAGCGCTTTACGATCCACTCCAGGCGCTGGAGGTTGGCTTGCGGAACAGTTTGCACCGTGCCGCCGCACAACATTACGGCCAAGAGCGCTGGTTCGATCATCCGCACGGGCCGGTTTTAGAGCAGTGGCAGCGCGACGAGATGGCAAAAGCGATCAAGCGGCTCAACAGTGGCGACCGGAGACGCTTGAAGACGCCCACACCGCCACCACCGTCTACCGGACGTGTTATTGCTGAGCTGACTCTCGGTTTCTGGGTGGGGTTTTTCGATAAGCGATACGACCCATCCGCCCACCCGCTATGGCGCGGCACGCTCCTGATCGAGACATTCCCCCACCTCCCTCCAGACGAGCCGATCGCTGTTCCTAATCGGCGTATCTACCGCACCCGCCACACCCTGGATGTCAGATTAAGCCGCATCCTGCGCCTGCGGAATCGCGTGATGCACCACGAACCGATCTGGTACTGGCAGGATCCGCCGACAATCGCCGACCTGGGCGAACAGCACGACGACGTGATCGAAGTTCTCGGATGGCTCTCACCGGTGCTACGCGCCACGACCGAACTGACAAATACCTTCCCGGCCTTCTATGCGGAAGGGGTCGCGTCGCAGCGCACCCGGCTGGATGCGTTTCTGACGTCTGAAGCTTGTCGTGAGCTCTTTCCCTAATTCGAGCCCCCCAATCCTCGCGACCCGGTGTTCTCTTGGGGGGCGGATATAGACCGCACCGAGAATGTCGGGCGCAGTATCTGCCGATCGCGCACCCGACAACACGCCAGTTACGGAGCGGTGGTGGACCCCGTACCACGGATAGCCATATCTCCGACACCATTCGCGATTCTCGTTGTAGCACACCTCGCCGCATGATGTCGGACACATAGCGATCCTGCGACTGGTAAGAATTCCCGCCGCGCTGTCGTATTTTATAGCGCTATCACTTGTAGCGCAGCCCCAATTCTTACCACCGTCGGTGCAAGCATATGTCAGGGATCACAAGGCGAGGTGTGCTCTGGTGCCTGCGCATCCGGCGACAAGGCACCCCCCGGATAACGCAGCGCACACAACTGCACCGCAAAGTCCAGCCGATTCTGGCCGCCGCGATGTTGACGGATCACCACCAGGTCCGCCGCACTGAGGGTGTAGTGGCGGATCAGCTCGTCTGCGGTGCCGGGAAAAGCCAGGAGGGCGCTGCGCTCCGAAGTGGTCAGCAGGGTCCGTCGAGGCACGTCAGGTTGCTCGCAGATAGTGGTAGAGCGTGTCCCGACTGATACCGAAAACCCGCGCAAGGTGCGCCTTGGCTTCGCCCGCCGCGACCCGCCTTTGTAACTCAGTGACCTGGTCGGCAGATAACGCTTTCTTCCGGCCTTGATAGCCGCCGCGCTGCCGGGCGAGCGCGATACCTTCGCGCTGTCGTTCCCGGATGAGTGCGCGCTCGAACTCCGCGAACGCACCCATGACGGAGAGCATGAGGGTGGCCATGGGCGAGTCTTCGCCGGTGAAGGTCAGCTGCTCCTTCGCAAACTCGATATGCACGCCGCGCCCGGTCAGCTGCTGCACCAGGCGGCGCAGGTCATCCAAGTTGCGCGCCAGTCGATCCATGCTGTGGATCACGACGGTATCACCGTCACGCACGAAGGTAAGCAGTGCCTCCAGTTGGGGCCGCCGTGTGTCTTTACCCGAGACTGTGTCGGTGAAGACCCGGTCCAAGCGGGCATCCTCTAATTGGCGTTCAGGGTGCTGCTCGAAGCTGCTGACCCGTACATGGCCGATCCGCTGACCGCGCATTTCTCGCCTCTCGGATGAATCTGTCAGGTTAGGGTCTAAGACCATGGGGAGGCAGTGTCGGAAAATGCGAAAGGAAACCCTATTCCGACACTTTCTCGGCCTCCGCTTGACGTCCGATTAGCGTATACCCTAGCTGGATAGCACGGCCATGCCGGATCACCCCCGCGCGCCAAGACGGCCGCAGCGGCCGGGATCCTGCCCCGCGTTCTGCGGCCCAGCCGCCGCCTTCGCGTACGATCTTTTCCGTTTCGTGAGCAGGCCCCGTCAAGGCCGGGCTGACGCTGGAATGGAGCAACGGGCAGACCGAGGGGCAGATCAACCGACTCAAGCTACTCAAGCGGCAGATGTACGGCAGGGCCGGCTTCGCGTTATTGCGTCAGCGCGTGCTGCACCGTAGCTGAGATGTTCACCCTCCCTGCGGAAGAGCCAGGAGGCCCTGACGAGGTGTGTGCTGGCTACGCATTTGCTGTTGGGTTCGACCTTCCCTTTGACAAGTGGGTTACATAGCGCTATATATGTAGAATATGTTAGCTTTAGGAGTGTAAGATATGATAAGTACGGAGGCGAGGGTGGGCAGAATCGATGCGGATGATCTACTGACAGTTCGCCAGGCTGCCGACTTACTCGGCATCCACCCAAATACGGTGCGCGATTGGGGGCGTAAGGGGCGGTTGGCGGAAATTCGAGTGGGTCCGCGCCACGATCGCCGGTATAGGCGTCGGGATGTCCTGGCGCTGGCCCAGAATACAGCGACCAGTGGGGCCGAGCAGATTGTACCGGTCGCCGCTAAACCTCGGACGAAAGCTCGTCGCTCTTCGGCTGGCAGTTCCTCGGTGGGGGTTGGGGTGAACGCCATCTACGATTCTCTCAATGGGCTGCGCAACATGTATCGTGCCATGGATCAGGTGTCGAGTATTTCGCGCAGCATCGCGCAATCATTTCAGGGTATTGAGACGGCGTCACTCCTCGCCCAAAGCTTCGACACGAGCCACCTTCATATATCCGAGACTGTGGCGAAGATACTTGAGCCGACGAGGATGGCGTCGCTCATGCCGACCGCCAATGATCTCATGCTTGGGTCGGCGAACGATGACCTCCTCACGTCCTTGGGTGATGGCGTGTTCGGCAGGATATTGGCGGAGCAACGGCAGTTTTCCAGGCAGATGGCTCAAGCTGTCCAGTGGACTCCGCCGACGCTCTCCGGGCAGTTCACGGAAGCGCTTCTGCCCGCGCGCCGAGCGATTGATACGATCGCCGAGATCGCCGGGACAGCCGGTGCTGCGAGTCTCACTGTGGAACAAGCACACCTGACCGTCAGCGCCTATCAAACATTCAGCATGGGGCTCTTCGGTGCCGCTTATGAGTCAGCCCGCCCGGATACCGCCGATTACCTCTCCTTTGCCAAATTCCGTGCGGCGGGTTCCATCCTCGACTCTTCGATGGGAGCAATCAAGGGGCTGGGGCGGTTGGGGTTGCCCAGCGCCGGGGACCTCGGTCTGACGCTGCCTCGGCCCACGATCTACCGCCGGTTTGAGGCCGAGGTGGATGAACGACGTGACGAGTTTGCTCAACTCCACTCCGACGAGATCGATGCCGAACTCGAACAGACCCTGGCGCTCCAGATCAGCCGCACGGCGACGCGTATCAGCGAGGCGCGGCGCGCCTGCAATCAGCATGTGCAGCAATTGGGCGAGGAACCCATCTTCAAGCCGACCAGCGCATCGGAATACATTTCCTGCATGTTGCCGCAGTGGGTGGTCGCCGACGAGGAGCAATTTCGCCAATTCATCGACTGGATGTTCCGGTACGTCTACGAATCTTCCGGCGAACTCAAGCGGATCAAGGACCGCGTTGGCATTCCCCCGGTAACGATGACGATTAAGTTCCTGCGCCACTTCTACTTCCATGACCTGGAACACGGCGAAGCGAGGGAGATCGAACGCAAGCACAAGCGTGTGGGCGAGGAGTTCAACCGCCTCGTCGGGGTGGCGATCGTCAAAACGCCAGCCCAGTGGCAACGCGCCCAATTAACCATCTTGCGTGAAGTTGAGACGCTGCTGCAAGACCTTAATAACCACTTAAGGCACGGGTAAAGAATCCAACTGCTTGTGCCCTGAGAGAGGGCGAGGCGGCGGTGGCTCCAAATGGTAAGAGGTAGCCTACCCACCCCGCCTGCGGCAGCAAGGAAGCAGCAACAGTGCTTGTAAAAGAGGCGCAAGAGCGATATATTATGTAGAACATAATTTCTATACGTACGCTTTGTGAACTCAGGAGTCGCCGATATGCTGACAGATCGAAACGACCCCTCATCTTCGAGGCCAGCTACGGTTTTTCTCAGCTACGCCAGGAAGGACGAGCAAGCGATCCTGTCGCTCGAGCGGGCGCTACAGGAACGCGGTGTCCGGGTGCTGCGCGACAAGCCGAGCCTACCGCTCGGTGCTCACAATGCTGAGCGGCTGACCGCAATGATCGACGCTGAGTGCGATGCCGTCTTGTTCTACGTCACCAGGCGTCTGCTCGAATCGGACTTCATCTGGCGCTATGAAGTGCCAGCCGCCGTGGCGCGGCGGAACCGAGAGGCGAATTTTCACATCATCCCGGTATTCCAAGGGGTAGAATATAGCGATCTTGCAGTCCAATCGGCCGACCGCGGCCTGCCCTCACTCGCCGATTTCAATGCGGAGAGGGTGAAAAAGCGATTACCCTCGTTGGAGGAATCCGCGAGGATCGCGCGCCGCACGCTCAATTCGGCGCTTGGCCTGCGCTTGGGTCGGGACGGGACGCAACAGCAGCCTACGGTAATCTGCCTGCACACGTTCCCCTATACGCCGTCGGCCACGCACCTGCATCTCGACATCGACTGGACGGCGTCACATGAGAACGGGCCGTCCGTCGAACAATGGCGGGATGAACTGCTCCCGGCACTCAATGATGTTGCCGATGCACTCGCCCTGCAGGGGCGCGGTGTGGTCGATGTCTGGCTCAAAGCACGCCTCCCGGCGGCGATCGCGCTCGGCTACACCTTCCCGGCAAAGGGTAGTGTCACGCTCCACCTGCGCAATGAGCGGGCGGAGTGGTCGTGCAATGGGCCAAGTGAAGATACGGGCGATTTCATTGTAACGAGCACCATGCTCGATCGGAAACAGGCGACGGCGATTGTCGAGGTCGCGATCAGTCGCGAGACGACTGCCGCTGTAACTCGCTGGCGGCGGACAGCGGAGTATGTGCCCGGCTGGCGCATGCTGTGCGCGCCGGCAGGCGGCCCGTCGCGAGACGCGCTCACCACTGGCACACAAGCTCGCACCTGGGCACGGCGGATCGGGGATGAGGTGCGGCGACTCTGGGATGCCGAGGGGGTAAATGACGTGCATCTTTTCCTCGCCTCGACCGTCGAGTTCGCGGCGATGGTCGGGCAGCAATTGCGCGGTCGCCGCCGCGTGCATGTGTATTACGGCGATAACGAAGAGGGGTACCGTCTTGCTTATACCTTAGGACCGGAGGGTGTCTGATGGAGATCCCGAGCTATTTCCGGCGCTACCTCAAGGAGATTCAACCGACGCGGGCGAGCCGCGAGCGCGCGATCCAGCTGCACATGACCCTGACCGACCGCCTGGCGGCGGATGTGCCTTTTCAGGATTGGTATGGGGGAACCTTCCTCTACGGCTCCTATCGCCGGAACACAGCGGTTCAGCCGATAAAGGATGTCGATGTTTGCGTGCTCCTCAAGATTGATCGCAACGCTCACAAGCCGGAAGCCGTGGTGAATCGTCTCCGCCGCGTGCTGGAGCGCAACGGGTATGAGGATAAGACTAAGCTTCAGCGCCGCTCGGTACGCATCGACATGTCGGGGACGACCCTCGACGTCGTCCCGGTCGTGTTGGATGGCGACGGCGACGAGCCGCTGTGGATCCCCGATCGTCCGCTTAAGGAGTGGGTGAAGACCCATCCTAAAGGCCATATCGCCGAAGCGACCCGGCTCAACAAGGAAGGTGGTGGGCGCTATATCCCCTTCGTCAAGATCGTCAAAGCGTGGTACCGCTACCAGCTCGATGATCTACGTGGGGTTGTGCGGCCGAAGCCAAAAGGTTTTACCCTGGAAGCCCTCGTCGCGCATTATCAGGACGCCGACGCCCCGAGCTACGCCGAGGCGTTCGTCAACTTCCTTGCTAACTTAGATGATGACCGCAGTGCGGCCCTGGCGCGTGGCACCTTCCCCGATGTACCCGACCCTGGCTTTCCCGGCAAGAATGTGAAGGTGCGCTTCGAGCCGGAGGAAGCGAAGCTGTTCGGCGCGGTGATCAAGGAGGCGCTGAAGGACGCCCGAGCCGCGCTGGCGACCGAGGGAATCAAGGCGAGCGCCGAGGCGTGGAATGCTATCTTCGGCCCGAGGTTCCAGACCGTGCCGGCGACAACGAGCGAGAAGGAAGCACGACAGGCGGCCGAGCAAGATGAGGGAGATGAGGCGCTCGATGAGGAAATCGTTGAGGTCGAACTGCCGCCTGTGCGCCAGCTCGGGCAGCTCAAGATTCAGGCGCACCTGTCGGCAAGAGGAAGCAGTTCCTTCGTAGAAAGGTATCCCAGCGGCGGAAGATCGCTGCCAAAGGGCATGCAGTTGCGTTTCTCTATCCTGCGGACGAACGTTCCGCAACCTTACGAAGTTCGCTGGATCGTCACCAATCACGGGCGCGAAGCGAGAGATACCGGTGACATTACTCACATTGCTACGGGGGCGACTCAAGTGGAGGGAACAAAGTATCGAGGCCTCCACCACATGACGTGTGAGCTGCGGCGAGGCGGGATTTTGCTGGCGCAGGCACGGCACGTCGTCAATATCAGGTGAAGCGTGCACGCCTCGCCTACATGTTACCGTGCTGGGGGCGAGGGCTGACTCAACGCCTCGCTGTGCGGTGGCACCTGGTTGTGCGCTGTCGCCCTCGCCCTTTCTCGGTGCCCGGCGGCAGGCGAGACGGGAGCGTGGGCCACTCCCCATGTAGACGTGTCGCCCCGGCGCACCACCGGTCTGGCAAGAGGAAGCAGGGGGGACGGCATGTTCATCGGCGTGGACACCCACAAGAAGACGCATGTCCTGATGGTCATCGACGCGGAGGGGCGAACCCATGGCAGTCGCACCGTCGCGAACACGCCCGAGGGGAGGGCCGCGGCCCTCCGATGGGTGCGAGAACAACAACAACACCTCCGTTGGGGCATCGAGAATAGCGGGTCGTTGGGCAAGGGCTTCGCCCAGTTCCTGCTGGCGCAGGGGGAGACGGAGGTCCGCGAGGTGGTGCCGCACCGCACGGCACAGTATCGTCGGCGCGGGCGCACCCAGGACAAGACCGATGCGGCTGATGCCCTGGCGATGGCCCGGCTGCTGCGCGCCGAGGGGAGGGGCTGCCTGCGGTCCAGGCCGACGACCGCAGCACCGAGTTGCGCCTGCTGAGCGACCACCGCGACAACCTCGTGGTGGATCGCACCCGCCTCGTCAACCAGTTGCACGCGCAGCTCCTGCAGATCGACCCCTGCTACGCGGAGCGTAGCGGGCCGCTGACCCGCGCCGCTGGGGTGCGCTATTGCCAGGAGCTGCAGCGGCCCGAGGCCGACCGCGTCGTGCAGGCGCGCCTGCTGGTCGTGCGCCAGCTCGCCGCGCGAGTCGCGCAGCTGGATGCCGAGCTCAAGGAGATCACGGCGGCCATCTCCCAGCGCGTCGCAGCGACCGGGACGCGCCTGACGAGCCTGCCCGGCGTCGGTGCCATCGTGGCGGCGCGCCTGCTCGGCGAGCTCGGTTGCGCCCCGCGCGTCCGCTCGTCCGCCGCCCTCGCCGCCCTCGCCGGGGTCGCGCCCCTGGCGGTGGCGTCGGGCGGGCGGCACGGCCATCGTGTCAATCCCGGCGGGAACCGCAAGCTCAACCGCGCCCTCCACATCGTCGCCCTGGTCCAGCGGCGCTGCGAGCCGCGCGCCCAGGCGTACTACGAGAAGAAGCGGGCGGAGGGCAAGACCGGCCGGGCAGCGATGCGCTGCCTCAAGCGTCGCCTGGTCGATGTCGTGTTCCGCTTGCTGGTGCCGACAGAGCAGGCCGCGCCGGCGGTCGTCGTGCCACAGGCGGCATGTGAGGTTACCCCGCTGACGCGGACAGGTTACTGCTAGGCGGCTTGATCCTGCAACAACAACACATGCTGCTCTTCATGGGCGACGGGCGTCCGATAGGCGAGCGCTGAGTGGCGGCGCTGGCGGTTGTACCAGACCTCGAGCCATTCGAAGATGGCCAGTCGCGCCGCCGCACGCGTCGGCCAGATCCTGGTGTCGATCAGTTCGGCTTTCAGCGTGGCGAAGAAACTTTCCGCCATGGCGTTGTCAAGACACTCGCCCGCTCGGCTCATCGAGGCGGTGAGGCCCCGCGTGGCGAGGGCCGTCTGATAGGCGGTGGCGGTGTACTGGCAGCCGCGATCGGTGTGATGGACGAGCCCCGCCGCCGGTCGGCGGTTACGGACCGCCATCGCGAGGGCGTCGAGGGCGAGTTCCGCGCGCAGATGCTCCGCCATGGCCCAGCCAACCACGCGGCGGGAGTGCACATCCAGGAGTATGGCGAGGTAGAGCCAGCCCTCATGCGTCGCGACATACGTGATATCGCCGACCCAGAGGCGATTCGGTGGTGCAGCGCGGAAGTCGCGCGCCACCTAGGTTTGGCGCGGGGCTGTGCGTCGGCTCCGCGCCCGTCGTGCGGGCGCGCCGCCGCCGGTGACAGCCGACGAGCCCGGCCGCGCGCATCAGTCGGGCCACGCGCTTGCGCGCGCAGCGCACGCCCGTCGCCAGCAACTCGGCGTGGATGCGCGGCGCGCCATACAGCCGACGGCTGCGCGCATCCGCCGCTGCGATTTGGGCGAGCAATGCCGTATCGGCTTGGGCGCGGGCCGAGACCCCGCGACGCGCCCAGTCATAGTAGCCGGAACGCGAGACGCAGAGCACGCGGCACAGCGTCGCGATCGGGTAATCGGCCCGCTCCGCGCGGATGAACCGATAGCGGCTCATAAGGTCTCCTTCGCGAAAAAGGCCGCGGCTTTTTTTAGAATCTCGCGCTCCTGTTGCAGCACCTTCACCTCGCGGCGCCGCCGCCGCAGTTCCTCCCGCTCGTCGGTCGTCAGGTCGCCGGGCTGTCCCCGGCCCGCGTCGGCGTCATCCTGCCGCAGCCAGTGCCGCAGCGCCTCGGACGACACCCCGAGGTCGGCCGCCAGCGCCGGAATCGATCGATCGCTACCCCGGGCGAGGCGTACCGCCTCGGCCCGGAACTCCGGCGGATAGGGGGGATGGGTACGCGGCATCGAACACCTCCTCACATAAAACCCAATGGTCGGGTGTCCGTGAAGCGGATGCAACCCCACTCCGTGCCGCGCCCCCAGACCGCACAGCGCAGGTGGCGGGCGGGCGGCGAGACGGTCGCTGAGCAAGCCCGCAGTCCGGAAAACCGTCGGAACCGGAGAACCGCTGGGGCCCAGCACCGTTAACATTAGTACGGTATACTTACCATCCTACCATCGAGGTGCCGCGCCAGCGCCGCCGTAACCGCCGCCAACCGTCGCTGCCGGGGCAACCCCACCGCGAGGCGGGGCACCGCAAAGTCGTGGATCGCGGTCCCGCCGAGACTGCCTGATCGCCAGCAGCCTCCTCACCCCGGACGCCGACGCTGGCGAGATTTGCCGCGCCCGTACCGGGCGCGGGCAGGGGAGGGTTACCGATGGACGAGCTGCACCCGCTGCCGGTGCTCGACGACGACGGAGAGCCGGAGCAGCCGAGCGCCGCGCGCATCTACGACTACCTGCTCGGCGGCAGCGCCAACTTCGCGATCGACCGCGAGGCCGCCGAGCGATTGCGCGCCATCGTCCCCGACGTCCCGCTCATCATGCAGGCGAATCGCGCCTTCCTACGCCGCGCCGTCCAGTTCCTCGTCGCCGAAGGCATCGAGCAGTTCCTCGACCTCGGCTCCGGCATCCCTACCGTGGGTAACGTCCACGAGATCGCGCAGGCATCCACCCCCACCGCCCGCGTCGTCTACGTCGACCTCGATCCCGTGGCGATCGCCCACAGCCATGCCATCCTCCGGGGGAACCCGCATGCCACCGCCATCCGCGCCGATGCCCGCCAAGCGGGGGTGATCCTCGCTCACCCCGAGGTGCGCCGCCTCCTCGACCTCGGCAAGCCCGTGGGCTTGCTGCTGGCCGCCCTGCTGCACTTCGTCACCGACGACGCGGCGGCCACCCACCTCGTCAGCACGTTCCGCGACGCGTTGGCACCGGGCAGCTACCTGGTCCTCTCGCACGGCACTGCCGAGGGCGCACCGCCGGAGCTGGCCGAGCGGAGCGGGCAGCTCTACGCGCGCAGCGCGAATCCGACACAGCCCCGCTCGCACGACCAAGTCGCCCGCTTCTTCGCTGGGTGGGCATTGGTCGCGCCGGGGCTGGTCTACGCCCCGCTGTGGCGGCCAGACAACCCCGGCGACCCGCTCCACGACCGGCCGGCTCGCGCGGGCGTCCTGGCCGGGGTGGGCCGCAAGCCGTGACGCCACCGGGACGCGCGGATGGCGGTGGTGCGCGGGGAGGGAGGGCGCGGATGGATGGCGATGCCGCCGCACGAGCGGGGCTCCGGGCCGCCCAGCGGGAGCACCGCGACGAGATCGCCGCCCGCTGGCAGGAGGCGCTGATACCCGCCGGGCTCGTCCCGCACAGCGGGGGGACGGTATCCCGGCACCTCCGCGTCCTGACGGAGCGGATGTCCGCCTTGCTGCTGGCCGAGCCGTTCGCGCCCGAGGCGGCGCGGGCGCTCGGCACCGCGCTCGTCCGCCTCGGCTACGGACAACCGGCGGCCCTCGGCCGTACCCTCGAGGTACTGGGCAACACCCTGATGACGGGACTCTCTGTCACGAACCGTGCCGCCCTCCAACCACGCCTCGTCGCGCTCCTGGGCGAGTTGGCGGCCGGCTTCGCCGAGGAGTCGCGCGCCGCAATCCTCGCTACACAGGGGCATCTCCGCGACGCGCAGTTGACGGCGCTGGCGGAGACGCGGGCGGCGTTGCGGGCGAGCGAAGTCCGGCTGCACAGCGTCGCGACCAACGCCCCCGTCATCCTCTTCGCCCTGGATCGCGCGGGCGTCGTCACCTTCATCGCGGGCCGGGGATTGGTCGCCGTGGGCCGGTCGGCGCGCGAACTCATCGGGCGGACGCTGCTGGTCGGGCTCGGCGCCGCGCCGCAGGTGCCCGGCTACGTGCGGCGCGCGCTCGCCGGGGAAGCCTTCAGCACCCCCGTCGCGGTGAACGAGGGGTCGTTTGGCGAAAGGGAAAATATTGTACGCTAAGGGCATCTCGTCTCTCGGTGCGAGGTAACATGCAACGTTATGCCGCACCGCGATCCTCGAGCGGTGGCCCGTCCCCGGGTTCGCTGAACTCAGCAGATAAGGCTCGTTATCTGCACAGTTATGCTATACTGACTCCGTGACTTGGGGGCGATTTGCTTGCGCGGCGGTGATTGGCACTTGACCGCATCCTCCCCAAAACTGTGCAGATAACATGAATGCCACAATCGGACCGACCGACTATCCCAGTATTGACGCCTTTCTCGATGCCCGCGCATCCGGTGACGGCTCGCGTCACACCCTCACGAGCTATCGCCACGACCTCATCGGCTTCGCCCGCTGGTTCGCGGAGCATGTGCCTACCGAGCCCGTCTTCGCTCCCGACGCCGTCACCCCGACCGATGTCCGCGAGTTCCGCGACTGGCTCGTCCGCACGGCTAACCGCAAGCCAGCCACCATCAACCGCAAACTCGCCGCCCTGCGCGCCTACTTCTCCTTCTGCAAAGCGCGCGGCTACCGGAAGGACGATCTGCCGACGGAGGGGGTAAAGCGCGTTGCCGAACAGCCTGCCGGACCACGCTGGTTTCTCAAGCGCGAGGTCGACGGGCTGATTCGGGCCGTCGAGCGGTATGGGCGCGGCGCGGACCGGCTGCGCGATCTGGCGATCATCCTCACCCTGCGCCATACCGGCCTGCGCGTCGGCGAACTCGTCACGCTCACCCTGCAAGACACCACGCTCGGGCAACGCGGCGGCCAGCTGCGCGTGCGCGGCAAGGGGAACAAGGAACGGGTCGTGCCGCTCAATCACGAGGTGCGGCAGGCGCTGGCGGCATGGCTGGCGGTCCGCGCCGCGCGACCGGACCACGATGCCTACGAGGACGTCTTCCTCGGACAGCGGGGACCGCTCTCGGCACATGGGGTGGAAGTGCTCGTGACGAAGTACGCCCGGCACGCCGGACTGCCCGCCTTGCGGCCACACGCGCTGCGCCACTCCTTCGCGAAGCACCTCCTCGATGCCGGCGAGGATCTCGTGACGGTGCAGGTGCTCTTGGGGCACCGCAACCTCAATACGACGGCACGCTACACCCGGCCGGGGGCACGCGATTTGGAAGAGGCGGTCGCCCGTTTGGTGAACGAGGGAGAGGAGCATGGCAAAGCCACCCACCCTAACGGAGTTGAGCGACGTGCAACGAGAGCGCGCCGCTGAGCGGTATGCCCTCCTGCGACCTTTCCGCGAAGAGGGCGTGCCGCTGCCGACGCTTGCCCAGACGGACGAACCCGCGCTGCGGACCCTTCGCCCATGGGTCGCACACTATCGGCAGCGTGGGCTGGGTGGGTTGGCACGACAGCCGCGCGCTGACCGGGAGGCACCACAACGGGTGACGCCCGATCTCGCGAAGCT
>JAABUT010000751.1_pt1 | contig 44970 bp, 43 predicted proteins | sample 5559281 | NCBI WGS metagenome assembly JAABUT01 (sample SAMN10711880, study PRJNA513359) | rock metagenome | isolation source: Antarctica rocks | place: Antarctica: Victoria Land, Ricker Hills nord | collected 2016-01-04
GCCCGCCGGAGACGGCCTATCCCCGCCGACCGACCTTTCTCGACCGCCCCGTCCCGACCGATGCCGCGCCGGAGGTCGCCGCGTCGATCGTGGCGGCGCGCAAGCTCCGCGTCGAGCCGGAGCGATATCTCGCCGCCCTGCGCGACTGGGTCACGTGGGGCACGGCCAGCCGCTATGCGCTCGCGCCGGAAGAGGTATTGGAACGCAGCCGACCGCGCCCGGTTGAGGAAGCAACCGCGGCGGCGCACTTCGCGCTCGGTCAGCATCTGCATCGCGCCGGCCGCCCGGAGGCCGCCGTGGGCCACTTCCGCGCGGCGTATCGCCTGCAACCGGACAACTGGACCTACAAGCGTCAGGCCTGGAGCCTGCTGCCTGAGGGGCAAGATCCCCGGGAGGTGTACGGCGGCGACTGGCTGACCGACGTCCGGCGGATCGGCGCCGAGCACTACTATCCGGTGCTGGAGATGGAGTGACGGTGACCCGTGTAGACGCCGGGGGTTCTCCCGTGTTCATGACGACGCTGAAGATGCAATGCATCCAAGCGGAACAGCGGTTCTGGCTCAGAGGGGGCGCATCCGTTTAGAGCCGTTTTCGCGCCGACGGTTTCCCGGCAAGACTACCGCACTGCCTCAAACCAGTTCATCGCGAATACGGGAGAACCTCTCTCTCGCTGGAGCCTACAGACTGACGTCAGGTGCGCTGCGAGGGAGCGGTGATTGCCGCCTGTCAGGCCATGCCGATCGTCGCCATTGCTCCCATCTTCATTCTCTGGTTCGGTACGGGGCTGCTGCCGAAGATTCTCATCTGCGCCCTGATCGTCTTTTTCCCGACCCTCGTGACGTGGATGATCGGGCTACGGGCGATTAAGCCGGACCTGATCGGTGTGGCGAAACTTGGAGGGGCGAGTCGATGACCGGAGAAATTCCCTTGTCCCGGCTTCTGGCCGACGCAGCTCTGTGCGGAAGGAAGGCTGATATGCAACGTACTGAATAGTTGCGCCGACGCGGAGACATTAAGTTTCACGCGCTGTACGACTGATCCACTCCATGCCCCGCTCCGTACTCATGCTGTGGACGATCGGTTTACTAAGGAAAAAATAGTTCAAAGTATACAAATAAACTGAGATGGGTGAATGTGGCGGGAAGCTGCGCCGCCTGTCATTGGCCCTTTGGGTGGGAATCCCTGTCCCGGGTCGCCGATCCTGGAGCAGTTTACTTAAATAATATGGCGCGGGGCATCCCGTGTCCGAGAGGGGGATACAGCATGTTGAACGACCCAAACCCGATCCGCCAGGACGGTATCGCCGTCGGCCTCCTGCCAAGCGGTGTTGATGGGACGATATGGGGGCACACTTAATGCTGATGGGCTACGTCGCGCTCGCTTTCTGCTCGCTGTTGCTGGCGATCCAGTCCGCATATTCCGCGATGCTCATGCTCTACGCATGGGAGAATGAGGAACGCCAGAACAGGAACAGCGTTCCCCGCAGCTACGAGCGACCGGCACTCCGCTTTACCCTGCTCCTCCCCGCGCGCCACGAAGAAGCGGTAATCCAGGAAACGATCCAGCGCATGGTTGCCCTCAATTACCCGCCCGCGCTGGTGCAGACGCTCGTGGTCATCGAAGCGGGCGACGCCGGGACAATCGCCAAAGTTGAGGAGAAGGTGACCGAACTGCGTGCGGCGGGAGTCAGCAATATCGAACTGGTCACCTTCGATGATCCGCCGATCAATAAGCCGCATGGTCTGAATGTCGGATTACGCAAGGCGTGGGGCGATATCGTGACGATCTTCGACGCGGAGGACGAGCCGCATCCGGATATCCTCAATGTGGTGAACACCGTCATGCTCCGTGAAAACGCGCCCGTCGTGCAGTGCGGCGTTCAATTGATGAACCATGCCGACCGCTGGTTCTGCGCGCTGAATGTCCTCGAATACTTCTTCTGGTTTAAGAGCCGGATGCATTACCACGCCGCCCTCAATATGGTGCCGCTCGGCGGCAATACCGTCTTTATCCGGCGCGATCTGCTCGTCGGGTTGAATGGCTGGGACCAGTATTGCCTGACGGAAGACGCGGATATCGGCATCCGGTTGAGCGCGGCCGGCGTCCCGATTCGCGTCCTGTACGACGACCAGCACGTCACGCGGGAAGAGACGCCACCGACCGTCACCCAATTCATCAAACAGCGCACGCGGTGGAATCAGGGCTTTCTCCAGGTACTCGGCAAGGGCGAGTGGATGCGCCTGCCGAGTTGGCCGTAGCGCCTGCTCGCGCTCTATACGCTCGGCTTCCCGATCCTGCAGGCGGTGACGATCCTCTATCTGCCCGTCAGCCTCTACCTGATGCTCTTCGCCAAGGCGCCGGTGCTCGTCGCGATGATCAGTACGCTGCCGCTGTACGCGGTCCTCATCCAGCTCATCATCAGCGTCGCGGGCCTGTACGAATTCACGCGGATTCACCGGCTCCCCCACTCGGTCTCCGCAACCTTCGGGTTGGTCGCGGCCTACTTACCCTATCAGTGGCTGCTCGGGTACGCCGCGCTGCGCGCCGCGTGGCGCCAGATGCTCCACGTCAATACCTGGGAAAAGACACAGCATATCGGCGCGCATCGCGCGCCACCGCCGTCGCCTGCCTCGCCCGCCCCGATTGCCCGTACGGCCGTACTCGAAGCGGAGATGCTCCCGCGTGGCTAAGTCCACCCTCACCCGTCCCCGCGCGGCAATCGCGCCGCGATCAGCGCGCGCGCCGCGTGCGCATTGGTCGGCATGGGTGCGGGTCGTCTGGGTCGAACCCATTGTCATGGTCGCACTCGTCGCGGTCGGCATCGTGGCGCAGGGACTGAATATGTTCCACTATCCGGCGTTCACGTTGGTGGATGACGAAGGCATTTACCTTTCGCAGGCGTGGGCAATCCTCCGCGAGCGCCGCCTTACGCCCTACACCTATGTCTACGAGCATGCGCCGGCGGGCTGGATCCAGATTGCCGCGTGGATGGGCATGACGGGCGGGCCGCATACCTTCGGGGCACCCGTTGATAGCGGCCGGATTCTGATGCTGCTCCTGCATCTGGCGATGATCCCCATCGTCTATCAGCTCGCGCGCAAGCTCAGCGCCGGCGTCCCGCTGGCGGCGGTCGCCGGTCTGTTGTTCTCGCTGTCGCCGCTGGCGCTCTTTTACCAGCGGCTCGTCCTGATTGACACCATCATGCTTTTCTGGGCGTTGCTCAGCATCAACCTACTGCTCGATGGCTGGGGGCGACTCAGCAGGGTCGTCCTCAGCGGCGTCTGCTTCGGCATTGCGCTCCTGTCGAAGGAATCCGCGATTATCCTGCTCCCCGCGCTCGTGTACATCGCCATCAAACAGCGACGGCGGCACCAGGGGCGTTTCGGCGTGGGCAGCTGGCTACTGGCGATGCTCGTCGTCGGAAGCTGGTATCCGCTGTTCGCCCTACTGAAAGGGGAGCTCTTCCCCGCCGGGCAGGTGGGCGCCTTCTCCTCGGTAAACGGCTATGCCAGCTCCAGCATCTCGCTGCTCGCCGCGCTCTGGGGGCAACTGACACGTGGCGGCGGGCCGTTCAATCCGCATAATGAGTTCTGGCAACTCTTCCGCTCCGACTGGCTGGGCCGCGACCCGATTATTCTCCTTGGCGGCATCGCCGCCTCGCTCGCGAACACGCTCCGCGGGCTGGGCTTACGGTCCATCCGCAACCGTCAGTCCTTCGTCGCGGGTATGCTCGGCCTCCTGCCCCTGCTTCACCTCGCGCGGGGCGCTGCTGTATCGAACGACGCAATCGTCTTCGCGATTCCCTTTTTCTGCATCAATATCGCGGTGCTCCTTGCCCCGCTGTTCCGGCGTATTCCCGTGCCTGTCGCCGCTGCCTCCGCGCTTGCGATTCCCCTCGCCCTCGTCGCCGGATACTGGCACGCCGGTCTGCTCCAGCCACTCTATTCGGAACATCCCGATGGGGCGGGGCGGGCGGCGGTGGCGTGGATGAAGGAGAATCTGCCGACGGACAGCCGAATCATCACGCGGGACAGCCTGTGGAGTGACCTGCACGAGCCAGGCCTTGGCGGGCCGAGCTTCCCCGACGCGCACAGCCATTGGAAAGTCGCTGCCGACCCCGCGATTCGCCGCGGTGTCTTCCATGACGACTGGCACAACGTTGATTATCTGGTCATGACGCCCGGGCTTGAGCAGGATTTTATTGCATCGAACAACACGGTTGCGCTCGACGCACTCCACCATGCGCACCTCGTCAAACGGTGGTCCGCACCGCAAGGCGATCCGCGGCTGCACCCCCAACAGGTGATCGAGCTCCGGAAAGTTGATAAACCCGATTCGACGGACCGCCGTCTGCTCGCCACGAGCGCCGCGGCGATCACGAACCGATTCGCGCGGGACGGCGCGTACGTCGCCGAAGATGGCACGGTCACCTCCGAGGCCCAGGCATACGCCATGTTGCGCGCCGTTTGGTCCGATGATCGTCCCGGCTTTGATCGCACGTGGCAATGGACGCAAGGACATTTGGAGAATCCGGACGGCCTCTTCGCATGGCAATGGCGGGACGGTAAGGTACTGGACACGAATACCGCGTCCGACGCTGACACCGACGCCGCACTGGCGCTGCTGCTCGCTGCCGGCCGCCGCGCGGCGGGGGCGATCTGGGACAAGGAGGTCGCGACCGTGAATGGCGTGCCCTACCTCACGGCAGGAAACTGGGCGCCGCAGTCCGCGATCATCGCGCTGAATCCCAGTTACTTTTCGCCGTATGCCTACCGGATTTTCGGCGACGTTGATCCGGGGCATGATTGGGCCGGGCTGGTGAGTTCCAGCTATCAAACGCTTTTCGACGCGTCGAAGGCGCTGCTCGGTGGCACGCAGTCATCCGGCTTGCCGCCCGATTGGATCGGCTTGGATCGGGCGAGTGGTCAACTCGTCCCCCTTCATTTCACTTCCGCTGATACGACGCGCTATGGCTACGATGCGGCGCGGACGTACTGGCGCGTCGCGCTCGACTTTCGCTGGTCGAACGATGGACGGGCAACCGCCTATCTCCAGCAGGCCGGTTTCCTCCGCGACGAGGTGAACCGTAAAGGCGCGGTCAGCGCGGTCTACGCGCACGACGGCGGTGTGGTGGAAGCGCGGCCGAGCATGGTGAGTACCGCCGGGGCAATTGCCGCTCTGCTCACGCTCGACCCCGCGTCCGCCAATCTCCTCTATGCCAACCAAATCCTTGGCAGCGTTGGGCGCGACGGCACAGGCGTCTATTGGGAAGACCCCAACGCGCTTTATACCCAGGAATGGGGATGGTTCGCCACCGCACTCTACGCGAACGCCCTACCGGACCGTTGGCGCCATCCGATTGCCGGATAACGCCGCTTTCTCCTGAACTGATGGAGGTTGATACGATGCACCATGAAGAAGTGATCGCCATGGACCGTGACCCGGCACTCGCGGTGGTTGATTCACCGGGCCTGCTCATTGCCCGCCCGCCTGCGGAACGACTTGCGCCGGACTTCGATGCAACAACGGCGCTCCATCTGCCCGACGCCGATGCCGACCGATCGGCGCTGGATGCCGATGCGACCGTCCCAATCAATGCCGAGACGATCTATACCTCCTCCGCTCCGCGCGTCGCACGTCGCCGTACCAGGAAGGCGCTTGTCATGCTTATCGCGATGCTGGCGGCGCTCATCGCTCTCGTCGCGCTGCTCGGCGGTGGGTTCACGCGATCGAGCCCCCAAGCCAATATGACGACCGATCCCGGCGGCACCCATCGGAGCCTGCTCGGTCAAATCCAGTCGTCACTTAGCAGCATACTGCCCATCAGCCCCCGCGCGACCGCCACGCTGGCGCCGTCGCCGGTCCCCGTGACCATGCTCGCCCCAGATCCTCCACTCACAGCCACGACCGCACCACCAGCGCTCGCGACACCACCTGATGCAACGACCCTCCCCGCCGCGTCGGCGCCGTCGCCTGATGCGGTGACCCTCCCGGCGGCGCCGGCAACCACGACCGCAACTGCACCTTCCGCAACCGGTACGCCAGCAAAGATCGCGCCGCCCGCGTCCCTGGTCGCGCCGCCCGCGCCGCCCGCGAAGAGCGAGCTTGCTGTTCCCAAACGGGCGGCAGCTGCGGCACCGGCGCAGGACCCTCCGCCCGCGCCAACTGACCCGGTCATGCCAACGACCCCCGTCATGCCGACTGACCTGGCCGCGCCAGCTGACGCAGTCGCGCCCACACCGATCGTGACCGCGGCCCCCGCTGTCGCGCCCTCCCCTGCCCCCGTTTCGACACCGACGCCGCCAGCCCAGGTGACGCAGTCGTCCGCGCAACCAACTGTTGCGCCCACTCCCGTACCACCACCTGCACCGACTGCCGTATCCGCGCGGCCCGCTCCCGCGCCGACTGAGCCACCGATCGTGACCGCGGCCCCCGCCGTCGCCTCAGCAATCTCCCCACATATCCCCTCTACCACACCAAACTGTTACTTGCACAACGCAGAACAAAGTGGCACGAAACATTACGCGGTCAATGGTACCATCCGGCCTGATCTGTTCGGCCTCGCCAATGACGAGGCCGAACACGCGATGGCGGATCGTGCCATGCAAAGCGTAATGTTTCGTGCCAGTTGGTTCGTCAAACAACAAATTGCTTACTGAGTTGTGGTGTAGCTAAAGGGATATGTTTATCTTTCCCGCTTGGTTCCATTGACCCTGCGGCATTCACGAATCGTTCGGGCCACTTCGGGGCATAATCATCTCCCAATCCTGCCAGGCGCCCGTGTTGACCATGCCCTGGGCCAGCAACGCGACTCGCGTGGCCGTTAGCACCTCATGGGTGCGAATCGTCGGTGCCGCGCCCGTCACAATGGCGATGAAGAAGTCCTCGACCACGGAGCGGGCCACAGGCAGCGGGATGGGGCGGGGTGCCGTGTGATGCGTGACCACGGTCAATTCATTGTGCGCCCACCGCACATCTGCCGTCCCCTCCGTGCCGGTCAGCAGCAGCCGATAATCGCCGTGGTAGGGCGCAGCCTCGGGGCTGTGCCAGTGGACCTCGATCGTTGCCAATAGGCCCGCCTCCGTCCGCAGATGCACCTGCCCGTAGTCCGCAAAGCCCGGCAGATCACGGTTAGCGAGGTTGCCGCCCACTCCCTGCACCTGCCCCGCGCGCGCTCCAGTCAGCCAGAGGAGCAGGTCAATGTCGTGGATCGCCAGATCGTTGAGGATGCCGCCGTAATGGAAGGGGTCGAACATCCACGTGGGCCGGGTGCGGCGGCGAAGCCGGTGCGGACCGGACGCCGCCGCGAGTGCGAGACTCCCCAACTCACCCGCCGCGTGGAGATTAGAGAGCGCGAGCGTCGGTGCCCAGAGCCGCTTCTCAAACATCACGGACAGCATCCGGTCGCCGCTTCGCCACGTTTCTTCGATGGCCGTTAGGTCCTCAAGCGTTGTGCACAGCGGCTTGTCCGCGACGACATGCGCGCCCGCCCCGAGGCTAGCCTGGACAATCGCCGCCCGTGCGCTATTCACCGCCGCGACGCCGACAACATCGAGTCGCTCCGTCGCGAGCATCTCGCGATAATCGGTGTAATGTCGCGTCGCGGGTCCGCACTGACCCAGAAATTGGTCGCGCGATGCCGGGTCGTCCTCCGCGAGCGCGACGAGTGTCACGAGGTCGGGCCGACGATGCACGGTTTCAAACAGATATCCGATGTGCGGGTGGCGCACACCGGCGATACCGAGACGGAGCGCCATTACGTCTTCCCTCCTCGCGACCGGCCCCGGGAGGAGCGCGACCACGGCAAACGCTCGCACGCTATCCGCGCGCCTGATCCAACCGCACGACCTGCCCGGTGCGGTCGGCCTCCTCAACCGCAAGAATCACCGCCAGTGTAGCCAGCCCATCGGCGCCCGTGACCGAAGGGGCGCGCCCTTCCCGGAGCGCGGCGAGGATGTCCTGCCACTGCCGGAGATGGCCGAGAATCCCGATCGCGGCGGGGTCCGACCGGCCACTACCGACCGCTTCGCTCGGTGGCGGCGGTGGCACGCCGGGAACTGCCCAGCGCGCCACCGCCGCATCGTGGAGGGCGACCTGGCCGCGCGTGAAAAAGAGATTGAGTTCCGCCGACAGGCCCGGAGGGGCTGCCGTCGTCGCGGCGACCACCCCGAGTGCGCCGCTCGCGAAGCGGAGCGCCGCCACGCCCGTGTCCGCCGCCTCGGTATGCCCCGCGCGGGTCGCGGCGAAGCCGGTCACGCTCTCCACGGGGCCGAGGAACCACCGCAACAGGTCGATGGCGTGGATCGCCTGGTTGAGTAGCACACCACCATCCAGCGCGCGCGAGCCGCGCCACGGCGCGCTGTCATAGTAGCGCCGGTCGCGGTGCCAGCGCACGAGCGTCTCGCCGAGCACCGGCGTGCCGAGCGTCCCCGCCTCGAGCAGCGCTTTCAGATAGCGGTTTTGCGGCTCAAGTCGGCGCTGCGACATCACGGCAAGCAGCTGCCCCCGCGCGCGGGCCTCGTCCACGACCCGCTCCCCATCCGCGAGCGAGAGCGCGAGTGGCTTCTCCACAACGACATGTTTCCCGGCCGCGAGCGCGTCGAGCGCCTGCTTCGCGTGGTCGCCGTTCGGTGTGCAGATTGCCACCACCGCGATGTCGTCACGGCGGAGCAGGGCGCGATAGTCAGTGTGCCACGCGACACGCGGGAAACGCGCCGCGACCGCCTCGTCGCGATGCCGCCGGGCCACGGCCATCACCCGCGCCTCCGGGCACTGCTCGAGCGCCGCCGCGTGCACCTGGCCGATGCCCCCGAACCCCACGATGCCGACACCAATCCGGCGATTGCCCTCCCCTTCCCTGTCGCGCTCACGCATCGTGCGGGGATCCATCGAGGGCGGCGAGTTCGTCCAGTAGCGCGCAGGCCGTGGCGACGAGCGCCTCGCCCGCCTCGGGCGCGAAGCAGGCAGGGTAGCCGTAGTAGCGATACGCCTCGGCAACCTCATATCCGCCCTCCGGGTAGGCGGATCGGTGGGGGATGTAGCCCGGTGTGCCGTTCGCGTAGGCCAGCGTCATCACGGCACGCGGGGCGGCGTGTGCCTTGATCGCCAGCCCGAGCTCGACGAACATTTCACCCGGCAGCAGGACGAGCGAAACCGCGCCCAGCCCGATCACCATCACCTCCGCCGAGACGACATCGGGGAGTCTCCCGGCCTGGAGCGCCGCCGCCCACTCCTCCCCGACGCGGTACGGCCCGGTCTCACCGGGGCCGTTCCCGGCGCGCGCAAGACGCGCGCGTTCCGCGCGCCATTGGCACACCAGTGCCTCCAACTCGGCGGGCGGTGCGGTCGGGAGCAGCGGCAGGTGCACCGTGCGACGCATCGCCTGCACGGGCACGGGCAGGATCGGGTGCGCCCCAACCGCGAGCGCCGTGTCGTCGCGCGCCGCCCGCTCCGCCGCCTGCGCCGCCGCTGCGGCGACCGTCCGGCCCAGGCGCTCCGCCTCGCCGTGGGTGCGCCATGTGGCGCCGCGCCGCCGCATGCCATCCCGCGCCGTGTGCCCGGTGTTAATCTGGCCGCAGCAACCCGTCGCGAAGAGGGCGAATGCGCCGGGATAGATTGCTTCGAGCGTGCGGACGGCATAGCCGGGATAGTCCCCCGTCGCCAGCAGGTTGTCCGGGCCGAGTGTCACGGGGTGGCACGCGTAACCCGTGAGCAGCGCTGCGACCGTGCCGTCGCGCCGCTGAAAGCGCACCACCGGCACATCGGGATCGATGACGCCGCCCGGTACCCGCCGGTTCTTCCCCACCGTCGACTCTTCGCCGCATGCCCAGCGCATCACGACCGGCTCCGTGCGCCGCGCCGCCATGGCAACCACGCCCGCCGCCGTCGTGCACAGTGCGTCCAGATAGGCGGGGTCGCCCGCGCCCAGCCATCGCCCGAGGAGCGTGACGGGACCACCGTGCGTGTGCGTGCAGGTGACGCCGATTCGCTCGGCGGGGATGCCGGAGAGCGTCGCCGCCCACTCGCGAATCAGGCGGACGTGCGCGGCGTCGAGGTCGATCAGATCGAGCGTGACCAGCGCCGCCGCGCGCCCCGGCGTCCCGTCATCCGCCCAGACGAGCGCCCGCGCATACAGGTCGTCGTGCACGCCGACCATCGGCGCGGTGCGCGCGATGAAGCCCGACAACTCGCAGCCGACCGGGGGCGTGATGACGGCCTTCGCCGCGCCGAGCCGAAGCCCCATCGAGGTCCGGTCTGCCGTTTCCCCATCGTTCACGGTCGCAAACCCTCCCTCCATCCCAAATTTTTCAACCACGAGCGTCAGCGCCACGCCGCCTGGATCTTCTCCATCGCCGTGACAATGCTCTCCATATCCTCGCGATCGCCCAGCAGCGCGTTCTGGTAGATCCAGAGCACCTGCTCGCCCGCCTCGTCCGCCAGGGGGCACTGTGCGATGCCGGCGACACTGTCGGGGCCGAAAAGGTCGTGCAGCGCGCGGTGGATCGCGGGGGACTGCGTGAGCGGCACGTACCCCGCACTGATGCATGGCACTCCTTCCGCGTACATCGCGGCGATGAACTCGGCGCGCGCGTGGTTGCCGAATCGCGTCGCGTCGTACCGGATCGGGTAGAGATGCCGCGCGTGGCGGGTGACGCGACGGTCGGTTTCGAGCGGGCTGATGCCGGGGATTTCTGCCAGCACCCCGTCGAGATACTGCGCGCTCGCCTCGCGCACCGGCATTTGCTCGGGCAGCCGCTCCAGTTGCGCGAGGAGCACCGCACCCGCCCACTCGGTCATGCGGAAGTTCCAACCGAGAATTTCGTGCTGATACCACGCACCCTCACGCACGCGCCCCACGTTGTGCAGGGACCAGCAGAGGTCGTTCAGGGCATCGTCGTCCGTCACGACGATGCCGCCCTCGCCCGCCGTCATGTTCTTGCTCATCTGGAAGCTGAAGGTACCCGCGTCGCCGATTGCGCCCACGCGGCGGCCCCGCCACTCCGCGCCCCACGCCTGCGCCGCGTCCTCGAGGACGCGCAGCCCGTGCCGCTGGGCGACCGCGACGATGCCGTCCAGGTCCGCCGGCTGACCCCCGAAATGGACCGGGACGATTGCCTTTGTGCGCGGCGTCACCGCCGCCGCGACCTTTTCCGCGTCGATGTTGCAGGTGCGCGGGTCGATATCGACGAAGACCGGTTTCGCGCCGAGCGAGAGCGCCGCGCTGACGGTGGCGATGAAGGTGTATGACGTGGTGATCACTTCGTCGCCCGGCCCGACTCCCAGCGCCCGGAGGCCCATCTCGAGCGCCATCGTCCCATTCGGGACGCAGACGCCATACTTCGCGCCCTGGAACGCGGCGAAACGGGCCGCGAAGGTCGTCACCTTGTCGCCGCTCAGTTCACCCCACTTGCCGGAATGGAGTACCTCGAGCAGCAGGCGCTCCTCGCGCTCGTCCGCGACCGGCCACGCGGGGAACGGCGCGGTCCGCGTCGGCTGGCCCCCATCCACTGCGAGACGGTCGGTGCGCATGCCCTGTATACCCATCAGTCAAACCCTCCTGTGGTCTCGTTCACGTCACCCGCTCTTCCCAAAACACATCCGCGCTCACGACTGCGAGAGGCGCGGGTCGAGCACCTCGCGCAGCCCCTCGCCGACGAAGTTGACGGTGAGGACCGTGAGCATGATGAGCAACCCCGGGTAGATGCCCTGCAATGGCGCGACAAAGATGTAATTCTGCGCGCCCGAGAGCATCGAGCCCCAGCTCGCGTGCGGCGGCTGAATGCCGAGGCCGAGGTAGCTGAGGGCTGACTCGGTCAGGATGCCCGTCGCCACCGCCAACGTCGCGACGACGATCACGGTCGGCAGTACATTCGGCAGGATGTGCCGGAGAATGCGCGCGTCCGTGAGGCCGCTGGCGCGCGCCGCGAGGATGTACTCCCGCTCGCGGATGGCGAGGCACTGGCTCCGCACCAGTCGCGCGGTCGCCATCCACTGAGTGAACCCAATGATGAGGATCGTGTTGAACAGGTTCGGCCCGAGAAAGGCGGCGGCGGCGAGCACGATGAAGAACGTCGGCATCGCCAGCATCGTGTCCGTGAAGCGCATCAGCAGGCTGTCTGTCAGGCCACCGAAGTACCCGGCGCTCATCCCGACGACCAGGCCAAGCACCGTCGTGCAGAGCGCGACGAGCAACCCGACGGCCAACGAGACGCGCCCGCCGACGGCGAGCCGCGCAAGGATGTCCCGCCCCAGCGGGTCACAGCCGAGGGGGTGGTGAGCGCTCGCGGGTTCGAGCGTGTTGCAACTCAGCGCGTTCGGGTCGATGCCGAGGAATCGCGAAATGATCGGTGGGCCGAGCAGCGCGGCGAGGACGAGCAGGATCAGCACGACGAGGCCAACCAGACTGAGACGGTTGGCGACGAAGCGTCCCCATCGTTGCCTCCATCGTGAGTGGCTCCGTCGGGATACCAGAGCAGGTTGTTCGACCGTTGCCAGCGATGCCATGCGCTACGCCTCGAGTTTGATGCGCGGGTCGATCGCCGCGTAGGCGATGTCGGCCAGCAGGTTGCCGACGATGGTCAGGATGCCGGTGCAGACGACAAGCCCGAGGACGACCGGATAGTCGCGCCGCACGACCGACTCCCACGCGAGCCGCCCGATGCCCGGCCATGCGAAGACCGTCTCGATCAGGACCGAGCCGCCGATCAGCGCGGGCAGCCGCAGCCCGATCAGCGTCACGAGCGGCAGGAGCGCGTTCTTCAGCGCGTGTCGGATGAGGACGGCGCGCTCCCGCAGCCCTTTGGCGCGCGCCGTCCGCACGTAGTCCTCGGTCAGCACCTCGCTCATGCTCGACCGGACGAAGCGAGTCAGCGCCGCCGTCCCTTCGAGGCCGAGCACGAGCGCCGGCAGCGCGAGGTGCCGGAGCAGGTCGAGTGCGGCGGACGACACCGGCTGCCCCACCGTTCGCATCCCCTGCACGGGAAACCAGTGCAGCTTAACGCTGAAGAGGATGATCGCCACGATCGCCGCCCAGAACGCGGGAATCGAGACGCCGAAGAAGGCGAAAACGGTCATCGCGTAGTCGAAGAACGAGTTGCGGTGCAGGCTGGTGAGCACGCCGAGCGGGACGGCGATCACAATCGCGAGCAGTAGCGCGCTGCCGGTCAGCAGGACCGTCGCCGCCAGCCGGTCCCGGATCTTGTCGCGCACCATCTCGCCATCAATGAATGAGCGCCCGAAGTCGAGCCGGACGAGATGCCAGAGCCAGTCCCCGAACTGGACGTACAAGGGGCGGTCGAGGCCGAGTTGCTTGTGCAGCGCGACAAGGTCCTGCGCGTTGACCGATTGCAGGTCCACGACGCCCGTCGCACCCGGCGTCAGGTGGACGAGCGCGAACGAGAGCACGCACAGGATGAGCAGTTGGGGCACGAGTTGCACCCCGCGCCGCAGCAGATATCGATTCACCGGCGTCCCCCCGTAGCCGTCAGGACTTCGTGCGCCAGCGGTTCATGAAGAAGCCGGGGCCGATGCTGGAGAGGCCGCCCTTACCCGTCTCGTCGAGCGTCAGGCCCGGCTTCGCGATCAGTTGGTAGGCCGGGTGCGCGATCGGAATCAGCGGCAAATCGTCATACAGTTGCTGCTGAATTTGCTGCACGATCGCAACTCGGCGCGGAATGTCCGTGGTCGCGAACGCGGTCGCCAGCGCGGTGTCCACCGTGTCGTTCTTGTAGCGGAAGACGTTGCGCGTCCCGCCCTCCTTCAGCGTCTTCTCCGTGCTGTGGAAGAGCAGGTTGAGGCCGACGATCGGATCCGAGGTGAGCGGCCAACCGACGGTGGCCATGTCGTACTTGCCGGAAAGGGTGTCCGTCAGCCGGGCCAGCTCGACCGTCTCGATCGCGACATCGACGCCGAGCGGCTTCCAACTCGCCTGCGCGATCGCGGCGATGTTCTGCCATGACTGCTCCGCCCACGCCTGATAGCGCAGTTTCAGGGGCTGACCGGCCTTCTCGCGGATGCCCGCAGCGTTCAGCATCCACCCCGCCCCGTCGAGCAGCGCGCCGGCCGCCTTCGGGTCCGCCGCGATCGGCGCGAGGGTGTCGCTGTGGTACTGCCCGTACGCGGGGGAGACGTCCGTGTCGGCCAGCACGCCATCGGTGTACTGCACCGCCTGAATACGCGGGCGATCCAGCGCCAACTGGAGCGCCTTGCGCACCTTCACATCCTGGAGGATGGGGTTCTGCAGGTCGAGATTGATGCCGTGGACACTCCCCGCGAGGCCGCGGAAGATCGGATAGTTCTGCGCCTTCAGGTTCTGCATCGTCGTCGGCACATACGCGACGACATCGAGTTCGCCGGCGAGCAGGCCCGCCTGCTGCGCCGACGCCTCGGGTGCGTCCCGGAGAATGATGCGGCTCGTGTAGGGCAGTTGCCCCCAGTAATCCGGGTTGTGCTCCAGCGTGATGAAGCTCGTCTGCCGCTCCTTGACCTTGTACGGGCCGGTGCCGATGGGCATCTTGCTGAACTGGTCATCGTAGACCTTGCCGTCGAGCAGGCGCGCGGGGAGGATGGGCAACTGCTCCGCGAGGACGGTCAGGAGCGGACTGTACGGCTTGTTCAGCGTGACGACCACCGTGCCGTCGTTCGGCGTCTCGACCGACTTGAGGTAGGTCTGGAGGGTGGGTTGCGCGGGCGACTTGCTGTCGCTGGCGACCGCCGCGTCGAGTGTGAACTTGACATCCTTCGCGGTGAGCGGCTGGCCATCGTGCCATTTCACGCCGGGGCGCAGCGTGAACGTGAATGTGGACTGGTCGGCGCTCACATCCCATTTGGTCGCGAGGCCGGGCAGGATGCCGAAGTCGGGCGCGAACTTCGTCAACCCCTCGTTGATGTGGTACGAGACCGCAAGGGCGCTCGTGAAGCGCGCCGCGAACGGGTGGAGTGTCGTCAACTCGCTCATGCGCGATGCGTAGATGATCTGCCCGGTCGGCGTCACCTTCTCCGCCGCGACGGTGGAGGCCGCGCCGCCCACCTGCACCGCCGATGGGGCCGCAGCGGTCGGGCCACTACCGGAGGCGGGCCGCGTGCTCGCGCCGCCCGGCGCAGGGGATGCGACGGCAGGCGTACCGCCGCCCGTGATCGCGGTGGGCGATGCGCCCCCGCCACCACAGGCAGCGAGCAGCGCATCAACAGCGGCGGCGGAGACGCCTGCGGCGACCATCCGCTTCATAAATGTGCGCCGTGGCATGGCGGTGTGACCGGTCGCACGGTTCGGCGATTGGCTGGTTCCTGGTGTGGACATGCTGCGCATCATGCGTTTCCCTTTCGTACGGTCACCCACGGGTGCGTGTCACGGTACGGCCATAGCCCCGATGAGAACATGCGTCTCCACTGGCATAATCGTCCCGGCGAGGGTGGGCGTTCTCGGACCGGCGAGCAGTTCCCCCGCGCGCTGCAGCACGAGCGCCGCCGCACCGAGCGGCGGCGCCCTATCCGTTGCTTCGCTCGCCACAACACGCACCGCCCGACGCGGCACCGGCAACGCTTGCGTATCCAGTGCGCGTTCGATGGGCGCCATCAAGCGGTTGCCCCACAGCGCGAGCGGGCCACCGAGGACGACGACGGCGGGATTGAGCACGTTGACGAGGTTCGCGATCGCGACGCCCAGCCAATATGCGGCGTGCGCGATCAGGTCGTGCGCCACCGCATCCCCGTGGTCGGCTGCTCCGCCAATCGCCGCGACCATCACCACATCCGCGCATTCGGCATCCGCCGCAGTCAGCGCGCTCGCACGGCCAGCCGCCAACATCGCCCGTAATCGCGCGCGGATTGCCCCCGTCGCGACGAATGCCTCCAGGCACCCTGAGCGGCCACAGGCGCACAGCGGACCGGCGGGATCAAGGACCATATGGCCGAACTCGCCCGCCGTGTGCGTCGGTCCCAGATGGATCGCATTGCCGAGCACCACGGCCCCCGCGACCCCTTGGCCGAGGTAGAGGGAGAGCAAGTCATCGTGCTTCTCGCGGCCCCGCAGCCAAAGCTCGCCCAACCCGGCGGCTTTCCCCCGATCCGTGACGATCACCGAGGCGCCGAGGCGCGCGGCGAGCAGCGTGCGCAGCGGCACGTCCCGCCAGCCGAGGCGCGAGGAGCAATCAACGATATCTTCGGCCACATTGACGATGCCGGGGACGGCGACACCGCAGCCGAGCAGCGTCTGCCGACCCCGGCCGAGCAAGAGCGCGTCCACCGCATCAACGAGCGCGTCGAGCAGCGCGTCGACGTTGGCGGTGTCGGCGATCAGCTCGCGCGATGCCAATCGCTCCCCGTCGAGCGTGACGAGCACGAGTCGGCACATCCCCACGTCAACCTCGACACCGACAACGAGCCTGCTCACGCCACCGAGCCGGAGGAGGATTGGCTTCCGCCCGACCGCCGACGCGCCGACACCGACCTCCTGCACCACGCCCTCAGCGATCAATTCCGCGACGGTGGCGGAGATCGTCGGCTTGCTCAGATGCATGGCGATCGCGAGTTCGGTGCGCGAGAGCGTGCCGCGCGCCAGCAGCAACTCGATGACGCGCCTGCGGGGGTTAATCAGGCCATCAGGAGCGCTCATTCGTGGGGATCACAATCGCGGATGGCATTCCCGATCCCGACGAATGCGCATCGCGACGTGCCAGCGGCGGCGCATCGGTTGGCTCGCGCGGGGCTAACGTAGGTATGGCACATTGCTCATCCATCCTTTCACCGCCGCGATTGCGCTCCGGCCTCCTGCTGCTTTCTTTTCCCGCCCCGCGTTAGTTCAGAAATGTAACGAATGCCTGCGGGTATGTCAAGCCACCTCGCGCACCGAAACTCTTCCGAGAGCGAAAATATTGACAGCCAACGGTCGCGCCCTCCATACTTCGTTAGATTTCTGAAAGAAGTAGACATTCTCCGTCGCTGTGGACGCGACGATGAACACTCAGCACTCGGCAAATGGTGGTGGCCTCCTGGTGAGCAAGGCCCGGCTCTCGTGGATGGATGGCACGCGGGCAATACGTGTTGGACGCACAACGGAGGGAGTGATCGTCCAGTAAGGAATGCACGGGAATATGAGGAGATGGCGGACCAAGAAGGGGGAAGCACAGATGGTTGCTCATGAGCACGACGGGCAAAAGAGCGCAGCGACGATATCGCTCCAGACCGTGGTAAGCCGTCGGGCCGTCATGCGCCGCGCTGCGGCGCTGGGAGTCGGCGCGGCGGCGGCTTCCGCGCTCCTCGCCGCGTGCGGCGGCAGTTCGGCCACGAGCCCGCCCGCACCGGCCGCCACGGCGGCCAAGCCCACGAGCGCCACGACGACGGGCGCGGCGACGAGCGCACCGGGGGTGGCCACCAGCGCACCAGCAGCGAGTTCCGCCAGCGGGGCGACGAACGCGCCGGGTGCCGCGACGGCTGCCCCGAGTACCGGCGCGTCGAGTGCACCCGTCGTGCCTGCCGCCGGGACACCGCCGAGTGCCAGCCCAGTGACGCTTAACCTCTGGTCCGGCTACTCGGAGCTGGACCCGTTCTACAAGTACGTCGCCGATCAGTACAAGAAAGTCCACCCGAACATCACAATCAACGTCGCCTCGTATCCGCTGCGCGATTACGAGCAGAAGCTGGCGGTGACGCTGCCCTCCAACTCGGCGGCGGAGATCATCCAACTCGCGAGCAGCACGGCGGGACGGTACGTGCAGGGCAACCTCATCCCCGAGGTGCCGAAGAACGTCGCGGATTTCGTGCGCTCCGCAGCGTACAGCACGTTCCTGCAGGACAGCGCGATCTACAAGGACAAGGTGTACAGCGTCCCCACCTTCAGCGGCCGCACCGCGCTCTACTACAACACTGACATGTTCAAGGCCGCGAATCTGACGACGCCTCCGAAGACGATGGACGAGATCACGGCGTACGCTCAGAAGCTGACGCAGCGGGATGCGAGCGGCAACATGACCGTCAGCGGCCTCAGCATGCGCCTCTCAGGCGGTGGGTCCGGCATCTCCGAGAAGTTCTGGATCTGGATGCACCAGTTCGGCGGCAGCCTGATTAAGGAGGTTTCACCGGGCAAGTGGGCGAACGGGTACGACAACGACGCCGGCCGCAAGACGCTCCAATTCTACGTCGACAATGTCAACAAGCTGAAGATCGACGATCCGACGATCAAGCACGACACCGAGGCGTTCGAACTCGGCGCGACGGCGATGTTTGTGCGCGAATCGAATGTGATCGGTGACATCAAGGACAAAGCGCCGAACCTGAAGTACAACGCCGTGCCCCTGCCAGGCGGGACGATCTCGCTCTCCGAGAACCTGTTTGTCACCAAGGCGGCGAAGGATCCCGCGACGGCGTTCGACTTCATCCTCTTCGCGGCGAAGCCCGAGTTCCAGCTCTGGCTGCTGGAGAACGTCGGCTGGCTGCCGAACCGGCAGGATGTGGACTATACGCCCGTCTTCCAGAAGACCCCGCAGTTCGAGGCGTTCCTGAAGAAGGCGGACGACAAATTCACCTTCTTCAATGTCCCCGCACTCTCGGTGATCGACGAGATCGAGACGAAGCTGGCGTCCGAGTACCTCGTGAAGGCGTACGCGGACAAGAGCCTCGTGGACAACCCGACCGGCATCGCCAAGGTCATCAAGGACGCCGCCGCGCAAACGGACAGCATCCTCAAGCAAGGCGGCTTGGCATAGCGGGAAACCAATTGAACCGCAGAGACGCAGAGACGCAGAGAGGGAAGAGAGAGCAGGAATTACGCTTCGTCTCCTCTCATCTCTGCGTCCTCTGCACCTCTGTGGTTTGTCCGGTTTCCTCCCTCGCAAGGAGGTTCACGCGGTGAAGTTCGCACCCGCCCGGCGTCCGCTGGTCTTCCTCACATCCGGGAGACGCCCGGTCACGTCATCGCTCGCGCGGCGGCAATGGATCTTCGCGTACAGCATGTTGTTGCCTGTGTTTGCGCTGTTCGTCTACATCCGGATCATCCCCATCCTGCAAGGATTCTGGATCAGTTTCCATAGCTGGGATCTAATCAATCCGGTGAAGCCGTGGGTCGGGCTGTCGAACTACTCGACACTGTTCGGCGACTCGCTCTTCCGCACCGCGCTGCGCAACACGACGGTCTTCGCCTTCACGACGGTTGCGTTCAGCATCCCCTTATCGCTGGCCCTCGCGGTGGCGATGGCGCGGCCACGACGGTTCTTCTCGGTCTATGAGGCGCTCTACTTCCTCCCTGCGGTCACGCCGACGGTCCCCGTGACGGTGGCCTGGAAGTGGATCTTGGACTCGCAGTACGGGCTGCTCAACGGCGCGTTGAAATGGATTCATATCGCGCCGCAGCCGTGGCTGACGGACCCGAACCTCGCCGTCGTCTCGGTCATCATGCTCAGTACCTGGAAGATCATCGGCTACAACATGATCATCCTGCTCGTCGGCCTGCGGAACATCCCGGTGGACTATTACGATGCCGCGCACTGCGACGGCGCGAACGCATGGCAACGCTTCCGCTTCGTGACGTTGCCCCTCCTGATGCCCGTCCTGCTCTTCGTCATGGTGATCACGACGATCAACAGCTACAACGTCTTCACGCAGGTCTACGTCCTCGCCTCCGACGTGCAGGGTGCGCCGGGGTTCCTCGTGCGCGTGCTCGTCTACGATATGTTCGAGAAAGGCTTCCGCTTCTCCAAGATGGGCCTCGCCTGCTCGGAGGCGATCGTCCTCTTCGTGATTGTTCTGGTATTGTCGTTCATCCAGTTCCGCTGGCTCAAGGATCGGACGGCGTGAGGAGGGGAAGGGTATGAGGCGTTTCTCGAAGACAACGGGCCTCGTCGCGCTGCATGCGGTGCTGGCGCTCGGCGCGATCATCATGGTCATGCCGTTCATCTGGATGATCTCCACCGCATTCAAGCCCAAGAACGAGGTGCTGTCGAAAACGCCGAACTTCATCCCGGCGCACCCGACGCTGTCGAATTTTACCGGCGTCTTTCATGCGGCTCCGTTCGAGCGGTACTTTGTCAACAGCATGATCATGTCTGTCACATCGACGGTGGTGATCGTCCTGACTTCAACGATCGCGGGGTACGTGCTGGCGAAGTTCAGCTTTCCCGGTCGCACCCTGCTCTTCGCGGTCATCCTCGCGACGGCCGTCGTGCCGTTTGAGATCTACATGATCCCGCTCTATCTCTCGATGAACAAACTGCATCTGATCAACACGATGCAGGGGATGGTGCTCCCGTACCTTATCATGAGTTTCGGCATCTTCTTCATCCGGCAGAATGTGATCGCCTCGATCCCCGACGAACTGATGATGGCGGCGCGGATCGACGGCGCGTCGGAGTTCCGCATCTTCACGCGGATCATCCTGCCGCTGCTGGGTAGCGCGTGCAGCGCGCTCTCGATCTTCGCCTTCATGCAGGCGTGGACGGCGTTCATCTGGCCCCTGCTCGTGGCGAATAAGAAGGATCTCTACACGATGGAGCTCGGCCTCGCGCAGTTCCAGAGCGGCTTCGCGATCGACTTCGGCCTTACCGCAGCGGGTTCGGTGATCAGCCTCATCCCAGTCGTCGTCGTCTTCCTGCTGCTCCGCCGCCGCATCATCACCGGCGTTGCGTTGACGGGCATTAAGGGGTAAATGAGAACGGGACGGCGAACGATGCAGATCGAAGGACGACTGATCGAGACCGGGGATGCAGTATGTCTGACGGTCGAGGGCGCGGCGATTGCCGCGATGCAGTCCATCGAGGCGCGGTCAGAGGCGTGGATCGCCCCCGCCTTCATCGACCTCCAGGTGAACGGGTATGCCGGATTCGACTTCAACGCGGCGGACGTGACACCGGAGACGGTGGCGGGGATCGTCCGCGCGCTCTGGCGTCGCGGCGTCACCGCGATCTGCCCGACGGTGATCACCCAGTCCGAAGCGGCGATGTGCCGTTCCTTGTCTGCCATCGCCGCCGCGTGCGACGCCGATCCGCGCATTGCCCACGCGGTTCCCTGCATCCACGTCGAGGGGCCGTTCATCTCACCGGAGGACGGCCCGCGGGGCGCGCACCCGTTGCCGCATGTCCGGCCGCCGGACATCGCAGAGTACCGGCGGTGGCAGGAGGCGTCCGGTGGGCGCGTCGGCATCGTGACGCTCGCGCCCGAACACCCAGACGCGCCCGCCTTCATCCGCGCCATCGCGGGCGATGTGGTCGTCGCGCTCGGGCACACGGCTGCCGATGCCGCGCAGATCCGCGCGGCGGTGGACGCGGGCGCGCGGCTCTCGACCCACCTCGGCAACGGCGCGCATGCCCGGATCACGCGCCATCCCAACTATATCTGGGAGCAACTCGCGGAGGATCGCCTGACCGCCAGCTTGATTTGCGACGGCCATCACCTGCCGCCCGCCGTCATCAAGGCGATGGTGCGCGCCAAAGGGCCGGAGCGCACGATCCTCGTCAGCGACGCCGTCGCGGTCGCGGGACTGCCCCCCGGCGTCTACGACGCGGCGGTCGGCGGGAAGGTGAAACTGCTGCCGAGCGGGCGGCTCAACCTGTTCGGCACGCCCTATCTCGCCGGGTCGGTCAGTGCGCTGCCGGAGGGGATCGCGAACGCCGTCCGGTACGCGGGAGTGACGCTTGCTGAGGCTGTCCGCTTCGCCACGGCGAACCCTGCCCGACTCCTGCGGCTCGACGGGCCGCGTGGTCGCGGGGCCGTCCGCGTCGGCGCGATGGCCGACCTGACGCTCTTCCGTCACGACCGCGCGGACGACACGATCGCGATTATGATGACCGTTACGAACGGCGAAGTTGTGTATCGGCGGGACGGCTGACGATCCGCTCGCCCCCGCTCATGCGCCTGCGGAATCGCGGTCCAGATAGAGCACGCACGCGGGATGGCGACGGAGTATGGAAGCGGGACACGTTGTGGTGATCGGCCCACGCAGCGTGTCGTGGATCGCCTGCCGTTTCGCCGACCCCGGCACGACGCACGAGAGGTGCGCCCCGGAGAGCAGCATCGGGATCGTCAGGGTGAGTGCGTGGCTCGGCACGTCGCCGATTGTCGCGAAGCAGCGATCATTGACCTGCTGCCGCTTGCACGGCATGTCCAGTTCAACCAGCTTGATCGCCTCGGGATCGTCGAAGTCCGCCACCGGGGGGTCGTTGAACGCGATGTGACCATTCTCGCCAATCCCGAGACAGACAACGTCAATCGGTTCGGCACGTAGCAATGCGCCGTAACGCGCACACTCCGCCGCCGTCTCATTCGTGCTGTCGATGAAGTGGACGATGCCGGGATGGACGCGGTCGAAGAGGTGCGCGCGCAGGAAGTTGCCGAAGCGCTGCGGCGCGTCCGGTGGTAGCCCGAGGTATTCGTCCATGTGGAACGCCGTCACGCGCGACCAATCAAGCCCCGGCGCGTCGCTCAACGCCGCCAGAAACTCGTTCTGCGAGGGCGCGGCGGCGAAGATCATCCGCACGCGCCCCCGCGTCGCGAGCAGATCGCGCATCGTGGCGGCGACATCCCGCGCCGCTGCCGCGCCCATCGCCGCCCGGTCGGCATAGACGCGGGCACCGAGCGCATCGACCGTCTCCTCTTTCACCAACGTTTCATCCCCGGCCATCGTACGTGCTCCTTTCGGGTCCCGGCGCGGCAGGCGCCAGCCTGTCATATCTGTCGTGGACGAAATCCGCCCACGGAAGTACCCGTCCGCCGATCAGCCCACCCCACGAAACTCGCGCGGCCCATCCTCGCCCCGCTATCTTCCCTGTATGTCATCATTCGTGACGGCCGTGAGTGACAATTCGGTACGGAACCACGCGTCGCCGAGAGATGTCACGACGGGCATGGAGGGGGCGCACGCCAGCAACGCAAGCGTGTTCGCCCCATTGGGGCGCGGTGGGCACACGAGAAGGTAGGAGCCGCCCAGAGCGGCGATCAAATTCACGCGGGGCGGCAACCTCTGGTCAGTCGGCGGCGGAATCATCCCATTTTCAATGCGTGGGCGCAGTTCGTACTCACCGGGCGCGAGTACCGTGTGGTTACGAATCACGATCCGCTCGTTCACATGCTCAGCAAACGCGCGCACGAGGCCCACTGAGACGCCGCCCCTGAAGAGGTCCGTCGCGAAGATCGCCCGGAAGCCGAGTTGCAGCGGAATCGGTTCGGCGCCATGATGCCAGGCATCGAGGGTGAGACCGAGCGTCCCGTCATCCAACCTGGCCGTCAGGCGCAATCGGACAGCGTCATCCGTGTGCTCCCGGTGATCGCCGACTGCGGTCGAAACCGTAGTTTCCAAGATGACAGCCGTGGGATCGCGCTCGATGAACTGCCATGGCTGGGTCGGCAATGGCGCGTCACACGGGTCGGCAATGCGGGGGGCAGGAGCCACGGACCTCGGTGCGTAGCAGACGCCAAGCCCGGAGGCTCCTGACGAATGCTGCGGGCCATCTGGCCCGGCGGCATGGAGCACATGCACCCACCCACCCTCGCGCCGCCCGGATGGGCGGACTGCGAAGCCGACACAGATCCCGCCGAAATCGGGCGCGAACCACGCCACGGCGCGACCCCAGGGGTCGACAATCCGGACGAGGTGCGCCCGCCCATCTTCCCATCCCGGCGGGCCGAGCGGCGTATCGATCACGGCGAGGCTCGGGCCGCCCCGCCCGGCGGGATTAGAGCGTGACGTAGAGAGTGTCATCCGCAACAGTCACCGGATACTGGCGCAGACGCACGCGCCGATCCGCGAGCGCCTTGCCGGTCAATAGGTCGAACTCCCAGCCATGCCAGGGGCACGCCAGGATCTCGCCCTCCCGCCCCCAGCAGAATTTCCCGGGCGGCGACGGCAACGTCGTGCCCCCGACGCGCCCGCGACATACCGGCGCGAGCTCGTGTGGGCAGAGGTTGAGCACCGCGATGAACCCACCGTTCACGTTGAAGACGCCGATGGAATGCCCCTTCACCTCGACGAAGCGGCGCTCTCCGGGCGCGATCTCACTGGCCCGTGCGACCGGCCATTGCTGTGGCCCCTTCCCGATCCCAGCCGCCAGCCGTTCAGTCATGGCGCGCCTCCGCTGCGGCGGTAGCGAGTGCGCCCGCCACTCGATCGGCGTCGCGGGCGGGGAGGCGGTAGAGCTCGCGCGCCGTCTCGCTCAGGACCCGCGAGCGGACGTTGGCGGGGAGGGCACGCGCGGCGAAGTCGGGGGTGTCGCCATCCCAGTGCGGGTAGTCGCTGGAGAACATCAGCATCCGCTCGACGGGGAACATCGCCAAAATCGCGCGCAGGTGCTCCGGGTGCTCGGGCTCCTCAATGGGTTGCGTCGTCAGCCGGATGTGCTCCGCGATGTATTCGCTCGGCGGCCGTTCGAGCCAGGGCGTCGTCTGCCGCAGCGCTTTCCAGTTCTTGTCGAATCGCCACATCAGGGGCGGGAGCCACGCGGCGCCGCCCTCGATGAGTACGAACTTCAGGGTGGGGAACTTGACGAACGTGCCCTCGGTCACGAGGCTGACCATGTGCACCATGTAGCTGGTGACCAAATCGGTGTGCCATTCGAGGTAATTGGTGGGATATCCCGCAGCGGTCGGCGCCCCCGAGATGCCCACGCCCTCCGAGCCGGGATGGAGCGCGACTGGGAGATCGTGTTCCACAGCCGCCGCATAGATCGGGTTGAAATACCGTTGGCCGTAGGGCATACGCGCACCGCTCGGCATGAGCACCTGCACGAAACCGGGATTGGCGGCCATCCGGTGGATCTCTTGCGCGGCGAGGTCGGGATCATTCGGAGCGACGATGATCGAGGCGCGATAGCGCGGGTCCGCAGGCAGCCAATCGGCGGCGAGGATGTCGTTGATCGCGGACACAATCGCGGCCGCGAAATCCGGGTCCGGGGAAAGCCCCGCGTGGACGCTGCGCTCCGGGTTGAGGATGCCGTATTCGATGCCGTACTCGTCGAGGAAGTAGCGCGCGAGATGGTGGGGATCCCCTTCGATGCGCTCGCCGTCCGGCGTGACGGCGTCGGCGCGCATCACGCCGTTCGGGTTCCAGTAGCCGAGATGGCCAGGGCCTTCGTTGCCCGAGGCATAGCGGGTGCGCCACGGCTCCGGCAGGAAGTCCAGGATGCGCCGCCGGTCGTACGACGAGTGGATGTCGGTGTCGATCACTGAGACTGGCATTGCCATGAATCCCCCCTATCTACTACCAAACGATCGCGCGATACCTGAAACAATGTGCCGTCTCAGCGATCGGCGTCACTACAGCCGGAGCCGCGGGTCGAGTACGTCGCGGAGGCCGTCACCGAAGAAGTTGATCGACAGGACCGACAGCGAGATCGCGAGACCCGGGAATGCCGTCAGCCACCAGGCCCGGGTGAGGATATAATCGCGACCATCCGCGACCATCGTACCCCAACTCGGCAGGTCGGCGGGTACGCCGGCGCCGATGAAGCTCAGGCTTGATTCGAGGATGATCAGCAGCGCTAATTGCTGTGTGCCGAGCACGATGATCGGCGTCCAGGCGTTGGGCAGGATATGCCGGAAGATGATGCGCAGGTCGCTCGCCCCGGCCGCCCGCGCCGACTCGATGAACGCCGTGGCCTTGATCCCTAAGGTCACCCCGCGGATCGTGCGCGCGAACACGATCCACGCGGCCAGTGCCAGCACGATCAGCAGCACTCCGAGGCTACGCCCAGCGAAGGCAACGATGCCGATGGCGAGGAGGATGCTGGGGATCGCCAGCTGCACGTCTGCGAGGCGCATGATCACCGTGTCGATCCAGCCGCCGAAGTAGCCCGCGAAGAGACCGACGACGACGCCGAGGCTCCCCCCGACGAACACCGCCAGGAGGGCAAGGCCGAGCGAGACGCGGCCCCCGTAGAAGATGCGACTGAGGATGTCCCGGCCGACCTGGTCGGTCCCGAGCAGGTGGAACGTCCCCACTTTCGAGGTCGCCAGCGGCTCCACGAGCTTGATCCGCGGGTTGATCGCCTGGGGGGACGCAGGTGATATCACGGGCGCCGCCACGGCGGAGAATGCGATGAGTAACAGGAAACCCAGGCCAGCCACCGCGCGCCGCGAGCGGAGGAATCGTCGCCCGAGCATGCGCCACGCGGCGGATTGGGGAGATACCACTCGGGAGGTTCCGCCCACGGGAGGCAAGGTGCGAGATACCATCGGGTCACTCCAGTGTGGTGAGCCTCGTCACGAGGCCGCTGCGCCGCCCCGCACTCAGGCGTGGTGAATCCGCGGGTCGATGTAGGCGTAGAGTAGATCGACCGCCAGATTGATGAAGACGAAGAAAACGCTCAGCATCAGGACGGCGGCCTGGACCAGCGGGTAATCCCTGGCGTTGATCGCCGTGTACACGACCGTGCCGACGCCCGGCCAGGCGAAGATGGTCTCGGTGATCACGGCCCCACCGAGCAGCGTCCCGATCTGGAGACCGAGGACGGTGACCAAGGGGATGAGGACGTTGCGCATGGCGTGGCCGTAGACAACGCGCCGGTCGGCCAGCCCCTTGGCGCGCGCGGTACGCACGTAATCCTCGTGTAACACATCCAGCAAGCCTGAGCGCACCAGTCGGGCGGTCAGCGACATCAGGTACGCGCCGAGGGTAATCGCGGGCAAGACCAGGTGCTGCGGCCCACCGATGCCGGACGCGGGGAGGACTCCGAGGAAGACCGCGAACACCAGCACGAGCATCAACCCGAGCCAGAACGCGGGGATAGACTGGCCGAGCATGGCCACGCCCATGCCGAGATAGTCCCAGGGGGTGTCTCGGCGCACGGCGGAGAGGACCCCCATCGGCACGGCCACGACGATAGCGAATGCGAGCGCGACGGTCGCGAGCAGCAGCGTCGCCGGTAGGTGGCCGAGCAGGACCGTGACCGTCGGCTCGCCGTAGAAGAGCGACCGCCCCAGGTCGCCGCGCAGCGCCTGGCCGAGGAAGACCAGGTACTGGGCCGGGATGGGGCGATCCAGCCCCAGTTGTTGGCGCATCGCGGCCACCTGCTCGACCGAGGCGCTCTCCGAGAGCATGGCGCGCGCCGGGTCCCCCGGGATGAGGCGCACCAGGACGAAGACAATGATCGACACCCCGAAGACGAGGCCGACCGACTGGATGAGTCGGCGGATGATATAGTTCCCCATGATCGCATCGCGCGTGGCGGGCCGGGTGATTGCTCGCCCGGCCCGCGAGCACGTTTAGCCGAGTTCCGTGTCGCGGAAGGAGAAGATCCGGTTCGGCAACCAGGTGAACTTCTTTACCTTCGCGCGCGCGGCGTAGTTCCAGTTGATCTGATGCAGGTAGATGAACGGAGGCGCCTGCCAGAGCCCGGCAGCGGCCTGCTCGTAGAGTGCCTGCCGCTTGGCCGTGTCGATCGTCGTCGCGGCGTCGCGGATCTGCTGCTTGACCGCCTCGTCGCCGAACTTCACATGGTAGAGATCGCCGACCACGCGCTCTTGGAGGTAGCGGTCCGGATCGCCCGTCACGGCGATGCTGCCGCCGTAGCCAACCTCGTACTTCCCGTCATTGAAGGAGGCGAGCGCGGCGATCGGCTCCTGGAGGTTCAGGTTCAGCTTGACGCCGATCTTGCCCAGCTCCTGGACTGCGTACTCGGCGATCTCCTTGCCCTTCGTGAACTGCCCGTTCGGCACCTTCAACTCGGCCTCGAATCCGCTCGCGAGCCCTGCGGCAGCGAGCTCTTTCCTGGCCTGACCGGGGTTGTAGGGATTGAGCTTGATCGGGTCTTTCTCGCTATAGCCCAGCAGTCCACGCGGCGGGTACGAGGCCAGCGGCTTGGCGTTGCCGCTCAGGATGTCGTTGGCGATGACGTCGCGGTCGAGCGCGTAGTTGAACGCGCGGCGCACCTCCGGCTTGCCGAGGTGCGGGTGGGTCTCGCCATTCAGCGTCAGGAAGTCGGTCTGCCACAGTTCGCTGCGGATGATCTTGAAGTTCGGGTCATTCTTGATCGTCTGGACGTTCTCTTCGCTGATGCCCTCGATCAGATCGGCCTGGCCGGCGCGGAGCGCCGCGACGAGCGAACTCTGGTCGAGGATCGGCTTGTAAATCACCTTGCTGACCTTCGGGAACCCCTTCTCCCAATAGTCCGTGTTCGCCTCGAGCACGTACTGCTGATCGATGTTGAAGTCGGTGATCCGGAAGGGACCGGTGCCGATCCCCTCCTCGTAGGTCATGTCCCTGTTGGCGCCGGCCTTCGGCGGGACCATGTAGACCACGACGATGTTGTTGAGGAGCGGGGCGATCGGGATCTTGGTCCGTAGTTCGACGGTGTACTTGTCGACGATCCGTACAGGTTCGTCCTCGAAATCCTTGAAGACGAATGAGAGACCCGACAGGGCGTTGCCCTTCGCGCGCCCGATCGTCGCCTTGACCGACTCGCCGTCGAACGGCGTGCCGTCGTGGAACTTTACCCCTTGGCGTAACTTGAATGTCCACGTCTTGCCGTCAGCAGACGGCTGCCAACTCTCCGCCAGGACCCCGTAGATCTTACCCTGCTGATCGAGGTCAACCAGCGGTTCGAAGATGTTGCGATGCAGCACAAATTCGTTGAGACCGTAGAATTTCTGCGGATCTTTCGTCCGCACCTTCCCCGGCTTGGCGAAATTCAGCACGCCCGTTGGCGCCGCAGCGGAAGCCGGAGCCGTCGCGGGCCGGGCAGCCGGGGTTGCGGCGGCCGGGGCGCTCGTCGCTGTGGGGGCGGCACTCTGCCCGCAGGCGTTGAGGATCCCCGCGCCGACGGCGACGCCCGAAAGCACGAGAGCTTGCCGGAGAAAATGACGGCGGCCACGGGGCTGACTCTCCTGGGTGATCATCGAACACTCCATGATATGCCCCATACGGGGCACCAATCGTGCCAGCGAAGCAGACGCGCGAATGAATTTACTATAGCGCGGCGGTGTGGCGATGGCAAGCGGACGCATTGCCTCATCAGAAATCGGTTCTGGCACATTCTCTGTCGCTGCACCCCGAAGGCGGCGACGATCGCGGCGATCGGGCAGCCGTGGGCGACCAAAGTCAGGATACCGGTGATCGTCGCCTCGGCGGTGGCACGACGATGGAAGGGCCTCGCCGCCCGCGCGCCGAACGTCTTCCGGCAGACGGCGCAGCAATAGCGCGGCGGGGTGCGGGCATGGTGGGTGATGTTCCCCTCGCCCACACGCCCCCTTGCCGGACAGTCGGGATTGGGAAAGAATACGTCGTGCGGGTTCATAGTATCGTCTCCTTGAACAGAACGAGTCGATCGAACTCGCATTTCCCTGTCTCATCCCGCTATTCTACCGTTCCGCAGACACCTACCCTTCGCGCATGTCGGGCCGCTTTCGATACTCATGCAACGCCAGGATCGAATAGTCGTCGGCTTTTTCGCGCTGATGCGTCGCGGTCATGCACCGCCGACCAATCGCAGGATATTCAGGCCGAAGATCGACTCCTGTTCTGTGGCGGTTGCGATACCGTCCAAGATCCCGCCGAGGTACTCGCACGATTGGCGATAGGTGCAGTTGCGCTCGACGTTCGGCATGTCGGACCCCCAGACCAGTCGCTCCGCCCCAACCAGGCGATAGAGGCGCTGGATCACCGGCTTAAGTTCGGGATACGGATAATCATGCGTGCGGCCCCAGTGGATCGGGTAGAGTACCTCAAGCATCATCTGTTCGCGCTTGAGCAACCCGTTTCGCGGCGATCGAACCGATCGCGGTGCCGACGGTGCCGACACTCCAGCGCGTCTCTACCGCCATCGCCCGTGGGCTCAAGGAGAATGGTAGGAACGTCACGCGGTATTCTGCTTCATAATCTCCTGCGATATGTCGCCTAGATCCTCGCTAACCTGTTAGCTGTCTTTATTGCTAACCAGCCAACCTGCCAGCCAGCCATTTGACCGGCTAGCCAGTCAACGTGTTGACTGGTTGTATTGCGCTCTCCTACATGCATTGCCCTGCCTATTGACATTGCTGTTGTGTGAACGTACACTAACACGAGTTGGCACCAAGTCGGGCGTTTTTTATCGGAGGTGAGCCCACCATGCCACGGACGTTTATGGATTTACCGTACCTGAAGTTCTTTAATCTCGCGGAAGAGCCGTTCTCGACGGTGCCGTCCCCGCGGTTCTTCTTCCTCTCCCCCACCCACGCCATGGCGCTTGAGAAGACGTCCTTTGTCGTCGGCGCCAATAAGGGGCTCACGACGGTGTTTGGCGATACCGGCACGGGCAAGTCGAGTCTTGCGCGCCTCCTCCATGAGAAGTTCACCGATAACGGCTTCCACTCCGCGCTCCTCACCAATCCCAACTACCCGACGCCGTTCAGCCTGCTGCGCACGATCGCGCAGGAGTTCGGCATCAAGCTCAGCCATCGAAGCTACAAAGGGATGATCGACATCTTCAAGGATTTCCTCTTCATGGAGGCGATTGACAACGACAAGACCGTCGTCCTCATCATCGATGAGGCGCAGACGCTCACGCCCCAGCTGATCGAACTCCTGCGCCAGTTGATCAACTACGAGACGAATGACGTGAAGCTCCTACAGCTCGTCCTCTTCGCCCAGGAGGAACTGCGCGACACGATCAGCCGCCCCAAGATCAGAAACTTCCGCAGCCGCATCGTCTTCGCCTCCACGCTCGACGCCCTCACCTACGATGAGACGAAGTCCATGATCAGCTTCCGGTGGACGGTCGCGAGCGGTGGAGGGAACCAGCCCTTCACGGACGATGCCATCCGGATTATCTACGAGCGCTCGGCAGGCATGCCGCGCGAAGCGAACATCCTCGCAGACAACGCCCTCCTTATTTCGTACTACAAGAAGGAGCGCGAGATTTCCGCAGAGACGGTGCTCGAGATCGCCGACGATCGGCACCAGAATCTGTCGAGGAGAGGGGCGGCATAATATGGCGGCCAAGAAGAGCCCCTTTGCTGGTATGAATCTCAGTGAGCAGGTGTTGCCCGAGCACAGCGTTGGCCGGGATCAGCGACTCTTCCAGGAGGCGGCACGCCAGCCAGCCAGCCAGCCAGCCAGCCAAGAAGCGAGCCACTCAGATTCACAACCAGTCGAGAAGCCAAACAGCCAACCAGTTAGCAAGCCGAAGAGCCCACGCCAGTCGTATCCCAAACGCACGTATCATCTCGAGCCGGATGCCGTGACGCTGCTCGAAGACATGCAACACGCTTTGCGACGGAAGTACGGGGTGAAGCGACCGCTCATGGAAGAGATCGTGGAGATCGCGGTGAAGCATCTCAACGACGACTTCGAGAAGAACCAGCAAGCAAGCTATCTTGTTGGCAAGCTAACCAGCTAATATACCGACGAGCCACGAGGTATCCGTATGCCGAAACGAGGAGATGACAGACAAGGACTAGCGTTCGCCGGGTTTGACAGCCCAGAAGCGAACTTCTTTCGCATGCCCAATAACTGGACGGACGTTACTGCGAGCATCGCGAACATCGCTGAGCTCAAGGTCGTCGAATACATCCTCCGCCACACATGGGGATATCAGGAGTTTGCGATCAAGAAAAACATCACGGTCGATGAATTTGTGCGCGGCCGCAAGCGGATAGATGGCACACGCCTGGACAGGGGGACGGGCCTGAGCGAACGATCGGTCCGCTATGGCCTGCAGGACGCCCTCGCCGATGATTTGATCGAGGAAGATGTCGATGACTCCGACCGCGCCAGGGTGAAAAAATACTACAGCCTCAGGATGAAAAGCGATCCCCAGAGGAGCGTAGAAAATAGTGATCGACAAGATTTGCCGCCAGGGGTGCAAAGTTTGCACCCCGCCCCATCGGGGGTGCAAACTTTGCCGCCTAGGGGTGCAAACTTTGCACCCCGATCAGAGAAAGACAATTTAGAAAGACACTTAAATAATTCGAATATTCGAAAGAGCAATCGCTCAAACGATGATTTTGTGGATAACTCCGCGTCGCAACCGACCAGCTTTCAAGAAAATCGGCTGGCCTCTCGAAACGGATCAGACATCCATTATGGCGCCGACTCCTTCGACGCCATAATGGCGCGCGTCGGTCCGCAAATGGAATCGGCACAGCCGGTGAAACGCCCGCGCGGGCGGCCACAGAAGTTCCAGGATCAGGAGAGCCAGACCCTGCTCAACTACGTCTCTGACTTTGCCCGCGAGTTCGCCGACAAGGCGACGCTGAACCAGAGCGCGACGCGGATGATCAACCTCTATCACAAGTGGGGGAGGGGGGACATAGACGCCTTCGTCGGCATGCTCTACCAGGCACGTTCGATGACCAAGGCACAGAACAACATCCGCACCTCGAAGTTCGCATACTTCTGCTCGGTGGTCGAGGATTTACTGGGCCTCAAGGAACAGCAAAACACCGCGAGCAGTCCGGGTCCATGACCGCTAAGCTCGACCGGAAAGATTGCCTCAGCAGGCAAATCGAAGGAGCGGCTTGTCAGTCTGGTCGGATCGTTTTGAAAACGGCACGTGATTGAGTAGGGAAATACTTCGTTGCCGCTCTTTGAAGGTGGGACGATCACTGGGATTGACCATCCTCGCCGTCCTCCCCGGCAGAGGCACGGTGGCGCGGATCATCTCGGCGCTTCCGGGATCCCCCGGCCGTGTTCAGCAAGAGCACTGTGAGGCGCCAGGATGCCCACAGGACGGTCGGAGCGTCGGAAACGAACTCGGACGCCCCGACGACCGCGCAGCTCGTCCTGGGGGCGCTCAGGCGGGCGTAGACGGCATTGGACGACGGGGCCGCGCCCGCCTTCGAGAACGCGGTGCTCGCCGGGGTGAGCGTGCCGATCCGCCACCGGCTGCCGATCGTCCTCCTGCACGACCTTCTCACCGATGCGCCGTGGCGCGCCGGGTTGCTGAAGGGCGAGACCGACCCGACGGTACAGGGCTTCTTCGCCCAGCTCGATGGGTGGGGAAGCCGGGAGCGGGCGCAGTACCTTGAGTCCACGCTCCGCCCGGTGTTGCGGTACAGCCTGGGGTAGACGGAGAACCGGCTCAGTCCCTTCCGATGGGAGCGTTCGGGCGGGTGCGGCCGGTGCCGGAGGGGCGATAGCGCGGCTGATCGGGAGGGCGGAGCTGGCGGGGAGGGAGTAGCGTGCCGTTGGTCGATGTCGTGTATCGTCTGCTGCGCGACGCGGAGATTGCGAAACAGCCGCACGAAGGGAGAGCACCCCGTCGCGAACCACGCATCGATGCGGCGGCTTGACACGGGAGGCTCGACTCCGGTCAGAACTGCGTGGAGGCGTACCCGTGATCCTTTTTCGCCACGACTTCAATCATCGTCGTCGCAAGGTCCTCGTAATCGTACCGGCCCGCGAACTCTGCCAGAATCTCGTTCGTCAGGAAGTCCAGCCCGCGCTCTGGCTGCGTGTAGATGGTATTCCATGTGACGACGCGCAGGGACGCGCGGAATGCCGTCTCCAACTCCCGCAGCGTGATGCGGTTCAGATGGTGCGGCTCGCTCCAGTCCCGCGCCATGGCGATGTGCCGCCAGTGCTGGAACTGCATCTGCTCCGGGCTGCAATTTGGCAGATCCCGCACGAAATACGGCCCTTGGTGATGACCGTCCCATGCGAAAAAGTTGTGGTGCGTCGCATAGAAGTACGCATCCGGTTTCAGTACCCGGCGCACCTCCGCGCACATCGCAGTAATATCCTAGACGTGCTCGGTGGTCTGAGATGCGAACGCGAAATCGAAATGGTTATCCGGGAAGGGCATCTGCTCCGAGATTGAGTTGTAGAATGCGACGCGCTCGGGGTAATAGAACGCGAACGCATGTTTATAGCCGATATAGTGATCGTAATCATTGTGTCCCCTCCCAGAACGTATCGGGATCGGGATCAATGCCGTGATACTCGGCCACATGATGTTTCTCGATCAATTCAAGGGCTTGCAGGGTGACGCCACAACCGAGATCGAGGACGCGCTTGCCGTGGAGACTGAGGCGGGGCGGAAGCGCGCGGAACATATGATCCAGGCCCCACGGGAAGCCATCCACAAACGCGCGAATGTCCTCGATCGTGTAGCGGGGGATGAAGCCTTCCGATAAGTTGTACCGTTGTGCCGCCATCGCCGCCGTGTGTGCCGCGCTCAGTGTCGCCATCGTTCCTCCCTCGCGTCTATCGCCGCGCGATCGCGTCGTCATACCGACGCGATGTGATTCGCCGAGCACACCGCGTGCTCAGACGATCTCGATCGCTATCTCCTGGCTCGGCGCGTAATATGATTTCAGATCGGCCGCGATGATCTTGATCGTAATCGTATGCCTGCCCGGCGTCAGGGTACTTGTGGGGAACGTCGCACTGAACCCGGATCGCCGATAGGCGTCGTTCTTGAGGACTGCCGCCACATCCGGGCGATCAATCCCGTAACTCGCCTGGAAGGTTGTCGTGCCATCAACCGCGAAGATTACCCCCCCTGCCGCCTTCCCGGCGGTCGTGTCCACGGCCCAACCGGTAAGAGTGATCTCCCCCCCGGCCGTTACTGTGATCGGTGCAGGTGGTGGCGTGAGAAGTGACGTGGTATTCAGCGCGTCAATGAAGAAAAAAGTTTCAGATGCGGATTTGTTCAACGTCGCGAGCGCAATGGTCGGGGCCGCCGCTTGCGGTGTTGGCGCGCCATTCCCAGCAGCAGCGGACGTGGGCGCTGCGGGCGCAGGCAGCCCGCGGACTGCGGCAATGATCACAACGCCGAACAGCACGGCGACAACCGCAAACACAATGCCGATGAGCACGCCGGGTGGCATCCCTTTTCGCATCCCACGACTTTCCCCTACTCGCCGCCCCCCAGAGGATGGACTTGGTGACTCGGCGGAAAATATACCCGAACGTTTTTCACTGTCAACGATAATGGGTGCATCCACAGGCAGCGTTGGATGCATTCGCTTCCCGCCGCGCGGCCTCAACCGCTGGTAGGCGAATCCGGCGACGATGAGGAGGAGCGCGCTAAAGAGTCCGACAAGGCTGATCACGCCGCCACGGATTACCACCGAGGGGCGATACACGAACTGGACATCGTGCGTCCCCGCAGGGATTTGCACGCCACGGAAGACACCATCGGCGCGGTACAGGGGTTGCGTTTTGCCGTCAACCGTGACCTTCCACCCCGCATAGTACGCATCGCTCAGGACGAGGAGGCCATCGACGGGCGTTTCCGCGCGGATCCGCACCGCGTTCGGCTCGTACCGGGTGATCGTCGCGGCGCCGACGCATCCCGGTTGCGACAGCGGCGATGACGGAGGGAAATTCGCGCCCTGGACCGTCGCGACGCCACACGGGGTGAAACCGGGCGCCGCGAGCGTCTGAAGAGACGCCGGGAAGCCATCGACCGGTTTGACGTTGGTCGTGATGAAGGCGCGCGGCGCGACCTGCGGGTTGCGGTAGAGGTAGACTCCCTGAGCATTCGCGACGAGTTGCAGCGGCTTCTTCGCAACGTCGAGCGGCACGGCGGAGATGAAGTATTCCGCCCCCGCGAGATCGAGCAGCGGGGAGGTGTCGTCGGTGATGACGAGAATAGCGCCATTGTACTTAAATGGCTTCGGTTCGATTGTGCGGAAGAATTGTCCATATTCCGTGAGGATGAGGGATTCATCCGCACCCAAGTCGGCGATGCCGAATGCCTCGAGCATATTGGGCGGGAGCAGCGCGTAGCTGTCCTGCTGATTAATCGGCACGACGCGCACGGGCGCGACCGATTGCGGCAGCGCGTCGAAGACCTGCGGGCGCGGGAAGAGGCTCGCCTCATCCACCGTCGCGGCGTTGTAGGGGAGGCTGAAATGCGCCATGTCGATGACGATCACGGCGGTCAGCGCGAGCGATGCCGCGAGGCGTGCGTATCGCCAGCGGAGCATTGCCACCGCGAGGATGACGATCCCGGCCAGTGCAAGTAGTGTTACCCAGCGCAGGCTCTCCCGCGTCGGCTGGAGGGTGAGGGGCGCGTGCGGATGGACCCGCGTCAGCGCCAGATGGAGGATGGCCCGACCGAGCAGCGTGAGTCCCCCAATCACAAGGAGCGGCCGCCATGGTCGGCGGTCGATGAACAGCCGATCGAGGACCAGCCCGCACAACGCCGCCCCCGCGAAGCACAGCAGGTATCCCATCCGCGCCACTTCGAGCAGGTTGACCTTCGGTATCAACGCGTACAGATGCAGGACCGGCGTGCCGAAGACCATGCTCGCCGCGAAGAGGAGGAACGCCCAGAGGAACCAGACGGTCGACGTGCGCCGCCAGAGTGGCGCGGTGAGCGCGAGGAGCAGCGGGAAGAAGCCCCAGTAGACGAGGTCCTCCGGGTAGTTCGTGCCCCGTGTCAGCCACTCGGAACCAAACACTGCGGGAGTGCCGTAGAGGTTGGGCGCGAGCGCGGAGAGCAATCGTTCCGCAGGTGCCGCATACCTCTGAACGTATGCATAGGGCGGTGAGACGGCGGTTCGCGCGGACACGGTGGAAAGCGCAATCTCGGGCAGCAGCTGCACCGCCCCGATCGCAATGCCCAGGATGACGATCGCGGCCCCGTCCACCAATGGGCGAACGACCGCGCGCCAGTCAACTACCGCCCGCGCGCCGTCGGGCGGTCGCACGCCGCGCCAGCCGATGGCCGCGAGGCTTGACCAGAGGGTGAAGGAGCCGAGGAAGATGAGGTCATATGAGAGCCACTGGACATCGTTGGCGAGAATAATCAGCCCGAGCACGATCCCGCCCACGCCAATTCCCACGGCGCGCCGACCGCGCGCCGCGAGCGCGAAACAGGCCACGAGCCACGGAAGCCAAGACCCGGCGGTGAGGATATTGCCGTACTGCTGCCAGACGGTGAGCGTGCTGCAACCGGCGAAGGCCGCCGCTGCGGCGATTGCCCCCAGTTGCTTGCCGCCCCATAGACGCACGAGGACGTACATCCCGAGCGCGCTGATGAAGAGGTGGATCAGCATCTCCATGTCGAGCGCATCGCCCGCCGAGAGCCACCCCAGCGCAAGCGTTGTAGGATAAAACATCGCCATCACCGGGTCTGCAGCAGCAGTCTGCCCGGTGAGAATGTAGGGATTCCAGAGGGGGAACTGGCCGTGCTGCAACGCGGTGTTCACGAACTTCCGGTTCGGGTACATGACCTGGATCACGTCCGTGAGGATCCAGTTCCGGGATGGGAGGGGGGCGATGGAGTGGAACGGCTCAAATGCTGCGACATTATCCCCCGGTGCGGAGATTCTCGATCCGAGCAGCCGGTTCCCGAGCAGGAGCGCGATCCCCAGCACGGCCACGACGCCAAGAATGTCGGCACGCCACCGCCACCAGAACGACTGCGCCGTTGGCGTGGTCGTTTGCGAGGGAACGACCATTGTGGTTGCTTCGACCTCGCTCGACAATGCTCCTCCTGAACTTATACGCTACCGTAGCCCGCACCCTCGTGCATCCCGACAGGCCGCGCGACAGCAGCAATATAACATGGCGACTGTATCGCGTTATACGCCGCAGAGGGAGTGCAGAGCTGTTGCAAAGTCGGGATGCTGTGAGCACGTATCAAGAAGAAGTGGTCAATCGGGCCGGATCGCACATCTGCTCAGGTGTCCCCACACCTCGGCGATGCGACCGAATGACACCTTTACTCGCGCGATTTACTTACCGCTGCCTGACTTTGCTACAGCCCTACCTGCTGGGCATGATAGCAGGTTGCGCGGATAGTTGTGATACCATAGCGCCGTCGTTTCCGTATCTCATGGCCGGAGATAGGCAGATGGATGGGAGAGAAGAGCGTGAACACCGTTGATTCTCTCTCAATCATCATACCGGTCTACAATAGTGCCGCAACGCTCGATACGCTCATGAGCCGCCTCACGGACGCGCTGGAGAGCATCGGCATCCCCTATGAGATTATCCTGGTGAATGATGGCAGCCGCGACGCGAGTTGGGAACGGATTGTCGCACTGAGCCAAACGTATGAGCGACTGCGCGGGATCAACCTGATGCGCAACTACGGTCAGCACAATGCGCTCCTCTGCGGCATTCGGGCGGCGCGCAGTGAGATCATCGTCACCATGGACGATGATCTGCAACATCCGCCGGAAGAGATTCCGCACCTGCTCGATAAACTGGCCGAAGGATATGACGTGGTCTACGGTACGCCGCGTACCCTGCCGCATTCGTTGTGGCGCAACGTGCTGTCACAGTATACGAAATGGGCGGTCGCGAGTGCGATGGGCATTCATGGTATCCGTGACATCAACGCATTTCGGGCATTTCGGACCGATCTACGGAAAGCCTTTGACAATTACCAGAGTCCAAATGTGTTGCTTGACGTGCTTCTCTCATGGGGTACGACGCGGTTTGTGGCGATCAAGGTGAATCAGGCGCCGCGTCAGATGGGGCGCTCCAACTATACCTTTGCCAAACTCTTTAACCAGGCAATGCTCGTTCTCACAGGGTATAGTACCACTCCGTTGCGACTCGCGAGCATGATCGGGTTCGCGGTCATGTTTTTCAGCGTGTTGCTGGTTGTGTACATCGCAGCGGAATCATTCCTGGTCGGTACGCTGCCGGGATTCCCCTTTCTCGTGTCAATCATTGCGTTGTTTAGCGGCGTACAGCTCTTTGCTCTCGGAATTATTGGCGAGTATCTGGCCCGCATATTCAATCGCAGTATGGATCGACCCACGTACGTCATCAGTCGGCGGGTTGAGCAGGTAATCGAGTTTGCCGAAGAGATGGAAGCAGTGAATGATTGATCCCAATCCGCTGAAACTCCGCCCGGATGTCGCGATCGTACCCTTGACGACGAAACATGCGCCGAATATGTACCGATGGATGTCTGATCCGCTCATTCGCAGCAATATTGGCTTGCGGAGCGAGCCGTCGCTCGAGCGAACGATCGCCTGGATTACGAACGCGTTGCACGATCCTTCGGCGTGCCCGCGCGCAATCCTGCTCGGCGATCGGCACGTTGGCAACGTTGTCTTGGATCGGATTGACAACTATATCGCGACCGCGCGTTTGTCCGTATACATCGGTGAATCCACCGCTCGCGCGTCCGGCATCGGTCGCACGGGCATCTGCCTGGCACTGGTTGAGGGGTTCCAGCAGATGGGGCTACACAAAGTTTGGCTGACCGTTCATTCTCGCAACTTCCACGCCATGAACACGTATGCGCGGCTCGGATTCGCACTGGAAGGCATTCTGCGCGATGAATTCTGGTTCGAGGGACAACGCATCGCCGCTTTCTACATGGGATTGTTGCGGGACGATTTCCGGCAGCTATCGCCGGATCTTCATGGGGGCATGTAGTGCGATGAACTGTGTAATTCTCCAGCCCTCGTATATACCGTGGCGTGGCTACTTTGACCAAATACATCGCGCCGACGTCTTCGTCTTTTACGACGATGTCCAATATGACAAACACGGATGGCGGAACCGGAACCGTGTCAAAACTCCTCAGGGAACGCAATGGCTCACAATCCCGGTACTCAGCAAAGGGAATGTGGCCAACAAGTTGCTGATTGATGAAGTTAGTATCGTGTGGGACCGAGCGTGGAACGCTGATCACTGGGCAACATTGAATCATCTCTATGGGAAGGCGCCCTATTTTCATCGCTATGCACCGCTGCTCGCATCGTTCTACGAGCGCCATCCGGAATCACTGGCCGACTTTACGATAGATTTGACGATCGCCCTTGCTCGGGAACTCGGGATAGACAAGACTCGGTTCGTGCGCTCGTCTTCCTTACTTGCGGAGGGAAGCAAGACCGACCGCCTCGTTCACATCCTGCAAGCGGTCGATGCCACGCGCTATATCTCCGGCCCTGCCGCGAAGGAGTACATGGAGGAAGAGAAACTTCGTGCTGCCGACATCAGCCTGGAGTATATGACGTACGATTACCCGGAGTACGAGCAACTGTACCCGCCCTACGATCCCCAGGTGTCCATCCTTGATTTGCTCTTCATGACCGGCCCGGAAGCGCCCACGTACATCTGGGGTACGTAGGATCGGGGGCGAAGGACGCCATACCGCCGTGCACATCGCATGCTATACTCCGACGCGCATGCTCACGGATGGCATCAGTTCGGTCGATGGGGAGCAGCATGACGTACACCATTCCCTTCAATCACCCTTGTTTCGCAGGCAACGAGCAAGTCTATATGGCACAGGCCGTTGCGAATGGCCATATCTCGGGGGACGGGCCGTTCACAAAGCGCGTGCATACGCTCCTTGAACGGGAGTTGGGCGTCCCGAAGAGCCTGCTCACGACCTCCTGCACCCATGCGCTCGAACTGGCGGCGCTCCTACTCGATATCCAGCCGGGTGATGAGGTGATCGTCCCATCGTTCACCTTTGTTTCCACGATCAACGCCTTCGTCTTGCGCGGTGCCTGGCCGGTCTTCATTGATATCCGCGCCGATACGCTCAATCTCGATGAGACGCAACTGGAGCGCCATATCACGTCCCGCACCCGGGCGATCCTGCCCGTGCATTACGCGGGAGTGGGGTGTGAGATGGACACGATCATGGCGATCGCCGAGCGCTACGGCATCGCGGTCGTCGAGGATAACGCCCACGCTCTGTTTGGGAAGTACAAGGGGAAATACCTCGGTACCTTTGGATGCATGGCAACGCAGAGCTTCCACGAGACGAAGAACTTCACCTGCGGCGAGGGCGGTGCGCTGCTGATTAACGATCCCCAGTACGTCGAGCGCGCGGAGGTCATCCGGGAAAAAGGGACGAACCGCAGCCGCTTCTTCCGTGGCCAGGTGGATAAATATACATGGGTGGACGTCGGCTCCAGTTATCTGCCGTCGGACATCCTCGCCGCGTTCCTCTCTGCGCAGTTGGAAGCCCGCGAGCAGATTCAGGCGAAGCGGCAGCGGGTGTGGCAGTGCTATCACGCACATCTGTGGGATTGGGCCGCAGAGCACAATGTCCGGGTGCCTTTCGTACCGCCGCATTGCGAGCAGCCATATCACATGTTCTATCTGATTCTGCCTTCCCTGGAAGAGCGGTCGGCACTCATCGCGCATCTGAAAGCGCGGGGGATTCAGAGTGTCTTCCACTACCTGCCGCTCCACGATTCCGATATGGGGCGGCGGTTCGACGGGAAGTCGGGTGACTGCCCCGTAACGGAACACATCAGTGATCAGATGCTCCGTCTTCCCTTCTACAACGATCTCGCAATGGAGGAGCAAATGCGCGTAATCGAGGTACTCCATACGTTTGATGGCTGGATAGCGCATGATTAAGGGTGGGCTTCACCGGATTGTCGCCAATCCATACGTCTACAACACCGTCCAATTCCTGGTCGGCGCCCGGTATGTCCGTCGTCATTTCCATGCACAAGTCGCTCCCGCGCATTCCGCCGCCTTCGTCCTTGATGTCGGTGGAGGAATGGGGATCAATCGTGGCCTCTGGCCCGCTACCTGCACGTATGCCTGTCTCGATACTGACCCCGTGAAACTCAGTGGGTTTCTGCGCGCATACCCGGATGATATCGCCGTGCGCGGCGACGCGACACGCGTTCCGATCAAAACCAGCAGCGTGGATGCCGTGGTTTGCTCGGCGGTTTCGCACCATATCTCGGACGATTTGCTTCCATCGCTCATCACCGAAAGCATCCGCTCGCTGAAGCCGGGGGGCCGGTTCATTTTCTTCGACGCGGTTTGGGAGCCATCGCGATGGACGGGGCGGTTGCTCTGGAAGTATGACCGCGGCAGTTATCCGCGCACGAGGGAGGCGCTGAAAACGCTCATCGGGAGCCACTGTACAATTATTCATTGGCAAGAGATTAGCATTTTCCATAAGTACATCCTCTGCACAGGTACGAAGGTGGGAATCATCGCAGATAGTGCCGGAGGAAGCGACAGTGTCTGAGACTCCGGTGGACATCATCACACGGCGTAGCTACGATCCTCACTACTTTGCCCCTCTCTTCGCCGCCGAGGACCGCCATTTCTGGTTCCGGGCACGGAACCGGCTGATTGCGCGGCTGGTCACACAAATCACACCCCGCCTCCCGTCCGGATACCGGGTGCTGGAAGTCGGGTGTGGCACCGGGAATGTCCTGCGCGTGCTGGAAGCGATCTGCGACCGCGGCGTCGTGGTGGGCATGGATCTCTTCGTTGAGGGGCTGCGCTACGCCCGGTTTCGTACCTGTTGCCCGCTCGTGCAGGGCGATATGCACAAGCCGCCTTTTGGCGCGACATTCGACGTGATCGGCCTCTTCGATGTGCTCGAACATCTGCCCAACGATATCCAGGTCCTCCGCGATCTCCACGCAATGCTCGCACCCGGAGGTGCGCTGCTCCTGACCGTGCCGGCACATGCGTCCCTGTGGAGTTACTTCGATGAGGCGTCGCATCACTGTCGGCGGTATGAGGCGGACGAATTGCGACACAAGCTGGCGGATGTTGGATTCCGCGTGGAATACCTGACGCAGTTCATGGCGCCGCTCTTTCCGATGATCTGGTTGGGTCGGCGCGTTGCGCAACTCCTCAACCGCCGCATGGGCGCACGCCCATCTACGGCCGATGCAATGGCAATCAACGAGTTGCGGATTGTGCCCATTGTGAATAATTGGCTCTACTGGCTGCTGCGTCAGGAAGACCGATTGATCGGTCGTCGCAAACACTTGCCGATTGGTACGTCGCTCCTTGCGATTGCGTATAAGACGGATCCCCATGCCTAAACTGACGCCGACCGGGTTATTGATCATCTTCTTCACCGTTGCCTTCACGGTAATCGGGCAACTGCTCGTCAAGAAGGGCGTCCAGGACGTCGGCGCGAGCCCTACCAGCACATCATTGCTCCTGACGTTTGTGTGGAGAGTCTTCACGAATATCTACGTGATCCTGGGATTAATGTGCGCGGTGCTCGCCGCTGTCGCATGGACGATCGCGCTCTCGCGCGTCGCGCTCAGCGTTGCCTATCCCTTTCTCGGCCTGGGGATCGTGCTTGTGCTGGCATTATCCGGGGTGGTATTCGGCGAACCCATCCCCGCGAGCCGCTGGATCGGCGTCGCGATCGTCTGCATCGGGCTGGTCGTTGCGGCTATCGGTTAGCGCGGTTCTCGGGAGTATTACCGCACGCTGATCGTCGCGCGGTGGGACGGTAATACTCCTCGTATTGGCGAAGGGATGCGGGCGAGAACCTTTTCACGACGATGCGCGTCGCCACTGGCGACGCGCATCGTCGCGTCTCGGAATGCGGATGCGATGCGCGGTATGGTCGCGCCCGCGCACGATCCCAGTATGCCGTGCCTCTGTCGCCGCGTTACGGCTTCTTGGGCATCTCGGGGATCGGGAGGTTCGGCAGATTGACCTTCGCCAGCCGGTCCACCTTCGCTGTCGTCTTCGGCCGCGCCACCACCCGGTAGCTGAACGTCCCCGTCAGATCCCCCGCCTTCTTCCCCTTCAGCGTCGCGAGGGCCATGTCCGCGTTCACGGTGAAGCCGCTCGCGCGCTGCTCCGAGACGTGCAGGTGATGATCGTTGTGCGTGGTGTGAACTAGTGCACAATCAAGGGACCTCTTGTGGGAGAGACAAATGCTCCTCATGGATACATCCATAGCACGCACAGACCCGCTCCGCGATCTCGTCCGCCGTCAACAAGCGTGCCGGTTCGACGATCCGCCGCTTGCCGTGCCGCCACTTCGGCTCGATCGGGTTGAGCCACGGACTCCTGCTCGGCAGGAAACACGACACGATCCGCACGCCCACTCCCGTCTCCTTGCCCGTCCGGTTGTGCTGCCCGATCCACGTCCGCACTTCCTTGCTGATGTGCCAACTGGCGTTGTCCCACACGAGCAGCAATGCCGCCTTCCCCTGCGCCGCCAATCGACCGCAGCACCAGGCGAGGAACTGCGTCGTGATCGCGCTCACCGGGCGACCGTCCACGAAGCGCAGCCACAACTGCTCATCGCGCTTCCCCGCAGCGTTCCATCCCCGCACCAGCAGTCCATAACAGGCGAGTGCTTTCGGGTCGGGGTCACGGCGTGCTACCGTCTGCTCGACCACGCGCAACGGCGCATCCTCCGCAGTCCAACTCGCCAGTCTCGGTCGTGCCACCCGGCTCCACCACACTTCGTCCGCAAAGCCGAGCGCCCAGTCGGGATGCCTCTTCGCCAGCCGGATCAGCCGATCCCGCCCCCTTTTTTGCGGCGACATGCCGGATCGGAGCTGGTGATCCACTGTTTCGCCCGCTGCCAGCGCACCCCGATGCGCCGCAGCGTCGCCCGGATCGTCTCATCCGCGACCCGCTCACGCGTCACTCCTTCTGCCACGCAGACATCGGCGATCAGAGTGAGCGTCCAGACGCTGGTCGGTTGGCCGAAGGTGCGCGGCGACCGGTGCAAGAGGGCACGCAACCGCTCGACAGCGGCATCGTCAAAGGCGCGGTCGATCCGCTGGGGACGACAGGAGCCAGCGATCAGCGCGTCCAGCCCACGCTGGTTGAAGGCACGGATCGCATTGCGGACAGTTTGGCTGGCCCATCCCTGGTGGGCAGCGATCTGCGAGGCGGTTTCCTCACGCGCGGAGGCGAGCAGGATTTGGCAGCGGCGGACGCGAAAGAGGTCATGGGAACGCAGACCGGCGATGAGGGTGGCATGTTCGTCGTTCGTGAGCGGGCGGACAAAGATCGGTGGTTTCATGCCGACGATTCTACACCCTCGCACACAACCTTGTCTGGTCTTGCACTAGTGGGTCATGCCGCAAATAACTGGTGATCAAGCAGACAGGCGGCGGAACCGCCCAGCAATCGCTGTCGCGCCCGGTTTCGCCGCTCCCAGCGTTTGCCCTCCCACTCGAACGGCGTCGGCGCGGCATTCCACCCCGCCACCGTCTCCTCCAACCACGCGATGATCTCCTCAGGGGTCTCGGGATACTGCCCCGCCAAGGCGCGGCGACTAATAATCCGTTGCACCGATTCACACTTAGCCAGAACATACCCAGCGGCTGTGTGCAGTAGCCGTGGCAAGAACGCCGTTAGGCGAAGAGTGCGGCCTGCTCGAACACGGCGCGGCGCGA
>JAABUT010000752.1_pt1 | contig 44782 bp, 48 predicted proteins | sample 5559281 | NCBI WGS metagenome assembly JAABUT01 (sample SAMN10711880, study PRJNA513359) | rock metagenome | isolation source: Antarctica rocks | place: Antarctica: Victoria Land, Ricker Hills nord | collected 2016-01-04
TGATATCATTGAAACTCTGCATCATATGTGTAAGACGTCAACTCAATCGAGTCTAGCACAGAGCTGAGAAACACACATATAAGAATCGAGTTCTTTTCTGTAGATACTTTTCTTTCTTAGCATTTATTTATTAGTTAAATGACATCTCTATGACTCGCTCTAGATCGGTTTCTAACAATTGCAATCGCTGAAATTTTACTAAAGTGAGATTCTTTGACTTTATGTATAATGACAAGTTCATGCATACTGATGATTTTCTGAAACATTCAGATAAGAAAATATACTTTCAAGATGTTCATCTCTTTATTAAACATGTCAAGAATATTTTTCATGTTAAAAATGTTAATTTAATAAGAACAAATTTATGAATGTATTTTCAAGACATTGTAATGAAATGATATATTGAAAAACTTATCAATGACGAGAAAAGATTGATCAAATATGAAGACAATGTTGATAAGTAAATATATGCTTTAATTAAACACTTTTGCAAGCAATTTTACATTACTTTGAACATGATTATCAAAGAAAGATACATCATGAAAAATGCATAATGTCATTGAGAACTTTGCAAGTATGCTTAAATCATATTAAAAGCTGTCAAATTAACAAAACTAAACTTCATCTTTAATCAATTGTCAATTATTTACAATGACATTAATTTGAAATTTTAAAGAAATCTTATGATATTTACTTTTATCATCAAGATTAGACTGATTGCATCAAGTCAAGTACTTGAGTTCAAGTCGAGTACTTGACTTAAAAAGTGATGAATCGAGTTAAAAAAAATTTGAAAAAGTGTTGAATTAAGTTGAGAAGTTAAATTCAAGCACTTGAGTTGAATTGAAAAGCTTGATTCAACAACTCAATTTGAAAACTTAATTCAACTCGACAAGATATTAGATAAATGTAAATAGCTTGATTGAACAGTCTTCATGATCTTCTTCATGACTTTCTATCATGTTTTCTCATCATGACTTTCTATCAAAGTCAAATGATTTTCATGTTTTTTCTTCATGTTCTTCATCATGTTTCTCATCATGTTTCTCTTCATGTTTCTCTTCATGTTTCTTATCATGTTCTTCTTCATGTTTCTCTTCATGTTTCTCATCATGATCTTTTATCAAATGATCTTCATGTTTCTCTTTATGTTTCTCATCATGACTTTCTATCAAATGATTTTTATGTTTTCTCTTCATGACTTTCTATCAAAAAGATAATGCAAAAAGATAATGCAAAAGTCGAAAAAATTTCTATATTTAACTCTCTTGACATCAAGCTTGAGTTCTTGATGAGTTGAGTTGAGTTGACTCAATTCTCAGTTGAGTCGAGTCACATCAAGTTGAAAATATGAGCAACTCGACTCAAATCAAGTTGAAAATGTGAGCAACTCAACTCAATCTTAATTCAAGTTCAAAATGTCAGTTCAAAACTTAACTCAATGATCAGTTTAATCAAGATTAATGATTTTCTACATGATATAAACAATAGAAAATACATCTGATAAAAGCTAGCAGCTAAATATTGAGAAAACATTAAATTTAATATCAGTATGTTAAATATCAATTGCAGTACTGAAAGCAGTAATCAATGCAGTAATGATTGACGTGATAATAAAAACATTGATTAGTATGATAGTTTTAACTCTCAGTTGAATTTTCAATGATAATTTCAGAATGATTTTGAACAAACTTCAAGATTTTCAAACTATCAAAACAATGCTTATCAAAATCAGTCTCAACAATCTTTGCAATTAAACATTAATACAATGATGTTGACTTTGTCAGCTTTACAACAGTCATTGCTGCTAACAAACGACGAAAATGCGTCAGATTCAAATCAACGTTCACTTTATTCAAATAATTACGAGTGTGACAAGTCATTATTTAAATTATCATTTCAATTATGATTTTAACAAGTTTATTAAGTCTTTATTAAGAATTAGAAGAATAAAAAGATAAAAATCAATACTGTCATGATTCTAGTCTTGTCAGACTCAATCTTCTAGTCTTGTCAGATTTATTCTCACTTCATCATCTTGACTAGTTTTTATTGAGTCTAGCGTCAACTGAGAAACACATATATGTAGTCAGCTTCTTTTCTGTAGCTATCTTTCTTTCTTAGCATTTATCTTCTAGTTAAATGACATTCATATTGACTTGCTCTATGCTGACTTCTAACATTAGATAAATGCTCATCAACTACTCTGCTATCAATGAATAAACAATACGAAACAATCTATTCAGTAAGGAAAATTTGCAAAAGATTCTTCAAATTTGCATCATCATCATTTTAGATTGTAAGAAATTCTTTGATTCTACACTCATTTTCATCATTCTATCTGCAAGAAATTCTTCAAATAAAGCACTCAATTATTATTTGAAATTCACAAGAAATTCTTTGAATTTTCACTCATCAAAAAACATCAATTCAAAACATCAATTTCTCATTTACTCTTATCTCAACAACTTCTATCTTCTCTCATCATGACATGTGATATCAAGTCAGTTGAGTCTCAAACAACTCATCTGCTTAGAAGCATTGTCAATAGAAGAGTTTCACTTCTACTTATTGATGCTTCAGTCAAAGCTAAGAAAGCTGTCATTGCATGAAACATAAACATTGAAGAACAACTGTTTTATTGAGTCAGCAATCAATTCAGCGAAGTCATTAATATGCTGAATAAGTTTCAAAGTCAGCAAGACTTGACTCTACAACTCAATGAATACTGATTTTTTGTACAAGACAATCATAAAAAGAGAGCAAAACAACTAGAAGTTGCTTTTGATAAAAATGATGAGCTAGAGAAAAAGATCAATCAGTTACAAGATGAGTGATTGAACTTCAGAGCGAAACAACGTCAAGCTGATCAATTTATGTCTCGTCAAGATACTCAGTCAGCTGAGCAACAAATTAATCAGAAAGTTGAATGAAGCTCGACTTTTAAAGCTCACTTTCAACGAGAATCTTCTACTCTATCTGAAAATGAAAATGATCATCACAAGTTCATCAAGCTTTTAAATTCACTCATCTTCATCAAAATATATGATTTTATTTGAAAGACATGAAACATTAAAATAGCTGACAAGCTCAATGTCAACGCGAATCATTACTTTACTGAAAAGATTCATATTGTCTATGTAATTTTCAGGCTAAAAGACGATGCTGATCAGCAAATTTATGCAAAGCATCATGTTGATGCTTTCTCATTCTATCAATCACTATCAGAATTACTGAAACATCTGAAAGAAATTTACGAAAATCAGAATTTAATTTGAAAGTGTCGTTGCAAATACGTTGCTCTGAAGCAAATCAACAAGTTTTTCAACTCTTTCTATTCAGAATTCATTAGAATATTCAGCTTTCTGAACTATGCTGATATCACTCTGATGAACAACATTCAGAATAAAATCAACAATCATCTTCAGAATGTGTTATCAGTTTGTCTCATAGAGTTTAGCTCACTTGATAAGCTTAAGATCTTTCTTCAAGATGTGAATAACAAACAAAAAGTCAATTATCAGCTACATGATGAGCAATAAACAGTCAAATCAATAGCAGCTTCGAAAAAACGTTTTGTTTCTTCATTGACATCAGTCTCAACTACTAGTTATGTTCAACTCGTTACTTTTTTCATTCTTGAATCTGAATGATCAAGAATGTCAATCATCTGCTTCAACTGTAAAGTATTGAGTTATCTTTCAAAGAACTGCTCTCAACTGAAGACTAGTACTTCAACATCTTGTGCATTCACTTCTTGTCTCAATGAGATCATCATGTTGAAAGAAGAGAAGAAATTATTTACAGAGAAATTGAAGAATGAGACAAAAAACTAGTGACTTTCATCAAAGACATGATGAAAGATGTGTTAATTTCTTCAACAATGAGCAGCTCAAATGATCTTTTTGTTTCAAAATCTTTGACTACTGAATGTGTACTATCTAGCAATAAAATTAGTTACTCATTAGAATCATTGATTGACACTGAAGCAGCTGACTATTCATTCATTGATGAATTAATTGCGCAGAATGTTTGTGATCATTTGCAAATTGAATCATTATCTTTAATCAAGCTCAAATCAATAAGAAAATTCAATGATCATTATGCAAAAAAGCTCATTACTCATGCAATTTATTCAAATCTGACTGTTTAAGATCATATGAAACGTTTCATCTTTATGCTAATTACTCGATTGAGTCAGCATCAGATGATTCTTGAAAAAACATGAATGAACAAGATCGAGATAACTATTGATATGAAAGACAATTGTCTTCAATTTTCTAGTTTCAAAGCTTTTATCAAAGCTTTTATCAAAGCTCATTCGACTGTTCATTCAAGCAAGAAAATCACGATAGAACAGAAAAGTTCAATCTTTACTCAAATACTAAAGAGATTTATTTCTTCTGTTGTCACTCAACTCAGCGAGAAGTCATCTTCATTCAATAAAATCATGAAATCATCTAGTTCAGTCAACTTCGCTTCGTCTTTCAATTCAATGAACATAGCAATAATAGAGACTGCAGCATATAGATCACTAGTCAAATAATTGAATGTGACTACTTTTGCAATCATTATCACGAAAATTGATCGACTTCTAAAAACAGCTAGAAATACACTTGAAGATGTAAATCTACAAGAGCTTTCACATGAAGAAATCTTGAAAGAAGTTAAAGCTAAGCTTTCTTTGAAATATCATGACTATTTAGACGTGTTTGATCGAGCGATGACTGATCAACTACTTTCTCATTGTCTCTATGATCATAAAATTGAGTTGATTGACGAGAGAACATCTTCTCGAAGTCGTCTTTATCATATGTCTGATTACAAGCTTCAAAAGATGAAGAATTATCTGATTGAACATCTGAATAAAAGCTTTATATCTTCTAGCTCGATCTCATATGCTTCGCTCATACTATTCATTGAAAAGAAAGATGATAGTCTGCGTTTCTGTGTCAATTATAGAAAGCTCAATGCTTTGATCAAATGAGATCACTACTTTCTATTCTTAATAGACGAAACTCTCGCTTGTATTCAAGATAGCAAGTATTTGACTTGATTGAATATAATAGTCATCTTCAACAAACTACGCATGCATTTAAGCAGCGAAGATTTGACTATCTTTATTATCTCTTTTGATTTCTACAAATATCACGTGATGTCTTTCAAATTAATCAACGATTCAACTTTCTATCAACACTATATAAACGACGTGCTGTTTAACTATCTACATCAGTTTTGTCAGATCTATCTAGATGACATTATCATCTACAGCAAAACATTGAAGAAACATAAGAAACACGTACGACTAGTTCTACATAGACTATGAGAGATCAATCTACAGATGAATATAAACAAATGTAAGTTTCATGTTCAAGAGATCAGCTTTTTAGAACTATTGCTATTCATTGAGAGACTGAAGATGAATTCTCGAAAGATACAAGCAGTTGTCAAATGATCTACTTCTACAAATCTCACTCAGATGCAGTTCTTTATTAACTTCTGCAATTTCTATCGTCACTTTATAAAGAACTTCTCGAAGATTGTTTGATCAATGATTTAACTCACTCAAAAAGAGATGATATTTGAATGAGATCACGCTTGTCAAATGATCTTTAATCATATGAAGAAATGAATGATCAAAGCATTTATTCTTCGTCATTTTGATCAGAATAAAAAGACTATTCTTGAAACAGACTCATTTGACTACGTCAACAATGACATACTTTCTCAATATGATGATGAAGAAACATTGCATTCAATGATCTACTACAGCAAGAATCTGAGTCTCACTGAGTGCAATTACAAGATTTATGACAAGAAGTTACTAGCGATCATTCAAGCATTCAAGCATTGACGATCTGAGCTGAAATTGACTGAGCTATCAATCAAGATGTTCATTGATCATCAAGCTTTAACATCATTAATGAAAGATAAAGAGCTAAGTAGACGTCAAATGCGCTGAGTACAAAAGCTCATCAACTTCAACTTCAAAATCATGTATTGTTCAGACAAATAAAACATCAAAGTCAATGCATTGACTCGCTGAGTTAATTCAGTTTCTAGAAGCTTCGAGAATGAATGATGTCACTATCAACGAACTACAATTCTCACGTTGAATCAAATGAAAATCGCTGATCTAAAGAAGAACATCAATGAATCAATCTATAAACAGATTCTTGAGACTAATGAGATCAACGAGAATTGTACGCTACTTCGTAAAGTCATATTAAAAGATGAAGCTCAATACGAAGATACTAAATTAAGAAATTGTCGAGTTCAAAACGAAATACTATATTGAGATGATTTTCTATGAGTTTTCTTTGATGAGCATCTTCAAATAAAGTTAATTCAAAAAGTTCATGATCAATCTTTTATTGATCATTTTGAAATTCTTAAAATGATGAAAGCAATAAGAAGATATTATTATTGATTCTCAATGTAAAAGACAATAAATAAATATATTTAAAACTACTACATTTATCAGCGATCAAAAGCTTCTCAAGATAAATTCAATGAATTATTACATTCTTTACTCATACTTGAACAGCAATGAAAGAACATAGTCATGAATTTCATCATCGATTTATTCTCTTCTGAAGACAAAAACATCATACTAACAGTGATATGTAAACTGTCAAAGAAACGACACTATATTTCTTGTTTTACTGATGACAAAGAAATCACAGCAGAAAAAACAGCTGAGCTAATGCTTCAGTGAATATATCAAATACATGATTTACTCAATTTCATTGTTTCAAATCGAGACTCTCAATTTATCTTCATTCTATGAAAGTCTTTTTGCAAAAGACTGAGCATTAATCTTCAACTATTCACTGTTTATCATTCTCAAATCGATGATCAAAGTGAATGAGTCAATCAGAACGTCGAAAGATATCTTTGATTCTTCTGTTCATACATGCAGAATGACTGAGCTAAGCTACTATTCATGATCAAGTTTATTAACAATAATGCTCTGTTCTCAGTCATTTTCTCAATTTCTTTCTTTCTAAACAAAGACTTTCATTCTTGTATGAGCTTTGAACTCAATACAATCGAATATGAAAGCTTTCGTGAACGCTTGCAAATGACTAAAGTCGAGAATATATTTGAACATATGAACAAGATCTTAATGTTTGCTCGCGAATCTCTAGTCAAAACAAGAAAACAAATGATTCAACAAGCTAATAAGCATAGAAAAGAAGTTGATTATGAGATCAAATCAAAGATGTTTCTGAATGAATGAAACATTGTTACAGCGAAATCTTTCAAGAAGCTAGATGACAAAATGCTCAATCTTTTCATCAATCTAAATCTTATTGACTCGTCATATAAGCTGAAATTATCAGAGACTATGCATGTTCATGATGTATTTCACTCTGATCTGCTTCGTCTCGTCATTGATGATCTCTTGTCTGATCAAAAGAATGAGTCTTTTGAGTCAATAATGATAAACGACGAAGACGAATGAAAAATCAACAATATATTGAATTTTCATTGATATCGAAGATGACTTCAGTATAAAGTCAAATGAAATGACTATGACAATGATCTCAATTGATACAACGTTGATGATGATGAATTTATGAACATTCAGAAGATAGTTGATGATTTTTATATTTGATATTTGAACAAATCACGCTAAAAGCGCTTTCAACTATTCAGTCAATCAGAATTTAATGAGTTTGAGTCTGTGAAATCATGATTGAACAATCAATTGAGTCAAGCAGAAAATACATTCATGTGAACATGAATTGTTGAAGAAAGAAAGTAATGTCATGATTCTAGTCTTGTCAGACTCAGTTTTCTAGTCTTGTTAAATTTATTCTTGCTTCGTCATCTTGATTAGTTTCTATTGAGTCTAGCGTTGACTGAGAAATACATATATGTAGTCAGCTTCTTTTCTGTAACTATCTTTCTTTCTTAGCATTTATCTTCTAGTTAAATGACACTCATATTGACTCGCTTTATACTGATCTTTAACAAATACTGAAGAGCAGAAAGTTTATCATGATAATGAATGAAATCAGTATCAAATCACTATTCAGCAAGCATATCTGCAAAATGATTCTGATGCATATGCTGAAGAAACTTTTGAGAAGAATTAATCTCAAATTGAATCAAAGTTGAATTTCAATCAGAAAGATGAATCTGTGAATGCAGACTTTGTGATTTTTACAATTAAGTTTACAACTATTAAAGTTTATAAACATTGTAATCAAAACTTTGAATCAGAAAATAAGCTTCATCATCATCTTGAAAAGTGTTCAATCTTTTAATCAATAAACGAGTCAGCTGCTTTCTCAGTGACATTGAAATCATTATCAGAAGAATGCATTCTTATTGAATCTTCTTCAAAATCATTGCAAATCATTAACTACATCTTTCATGATTGACAATATATCACAGTCAAAGTTTGCTGAAGTCTTAATGAACTTTGCTAGAAATTAGCATAGAGTGAGTCAATATGAATGTCATTTAACTAGAAGATAAATGCTAAGAAAGAAAGATAGCTACAGAAAAGAAGTTGATTACATATATGTATTTCTCAGTCGACGCTAGACTCAATAGAAACTAATCAAGATGATGAAGTAAGAATAAATCTGACAAGACTAGAAGATTGAGTCTGACAAGACTAGAATCGTGACATTATTCTTTTTCTTCAACGATTCATGTTTGCATGAATGTATTTTCTGTTCAACTCAATTGATTGCTCAATCATGATTTCACAGACTCAGACTCATTAAATTCTGATTGATTGAATAGTTGAAAGTGCTTTTAGCGTGATTTGTTCAAATATTGAATATGAAAATCATCAACTATCTTTTAAGTGTTCATAAACTCATCATCATCAGCGTTGTATCAATTGAGATCATTATCATAGTCATTTCATTTGATTCTATACTGAAGTCATCTTTGATATCAATGAAAATTCAATATATCGTCGATTTTTCATTCATCTTTATCGTTTATCACTATTGACTTAAAGAGCTCATTCTTTTGATCAGACAAGAAATCATTGATGACGAGACAAAGCAAATCAGAGTGAAATACATCATGAACATGCATAGTCTTTGATAATTTCAGCTTATATGACGAGTCAATGAAATCTAAATTGATGAAGAAATTGAGCATTTTGTTGTCTAACTTCTTAAAAAATCTCACTGTAATGATGTTTCTTTCATTCAAAAACATCTTTGATTCAATCTTATAATCAACTTTTTTTCTATGCTTATTGATCTATTTCATCATTTGTTCTCATGTTTTGACTAGTGACTTGCGAGCAAACTTCAGTGTTTTGTTCATATGTTCAGATATATTCTCAGCTTTAGTCATCTGCAAGTGTTCATGAAAACTTTCATATTCAATGACATTGAGTTCAAAGCTCATATGAGAATGAAAGTCTTTGTTTAGAAAGAAAGAAATTGAGAAAATGACTGAGAACAGAGCATTATTGTTAATGAACTTGATCATGAATAGTAGCTTAGCTCAGTCATTCTGCATGTATGAACAGAAGAATTGAAAATATCTTTCAACATTTTGATTGACTTGTTCACTTTGATCATTGATCTGAGAATGATAGACTGTGAAAAGTTGAAGATTAATGTTTAGTCTTTTGCAAAGCGACTTTCATAGAATGAAGATAAATTGAGAGTCTCAATTTGAAACAATGAAATCAAGTAAATCATGTATTTGATATACTCACTGAAGCATTAGCTCAGCTGTTTTTTCTGCTGTGATTTTCTCATCATCAGTGAAGTAAGAAATATAATGTCGTTTCTTTGTCAGTTTACATATCACTGTTAGTATGATGTTTTTGTCTTTCGAAAAAGATAAGTTGATGATGAAGTTCATGACTATGTTCTTTCATCACTGTTCAAGTATGAATAGAGAATGTAGTAGTTCATTGAATTTATTTCAAGAAGTCTTTGATCGCTAACAAATGTAGCAGTTTCAAATATATTGACTTATTGTCTTTTGCATTGAAGATCAATAGTAGTATTTTCTTATGATTTTCATCATTCTGAGAATTTCGAAATGATCAATAAAAGATTGATCATGAACTTTTTGAATTAGCTTCATTTGAAGATGCTCATCAAAGAAAACTCATAAAAGATCACTTTGATATAGTATTTTGTTCTGAACTCAACAATCTCTTAATTTAATATCTTTGTATTGAGCTTCATCTTTTAATACAACTTCACGAAGTAACGTACAATTCTCGTTGATTTCATTAGTTTCAAGAATCTGTTTATAAATTGATTTATTGATGTTCTTCTTTAAATCAATGATTTTCATTCGATTCAATGTGAGAATTGTAGTTTGCTGATAGCAACATTGTTCATTCTCAAGACTTCTAGAAACTGAATTGACTTGATGAGTCAATGCATCGACTTTGATGTTTTATTTATCTGAGCAATACATGATTTTGAAGTTGAAGTCAATGAGCTTTTGTATTCAGCGCATTTAACGTTTACTTAGCTCTTTATCTTTCATTAATGATGTTAAAGCTTGATAATCAGTGAACATCTTGATGAGTAGCTCAGTCAATTTCAGTTCAGATCATCAATGCTTGAAGACTCAAATGATTGCTAGTAGTTTCTTGTCATAAATCTTGTAATTGCACTCAGCGAGACTCAGATTCTTGCTGTAGTAAATCATTGAATGCAATGTTTCTTCGTCATCATACTGAGAAAGTATATCATCATTGACGTAGTTAAATGAGTCTGTTTCAAGAATAGTCTTTTTATTCTGATCAAAATAACGAAGAATAAAAGCTTCAGTCATTCATTTCTTCATATGATCAAAGATCATTTGACAAGCTTGATTTCATTCAAATATCATTTCTTTTTGAGTTAGTTGAATCAGAGAATGAATAATCTTCGAAAAGTTCTTTATAAAACGTCGATAGAAGTTGCAGAAGTTAACGAAAAACTGCATCTGAGTGAGATTTGTAGAAGTAGATCATTTGACTACTGCTTGTACTTTTCAAGAGTTCATCTTTAGTTCTTTGATGAATAACAATAGTTTCAGAAAGAAGATCTTCTGAACATGAAACTCGCACTTGTTTATATTCATCTGAAGATCAGTCTCTTGTAATCTATGTAGAATCAATCGTACATGTTGCTTATGTTTCTTTAATGTTTTGCTGTAAATGATAATGTCATCTAGATAGATTTAACAAAACTGATGTAAATAATCAAACAGCACGTCGTTCATATAATGTTGATAGAAAGTTAAGTTGTTGATTAATTCAAAAGACATCACGTGATATTTGTAGAAGTCAAAAAAGATAATAAAGATAGTCAAATCTTCGCTTCTTGAATGCATGTGTAGTTTGTTGAAGACGACTATTATATTCAATCGAGTCAGATACTTGCTATCTTAAATGCAAGCGAGAGTTTCGTCTATTAAGAATAGAGAATAATGATTTCGTTTGATTAAAGCATTAAGCTTTCTATAATCGACGCAGAAATGCAGACTATCATCTTTCTTTTCGATGAATAGTATGATCGAAGCATATGAGATTGAGCTGAAAGATATAAAGCTCTTATTCAGATGTTCAATCAGATAATTCTTCATCTTTTGAAGCTTGTAATCAAACATATGATAGAGACGACTTCGAAAAGACATTTTCTCGTCTGTCAACTCAATTTTGTGATCATAAAGACGATGAGAGAATAGTTGATCAGTCATAGCTCGATCAAACACGTCTAGATAGTCATGATATTTCAAAGAAAGCTTAGCTTTGACTTCTTTCAAGATCTCTTCATGTGAAAGCTCTTATAGATCTACATTTTCAAGTTTATTTCTAGTTGTTTTTAGAAGTCAATTGATTTTCGTGATGATGATCACGAAAGTAGTCACATTCAATCATTTGACTAGTGATTTATATGCTGCAGCTTCTATCATTGCTATGTTCATTGAATCAAAAGACGAAGCGAAGTTGACTGAATTAAATGATTTCATGATTTTACTGAATGAAGATGACTTCTCGCTGAGTCGAGTGATGACAGAAGAAATAAATCTCTTTAATATTTGAGTAGAAGTTGAACTCTTCTGTTCTATCGCGATTTTCTTGATGACAGAAAGAGAAGTTGAACTAGCATTGATATGAGTCTTTGAATCAGAAAATTGAAGACGATCGTTTCTCATATCAATCGTTATCTCGATCTTATTCATTCATGTTTTTTCAAGAATTATCTGATGCTGACTCAATCGAGTAATCAGCATAAAGATGAAACGTTTCATATGATCTTAAACAGTCAGATTCAAATAAATTGCATGAGTAATGAGCTTTTTTGCATAATGATCATCGAATTTTCTTATTGACTTGAGCTTGATTAAAGATAACGATTCAATTTGCAAATGATCACAAACATTCTGCGTAATTAATTCATCAATGAACGAATAGTCAGCTGCTTCAGTGTCAATCAATGACTTTAATGAGTAACTAATTTCATCGTTAAATAGTACACATTCAGTAGTCAAAGATTTTGAAGCAAAGAGATCATTTGATGAACTTGTTGTTGAAGAAATTAACACATCTTTCATCACATCTTTGATGAAAGTCACTAGTTTTTTGTCTCATTCTTCAATTTCTCTGTAAATAATTTCTTCTCTTCTTTTGACATAATGATCTCATTGAGACGAGAGATGAATGCATGAGATGTCGAAGTACTAGTCTTCAGCTGAGAGCAGTTCTTTGAAAGATGATTCAATACTTTGCAGTTAAAGCAAATGATTAACATTCTTGATCATTCAGATTCGAGAATGAAAAAAGTAGTGAGTCAAACATAGCTAGTAGTTGAGACTGAAGCTGATGTCGACGAAGAAACAAAACGTTTTTTCGAAGCTGCTATCAATTTGACTGTTCATTACTCATCACGTAGCTGATAATTAACTCGTTGTTTGTTATTCACATCTTGAAGAAAGATCTTGAGCTTATCAAATGAGCTAAACTTATGAGACAAATTGACAACGCATTTTGAAGATGATTATTGATTTTATTCTGAATGTTGTTCATCAGAGTGATATCATTGTAGTTCAGAAAGCTGAATATTCTAGTGAATTCTGAATAGAAAGAGCTGAAAGACTTGTTGAGCTGCTTCAAAGTGATGTATTCATGATGACACTTTCAAATCAGATTCTGATCTTCATAAATTTCTTTCAGATGTTTCAATAGCTCTGATAGTGACTGATAGAATGAAAAAGCATCAACATGATGCTTTGCATAAATTTGCTGATCAGCATCATCTTTTAGTCTGAAAATCACATAAACAATATGAATCTTTTCAGTAGAGTAATAATTCGTGTTGACATTGAGCTTGTCAGCTATTTTGATGTTTCATGTCTTTCAGATAGAATCATCTGTTTCGATGAAGATGAGTGAATTCGAAAGCTTGATGAACTTATGATGATCATTTTCGTTTTCAGATAAAGTAGAAGATTCTCGTTGAAAGTGAGCTTCAAAAGTCAAGCTTTGTTCAACTTTCTGATTGACTTATTGCTCAGCTGACTGAGTATCTTGACGAGACATAGATCAATCAGCTTGACGTTGTTTTGCTCTGAAGTTCAATCGCTTGTCTTGTAGCTGATTGATCTTTTTCTCTAACTCATCATTCTTATCAAAAGCGACTTCTAGTTGTTTCGCTCTTTTTTTGTGATTGTCTTGTACAAGAATTCAGTGTTCATTGAGTTGTAGAGTCAAGTCTTGCTGACTTCGAAGCTCATTCAGCATATTGATGACTTTGCTAAATTGATTGCTGACTCAATGAAACAGTTGTTCTTCAATGTTTATGTTTCATGTAATGACAGCTTTCTCAACTTCAACTGAAGCATTGATGAGTAGAAGTGAAACTCTTTTATTGACAGTGCTTCTAAGCAGACGAGTTGTTTAAAGCTCAACTGACTTGACATCACATGTCATGATGAGAAAAGATAGAAGTTGTTGAGATAAGAGTAAATGAGAAATTGATGCTTTGAATTGATGTTTTTTGATAAGTGAAAATTCAAAGAATTTCTTGTGAATTTCAAATAATAATTGAGTGCTTTATTCAAAGAATCTCTTGCAAATAGAATGATGAAAATGAGTGTAGAATCAAAGAATTTCTTACGATCTAAAATGATGATGATGCAAATTTGAAGAATTTCTTGCAAATTTTTCTTACTGAATAAATTGTTTTGTATCATTTATTCATTGATAGCAGAGTATTTGATGAGCATTTATCTAATGTTAGAAATCAGCATAAAGCGAGTCAATATGAATGTCATTTAACTAGAAGATAAATGCTAAGAAAGAAAGATAGCTACAGAAAAGAAGCTGACTATATATATGTGTTTCTCAGTCGACGCTAGACTCAATAGAAACTAGTCAAGATGACAAAGCGAGAATAAATCTGACAAAACTAGAAAATTAAGTCTGACAAGACTAGAATCGTGATAAACTTAAAGAAGATATTGTTTTAGACATGAAATGTATCATGATCATAATGAATCATAAGTTTATCAAAGTCATTGCTTCAAATACACTCATACAGAAAATGACATCATTCATATGTCATGATGAATTGACACATAAAGATTAAATCAGAGACTGAGTTGAAGATCAGATCTGAGTTAGCTCTGAAACTTTATGACTTTGTCAAGACATCATTTAGACTACGTCATATCTTTGACTTAATATGTCATGAGTTATGTCGTGCTTAACTTGACAATGCTTGACAAACTCTTTATAGTTGATTGATTCTCTTGAGTTATTGAGAGCTTCTTAATAATTAGCTTTATCATAAAATATATTCATTCTGTGTCTGCTTAAAATATCACATTGTCATATCATTCTTATAAATTTCATTTATTCATTTAGTAAACTTAATAATCACAGTTTTAATTATTTCAAACTCTTCTTAAAAGTGATAATTTGATATTCAAGCATGATAACAGCAACGCGATTGTAACAAAGTTGAAATGATGATGTTTCAATCTTGCAAAACATCATATCAGAAAATGAACATTGCATAACAAAATCAAAAAGTAAAGAAGCAGAAAATGAATTCTCTCTTAATATTAATGAACAGCTGACATAAACAATGCTTTAATGCAATGAACTGCAAAAGAAACAGAAGTTAGCAGCTATTTGATCAGAGATTGAGACTTTGCAAATCATTGAAACAATGAAGAAAAGTCATTAAGCTTTCACTTAAGTTCTTATGAAGAACTTGAATAATTTATGCATCATCTTCATAATGTTGATGACAATGAAACAAAGTCATTACAAAATCATCTTGCAGAAGCAAAAATCTTCAATGTCTTTGAAGAAGTATTATGATAAAATCATAAGAAAGCATAAAGAGTGAATTCGCGATATCAAAATCTCATTCTAAAATACTTCTTAACATTTTAAAAGTGATGAGAAAAAGATTTTGTACTGCATGATCTATCTTAAGAATGAATCAAAGAAGTTTTGATTTAATCATAAAGAGACTATGTTTGCAGCTCAGCAGATGTGATTTGATTTTATCAATTTTCTTCTTAATTTAATCAAGAATTTAATGAATCAAGACATAAACATGACTCAGCAATATGCAAACGCATCGCAACGTTCAAATCAAATAATATGAATGTTTGCAGCTCATCTGAGCATTCTGAAACATCAACTTTCGTTGTATAGTGATGAGCATAAGTGAACTCATTTATTTATCAAGTTGAGATCTGAGCTGTGTATGATCATTACTAATGTGCAATCAATTTCTATCATATGAAATGTGTTAATCAATCTTGTCACTTGATTGAAAACAAATTTGCAAAAAGAACATGTCTTGTTGTTGAAACAACATTAAGATGAGAACTTGTATGATCAAGATAAAATCAACAAGAAGACTCATTCAAAGTAAAAGAAATTTCATTAATCAATTAAACTTAACTCTTCATTAAAGACAAATTCATATGCTTCATCACATAGATTGATTATGTTAAGTTAAATACTTAAGTTTGAGTCAAGTATTTAACTTGAAAAGTGTTAAGTTGAGTTGAAATTTTTTGAAAAAAGTGTTGAGTTGAATTGAGAAGTTGAACTCAAGAACTCAGATTGAATTAAGAAGCTTAATTCAACAATTCAACTTGAAAACTTGATTCAACTCGACAAGATATTAGATAGATGTAAATAGCTTAATTAAACAGTTTACATGATTTTTCTTCATGACTTTCTATCATGTTTTCTCGTCATGACTTTCTATCAAAGTCAAATGATCTTCATGTTTTTTCTTCATGTTTCTGTTACGAGCGTATCAAGATCAATAAGACTGAACAGAGCTAGTCAACGATTTAGTCGAGATCTGATCTAGATCTGACTCAGATTTGACTCAGATATGACTCAACACTCTTTTTCTTTCTCAACATTCTTTTTCTTTTTCAACATTCTTTTCTTTCATTAACATCTTGTTCATCTACATCATTTTCTTTTTATGTCACAAACACATTTCTTTCAAGTCTAGCACAGTCTCTGAACATTACATAAATAGAAGCTTTTGTATCAATCTTCTTCTGTATTCTTAATATTCAGTTATAGCTATCTTTAAAGATCAAGCACTATCAATTCTGATCTTCATTGATTGTATCATTTAGACATAATTCTGACATTATATTAAGAATTTGTTAATCACATGATACTGATCTCATTACTCATTCAACATACTTGTACAGACAGAACGAGTCTAAAGAAATTTATTTATCTGATGATCAATGCAATCGAAAGACTGAACAACACTAAAGAGTTTAATAGAATCAACGACAAGACTGTTTGAATTGCTAGACAACTTATCGCTCACTAAGTACGCACAGTTCAAAATCGATCAAGAGAATCAATTCATTCTCATGAAACAGACGAGTGAAAATAAGCTGTTCAACTCGATTAAGAGAATCGACGATAAAGAATCTTCGTGAATTGCTCAAGAATCAAACAAATCAACAAACAAATCTCATCTTCTTTGTTGAAGATTAAACATTACTCTATACGTTTTTCTTCTTTAATCGTCAAGCATCGTCATTCGTTCGATTTCTCTTTCAAACAAATCTCATCATGTTTAGTCATTCGTCTACTGAAGAGCGTTCTGAAGAATTTCGAAATCGTTTGTCTCAAATCTCTGATGCTGATTCATCGAAATCACGAATGAAATCATCAAGTGCTTCGTCATTCATTCATGAAGATGACGAATCATTCGCTGAAACAATAATACTTCTCGTGTTCTACGAAATTTAAAAGACTCGAAGTCTAGCTCTTGATAAAGAAACAGATCGACTCTACGAGTTAAATAAACAACAAGAAGATGAAATCAAAGAGTTGAAGACAAGACTTCAAACTAAAGAAAACACTTCTTCTGATTTCATCTACTCTGAGCGTTCTAGATCTCAAAAAATACCTGATTCTTCGCTGTTTACTGATAAAAAGAACTTTACTTGAAAGAACTGATACGAAAAAATTCAGAATAAACTAAAGATCAACATCGATCTCTTTTTTAATGAATGAGTCAAATTGAGCTATGTACATTCTAGATTATTCGATGATGCAGCAAAGATCACTCAAGCTAAACGTGAACGTGATTGTATCAATTTCTATAGAATTGTTGAAGATCTTTTGAAAGAGCTAGCTCAGTTGTTCAATGATTCAAATAAGAAAGTCAACTTTCATAGAGAATACTACAACTTGATTCAAGAATCAAAGAAATTCAGCGAGTTTTATACTCAGTTTCAATGACTATCTTTCTATCTAGACTATCACGAAAAGCAACTGATCGTTGATCTGAAAGATAAAATCAATTCTCGTCTTCGATTTGTTTGAGTAGATCAACTAGTTCAATCTGATTCTCTAAAAGAAATTCATTTCTATCTGATTTATTTGAATAATAATCAGCAAGTCATTCAAGAGATCAAGAACAAGCTCAAACATGTCAATGATGTTTCAAAGACTATCTTTCATAAAGCAACTGTTATCACTCAATCAGTTGATCACTTGAAGTCTGATCATTTAAAGTCGCGCGACGCGATTTTAACTAACGTCAAAGAAGCAAACATTCTAGTCGAAAACTGTTTCATATGTTATAAATCAGATCATAGCTTTAAGAAGTGTCTCGATCAATCTACTAAAATCAATGTAGTGAACAAAGAATATGATTAATTCAATTTTGATTCGAATTTCGATTCAAAAAACTAGTCATCTCTTCAAAAGTCATCAAAGAGATAAAGATTATATCTTTGTGCAAACTAGACGAAATTCTATCGAAAGAGAATTACTTTGAAAAGTCATTTCTAATTGATGCTCATCTCATCTCTCAGAATCAATCTTTCAGTCTTCGTTCTTTAATAGACAGTGATTCAGTCATTTACATAATCATACATTTCAACCTAGTCAATAAAGTATGCAAGAAACTAGAAATTTAATCTATATCACTGACAAAAGAGAAGTTAATAAGAGACTATGATGAGAAGATATTTAAGAAGATCATCACTCATAAAATTCTATTCAATCTCATCATCAAAAGTCATAAGAAATTGATCATATCAATGTTGATAGTGAATATCAATTATCATGAAGTCATATTAAGTAAGCTTTGAATGAACAAAAACGAAATATTACTGAATATGCAAAACGACGTCATTGTTTTTTCAAATCAATTGAATACTTCTATTTCTGTTTTTTTGATTTCGCTCAATTCAAAGCACTCAAGTTGATCGCGATCAACTTCGCTCTCTTCAATCACTCAGACTAAGACTTTTATGATGCTCAAACGACTTGTTTCAATCACTGCTCAGAAAAAGTCATTCTCGATTCAAAGCATAAACATCGCTTCATTTAAAAGATTGTTGAAACGTTCAAAGAAGAACAAGATTGAAGTCTTTACTTTATTCATGATGAACATCAATAAAGAAATCGCGTACAATACTCAGTGCAATTTGAACGTTTTAAACGTCTTTTCAATCAATGAAACGACTCAGAATTTAGAAGACATTAAAGCGAAGCTGTCTTCAAAATATCACGAGTTTCTAGATGTTTTTCATTGAGCTCAATCAAATAAACTATTCTTTCATCGCTTCTATGATCATAAAATTGAGCTCACTAGTGATTCAACGCTTTCTTGCTGTCGAGCATATCAAATGTTCTCTATCAAACTTCTGAAAGTAAAGAAGTATCTGAACGAGAATCTGTTAAAGAGATTCATCATTCTCAGTCAGACTCTCTATTTCTTTCTCGTTCTATTCATTCTTAAAGCAAATGAAGATCTTCAATTCTGTGTGAACTATCAAAAGCTAAATGTCATTTTCAAAAGAAATAGATATTCTCTATCGCTGATAGATGAGATCATTGATAAAATAGTGAATTGCAAGCATCTGATTAGATTGAACATCATATCAGCATTCAACAAACTTCAAATGCATCTTGATAGCGAAAATTATATCACTTTTATCACTGCTTTAAAAGCATATAAATACAAGATGTTATCATTTAAACTGACTAATGAATTGATCTTCTTTCAGCAATATATGAATAATGTTCTATGAAACTTTCTGAACGACTTTTGTCAAGTTTATCTAGATGACATTCTCATCTATAGCAAAATGAGAAAGAAACATAGAGATCACGTCAAACTAGTATTGAGACGACTACGCGAAGCTGAACTGCAGATGAATATTCGAAAGTGCGAATTCAATGTAGAAGAGACTGTCTTTCTAGAAGTCATTGTATCAGAACAAGATCTTCACATGAATTCAAGCAAAATGATCATCATAGTCAACTGAACTACTTTGATCAATTTGAAAGAAATTCAGAGCTTCGTGAAATTTGTGAACTTTTACCGTCATTTCATTAAGAACTTCTTCAAACTAGTCAAATCATTCACTCAATTGATTAGAAAAGACACATCTTTTGTTTGAAACAAAGTTTGCGTTCAAGCTTTCAGAAATCTGAAGAAACAGATCAGTTTCACTTCAGTTCTTCGTCATTTCAATCTCAAACGTCAGACTATTTTGAAAATTGATGCATCAAACTATGTAAAAGATGAAATACTGTCTCAGTACAATGATGAGAATGTACTTCACTTGATGATCTTCTACAGCAAAAGCATGATTTTCGCTGAAATCAACTATCATATCTATGACAAGAAATTGCTGATCATTATTCGTTGTTTTGAACATTGATGATTCAAGCTGAAATGTACTGAATTACTCATTCAGATATTCATTGATCATCAAGTTCTGAAGATCTTCATGAAAAACAAACAGTTGAGTCAACGTCAAGTCAACTATCTGAACATTTTATTGAAGTTCAATTTTCAGATCATCTTTAGATCAGACAAAATGAACACTAAAGTCGATGCTCTAATCAGAATGCTTCTAGTGAACATCTCTGAATCAGCTCAGCGTCTTGAAGATCATTTTCAGACTATTTTAATCTTTGATAGAGTTGATGTTTTACCTGTTGAATCAAAAGTCAATCTCTATCAGAGAGTATGATTAGTCAATTAAACAAATGAGTTTTGCAGTGAATATAAACAAGCTATGAATGAGAACAAGCTCAAATTTCATATCACTAAACTGAAGAACTGCGAAATCATTGATGACGTTCTATTTAGAAAAGATCTACTGTGAATCTCTGAGAACATGCACACGAAATTATTACAAGAAGTGCATGATCAATCTTCAATCTTTCATCTCAACAATAAATGAATCATTGATCTAGTTCAGCGTTTCTACTATTGATCAGATCATCAAGCTACTATTCAATGATACATTCGAAACTATCATGCTTGTCAGCGAAGCAAAGTTTCTAGAAATAGCATCAATGAACTTCATCATTCTCTTTTGATTTCACAGAAACGCTGAAAAAATATAGCTATGAATTTCATTACTGAACTATCTCTGTCAAAAGACTATAACGTCATTTGCATAATCATATGTCATTTCATTAAAGAACATCACTATGTTTTCTGTCATTGAAAAGATGATGACATCTCAGTTGAAGAAACGATTTGAATCATGCTATGAAACGTCTATCAACTGCATGATTTACTCAGTTTTATTGTTTTGAACAAAGACTCTCAATTCATATTGACTATGTGAAAAAGTCTTTGCAAGCGACTGAGAATCACAGCTAGTCTATTCACAGTCTATCATTCTGAGATTGATGATCAATCGAAATGAGTCAATTAAAACGTTGAATGCAAACTTAGAATCTACTGCAATTACATGCAGAACGACTGAATCAAATAAATATCTATGATGAAATTCAGCGACAATTTCAATATCTTCTCAATCACTTCAATGATTTTCTTCTACTTCAATAAAGAATTTCACTCTCGAATGAGTTTCAATTCAGATATGATTGACTATGAAACAACTTGTGAACGACTTGAAGCTAGAAAAGCAGATGATATTGTCATTCAAATGAAAGAGCTACTGAACTTTAATCATCAACAATTGAAAAAGACGAAACTGACTATCAAAGTTCAGATCAATAAACATAAATGAAACGTCACATATGAAGTAGATGACTGAGTTTGACTATCTTTCAGAAACGTCAAGACAACAAGACTCTGCAAAGATTTAAAAGATAAACAGCTAAATCTTTATCAAATCACTGCTAAAGTGAATATCTTTTATCATCTTCATTTATCAGTCAGCATGAAGCATCTGCATTCAATGTTCAGCTTGAAGCTACTATGATCATATTCAGAAGATTCTCTATCAGAACAACATTCAGAATCACTCAGATTAATCACTATTGAAGACGATGAACATTGAAAGATAGACAATATATTGAACTTCAGATGCTATCGAGATTGAATACAGTACAAAGTCAAATGAAAAGATCTAGATAGAGATGACGAATGATACTATGTCAATAAAGAAAAATTCAATGACTCAGAGAAAGTTTTGAACGAATTTCATAAGCTATATTCAAGCAAATCGCGCTAAATATCGAAATAACTATCAATAAAAAGTGAGCAAATGAACTACATTCATGCAAACATGAATTTTCGAAGAGAAAAGTAATGTTACGAGCGTATCAAGATCAATAAGACTGAACAGAGCTAGTCAATGATCTAGTCAAGATCTGATCTAGATCTGGCTCAGATTTGACTCAGATATGACTCAACACTCTTTTTCTTTCTCAACATTCTTTTTCTTTCTCAACACTCTTTTCTTTCATCAACATCTTGTTCATCTACATCATTTTCTTTTCATGTCACAAACACATTTCTTTTGAGCCTAGCGCAGTCTCTGAACATTACATAAATAGAAGCTCTTGTATCAATCTTCTTCTGTATTTTTAATATTCAGTTATAGCTATTTCTAAAGATCAAGCACTATCAACTCTGATATTCATTGATTGTATCATTTAAGCATGATTCTGACAGTTTCTCTCTATGTTTTTCTTCATGTTTCTTTCTATGTTTCTTGTCATGACTTTCTTCATGTTTTTCTTCATGTTTTTCTTCATGTTTCTCTCTATGTTTTTCTTCATGTTTTTCTCTATGTTTCTCGTCATGACTTTCTTCATGTTTCTCTTCATGTTTCTCGTCATGACTCTCTATCAAATGCTTTTCATGTTTCTCTTCATGACTTTTTATTAAAAGATAATGCAAAAGTCAAAAATCGGAAAAATTTCTATATTTAGTTTTCTTGACGTCAAGCTTGAATTCTTGATGAATCAAGTTGAATTGACTCAATTCTCAGTCAAATTGAATTGCATCAAGTTGAAAATATAAGCAACTTGACTTGAATTAAGTTGAAAATGTGAGCAATTTGACTTGATTTCAGTTCAAGTTCAAAATGTCAACTCAAAACTCAACTTGATGATCAGTCTATCATCACATTAGAGCAAGAATTTGTTCAATATAATGTGTTATATGTGCAATCAAAAAAATCATTACTTTACTGATTATAAAGATGAAAAGATCAAGAACAGATTAAAAGAATTTGATGTAAATTGAGTATTTATCAATTTGATGTTACATGTGAATTATTTTAAAAATTTAAGAAAAGACAAGCTTTTAATGAATGTTTCAAATCATTAAGTGAAAAATAAAAGGTTTTCTTTGTAAAGATTCTTATATATAAAGAGCATGTAATTCAGAGAAATCAGAAGATAGAAATAAAGATTCATATGAATATTAACATTAAGATGAACGTGATTAGTCAACGTTTCGTTGTCAAGCAAAGTATATCATTGCTGAACGTTAATCTTTCAAGATTTATCTGAATGAATGATCAGAATGTTTATTATTATGACGTTTATAAAATGTGTTATTGATTGAGAGACAGCTGAAAGATAGAGAAAAAATATATAAGTATTTTTTATGTTATTAACAAAGAAGAATCTTTTTTAGTCTTGAATATATCAAATATGCAATTCAAGTGTATTTGAATAAACATGATCATAAAAATGTAATGTTTCAACGTGAATGAGCACATCTTTGAATTGTTCTTTGCATAAGCATTTGCAAAAGCTCTACAAAATAAGTTTACTGTATATGCTTTTATCATGATCAACGTTGTCAAAAAGTTGATTATTGAACATTAAGTGAAAGCAATGAATAACATGATGAGTTGTATCACAAACATGCTTAAAACTCAAACTTTATTTGTTGAATTGAAAAAGTATAAAGATATATTCTTGACAAAGAATGCAGATAAACTGTCTTTGCATGAAGATCATGATCATGCAATTGAAATCATTGCAAAGTCATTGTATGAATCATTGTATAATTTGTTGAACACAGAGTTAATGACTCTGAGATAGTATTTAGATGATGTTTTAGCGAAAGAATGAATTAAGCACTTTGTCAGCTCAATTGATGTGTTTATTTTATTCATTCTCAAAAAGAATGATAATCTTCATTTATGCATGAACTATCAAGATCTGAATAAGATCACTGTTAAAAATCGTCATTTACTGTCTTTAATTAATGAAACTTTAGACAGACTCAATAAAATTAAGCAGTTCATTAAGTTAAATTTAAAGAATGTTTATCATCATTTCAGAATTCAACATGAAGACGAGTGAAAAATGAAGTTTTGTACTCATTATGATCACTTTAAATATATGATTTTGTTGTTTAATTTAATTAATGCATCTGTCATCTTTCAGACTTATATTAATAAAATCTTGACAAAGCTTTTAAATAACTTTTATGTTGTTTATCTGAATGACATTCTAATCTTCTTTGTAGAGAAGATTGATCATGTAGATTATGTGAAGCAGATTCTGAAAAGACTAAGAAAGTTTAAGCTATATGCTAGCTTGAAAAAGTGTGAATTCTTCATCATTAAAGTGAACTTTCTAGAATTTATCATATTCATTGAAGATGTTTTGATGAATTCAAGTAGAGTAAACATCATCAAAACGTAACTCAGATTGAAGATGTATCAAGAAATATAAGTTTTTCTGAGATTCATTAATTTCTATTGACATTTTATACATTACTACTCTCAGATAGCAGAGTTTTTAACAGAACTGCTGAGAGATAGTGTAAAAGATGTAAAAATGAGCTCATTCATATGATTAAATGAAGTGAAACAAGCTTTTAATCAGCTTCGCGACGTCTTTATGAAGATGTTTATACTAAGACACTTTGACTCAGAGCAACATATACACATCGAGATCAACATGTTCAATTATGCAGTCGCGAGTATTTTGTCTCAGTCAGATGATGAAGATCAATGACATTTGATTGCATTCTGATTCAAAATGATGATAAACATTGAAAGAAACTATAAGATACATGATCAGAAGTTTCTAGTTATAGTAGTGATGTTTAAACATTGACGACACTATGTGAAAAACAGTTATCATACTGTAAAAGTTCTGACTGATCATAATAATTTGAAGAGTTTTATGAATGTTCAAGAGTTAAACAAAAAACAAGTTAAATGAGTCATGAAATTGTTGATTTGCAACTTTGAAATAGCACATAAATCAGAAAAGACAAACTCAATCAATGCATCATCAAAATGATCTGATTATAAAAGTGAGAATATTTCTGTAAATCATTTGCTGCTCACTCTGCAGCAAAAGCTAGCTAGAATAGAAAGCTTAAATAGCTTTATATTTGTAGCGATCAGAGAATTATACTGTATACAAGTGATTAATAATGTTGAGAAGATGTTCATTCATAGTATAAGTATGAACAAATATTCAGCAAAACATGTCAAGAGTAAACTACAAGATGAAACTTATTGATGAACATAAGTGATTAATGATGTTGAGAAGATGTTTATTCACAATGTCAGTGAAAACACAAGTATGTATTCAGCAATGCATGTCAAAAGTATGCTGCTGAGAATCATGATTTTAACAGTGCAAGAAATGCATCTAGATGAAGTACATTTCTTGAAAGATAAAATCTCTCAATTTGAATTAACAACTTCAAAGAGCACAAATGTTGAAATCTTAACTCATAAAGATTGCAACATAGCTGAGAAACAGCTTAATTCTGTTGCTAAAACTGTTGATTGCAAACAACTCATTTCATGTGCAATTGTCAAAGTATTGACAATTCATGAAACAATATATGACTTCAGTAGTAAATTCATAGTTAAGCTCATCAAGATTCTACAGCAAGAAGATGAATTTGCTGTAAGATTAAAAGCAGATGAAACAATGAGTATATGAAAGAGTGACATTGAAGCTTGAACATTGAATAGTCAAGAAATGATAAAGTACAATGAATTATTGTATGTTTCAGAAGATTTTTCTGTCAGAGAAAAGCTATTAAAATGTCATCATGATAACTTATTAACAAGACATTTTGATGCTGACAAGATCAACAAGCTATTAGATTGCAAATATTATTGAAAAAGTATAATCAAGAATATTAAAGAGTATATAAATACTTGTGACATTTGTCAGAGAGTAAAGATGAAACGTTATCTATCATATAATGAGTTGAGATCATTATTTCGATTTACAAATTCATGAAAAAAATCATTATGAATTTCATAATCAATCTGTCATCTAGTAAATGAAAAGAAGTCATGTATGACTTGATTTTCATGATAGTCAATTGCTACATGAAGATGATGTGTTATCTGTTTACAAAGAAAACTCTGACTGTTATAAAGTTAGTGAAGTTGTTCTTTAAGAAGATTGCTTTAAAATATGAGATATTAAATGATATAATTATCAATAAAAATAGTTTATTTATTAATGTATTCTGATCAAAGATCTGCTATCATGTCAAGATGAAATGATGACTAAGCATTGCTTTTCATTTGCAAACAGATGATCAAACAAAATAACATAATTAAACATTGAAACATTATCTAAGAGTGTATTGTTTTGAAAAGTAAGATAACTGAGTTACACTTTTACTCATAGTTGAGTTCGTTTATCATCAGATGAAGCATGCTTCGTTGAGCTGCAATTTCTTTAAAATCATGTATGATTATAAGTCAATCTTTGACATATACATCAAGAATGATGCTATGAAAGAAGAAGTATCAGCAGCAAAAGAATGCATTAAAATGCTGCAAGATGTGCAAAACACGTTGACAAAATGATGATAAAATGCAATCAATGCTCAGACAAAGTACTATAATTGAAAACATAAGTTTAAATTCTTTAATGTTGATGATTTGATCATGCTATCAGCAAAAAATCTGAAGCAGAAGAAATCAAGCAAAAAGTTATTAAATAAGATGATAAAGTTCTTTTGTATACAAGAACTTATAAACAAGCAGATGTATCATCTTGATCTTTTAATCATTTATAGAGTTCATTCTATCTTTCATGTATTTCTTTTAAAGTCATATAATTGTAGATTAAACAATAACTTTATACTCAATTATCTTGTACTCAAGCTTATTAATGATGAGTAAGAATGAAAGATAGAAAAGATTTTACAAAAGTGAAAAAGAAAGAAAATCTTATATTATAAGATACAATGAAAAGAATATTTCATTAAATATAATCAATGAATATTAAGCGAAAATATGAAAGATATCTTGAAGCTTATAGAAGTTTTCAAAATGAGGCTGAAACATGAGCGAAAAGCATAATCACTCACTTTTAAGCATAAACTCATTATTAGAAAAGAAGAATCATTGTATTATGATAGTTTTGTTCTTTAATAAAATGATTACATATGTAAATTAACAGACAGAAGAAAAAGATGTAAAGATGCTTAAACGCACTCAATAAGAAAGTGCAATCATCATGATACAATAAACATCATGCAATCATTACTTCATTAAACATTTCTCACATAAAACAAGATTGCAAATTTCTTCTTCTTTTTTATTATTGTTAGAAGTCTGTTTAAAGTGAGTCAGATAAAGATGTCATTTAACTAGAAGATAAATGCTAAGAAAGAAAGATAACTACAGAAAAGAAGTTGACTACATATGTGTATTTCTCAGTTGACGCTAGACTCAATAAAGACTAGTCAAGATAATGAAGCAAGAATAAATCTGACAAGACTAGAAGACTGAGTCTGACAAGATTAAAATCATGACATTACTTTCTCTTTTTGATAATTCATGTTTGCATGAATGTATTTTCTGCTCGACTCAATTAATTGCTCAATCATGATTTCACAAACTCAAATTTGTTAAATCATGATTGATTGAATTGTTAATTAGCGCGATTTGTTTGAGTATCAAATATGAAAATCATCAACAATCTTCTGAGCATTCATAAATTCATCATCATTAACGTTGTATCAATTGAGATCATTATCATAGTCACTTCATTTGACTTTATACTGAAGTTGTTTTCAATATCAACGAGAATTCAATATATCATCAATTTTTCACTCGTTTCGTCGTTTATCACTATTGAATCTGAGAATTCATTCTTTTGATCAGACAAGAAATCGTTGATAACAAAGCAAAGTAGATCAGAATGAAATACATCATGAACATGCATAAACTTTGATAATTTCAGCTTATATGAAGAGTTGACGAAATTTAAATTGATGAAAGAATCAAGCATTTTGTCATTTAACTTCTTGAAAAATCTTGCTGTAACAATGTTTCTTTCATTCAGAAACATCTTTGATTTGATCTTATAATCAACTTCTTTTCTATATTTATTGACTTGTTTCATCATTTGTTTCTGTGTTTTGACTAGCGACTCATGAGTAAACTTCAGTGTTTTGTTCATATGTTCAGATATATTCTCAACTTTAGTCATCTGTAAGCGTTCATGAGAACTTTCATATTCAATGACATTAAGTTCAAAGCTCATACAAGAATAAAAGTCTTTGTTTAGAAAGAAAGAAGTTGAGAAGATAACTGAGAACAAAGCATTATTGTTGATGAACTCAATCATGAGTAGTAGCTTGACTCAGTTATTCTGCATGTATGAACAGAAGAATTGAAAATATCTTTCAACGTTCTGATTGACTCATTCACTTTGATCATCAATTTGAAAGTGATAAACTGTAAAGAGTTGAAGATTAATGTTTAGTCTTTTGCAAAGCGACTTTCATAAAATGAAGATAAATTGAAAGTCTCAATTTGAAACAATGAAATTGAGTAAATTGTATATTCAATATATTCATTGAAGCATTAGCTCAGCTGTTTTTTCTGCTGTGATTTTCTCATCATCAGTGAAGCAAGAAATATAATGTCATTTCTTTGATAGTTTACATATCACTGTTAGTATGATGTTTTTGCCTTCAGAAAGAGATAAGTTGATGATGAAATTCATAACTATGTTCTTTTATTACTGTTTGAATATTGATAGAGAATGTAGTAGTTCATTAAATTTATTTCGAAAAGTCTTTAATCGCTGACAAATGTAACAGTTTTGAATATATTGATTTATTGTCTTTCACATTGAAGATCAATAGTAGTATCTTCTTATGATCTTTATCATTCTGAGAATTTCGAAATGATCAATAAAAGATTGATCATGAACTTTCTGAATTAACTTTATTTGAAGATGCTCATCAAAGAAAACTCATGAAAGATCATCTCGATATAGTATTTTGTTCTGAACTCAACAATCTCTTAATTTAATATCTTCGTATTGAGCTTCATCTTTTAATACAACTTCATGAAGTAGAATATAATTCTCATTAATTCTGTTGACTTTTAAAATCAATCAATAAATTGATTCATCATTCTCTTTCTCTTCTAAATCAGCAATTTTCATTCAATTCAATGTGAGAATTGTAGTTCACTGATAGCAACATCATTCATTCTCAAGACTTTTAGAAACTGAATTGACTCAACAAGTCAATGCATTGACTTTGATGTTTTGTTTATCTGAACAATACATGATTTTGAAGTTGAAGTCAACAAGCTTTTATATTCAACGCATTTAACGTTTACTTAGCTCTTTATCTTTCATTAATGACGTTAAAGCTTAATGATTAGTGAACATCTTAATGAGTAGTTCAGTCAATTTCAGCTCAGATCATCAATGCTTAAAGACACAAATGATTGCTAATAGTTTCTTGTCATAGATTTCGTAATTGCACTCAATGAGAATCAGATTCTTGCTGTAGAAGACAATCAAATGTAATACTTCTTCGTCATTATATTAAGAAAGAACTTTATTGTTGACGTAGTTGAAAAAGTTAATTTCAAGAATAGTCTCATGAGTTTAATCAAAGTGACGTAGTATAAAAGTCTTAATCATACATCTCTTCATATGATTGAAGATGATCTGACAGACTTTATTTCATTCAAATATAATCTTCTTTTGAGTAAGTTGAATTATTGAACAAACAATCTTCGAAAAGTTCTTGATGAAGCATTGATAGAAATTGCAGAAGTCAATGAAGAACTGCATCTGAGTGAGATTATTGAGTGTAGATCAATCAACGACTGCTTGCATCTTTCGCGAATTCATCTTTAATTCTTTGATTGATATTAAAAGTTCTAGAAAGATAGTTTTCTGAACATGAAACTCGCACTTGTTGATGTTTATCTGTAGATCAGCTTCTCGTAGTTTATTTAAGATCAATCATACATGTTGCTTGTGTTTCTTCAATGTTTTGCTGTAAATGATAATGTCATTTAGATAGATCTGACAAAACTGATGAAGATAATCAAATAGCATGTCGTTTATATAGTGTTGATAAAAAGTCAAATTGTTGATTAATTCAAAAGACATCATATGATATTTGTAGAAATCAAAAGAGATAATAAAGATAGTCAAATCTTCGTTATCTGAGTGTATGCTGTTACGATTCTAGCCTTCGTCTATTCTTCGTTTAATCTTCGTCTGATTTCATTCTAATTGAGTCTAGCGAGAATCTGATCTAAAGATGATATCATTAAGACTCTGCATCATATGTGTAAAACGTCAATTCAATCGAGTCTAACACAGAGCTGAGAAATACACATATAAGAATCAAGTTCTTTTCTGTAGATACTTTTCTTTCTTAGCATTTATCTATTAGTTAAATGACATCTTTATGACTCGCTTTAGATCAATCTCTAACAGTAGATAAATGCTAATCAACTACTCTGCTATCAACGTGTAGATGATACGAAATAATCTACTTCGTTTATTCAGAAAATTCGCAAGAAATTCTTCAAATTACTTTCATTAAAACACATTTGCAAATTTACTCAAATTTATCAAATCAATCACTTAATCTTACTACAATCAAATCTACTCTTATCTTTCTTACAATGACATGTGACTCTGAATCAGTTGAGTCATGAACAGCTTGTCTACTTAGAAGCAATACTAATAAACAAGTTTCTCTTATTTCTTTTGATGCTTCAGCGAAATCTCAGAATGTTGCTATCTCATGAAACATCAACACAAGTCAACAACTTCGTCAATGAGCTATTGATCAGTCAGATGAGATCATCAAGATGCTGATTGAGCTAAGAGATTAACAAAACAGAACTTTGAAACTTAATGAACAATGAATCAATGTTCAAGTTGATCACATCAAGAGACTTAATGAGCTAAAGATCAATCAAATGACAATAAACACTTAAGAAAAGACTATTATTGAACTATGAAAGAAAGTCTTGAGTCTAAAAAAGAGACAACGTTCAGCGAATCAGTTTCAATCTCATCAGTTTATGAAATCTTTATCTTGAGCTTTTATCAAGAACTATACTTGATGAAAGTCGTTTACTCTATTTGACAATGATCATCACAAGTTCTTCAAGTTTTCGAATTCATTTATATTCACTGATGAAGATAAATCAACATGAAACAGCTGAAGAATCAAAACGAATGACAAGCTTCAGACAAATGTCAATCACTTTGATAATGAGAATATCTGTATTGTTTATGTGATATCTAGACTAGAAGATGATGCTGCTGAGCACATCTTCGCTCAATGTTGACATGATGCTTTGCATTCATACATCTTGATCAACGAGCTATTTGAGCATCTGAAAGAAATATACAATGAACTGAATAAAAATCGAAAGTGTCATCATGAGTACAACGCTCTGAGATAAACAGACAAGTTTTTCAATGTTTTCTACTTCAACTTTATGAAGCTATTCAGCTATCTTGAATACAATGATTGCATTCTGATGAGTGATCTTCAGAATAAAATCAATAATCGCTTGCAGAACGCTTTATCAATCTGTTCAAAGAACTTTACTTCGCTCATTCACTTAAGAATCTTTCTTCAGAGTGTGAATAATAAACAGCGAGTCAACTATCAGCTACGCAGTCAGCTTCGCACTGTCATCATCAAAGTCATGATTGTATCTGATAAATGCACTGCTACTTCATTGTCAGTAACGACTTCAATAATTGATTATGTTAAGTCTATCATCTTTTTTATCTTTAAGTCAGCAAGATCGTCTATCATCTGCTATACTTGCAAGACTTCAAGTCATTTGTTCAAGAATTGCTCTCAGAACAAGATTGATACTTCTGCTTCTTAAGCTTTCACTCTTCGTCTACATGAAATCATCATTTCGAAGAATAAAAAGAATGAGAAAATGTCTTCTTTTTCAGAGAATAATGAGACAAAAAACTAGTGACTTTCATCAAAGACATGATGAAAGAGATGTTAATTTTAATGACAAGCATGTCAAATAACTCTTTTGCTTCTGAATCTTTGACTATTGAATGTATACTTTCTAGCAATGAAATTAGTTACTCATTGAAGTCATTGATTGACATCGAAGCTGCTGACTATTCATTCATTGATGAAGTGATCGCGCAGATTGTTTGTGATCAGTTGCAAATTGAATCTCTGACTTTGATCAAAGCGAAGTCAATTCAAGAATTTGACAATCATTATGCTAAAAGACTCATTACTCATGTCATTTATTCAAATCTGACTGTTTAAAATCATATGATTGACACAGCTTCTATATTGATCACTCGATTAGATCAACATCAAATGATTCTTGAAAAAACATGAATGAACAAAATCAATCTAGTAATTAATATGCAAATTGATTTTCTTCGATTTTCGAATTTCATCTCTAATCATAAATCAATTGTTCTATTCACAAACAACAAGACAATCACGAAGCAGAAGAGTTTAACTTCTATTCATATACTGAAGAGATCTTTCACTTTCATTACATTTCAATTCAGTCAGAAATCACTCTCTTTCAGTCAGTTCAATGAGAAGTCAGTTAAACTAATTAAACAGTCAAAATCATGTGACGCAGTTTTGTTTAACGTCAATTCTAAATCAACGTTCAGTCTGAAATCAGCTTTCAGTTCAATCAATATATTCATGATAAAGACAGCGATATATAGAATGTTAATCAAACAATCAGATGTCAAGATCTTTACTGTTATCATCTTGAAAATCGATTGACTCATAACTACAGTTGAAAACAAGTCTGAAGAAGTGAATTTGCATGAGCTTTTTCACGCTGAAGCTCTCAAGCAAGTCAAGATCAAGCTTCTCTCTGAATATCACGACTATCTAAACATCTTCGATCGAGCAATGATTGATCAGCTATTATTGCGTTGTTTCTATAATCACAAAATTGAATTGATTGATGAAGAAACACTTTCTTGAAGCAGACTATATCAGATGTTTAATCACAAGTTTCAGAAGATAAAGAAGTATCTGATCAATTATTTAAACAAAGAATTCATTTTCTTCAGCTTTGCATCATACATCTCGCTCATTTTGTTCATCAAAAAGAAAGATAATAGTCTGTGTTTCTACATTGATTACAGAAAGCTCAATGCTTTAATCAAACGAGATCACTACTCTTTGTCATTGATAGACGAGACTCTTGCTTGTATACAAGAAAGCAAATATCTGACTTGATTGAACATTATTGTCGCGTTCAATAAACTATGTATGCACTCAGATAACAAAGATTTAACTATCTTTATTATCTTTTTCGACTTATATAAATATCATGTAATGCTCTTTAAATTAATCAATGAATCAACGTTTTATCAACATTATATGAACGACATGTTGTTTGAATATCTACATCAGTTTTGTCAAATCTATCTAGATGACATTATCATTTACAGCAAGATCTTGAAGAAACATAAGCAACATGTACAATTGATCTTGAATAGACTACAAGAAGCTGATCTACAGATAGACATAAACAAATGCAAGTTTCATATGCAGAAAATCATCTTTCTAGAACTTCTGATGTCAATCGAAGAATTAAAGATGAACTCGCGAAAGATGCAAGCAGTCGTTGATTAATCTACATTCAATAATCTCATTCAGATGCAATTCTTCATTGATTTCTGCAACTTTTATCAACATTTCATTAAGAACTTTTCGAAGATTGTTCGTTCAATGATTCAATTCATTGAAAAGAAGATCATATTTGAATGAAATAAAGTCTGTCAGATCGTTTTTGATCATATGAAGAGATGTATGATCAAGACTTTTATACTACGTCACTTTGATTAAACTTGTAAAACTATTCTTGAAATCAACTCATTCAACTATGTCAATGATGAAGTTCTTTCTCAATATGATGATGAAGAAGTACTACATTCAATTGTTTTCTATAGCAAGAACATGTCTTCTGCTGAATGCAACTACAAGATATATGATAAAGAACTTCTGATCATCATTTGAGCATTTGAACACTGACGATTCAAACTGAAGCTAACTGACATTTCTATCAAGATGTTCATCGATCATCAAGCGCTCATCTCATTGATGAAAGATAAAGAGCTGAGCAGACGTCAGATGCGCTGAGTTCAGAAGCTAGCTGACTTCAACTTCAAGATAATGTATCGATCTGACAAACAGAACATTAAGATCGATGCATTAACTCGTCGAGCTGACTTCGTGCCTAGAGATCTCGACGATGAACGCATTTGATATCAAAGAACTACTATTCTGACATTGAATTGAATGAAGATCGCTGATCTAAAGAAGAATAATGATCAATCAATCTATAAACAGGTTCTTGAGACTAATGAGATCGACGAGAATTGTACGCTACTTCGCGAAGCAATAGCAAGAGACGAGACACAATATGAAGATATCAAATTGAAGAATTGTCGAACTCAGAATGAAATCTTGTATCATGATAGTCAGCTATGAGTTTCGTTCAACGAGCTTCTACAAATGAATCTGATTCGTGAGATACACGATCAATCGTCGATTGATCATTCTGAAATTCTTAGAACAGTGAAGATCATAAAGCGAAATTACTATTGATCTTCTATGCGAAAAACGATAGATCAATATATTTGAAACTGCTACGTATGTCAACGTTCAAAGACATCAAGAGATAAATCAAATGACTTGCTTCAATCTCTATCTATATCTGAACAGCGATGACAGAACATAGTCATGAACTTCATTATTGATCTATCTGATTCGTACAACTACAACGTTATTCTGACTGTCATTTGCAAATTGTTAAAAGAAAGACATTATATCTTTTGCATTACTGATGATGAAGATATCACAATTGAAAAAACAGCTGAAATGTTGCTTCAATGAGTATATCAAACTCAAAATCTATCAAGCTTCATTGTATTCAATTGAGATTCTCAGTTCATCTTCATTCTTTGAAAGTTTCTTTGCAAACGACTGAGCATTTCTCTTTAATTGTTCATCGTCTATCACTTTTAAATTAACGATCAAAGCGAACGAGTCAATCAGAATGTCAAGCGATATCTTTGATTCTTCTGTTCATATATGCAGAACGACTGATTTAAGTGACTATTTATGATTGAGTTTGTTGACAATAACGTTTTGTCATCAGTCATCTTCTTGAGTTTCTTCTTCATGAACAAGAACTTTCATTCTTGTATGAGTTTTGACTCTGACATCATCAAGTATGAAAGCACTCGCGAACACTTGCAGATCAATTGAGTCAAGAATATATTTGAATAAATGAACAAGACATTGATCTTCGCTCATAAAGCTCTGATCAAAACATGAAAACAAATGATGAATCAAGCTAATAAGCATAGAAAGAAGATCAATTATAAGATCAAATCAAAGATGTTTCTGAATGAATGAAACATCATTACAGCAAGATCTTTTAAAAAATTGAATGACAAGATGCTTGACTCATTTCAGATCATTGAGTCTGTTGACTCATTCTATAAGTTGAAACTATCAAAAACTATGCATATACACAATGTATTTCATTCAGAGCTTCTTTGTTCTGTCATCAATGACTTTCTGTCTGATCAAAAGAATGAATCTTCGAAATCAATAGTGATAAATGATGAAGATGAATGAAAAATCAATGATATACTGAACTCTTGATGCTATCAAAGATGACTTCAATATCAAGTCAAATGAAAGAGTTATGACAACGATCTCAACTGATATAACGCTGACGACAACGAATTTATAAACACTCAAGAGATGATTGATGAATTTCATATCAGATATTCAAGAAAAGCGCACTAAGAAACAACATTCATGCAAACATGAATAGTCAAGAAGAGAAGATAATATTATGATTTTAGTCTTCATTTATTCTTTATTTAGTCTTCGTCTGATTTCATTCTAATCGAGTCTAGTGAGAATCTGATCTAGAGATGATATCATTGAAACTCTGCATTATATGTGTAAGACATCAACTCAATCGAGTTTAGCACAGAGCTGAGAAATACACATATAAGAATTGAGTTCTTTTCTGTAGATAGACTGATCGTCAAGTTGAGTTTCAAATTGACATTTTGAACTTGAATCAAGATCGAGTTGAGTTGCTCACATTTTCAACTCAACTTGAGTCAAGTTGCTCATATTTTCAACTTAATGCAACTCGATTCGACTAAGAATTGAGTTAATTCAACTCGACTCGTCAAGAACTTGAGCTTGACGTCAAGAGAGCTAAATATAGAAATTTTTTCGACTTTTACATTATCTTTTTGCATTATCTTTTTGATAGAAAGTCATGAAGAGAAAACATGAAGATCATTTGATAGAGAGTCATAACGAGAAACATAAAGAGAAACATGAAGATCGTTTGATAGAGAGTCATGATGAGAAACATAAAGAGAAACATGAAGATCATCTGATAGAGAGTCATGACGAGAAACATGAAGGAAAAACATGAAGATCGTTTGACTTTGATAGAAAGTCATGACGGAAAAACATGGTAGAAAGTCATGAAGAGAATCATGAAGACTGTTCAACCAAGCTATTTACATCTATATAATATCTTGTCGAATCAAATCAAGTTTTCAAGTCGAGTTATTGAATCAAGCTTTTCAACTCGACTCAAGTTCTTGAGTTCAACTTCTCAACTCGACTCAACACTTTTTCAAAAAAAATTCAATTCAACTCAACACTTTTCAAATCAAGTACTCGACTCAAACTTGAATACTCAATTCAACGCGATCAGTCTAATGATTGATCAGATACTTCTTTATTTTCTGAAGCTTGTAATTGAATATCTGATATAGTCTGCTTCAAGAGAGCATTTCTTCATCAATCAACTCAATTTTGTGATCATAGAAACAATGAAATGATAGCTGATCAATCATTGCTCAATCGAAAATGTTTAAATAGTCGTGATATTCAAAGAAAAGCTTGATCTTGACTTGCTCAAGAGCTTCAGCGTAAGAAAGCTCATGCAGATTCACTTCTTCAGACTTGTTTTCAACTGTAGTTATAAGTTGATCGATTTTCAAGATGATAACAGCAAAGATCTTGATGTCTGATTGTTTGACTAACATTCTATATGTTGCTGTCTTTATTATTGCTATGTTCATTGAATTTGACGTTGATTTAGAAATTTTGACGTTAGTTAAAGTCACGTCGTGCAATTTTAACTGTTCAATTAGTTTAACTGACTTCTCATTGAACTGACTGAATTGAGATGTAACGAAAGTGAAAAATCTCTTCAGTATATGAGTAGAAGTTAAGCTCTTCTGTTTCGTGATTGTTTTATTGCTTGAGAGTAGAACAATTGATTTCTGATTAGAGATGAAATTTGAAAATCAAAGAGAATCAATTTGCATATCAATTACTAGATTAATTTTGTTCATTCATGTTTTTTCAAGAATCATTTAATGTTGATTTAATTGAATGATCAACATAGAAGCTGTGTCAATCGTATGATCTTAAACAGTCAGATTCAAATAAATGACATGAGTAATGAGTTTCTTAACATAATGATCGTTGAATTCTTGAATTAACTTCGCTTTGATTAAAGTCAGAAGCTTGATTTGCAACTGATCACAAACAATCTGCGCGATCACTTCATCAATGAACGAATAGTCAGCAGCTTTGATATCAATCAATGACTTCAATGAGTAACTAATTTCATTACTAGATAGTACACATTCAATAGTCAAAGATTTTGAAGCAAAAAAATCATCTGACCTGCTCATTGTTGAAGAAATTAATACATTTTTCATCACATCTTTGATGAAAGTCACTAGTTTTTTGTCTCATTCTTCAATTTCTCTGTAAATAATTTCTTCTCTTCTTTCAACATAATGATCTCATTGAGACAAGAAATGAATGCATGAGATGTTGAAGTACTAGTCTTCAGCTGAGAATAGTTCTTTGAAAGATGACTTGATGCTTTGCAGTTAAAGCAAATGATTGACATTCTTGATCATTCAGATTCAAGAGTGAAAAAAGTAACAAATTGAACATAATTAGTAATCAAGACTGAAGCTGATGTTGACGAAGAAATAAAACGTTTTTTTGAAGCTGCTATTGATTTGACTGTTTGCTGCTCATCACGTAGCTGATAATTGACTCATTGTTTGTTATTTACATCTTGAAGAAAGATCTTGAGCTTATTAAGCGAACTAAACTCTATGAGACAAATGAATAACATGTTCTGAAGATGATTGTTAATTTTATTCTGAATGTCGTTCATCAGAATGATATCATTGTAGTTCAAAAAGCTGAATATTCTAGTGAATTCTGAATAGAAAGAGCTGAAGAGCTTGTTGAGCTGCTTCAAAGTAATGTATTCATAATGACACTTTTGAATCAGATTCTGATCTTCATAAATTTCTTTCAGATGTTTAAGTAACTTTGATAGTGATTGATAGAATGAGAAAGCATCAACATGATGTTTTGCATAAATTTGCTGATCAGCATCATCTTCTAGTCTGAAAATCACATAAACAATATGAATTTTTTCAGTAAAATAAGCATTCGCAATTTGTAAAGAGTGACAGTGACAGATTTTAGCGCTTTTAGCGATTAATATTTTGAATATTCATTTAATCTCATGTCTCAGATTTGCGTCACTTTTAGCTGAGACATATTCATAAAAGCATCAATATTCATAAAAATGTTAACATTTTTAGAACTTCTATGAGCGCAGTATGCATCTTTATTGTTTAATTCAACAAATATGATCTTGAAATTTGTAGCAATTAGAGTTGCAATGTTAAATAATATCATTGAAGTTTGTAATTCACTGTTATCTCTGCATGATCTTTCTTTGTTAGAATCATCATCAATGATTAAGCTGTCAACTGCGTAATTATTATACATTGCAAACATAGCTTTAATGTCACACAGACTGCTTAAAGTGTTCAATGTATTTTTTATTCTTTAGTAATAAATGTCATCATAAACATTTTGATCATTCTTCTCAATATTATCACTCTTTTTTATTGTGCATTTGCATCACTTCTAGCACTATGTTCTCTCATGACAACATCTGCAACATAAGCGCTTGTGCATTCTTAAGCAAGATGTTCAAAGTGTTCAATCAATGCATTCACATCACTATCAGTATCATGTTTTCTCATGTAAGCATATGTAACAGAAGTGCTTTCACAGTATGAAGCAAAATATTCACTTTGTTCAAATCATTTGATTATAGTGACTACTGTGCTTGAATTCTATTCTTCTTTAATTTCTTTCTTTTTGCAAGTTACATTCATGATGCTTTTCTTTCTCATCTTGCACATGAAGCTTTCATATTTCTTCTTGTCGCTTAGAATCTTGTTTATCTTGTCTGCTTTATATCACAAACGTTCGTTCTTCTTCATGTTTAAAGCATTTCACAAGTCATTAAACTTTCATTCGCAGCTGATCTTAATCATTGTCAACTTGACATCATTCTGTTGTGCTATCATGAGTTTATATTCATCGCTTTGCAATATGATACGTGATTGATTTTTAGTTTGTGATGTAAAGTGAGATCTCTTGCTAAGAATTTACTTCTTACTGACTTAAACATCATCAGTCAATGATTCATTTTCTATGTTCAATTCAATCAATCTCTTCTACACAGCTTCATTCAATAACATTACATCAAAGACAAGTGATGTTAATTTTGAAGATTGAAAGATGAAAATGCTTTCTGAACTCAAGAATGTTTTCTTATGACTTGCGTTTAAATCAAGTTGCACGTCATTTTCTAACTTGTATAATGAGAGATCATTAAGATAATTGATGTATACATTGAATACAGCTTGAGTGTTCATAGTTACTTTGATATCATTATTATTAATCTGTTGCTTAATACAATATAGCAGAATCTTCAATATTAATTGTTGATGCTTGCAAGCTTGTTGATTTCATGTTGCATTGATGCACATTCATGTCACTGCATGTTATCAAGTTCAGCTTCGCTTCAATCACTTTAGTCATTGATATATGCAAATGTTCACTTATTTTTCACATTCAATTTCTCAAACTTGTTTAATCTGTGCTCTTCTGATTCATATTCTCATATATAATGAGCAATTATTATCACTGCAATGAGAATGACATTAGTAGAAAGCAAATCAAAGAATATCTTCAAGTATTCTTGATATGCTATCTCATCTCTGACTTTGCAGTAAATCTTCTGAATCAGTACATTTGTTATGATTCTTACGCAGAATCTGTCTTGAGAAGTCTTTTCATGTTAAACGATGTTGCAATCTTTGATTAGTACATATCTTTTCACACGCAAAGTCATCATTATTTAGCAGACTTTTTATCAAATTCTTTTGCTCTTTTCTTGTGAATTGCTTTTGTCAGTTATATTCACTTTCGACTATGATTCGTACTCAACTCAATACACTAAATCATCACGTCTCAAAAATGTTGTACATCTATTTATTATGAGTTTTCTTTGCAACGAAAAATTTGAGTGTATTATCTTTTGAGTTTCTTTCATCGTTGAAATGTTTTTTACTTCAGAATGTTTGTGATCTGACTTTTTGTTTAAATGATTTGTGATATTCTTTCATACTTCTCTCATTTTCTTATTAAGTTATCTCTTTTTGAAGTTTGATCATGAACTGCTATTGCTATTAACATGATCGCTCAATATTCATGCAAGTAGATAATGAGTGCAAACTTTGACAATTAACTCATGATCAATGATGAAGTTGCATTTAGTTCAACGTGATATCTTTTCTCATAAATATGATGTTATTGATTTTCAGTCTGCATTGTTGACATCATCATCATCAAAATCAATTTTAATATATCTGTTATTAATTGATTGAAAAGAATCAAGCTGTTCAATGTTGCATACATCAAGTTTTTGAAATGTCGTGATGACTTTGCAAAGATACTTTCACTGAATGCTTTAACAGCATTCAATTTTGCCTTTTTTTGAATTAGTCATTTATTCTTTTGAACAATTAAATGAATTATTACTTCAAGAGTGTTGAGATCATGTCTAGAAACTAATCAGAGTGCATGCATGACTAGAATGTTTGATTTATAGAAATAGCTATAACTAAGACTTCAAGAATACAGAAGAAAGAAGATACAAAAGACAAGAAGAACATGCTCTATATAGTAGTTACTCAGATTGACGCTAGTCTCAAAGAAGACGTGTTGAAACACAAGAAAGATGTTGATTTAAAAGATGTTTGTAACACAAAGAAATGTGTTTATCATAGAAATCTGTTGATCATTCGTAATACAAAGAAGTGTGTTTGTCTAGAAGACAATAAAAGTTGATTAGAAGATGCTAAAGAAGAAAAAAGATGCTGAGTCATATTTGAGTCAAGTTTGAGTCAGATCTAGATTAGATCTCGACTAAATCATTGACTAGTTCTAATCAATTCTGACACATTCGTAACATTTACTTCTCTCTTCGAAAATTCATGTTTGCATGAATAGAACAAATAAAACGCAAATTTTTTTCACTGTTTTTCAATTTAGTGTAACTTGTCTGAATAAAGCTTATGAAATTCAACTAGAACTTCTTTCAAACTCTTGAATTCTTCTTTGTTGACATAGTATCATTTGTCATTTTGATCTAGTCTTGTTCATTTGACTTTGTATTATATTCAATCTCAATAGCATCTAGAGTTCAAAATGTCATCTATCTTTCAGTGCTCATCATCTTTGATAGTGAAAGATTTAGATGATTCTGAATGCTGTTCTGATAAAAGATCATCAAGACAAGAATGTAATAGCTTTGAACTGAACATCAAATGCAGCTGCTTCATGCTTATTGATAAACGAAGATGATAGAAAATCTCAACTTTGACAGTGATTTAATAAGATTCTAGCTATTTGTCTTTTAAATTCTTACATGATCTAGTTGTCTTTATATTTCTAGAGAATAATTAAACTCAGTCGTTTACTTCATAAATGACATCTCGTCTATGTTTATTGATCTGAGCTTCGATGATCTGCTTCGTCTTTTTCAATTGCTGATGATTGAAGATAAGAAGCTCTTTCATTTAAATGATAATATCATCAACTTTTCTAGCTTCAAGACATTTGCAAGTTGTCTTGTAGTCAGTTGTATTTAAATTGAAACTCATTTAAGAATGAAATTCTTTATTGAAGTAAAATGTGATCATTGAGATGATTGAGAAGATATTGAAATTTTCGCTGAATTTTATCATTGAAAGTCATTTTGCTCAGTCATTCTGCATGTAGTTACAGTAGATTCTTAATTCGCATTCAACATCTTGATTAGCTCATTTCGATTAATCATTGATCTCAGAATGATAAACTGTTGATAAACTAGCTGTGATTCTTAGTCACTTGCAAAGACTTTGTCACATGATTGATATGAATTGAGAGTCTCTGTTTGAAACAATAGAACTAGATAAATCATAAAGTCGATAAATGTTTCATAGCATAATTCAAACCGTTTCTTCAACTGAGATGTCATTGTCTTCTCAATGATAGAAGACATAGTGATGTTTCTTGATGAGACAACATATGATTGTGCAAATGATGTTATAATTTTTCAATAAAGATAACTCAGTAATGAAGTTCATAGCTATATCTTTTCAATGTTTCTATGAAATTGAAAGAGAATGAAGAAGTTCATTGATGCTATCTTTAGATGTCTTGCTTCGTTGACAAACATGACAGTTTCAAATGTAACGTCTAATCATTGCTTGATGATCTGATCAATAGTAGAAACGTTGAACTAGATCAATAGTTCTTCAATTGTTAAAGTGAAAGATGAAAGACTGATCATGAATTTTCTTTAGTAATTTTATATGCATTTTCTCAGAAACTCACAGTAGATCTTTTCTGAACAAAACGTCGTCAATGATCTTGCAATGCTTCAATTCAGTGCTATGTAGCTTAAGCTTGTTTTCTCTTATAGCTTGTTTATACTCATCGCAAAACTCATTCATCTTGTTGACATCTTTTACTCACTGATAAAGATCAACTTCAGATTCAATAGTTAGAATATTTACTTTATCAAGTGTCAGAATGATTTGATAGCGATCTTCAGTACGCTGAGTTGATTCAAAGACGTTGATCAAAGACATTCTGATTAAAGCATTGACTTTAATGTTTATTTTTGTAACGGTTGTTTCTTTAACAACACAAGGTATATACAGAGATCAAACAGTAATCACTATTACTAGACTTGAGGTCTGAAGATAGCTGAGACAATAATATGTATTGACTACTTACATGAGTTGAGCACGAAGCTTCTATCTAAGAGAACGACCATCGTTATATAGACATAGAAGATTCGTGCGATCGCCTGAATCGCTGAGTGACCTCGTTGATTCAGACCCTTGATCATGAGAGTCGCTTCATGATCTCAATGATCTCATATAACGAATCATTAGCACGTGATCATGATCTTACTAGATCAGAGTTCATCATGCTGTGAACTACGTCTTTATTCGTCGTAGTTCTCATCTCTACTCGAGTCGTGTTCTAACACTAGATCTTCTTCAAGATTTCTGTTCTCAGAAATCATCGTTTCTATGTATTTGAATCGAGTATTCAAATCGTCGAGTTCTGTCGCAAAGCGTCGCCGTCTTTCGAAGAAACTTCGTTATAACGATAGTTCAGTTATGCGTCTCTGCAATCACTGTTTCAATCGTTTCGTGAAGTGTCGTGTTGACACTGACTTCGACCGTTGTGTCGAGTGTGTGCATCTAGGTCGCAAGTGCGATCTGATCGTCTCAGAGGCTGAATGAAAGCGAGTTCGTAAGAAACGAGCTCGTCTTCGTGCTGAGCTGAGTGAGACTCTGACTAAAGCAGCTCGTCTGCAAAAGCAACAAGAATTAATCGAGTCTCGCTGAAAGAATATGATGCGACGGAAGTTCAAGAATATTGAAGAACTCGAGAAGAATGAACGTCGTCGAACGATCGAGTCATCTATCAATGATCTTCTTCTTAACGTTGGTTTCAAACAGCTCGAAATCTCTTCTGATTTCGACTGATTGTCGAGTTTCTTTGCTGAAATTGTCGAAGAAGCTTCTGACAGTTCTTGAGATTTTTCTCTGATTCTCAAGTGTTCTCGATATGATCATAATCTTTTCACTTGATCAATCAATGAGACTGATCTGTGATGTCTTGCTGATCTAGTATATCTTCTACTTCGTATTCGACGTTCTGACTCTCTGAATCGATTTCTGAAGATTCTGTCTGAATTGATGTATTCGCGTTCGCAGATTTCAACAGGCAAATATGAAATATCGAATGTATTCTCATAGATGCTGACAGATCTAACTTGTAGTTAACAGATTCTTTGACCTCTAAAATCTTATAAGATTCTAGCTTTGTGTGATTCAATTTGTTACTTGATCTTTTCGTCTTGATATTTCGTCTTAGAAGATATGCTTTGTTCTTCTCTTTAAGAGTAAATTCTCTATCTCTTCTTTTATTAGCATACAGAGTCATGCGCTTGCTGAGAAACTGTATGTTCTTCTGTAATTCTTTTTGTAGCAGCTGCAATTGTTCTATCTGTAGCGTAGCTTTTTGAGCTAATTGTGCAAATTCACGCGGTTTCTTAAGAGTTTCTGACTCGAACCCGTAGTTTGCAAAGAATGATGACACGCTGATTACTTCTGTCGTTGCGCTATTGAAAGTCAACTGTGCTACTGATAGTAGCTGTATTCAATCGTTTTGCCTATAGTTAATATAGCATCTGAGATACTGTTTCAGTGTCTGATTCATTCTTTTCGTCTGTTCATCTGTTTGCGAATGATAAGCTGTTGACAGCTTATGATGAA
>JAABUT010000753.1_pt1 | contig 44736 bp, 37 predicted proteins | sample 5559281 | NCBI WGS metagenome assembly JAABUT01 (sample SAMN10711880, study PRJNA513359) | rock metagenome | isolation source: Antarctica rocks | place: Antarctica: Victoria Land, Ricker Hills nord | collected 2016-01-04
GGCATTGCTTGCCGGTGTGCTTTGTAAGCTACAAAATCGGTGTGGCGTTCGGTCGGCGCATTGGTATCAAAAACAACGGCCAGATGTGTTGGGGCTTCTTTTTTGAGGATTTCCATCAGCGTATTGGCAAAACCCATTACGGCAGATGTGTTGATGCCGCCGGAAGTGAAACGCGGATTTTTGCTGAGGGCAAAATGGGCACGGTAAATAAGCGCCATGCCATCCAGAAGGAATAATTTTTTCATTGAATAAGTAAAGATTACACAGATGTAAAAGAATTACACTGCTCAGGTAACTTGTACAATTTTAAGGATTTGGATTGATTGTAACGATGCGAAAAATCAGAATCTGAAAGCACAATTTTCTACATGATCATTCACCATTCCAACAGCTTGCAAATACGCGTAACAGATGACGGAACCGAAAAATTTAAAGCCGCACTTTTTCAAGTCTTTGCTGATTAGGTCTGAAATAGCTGTTTTAACAGGGATGCCATTGCTTGGGTTTGGGTTGATAACAGGCTTTCCGTTAGGCAGAAAACTGTACAAATAGTTATAAAACGAACCATACTGTTTTTGCACCTGTAAAAACAGTATGGCGTTGGAAATGGCCGATTGTATTTTTAAACGGTTGCGGATAATGCCGGAATTCTGCATCAGCATTTCTACATCAGCCTCGGTAAATGATGCTACTTTTATCGGGTCAAAATCAGCAAAAGTTTTGCGGTAGTTTTCGCGCCGACGTAAAATCGTAATCCAGCTTAAACCGGCCTGGGCAGATTCGAGGATCAGAAATTCAAACAAAACCTGATCATCAGCAACTGGTTTCCCCCATTCTTCGTCGTGATATTTGGTGTATAATTCATCATTTCCACACCAGGAACAGCGGATAATCGGCTGCAGGTTCCCTGTTGTCTGTTTCGTGTTCAAAATTTCTTCTGCTTCAGTCATTTCAACAATACTTCTTTTATCCGTTAAAAAACTAACAACCGGTAACCCAAATTTACAACAGGTAATTATTTTTTACGGTGATGCTTCTTTTATCACCTATAAATTCAGTTCTTGGGCCGGATCCCAAAAAATAGCTTTAAAATTTTTTACCTGGTCGTCTTCTACCAAAACACCTTCGCTTTCCAGCAGTTGCTGCATCAGGTACGGGCTTCCGAAACGTTGTTTGCCAGTTAATAACCCGATCCGGTTGACCACGCGATGTGCCGGAACAGGCGGAAAGATTTTGATCGAATTGCCCATGGCATAACCAACCATCCGAGACGAGCCTTTTGTGCCCAAAAATTCTGCAATGGCGCCATAGGAAGTTACCCTGCCAGCCGGGATTTGGCGAACAAGCCAATAAACTTTCTCATAAAAGCTGTCGTTTTCCATAGCTTGAATTTAGTCGAACGAGAATTTTAAGTAATTAATGTTTTTATTTTTTTGCAGATACTTTTTCTCATAGTAAGTTTTAATGGACAGAATTTCATCCGCAAATTCCGAATGATAAAGATCAGTCGTAGCGATATGCAGCTGCAGGTTTTGTTCCCTGATTTTTTCTAAAGTGTAGTTATACAAACCATCGTTATCTGTTTTAAGATGAATGAAGCCGCCGGACTGCAATATTTTGCGGTAATGTTCCAGAAACCGGGGCGAAGTCAGCCGTTTGCGTTCCCGGCCAACCTGCGGCTGCGGATCCGGAAAAGTAATCCAGATTTCGGAAACTTCCTTTACCTCAAAATAATCAAGGATTTGCTCAATCTGAATTCTTAAAAAAGCAACATTTTTTACGCCTTCTTCTAAAGCCGTTTTGGCACCGCGCCAAATTCGGTTGCCTTTATAATCAATCCCAATAAAGTTTTTTTTCGGAAAAATACGTGCCATTTCTACGGCATACTCGCCTTTCCCGCAGGCCAGTTCGAGCACCAGCGGTTGGCTATTTTGGAAATGTTCCAACCATTTTCCTTTTAAAGCATGTCCTTCTTCTAACTGCAAAACATTATTGAACGTTGAAATCTCGGTAAAACGTCTTAATTTATCTTTTCCCACAAACACAAAAAATTAACCGGTAAAAATAGCTTTAGCCAACAAAGTTTGAACTAAACTTTTAAAAGAATTTTTTATAAATAAAAAAGCAGGTTCTGTAGTAGAACCTGCTTTGCAATGTTTTAAAACGGAAAATGGATCAATCCAACTTTTTGATTACGATGGGTGTATTGGTAGTTGTTGGTTTGGCCAAAATGATGCTCTTTTTAGCAGGTGTTTTTAGTTTTGCAAAAAAGCTTTCCAAAGGTTTTACTTTTGCCAAAACAGTATCTGTTACTTTTGAGTTTGAAACCGCTGTTTTAATTTTATCCCAACCAGAAGTTACGCTTTCCTGATTGATATAGCCGGAAGCTTTTTCCGATATAAAATTAACAATTGATTTGGTAATGAAGCCTGATCCTTTAAATAAGGTTTTGTTTAGCGTTATCGGCAACAAAAACTTAGAAATCATTGCGACTACATCCTGGTTTAACAAACCGTTCAGTTTTAAAGAATGACCGGACTCACTAACAGCTGATTTAGGAAAAGCAGAAAGCAATGTTTTGTAAATAGTTTTAGGGCTACTGAACCGTTGCTTGATGGTGGCTTCCTGCTGTACAGTTAAAGTTTCTAAACGAACAATTTCGTTTCTCAAATCATGGATACTTTTAATAGGTACAATCATTTGCTATCGTTTTTAAAAAGTTTTGAGATAAAAAATCCAATCAGCGGAGCTTCGATATATTTTGCTTTTAGTACCAGGACCAAAACGGCCAGTATAATAAAAATCAGGGTAACAATGCCAAAACCTGCCCAGTACGAACCTATTAATGAACCCAAACCTAATGCAAGCGTTACACTGGCAAACATTAGGATCAACAACCCAAGTACGGCCAGTATAGTGTAAGCAATCACACTTGCAGCAATATTGGTTGCCTGGTCTATTGCTTTGTACTTAATTAGTTTTATCCGGGTTTCTACATATTCTTTTATTTGCTCAATGATAGAAGGATTTTTTTTGTTTTGTTCCATAAGATTAGAGGTTAAAATCAGGCTAATTTAGCATTAAACCTAAAAGTCTTTTGTTTTAGTAACAAACAACAGTTTGTCAGATTAAAATTAGCTAACTACAGATTAGTTAAAAATGTTTGCCTGTGATTAGAAATACTGGTCAAAAGCAAAAATTTCAACTTGCCTTTAAAAGTAAGTAATTGAATAAAATAGACTACAACAAATTTAGTGCATAAAAAAAGCTCCAGATTTATTCGGAGCTTTTTTAATATGAGCAATTAAAAATTATTTTTTAGGTGCTGCTTTTTTCCTTTTAGTAACTGTATGTGATTTTCTTGTACGAACATGATGTCCGTGATATCTTCTCTTAACTACTTTTTTAATAATTACCGGAGGAGCCGGAGGTGCAGGAGGAGTAATTACAACCGGGGCTGGGAATTTAATTTCACAACCAGAACCGTCAACAACTGTACCGGCTGGTGTGCCCGGGCACTTGTCTAAATCATCACGAACACCATCACCATCAGAATCTTTTTTCAAATCTGATACACTTGTTTCAACACTGCTTACTTTACCTTTCAAGCTATCAACAGTGATACGTAGTGTAGAATCTTTCAATTCATCATAAAGCATTGCAACCGGGTTAACCCAATCCAAATTCGGTTTAGATTTTCCGCCTAAAGCAAATTCAAAACCGCCGTATCCGTAAGAAAATTTATCTTTTGTTGGATAACCGCCTTTTGTGCCATCTAAATTATCACCATCAACAAACGTTGCAGTATAACCTAAGTTAAAAGCAACTTTGTCTGACAATCTGAACTTAATACCAGCACCTACAGGAATTACTAATTCGCGTACATATTTTTTATCGTGGTTCGAACCAGATATACCATTAAAATCAACAACCTGATTGTTTGCAAGAGTAACTTTAGGAGCATAGCCTGCAAGGCCACCACCGGCAGATACGAAGAAATTAACAGAATTTTTACGACGGATGAAATCCACAGTAGCTACGTTTACTACACCGCTTAATGTTGCAGAGTATGCTAACCGGGTGTCAAAAGCCCTGGTGCCATATTTTACACCGCCAACAGCATTAACATTTGTGCCTGAAAGTTTTCCGGAAGTTCCGTCTAATTGCAAGCCGAAAGCATGGCCTAGTTGTTTCCTGATAGAAACACCATAACCCAAGTTGATTTCCCTGTTGGTAAAATCATTAGAGCCAAAAGGGATTACAGGTGATAATACACCGGCATTGATACCAATATTCCAGGTAGTGTACTGTGCGCGGCCGCCAAAAACTACCGGTTTTGATGACATCATCATTTCTGGTTTAGGTTTAGCAGTTCGCATGGAGTCTTGTCCGAAGGACTTAGCCACCGGCAGGGACAACAAGCCGAGAGCTATTAGTGAGTAGAAGTTTACTTTTTTCATTGTCTTTTTTTTGGATGTGCAATATTGCTAATTTTTTTCTTGATTAGCAACATTATCGTGAATAGTTAGTTGATTGAAATTGTTTTTTAATTTAAGAATTTGCTTTTATATAGTTCATTTAACCTGTTTGATAATATTTTCCACCTGTTTGCAGCAGCTAATGATAATATCTGTATAACAAGTAAAATCTTCATTATTGTTTTCGCCAAATTCAGCTTTGATCCCTTCTACCGCGAGATAAATATTGCCTAACTGGTTTCTGATGTCGTGTTCCAAAATCCTTGCAGCAGGTACTTGCATTTCTATACTCATTGTTTGATGGTTTGATGGTCTGCTGCATTCATTTTATTATACAAAGTTTTACGGTCGATGTTTAAAATTTGTGCAGCTTTTGTTTTGTTAAAATTTACTTCTTTCAGCACCCTTAAAATTGTTTCATATTCTGCTTCCAAAGCAGCATTTTTCAAATCAGGCCTTGGCGGAGGGTTTACGGTAATTTGTTTTTGGGGCGATACTTCGTTTACAGGTGTTTTTATGTAAGTGCTATAAATCTCCAGCGGAAGCGATTTAGTTAAAATTTCCTCGCCATCAGTTAGTAAAGTTGCCCTGCGGATTACATTTTTGAGTTCACGGATATTTCCCGGCCAACTGTAATTTGTTAAGGCCATAGCGGCATCGGTAGCAAACCTATTGATGTTTTTGCCCAATTCCTGACTGGTAATTTTTGCAAAATGTGTTGCAATCAGCATAATATCTGCCCCGCGGTTGCGCAGCGATGGCATGTAGATAGAGAATTCATTAAACCGGTGGTACAAATCTTCCCGAAAACGTCCGTTCTGGATCGCTTCTGCCAGATTTTCGTTGGTGGCCACAATAATGCGTACATCCAAATCAATCTCTTTGGTGCTGCCAATGCGCTTCACTTTTCGTTCTTGCACAGTTCTTAATAAAGTGGCTTGTATTTCATAAGATAAATTCCCGATCTCATCCAAAAACAAAGTGCCGCCGTTGGCCATTTCAAAATGACCTATTTTAGTGTTCAGCGCACCTGTAAAAGCACCTTTTTCATGACCGAAAAATTCGCTTCCGGCCAGTTCTTTCGTCAGCGAACCGCAATCCATCGCTACAAAAGGCTTATCATGGCGGTCACTTTTTTGGTGGATGCTTTTGGCAACAGATTCTTTGCCCGTCCCGCTTTCACCAAAAATAATCACACTATAATTAGTAGGCGAAACCAAACTCACTTGCCGGGCCAGTTCTTTTGAAGCTTCGCTAACGCCTACCACCAACTCCTGCTTGCCAGCCAAAGTAACCATACTGTTTTTACCAGTGTTTTTTTCGGGGTTGAGGTAGATATTTGCCGGCGAAACGGTTAAAGCATTTTGGGTTTCAATCGCTTTGTTGATCGTGTTGAGGATTTCATCGGGATAAAGCGGCTTCGTAATATAATCATACGCGCCCATTTTGATCAGCTCAACAGCCATTTTAATATCAGAATAACCGGTGATGATGATCACGCCGGTATCAGGATATTCTTGTTTGATCTTTTTCAAAATCTCCCGGCCATCGGTGTCTTCCAGCCTGAAATCGCACAAAACGAGTGTAAAATGATTGTTTTTGAGCAGTTCTGATGCTGTAGAACCGCTCGAAGCCGTCATCACTTCAAAGCCATTGCGGGTCAAAAACCGCGACAACAGGTTTGCCGTGTTTATTTCGTCATCAATTATAAGCAGCTTTTTCATAATCAACATCGCATAAAACAGCAAAAAAGTGATTTTACGTCTTTACGCTACCGTTGGGCAAAAGGTTCTACAACAACCTATTAAATTGTAACTGACGCCATGCTTCTTTTATCGGGTCAAAATTGGCGTGGTCAAAAACACGGCAGCGCAAAATTTTCATAGTAAAAAAATTTCTACTTTTGCCGCCGTACAATTTTGGGTTATGAGCGAGAAAAAATCATTGAATTTTATTGAAGAAATAGTTGAAGAAGATATCCGCGATGGCAAAAACGGCGGCAAGGTTTTTACGCGTTTTCCGCCGGAACCAAACGGTTATCTGCATATCGGCCATGCCAAATCCATTTGTTTAAATTTTGGTTTGGCGCAGGAATATGGCGGGCAAACCAATCTTCGTTTTGATGATACCAACCCCGTAACCGAAGAAACAGAATATGTAGAAAGTATTAAAGCGGATGTAAAATGGCTGGGTTTTACCTGGACAAACGAACTATATGCTTCTGATTATTTTGATCTGCTGTATGCTTTCGCTTTAAACCTGATTCAAAAAGGTTTGGCTTATGTGGATGATAGTTCGCCGGAAGAAATTGCCGCTCAAAAAGGTACGCCAACGGAAGCCGGAACGCCAAATCAATACCGCAACCGCAGCATTGAAGAAAACATGACTTTATTTCGGGAAATGCACGACGGAAAATATCCTGACGGCGCAAAAGTGCTGCGTGCAAAAGCTGATCTGGCTTCGCCGAATATGCAAATGCGCGATCCGCTGATGTACCGTATCAAACATGCACATCATCATCGTACCGGCGATAAATGGTGCATCTATCCGATGTACGATTTTGCGCACGGCCAAAGTGATTCTATCGAAACGATTACGCATTCTGTTTGCACGCTGGAGTTTATCCCGCACCGCGAATTGTATAACTGGTTTATTGAAAAACTGGAAATCTTCCCTTCGCAGCAATACGAATTTGCCCGTTTAAACATCACTTACACGGTGATGAGCAAGCGTAAAATGCTGCAATTGGTTAATCAAAAGTTTGTTTCCGGCTGGGATGATCCGCGGATGCCTACGATCAGCGGTTTGCGCCGCCGCGGTTATACGGCTGCCAGTATCCGTGATTTTTGCGACCGGATCGGCATCGCCAAAAGGGAAAACCTGATTGATTATAGTTTGCTGGAATTTTGTATCCGCGAAGAACTGAACAAAACTGCCTGGCGGCGGATGACGGTTTTGGATCCGGTAAAAGTAGTGATCACTAATTATCTCGAAGGACAAGAAGAAATGCTGCACGGCGAAAATAACCCAGAAGCAGAAGGCGGCGATGGCGGACGCGATATTCCTTTCAGCCGTGAAATTTATATTGAGCGTGAAGATTTTATGGAAAACGCGCCAAAGAAGTTCTTCCGTTTGGGTCCGGGTTTAATGGTTCGTTTAAAAAATGCTTATATTATTAAGTGTGAGGATTTTACAAAAGATGAAAACGGGCAAATTACCGAAATACATTGCAGTTATATCCCGGAAAGTAAAAGCGGACAAGATACGAGCGGCATCAACGTAAAAGGGACGATCCATTGGGTAAGCGTTCCTCATGCAAAAACGGCCGAAGTACGTTTGTACGACCGTTTGTTTACCGAAGAAGACATGAACAGCATTGAAGGCGGTTTTGAAGATTTTATCAACCCGAACAGCTTAACAACCATTACTGCTTTTATCGAGCAAGATTTAGGGCAAGCCGAAACCGGCAGCAATTACCAGTTTATCCGTAAAGGTTATTTCACTTTGGATCAGGATTCTACGGATGATAACCTGATTTTTAACAGAACTGCAACTTTAAAAGATACCTGGGCGAAAGAAGTGAAGAAGAACTGATGCTGTTTTTATCGGGTAAAAATTGGTGTGTTATTTTCTTCTCGCTTTAAACAAAACAACAAACTCATTAATTAAAAGTGCGGATAAACCACCCATCACAAATATGTACAAAAACTGAATCGTCCTGATGTTTTCATTTCCGGTTATCCGGCTATAATTAACAACCGTTAGCAGCAGTATCACAGCAATTATAATTCTTCTTGGATTTTTCATGATGGTTTAGGATGTGTTTAGGTTTAAAATTCCAACCAAACCTAAAAAATATCATGCTTCTTTTATCGATATAAAATCAGTGTCAAATTGTATTTCCGAACCAAATGTTTTAAATTTAAACCATGATTAGAGAAATTGTAGAATCCGCAGAGAACACTTACATCATTAATTTTCCTAAAGAATTAGTAGGTAAAAAAGTAGAAGTAATTGCTTTTGAAATTGAGGAGGAAAAACAAAACCTACTACCTCCGTTAGACGAAACCCAAGAAAGCAGGTTACAAGATATCAAGGAAAGGTATGCCAAATATCCCCGTACTTCTCATGATAATTATAAGTTTGACCGTAATGAGGCCAATAACTTTGATTAATCTATTTGTTGACTCGAATATTTTAATCTATTTAACTGATACTGATCAACATAAAAAGCGAATAGTAGAAGGTATAATTCTTAAAAAACCTTTTATAAATAGTCAGGTTGCGGTAGAAGTAGCTAATATTTTTAGGCGAAAGTTTAGTTTTACAAAGTTTGAGTTGTTAAACTTATGGCAGGATATGTTGAATGATTATACAATTGTTTCTACTAATGATCAATCCATACAAAAAGCTATCCAATTAGTAAAACGGTATGATTTCCAGCTCTTCGATGCGCTAATTATAGCTGATGCTTTACGGGCTAATTGCACCATTCTTTATTCCGAAGATATGCAGCACAATATGTTTGTAGAAAAACAACTGACTATCATCAACCCGTTTTTGTGATTATTAGCAGAAAGCCAATATATAACCTTTCTGCCTATAACCTTTGCTCCTTTTACCTCCAATCGCCCTGATTTTCTACCTTTGCTGCATGGCATCAACCAAACCATCCGTACCGAAAGGCACCCGCGATTTCTCTCCCGCCGAAATGGCCAAACGCAATTATATTTTTGATACGATAAAAACAGTATTCCGCAAATACGGCTACCAGGAAATTCAAACGCCATCCATGGAAAACCTGGAAACTTTAACAGGGAAATATGGCGAGGAAGGTGATAAATTGATTTTTAAGATTTTGGAGTCTGGAGACTTAGCAAGAAAAGTCAGTGTTCCAGAAAGAGAAGAAGCTTTTAAACTTCTTTTTCCAATTGAAAATGATCCACAAGGTTTTTTAGATTTATCCGAAGTTATTGCAACCAGAAATAAATATGCCGACTTTAATTCCGTAATTGATAAATATTTAAAGGATGAGTATTTGACAGAAAAAGCCCTTCGCTACGATTTAACCGTTCCCTTCGCCCGTTACGTAGTTTCGCACCAAAGCGAAATTACTTTTCCGTTTAAGCGATTCCAGGTGCAACCGGTTTGGCGCGCTGATCGTCCGCAAAAAGGCCGTTACCGCGAGTTTTACCAGTGCGATGCCGATGTTGTTGGTTCTGATTCTTTGCTGAATGAAGCCGAATTTATCCTGATTTATGATGAAGCATTAAGTAATTTTGGCTTGAAGGATTTCTCCATCAAAATCAATAACCGCAAAATTTTATCCGGTATCGCCGAAATTATTGGCAAGCCGGAACTGATTGTGGATATGACGGTTGCCATTGATAAGCTCGACAAAATCGGTATGACCGGCGTAAGCAGAGAACTGCTGGAACGTGGTTTTACAGAAGATGATTTATTGAAACTAACACCAGTAATTTTATTGGGCGGCAGCAATGATGAAAAATTATATGCCCTAAAAGAAGTATTAAAAACTTCTCAAATCGGTTTAAAAGGAATTGAAGAGATAGAAACTGTTTTTGCTTACCTCAAAAATTGTACGATAAAAACAGCAAAGCTGGAGCTGGATATCACGCTTGCCCGTGGTTTAAATTATTATACCGGTGCTATTTTCGAGGTAAAAACAAACGAAGTAGCCATGGGCAGTATCGGCGGCGGCGGCCGTTATGATGATTTGACCGGCATGTTTGGTTTAAAAAATCTGACCGGCGCCGGGATTTCTTTTGGTGCCGACCGGATTTATGACGTTTTGGAAGAACTAAAGCTTTTCCCGGAAGATGCCATACAAGGCACGCAGGTTTTAATTTGCTGCTTTAATAAAGAGTTTGAGAACTACGGATTTACTTTGGTTAATCAATTGCGCAATCAGGAAATCCGTGCAGAATTGTATCCGCCGGGCGCAAAAATCAAAAAGCAACTGGATTATGCCGATAAAAAGAGCATTCCTTTCACCATCATGATCGGCAGCGAAGAAATGGAAACCGGACTTCTATCGCTTAAAAACATGGTTTCGGGTGAGCAGCAAAAGCTTTCTGCGGAGGCGATTTTGGAGAAATTAAAGAATTAACTATTTTGAGATCAATGTTGTAATTAAGAGTCTAATTTCAAATGATTTACTAAATTTATCATAACCAATTTTTCTAATCTATGTACACTGGTAAACTTATACAAGAGTTAATAGAATGTTCTAAAATTGTTGTAGATGCTCCTAAAGATATGAAAGAAGGGCGGTCAGGTTTTTTAAAGAAATTCTTTACCCTTAAATCAACCGATGGTATTTATAGTTTTAGTGGTTTTGTAACTCAAAATTTGACATTTGCAGAGAATTTTTCAATTGGCCTCATTTTTAATTCAAAAGAGGATAAAGGAAAAATAACATTATTAAGATGCAATGGTCCGCATGGTATGACTAAAGAGTTACATCACACTGTATGTCACATACATACAGTAATTGCAGAAGATATAAATAATGGAAACAAAGTAGAAAAAAGTATCAGGCAAACTGATGAGTACTCTACTCTAGAAGATGCGATTCAATTTTTTATAAAGTATATTAATATTATTCCTACTGATAGGCAAAAGTATTTTCCTTTACCAACAGGCCAAACAGACTTGTTTAATTAATAACACTAATGGAAAAGATCATAAAACAGATAGAACAAGAATTTAACAATCGCATATCTGTTAAACAAAAAAGACCCGGTATTTTTCAACTCAATATCCCTATTTATCATGAAGACGGTGATATGATTGATCTTTTCATTACCTCTAAAGATAATAATGAATATACTTTATGTGATTATGGATTAACGCTTCAACGATTAGCCTATACTTATGACATTGATACAGAAAATAAAGAAGCAATTCTTCAAAAAATAATCTTAGAAAATGAATTATATGAAGAGGATGGAAATATCTGTCTAGAAACTAAAAAGGATACTTTGTACACTGATATTATGCATATAACTCAAGCTTATGCAAAAATTGGTAGTATGAGGTATTTTAAAAGAGAGGTAATTGAAAATCTTTTCTATGAAATTTTAGACGAGTTCGTTATGTCAGAACTTCAAGAATTTAATCCTAAACTTAAGGTACTTCCAATTCCTGATCGTGATGATTTAGAGGCAGATTATTCATTCTCTCCCAATGGTCATCCCATATATTTATTTGGAGTTAAAGATGTAGCAAAAGCCCGTCTTGCTACAATTAGTTGTTTGGAATATCAGAAAGCTAATTTAAGTTTTCGTGGGTGGGTTGTTAATGAAGATTTTGAAAAACTTCCTAAAAAAGACAGAAGCAGGCTTACAAATACATGTGATAAGCAATTTACTTCTTTAGAAGAATTTAAAACTTCCGCCAGATTGTTTTTAGAAAGAGAAAAATTTTAACAATCTGTTCATCCCGGCAGCTCAATCGTGTCCGCAGGGATAAACATACTGTTTTTATCAACTAAAAAACTCATTGGCTGCTCCGGGTTTTTGATGATTTCGAGCAGCAAAAATCTCCAGGGTTTCCAAAAATTTTCTAAAACCTGACCGTAAACTTTTGGCTTCCACTCATCAAAAAGCGGTTTCGCGCTCAAACCTTTCAGCGGCATCGCTTCTACATAAATTTTATTTTGCACAGGAAGCAAATTGTATTCCGGCAAACGGTTAAACAGGTAAGCCGAATAAAAAATACGTCCGCAAAACTCTTCAAATTGGATCGGGTGCAAGGTTTTTCCGGCTATTTTACTTATAACTTCCTGCTGATAAACCGCATTTGCACCGTTATCCTGCAAGCAGAAAATGAAGCCAAAATCTTTTAACCGCAGCGAAAATGTAAGCGAATTGATCTCGTCCCGATAATTAAACTGATCTGTTTCCGGATTGATTTTAAACAAGAAAAAACTATACGGCTTGAAATCCTCAAAAACTATCGGTAAAAACAGCATCTGCAACATGATGTGCAGCGAACTGAATTTGTGCATCAGCGATTGCGAAATATTCAAACCTTCGCCCTGCGCATATTGCTGGCGGATAGCGGATTGCAGCTCGTTAAAAATAATTCCGTACATGATTTTGCCGGCCCAGATAAACAGTTTCCATTCGTCCAAAGCTTGCACCGCTTCAAAACCTTGCGCAAAAGCAGCTTTAATTTCTTCTTCCAGCGGCTCAAAATACAGTGCGTTTATTTCGGCAGAACAAGGTAATTTCAAATCTTTATACGTGGGGAAATTTTCGTCCAGCATTTTAAACGGATGATCGTACAAATTGTATTTTGCCAGCAGCCAAGCCGGGAAAACCTGAATTTTTTCTTCTTCGGATTGCAGCAGCTTTCCACTTAAAAAGCAAGTGCGGTTGCCAAAATTAAATTTGTCGAATGGCTGATAAATTTCCGTTTGCATATTGCCAAAGATAGAAATGATTTTGTGCCGGATTTTTTAGCTTTATCCGATTTTAATATGAACCTGACTTACCAACCTTATCAGCTCGAACTGAAATATCCGTTCAGCATTTCCAAATTTACGCGCAGTGCCACGCCGCTGGTTTTGCTGCAACTGCATCACGAAGGTTTTACCGGTTATGGTGAAGCTTCGATGGTGCCATATTTGGGCGAAAATTTGGAAACGGCTACCTCTTTTTTGCAAAAAGTTGATTTGAAAAGATTTCAGTACCCGTTCAATATGGAAGAAATCATGAATTATTTGGATGATCTCGCGCCCGGAAACACCAATATCAAAGCAGCTGTTGATATTGCTTTTCATGATCTGACCGGGAAAATCGAACAAAAACCATGTTATCAACTGTTCGGTTCTGATCCGCATAAAATGCCCGTAACCAGTTTTACTTTAGGTTTGGATCCGCCCGAAATGATGATCAGAAAAGCACAGGAAGCGGCTGATTTTAAAGTCATTAAGATCAAATTAGGAAAAGATAATGATGAAGAAATTATTCGTGCGATACGTTCCGTCAGCAATGTTCCGCTTTATGTGGATGCCAATCAGGGCTGGACGGACCGGCAGCAATCGCTCGATAAAATTTTTTGGCTGCAGGAACAAGGTGTAGAACTGATTGAGCAGCCGATGGATAAAAACGATGTGGAAGGCAATGCCTGGCTGACGGAAAATAGTCCGGTTACCATTGTTGGCGATGAAGCTGTTCAGCGTTTTGCAGATGTAAAAAGAGCACAAGGCGTTTATCATGGCATCAACGTAAAACTGATGAAATCTGCCGGGATGTACGAAGGCCACCGCATGATTTTGAAAGCCAAAGAGTTAGGTTTGAAAGTGCTGATCGGCTGCATGAGTGAAACCAGTTGTGCTACTCTGGCTGCCGCGGCTTTGGCCCCGCTTTGTGATTGGGCTGATCTGGACGGGCCGTTCCTCACCAAAAACAACCCTTACCAAAACCCAGATTTTGCTGATGGAAAATATGTGCTAAAAGAAGCATTTGGTTTGGGTTTGAAGTCTGTTGGTGGTTCTTTATTGTAACGGCAATTTATAAATTTTCACCTTCTATCAGGGGAAATTTATAATGCTTCTTTTAGCCCTGTAAATTCTGCTTCAAGTCCGGCTGTTTGTTTAATCCTGATCAGGTTTTCGGCCGCATGGACTTTTATAAAAAAAGTTTCGCCGTTTTTTACAGCATGGTTAAGTGCCGCCAAACTTTGTGCACAAATATCTTTAACAGCTTGCGCATTTACAGTTTGTGTGTTTGCCGGCATGATTAAAATTAAAACCAGAAAAGGCTGGATTAATAATTTATTTACAGTCATTTACCAATTTCAACAAAGCCTTTTTTGGGTTTCGGGTTGATGGCATCGAAATATTTTAAAGCTTGCCAGCATCAAATATAAATTTTGATCGGCCGGTATTCATGCTACTTTTTACTGTTTTTGTGATACTTTTTTTCAAACCGCAATACTATCCGGCAATTTTTTTCAGCGTGGAGCTTTTAAAAATTTCATCAGCGTTTTACCGTGTTTAAGTGGCGCGTCGGGGTTGATGAAATTATGCCGATAAAAACAGTATGGCTGATAGCAGCTTACTTTTTGTGCATCATCAGCCATTCGCGGCCAGCGTCATCCACCCTGAAACTTTCCAAATTTCCCTGATCCTGCAAGGTTACATACATCGTTTTTCCATCCGGCCCGCCAAAGCAAACATTGGTAGGCTTTTGGCCGATAAGTTTGATTTCCTGTAAAATCTTTCCCTGCGGAGATACTTTTACAACTGTTCCTTTTCCGTATCTGGCCTGATAAATATTCCCTTTTCCGTCACAACGCATACCGTCCATCCCAAAATCCGTGAACTCCGTCAGCAAATGTTTATGGCTGATTTCGCCTTTTGCAGACAGCTCATAAGCCCAGATTTTCAGCTTTTCGTTCACGTATAAAATGCGGTTATCCGGGCTTACATCGATGCCGTTTACCGTGGCCATGCTATCCAGCAAGGTAACTTTTCCATCCGTATCAATCCGCCAGATTTTCCCGGTCCCGGCTTTCCAGTTTGGGTCGCTGGCATACAAGCGGTTGTTTTTATCGATGGCAATATCGTTCGGTTGTGCCATTTTGTCTTCGTGCGCAAACACGCTGATCTGCCTGGTTTTCATATCCACTTTCAGGATGTTGTGCTTGGTATAATCCGCAATCAGCATGTTGCCGCGGCTATCAAACCGGATACCGTTGCCCACACTTCCCGCAGGTAGTTCTACAAAAACCTCGGCTTTTCCGTCGGGTGTCATCTTTCCGATCGTGCCGTCGTGGTTAAAATTTACAGCATAAATATTTCCGTTCTGATCAACCGCCGGGCCTTCAACACCAATGGTAAAACTATTTTTTGGGGTGAAAATAGCCGACGTAAAAAGTTTTTCTGCGGATGATTGTGCCTCAGCCTGAAAAAAGACCGATAAAAACAGTATCGTCAAATATGATTTTTGCAGATTAAGTTTTAGGTTAAAAGTTATTGAAAACATAGTTGAAAATTAAGGTTTTGCGGTTGCTTTGCGTACGGCTTCTACTTCTTTTGGTATAACAGTTTCGGGCGTATTACCAAAATTTGATTTGATGTAAGTCAACACCTCAGCCACTTGTTCATTACTTAAAAAACGGCCGTGCGCAGGCATTACTTCGTTGTAAGGTAATCCTTTTACGGTAACCGAACCTTGCAAACCGTTTAAAATAACATTAATCAGCCGGGTTTTATCACCATTAACCCATTCTGATGCGGCAACAGGCGGGAAACGGTTACCATCGCCTTTGCCATTTGCCTGATGACAGGAAACACAATACGTGCTGTAAACCACCGAAGCGGTTACTTTTCCGCGGTTCAGGTTGTCCATCATTTCATCCGGCGTTTTAATGTTGGAAGCCGTATTTTTCCGGTTGAGCATGGCGGCAAGCTGCGCCCGTCCGAAGCTTTTTTTATCGCCTTTAAACATCACGCGCCAAATTTTTCCTTTTTCGGTATCGCTGATGTATAACGATCCGTCCGGGCCTTCTGTCAGTCCCATCGGGCGATAAACGGCATCGCTTACGTTCACAATCGGATCAACTTTGGCAAAACCATCTGCAAAAACTTCCCAATCACCGGCGGGTTTTCCATCAGCAAAAGGCACAAAAGCAATAATATAACCGGCCTGCGGATAAGGCGCACGGTTGGTAGCACCATGAAAAGCGATAAAAGCACCGTTTTTGTAGTGTTCCGGAAACTGTTTGCCTTTGTAAAACAGCAAATCGTTGGGTGCAAAATGCGCCGGAAAACCGATGAGCGGCTGCGGCAATTGTGCGCCTTTGCCTTCCTTGATTTTATTGCCGCCAAACTCCGGGTTCAGCAGTTTTTTATGTTTCAGCTGATCGTAATAATAATATGGCCAGCCGCCGTTAAAGCCCTGGTTCACTTTAAAAAATTCTTCGGCCGGAAGCATGGCACTTTCCCAGGGCGTATAAAGATCGGGCCATAATAACCGGAAATCATCTCTGCCGTGGTTAATGGCGAACAGGGATTTACTTTTCGGGTCCCATTCCATCGCTACAATGCTGCGCAAACCAGTGGCATATTTTACGCCATCTTTTTGTTGCTGGTTTTTTTTATTGGCATCAAACATCCAGATTCCGCCATGATCAACCAATAAAGGATTGCCTTTGTCCGGCGAATCCGGCCCGCCAACACCCGGAGATCCCGGCTGCCGGTTTTGAACCTGACCAGCGTTAGAACCGGCCCCCCAACCTACAAAAATATGCCCTTTGTTATCAAAAGCAATGGGTTTGGTTTGATGCTCGTGGTATGGCGGCTGATCCACCACAATCGTATCCATTTTACTATCCGGCACCAATTGCCCGCGTTTCAGTTTGTTCCGATAAACCACCAGCTCTGAACTGTAATACAAATAACCATCATGAATGCGCATGGCCGTACCGTAAGTGTGGCCTTCGTAAGTACCAAACGGCCGGATGATATCCGCTTTGCCATCGCCGTTGGTATCGCGCAAAGCGATGTTGCCAAAACCGCCGTTGCGCTGGTGATTGCGCGCTTTTACATAAATATCGCCGTTTTTATTAACAGCAATATGCCGTGCCTGTCCGTCCAAACTATCTACCACAACTACGGCTTCAAAACCTTGCGGCAAAAAAAGCCCGCCGTTATCCGGATCGCTTTTGGGCAAAGTTGAGTGGAAGCTATACCAGGAAAAGCCCGATAAAAACAGTATCAGAATTAAACTGGTGTAAAAAACTTTGGGCAAACGGAACCGTCTGGTTGTAAATGTTTTCAGCTTATTTGTATGTTCCGGGTTCATATACAAATTGGGTTTAGCAATTTTTGTAAGTGTTTTTATGTTGATGGTTTTATGCCGATAAAAGAAGCATCAGGTAAGCGATTGTTCTGCTGCTTCGGAAATTTCTATGCCTGTTAAAATCGGTTTGCGGTGCCAGTAGGAAGCCAGGATCGATCCGGTTACGTTCATCAGCGGACCGAAAACTGCCGGAGCCAAACCAACGGTTGCCATTTTGCCCATTTCTTTGGCCAGGCCGGAAGCCAGACCGCCGTTTTGCATCCCAACTTCTATCGCCATAGTTCTGCAATCGCGTTCATCCATCTTAAATAATCTGCCCGACCAATAGCCAAAAGTATAACCTAACAAGTTATGTATCAACACTAAACCAATTAAAGCGAAACCAATATTCATCAAACTTTCCCGGCCAGCAGCGGTGATGATCACGATGATAAACGTGATACCAAACATAGAAACCAGCGGCATCAGCTTATGCAGCCATTTTACTTTTCCGGTAAATAATCTGTTGAAAATCAAGCCCGCCCCAATCGGGATAATCACCATTTTGGTAATGTCCCACATCATTTTTAAAATATCGATCCGGATAAAAGCACCGGCAAAAAACTTCATCAAAAACGGGGTGAAAAATGGCGATAAAAGTGTGGAAACTGCTGTAATCGTGATGGATAAAGCCAGGTTTGCTTTGGCCAGATAAGAAATTACGTTGGATGCCATTCCGTTTGGCGAGCAACCGATCAGGATAATCCCGGCAGCAATCTCCGGCGGGAAACCACTGAAACTGGCCAGCGTAAACCCTAATAAAGGCATAATTAAAAAGTGACTGAATACGCCGATTATGACGCCTTTCGGCATTTTTATCACGCCCAAAAAATCCTGAAAACTCATGGAAGTGCCCATGCCAAACATAATTAATTGGATGAGCGGCGTGATCAAAACGGCAAATTTAAAACCGTTCAGCTCCACAAAATACTGCGGATAATGTAAAGCAGTGGTAACGGCCGCAAAAATTAAAAGTGTGTATGAATAGCCTTTTAAAACCGGCGAAAAACGGAAGCCGATCGCCATCACCACAAACAAAATTATGAAGAAATCCATCATGGTTACCAGGTTCTTTTTTTCATAAATTCATCCAGTTGTGCACGGTTTATTTTTGATTTTTTGTCTTGCTGATCCTGCCATTTCATAAAAGCCACCCGGATCGGTTCGGTCCACTGGCTGTCGATTTCGCCGGTGCTGAACGTTCCTGCTTTCAGCATGGCATGGCTAAACTCATCCCGCAAAGCGATAAACTCCGCTGTGGCAATAACCGTTTCGGCCAGGTGCGCCGGGATAAACAGCACGCCTTCTTTTTCAGACAAAACCAGATCGCCGGGCAAAACTATGGCATGGCCAATCCGGATCGGCGTATTTAATCCCGTTAAAACCATTTCCTCCAGGTACGAAGGATCAAAATCCCGCACAAACGCATTGAAACCTTTAATCTGGCTTAAACCTTGCAAATCCCGCGCAGAACCATCAAAAATCACTCCGTTTCCGGTTTTATTAAAAATGGAATTTCCGAGATTATCGCCAATCAAAGTACCGCCGGCAATCTTGCCAAAACCATCGGCCACATAAACATCGCCTTTGGTTAAAACGTCTATGGGCCAGGCGTTTGTGTTACCTTTTCTTCCTTGTTTCGCACCACGGTCTTTAATGTTTTTTTCGATGTCCGGCCGCGTGGGCATAAACATTGCGGTAACAGCGCGGCCCACCACCGGCACATCATCATGCACCAGTTTCCAGTTGCCTTCAAACTGGTTTTTGTAGCCTTCGTTGCGCAAAACTGTCCATGCTTCTTCTATGCCGATATTTTTGGCGCGGGCAATCAAAGCATCCGGTATTTTCGGGCGGCCATCTGCAAAACGTTCTCCTTTCCAGGCAGAAGTGAGAAAAATGAGTTCTTCTTTCGAGATGGTTTGGGCGGATAACTGCTTAAAAAAGGCTATTAAAAACAGTATCGCAAAACAAAAAAATTTCTTTGGTTTCATTGAATTTAGGTCGATAAAAGAAGTATCATCCGATTTAAAATTTAATGCGTTTGGGATTTTGCCGCCTTCTGATTGTTTTCTGCAGCAACTTTCGGCGGATAAACCGGATTGGCAATACCGTTCAGATCATACACAATTTTACCACCGCGGATGGTCATTTCGCATTCCAGTTTTTTACTGGCCTGCAGTTTATAACCCGTGTAATCAAACAAACCGAATTTACCTTCACGCAAGTTCAAAATAGCTACGTCGGCATCCGTTCCAACAGATAGGTTTCCTAATTCTTCATGATTGATTTCATGGGCCGGATTGGAAGTGCTTGCCTGGATAACCTGTTTCAAACCCATACCCATTGCCAGAAATTTCGACATCGTGGTGAGCATATCTTTCATCGCATTGTTCATGCTGCCCACATGGATATCGGTGCTGATAGAATTCGGAAAAAAGCCTTCTTTAGCCGCCGGAACCGCCTGGGAAAAAGCAAAACTGATGCCGCCATAACCCACATCAAAATAGATCCCTTTTTTGCGGGCTTCCCAAACAAAGGGTTTTACTTTTTGGGTAGATAGATCGACGATGTATTCCCGGCCGCCCAGCTGACCGAAACAATGCGTAAAAATATCACCCGGCCGAAGGTGCTGCATAAACAGTTCTTCGATGGAAAGCGGCGGGTTGCTTCCCCCAAAATCAATCATCAGCGGGATATTGCCGGATTGTTTGGATGCTTCCACCGCATGATCAACCGGCGTCCATTCATGGCCTTCAAAATGGGCCACTTTGTATCCCACAATCAAATCTTTATATCTGCGGGCCACAATTGCAGCCATCCGCGGGTCCATATCCATGGTATTTTGCTCATAACCGCTGCGCATCCCTTCGCCCACAATATTTAAAAAAGCCAGCACACGTGTTTGAGACTGATCAATGGTTTGCGCCTTAAAAGTTGGGAAAGTGCGCCAGCCCGAACTGCCGGCATCCACCACCGTAGTTACGCCGTTGCGGAAGGTAAAGCCATCCGGCGGAAGTGCCAAGTTTCCGTTTTCGTAAGCATGGTCCGGCTCCGTGCCCCAAAAATTATGCGAATGGATATCGATCAAACCCGGCGTAACCAAAAGCCCTTTGGCATCAACCACTTGCAAGCCTTTTTTGGCATCGATATTTTTGGAGATCAGGGCAATTTTTCCATCCTGAATGGCAATGTCCATCAAGCCGTCCACATTATTTTTCGGGTCGATCACGTGGCCGCCTTTTATCACGATGGCATAAGTTTGCGCTTGTAGATTGGTATAAAAGCACCAAAAAACTATGGATAAAAGAAGTATTCTTCTCATAAGAACTAAAATCATTAATTAGATTGAAGCTAAATTTATACCGATAAAAGAAGCATCAACCCAAAACTTAAACTGCCTGCTGCAAAATTTCTTTTACCCGTTTGGCCACGACATCCACCTGGTCCGGCCGCAATAAAACCACACCGATGTTCAGCTTTTTGTCGTTCCCGTTGGCCACAATGCTCGGCGATCCATTTTTCAGTGCTGCCAAAACTTCCTGCGGTTTTATTTTGACTTTACTGAAATCCCAAACCACATCCAAACTCGGGAAAGCGTTGGCCGGGCCGGGGTCAACATGTGTTTCCGTTTTTACCGTTTGCACCGTTTCCAGCTGTGTGCCAATGCGTTTGGCGCGCTGCAACCAGTCTTCCCACTCTTTTTTATGGTCGCGTTCGAGGTAAGATTTCAGCGCGGCATACATGCCAAACATTTCCTCTTTGTTCACTTTCATCGGGCGGCCAATGGGTGCTTCATGCGGCGAATGGTTCAATCTTGCCGCCGTAATCAAATCTTTTCGGCCAAATAATAAACCGGCACTTTGCGGCCCGCGCATCATTTTTCCGCCCGAAAATGTAACCAGGTCGAAACCGAGTTTCTGAAATTTAAACAGGTTTTCTACCGGCGGAACATCTGCGGCAGCGTCTAAAAAAGTCGGGATATTTTTGGATTTCGCAATCCGCACAAAATCTTCATGGCTGATGCTGCTCTTATCCGCAGCATTAAAAAACAAGGCCATTACGGTATTTGGGTTGATGGCTTTCTGCATTCCGTCCGCACCTTCAACCTCCACAATTTTTGCACCCGTGGTGCTTACCGCCTGATCAAAAAGATAGCGGTGCGTTTTCTGCATAATTACTTCCGGTCGCGGACCAGGCAGATTGGGCAGCATTTTTATTTTTTCGGCATCTGTTCCGGTAATACAGGCTGCCGTACCCAAAAGCATGGCGCAAGCGGCACCGGAAGTAACCATTGCGGCTTCTACATGCAGCATTTCGGCAATTTTCGCCCCAACTTTATCCTGCAACTCGTACATGTTTGCAAAATCATGCGAAGTGGAATTGATCGCTTCCAAAACTTCCGGCATCATCAGCGAACCGGACAAAAAAGTCATGGTTACGCCAGCATTGATGGTTGGCGTAACGCCCAGTTCTTTAAACAAATCCCGTTTTGGCACGGCTGGTGCAGCATTTACGATATCCGGAACCAGGCTTCCAACAAAACCGCCAACCAGCGGCAAAGCGGTCAGGCTTTTGATCACATCTCTGCGTTTCATTTCGTTTTAATTTTAATTTTTAGGTGATAAAAATACTATATGTAGGCGATGCAATCCATTTCTACCAGCGAGTTTCCGGGTACACCGCCTTTGGCCACGGCCACGGTGGTGCGCACAGGAGGTTTTTTGCCAAAACGGCCTTTGTACACCTCATTCATGCCCGCGTAATCGGCAATATCATTCAGGTAAACATTCACTTTCAACACTTTTTCCATGGATGATCCGGCTTTAACCAGTTCATTTTCAATTAATTTCAAAACGATTTCTGTGTGGGCCTTGATCTCGAAAGGAGCTACGTGCGCACCTTGCCCAGCTATAAAAACCATGTTGCCCAGCTTGGTAGAAGCAGAAAACAGCGGCACATCCTGGTAGTTGGTTACGTTGTTCACTTCTTTTTCAGCCGGAACAAGCTGGCTGGCTTTGGCCGATAGGCCAAAAACCGAAATTCCGGCCAGAGAGGCCAACATTTTTTTTAAAATCGATCTGCGCGCTGTTTGCATATATTTGATTTTGGGGTGATAGGATTAATATTTTTTAAAAGATAGGTTAATATTTTGTGATTTGGAATTTATTGTTCAAATTTTTCAGGCTGATGAAAAAAGTATGCTAAAAACAGCATCGATTAAGGTTGCTGGATTCATCATCTTTTAACAACTCATGTTGTGCGGGAACCAAGTTTTTGCATGATAAAAGAAGCATCCGGAAAAATATTAATTTCATGTTCTTTTGAATAAAATTTATAGAATTGGCCCGGCTTTCTGCAAATTTATCAACTCAAAAACTGTTCGTTATTATTGTTTATCCCACCAAATACGCGTTAAAAAAGAATCTGCACCTTGCCGCGCAATAGCCGCCTGGTAAGAAGCCGCGTTTAGGTTTTGTTCCGAAACCGGATACAACATCCGCCTGAAAATCAAGCCGCCGGTTGCATTGCCCACATAATTGTTTGGCACCAACGCCGGATAACCGGTGCGGCGGTAATTGGCAAAAACTTCCTGGGCATCCGGGAACAGGCCAACCCAAAATTGGGTGTGGATTTGTTCCATTTGCTGCGCGAAAGTGCCGCTTGTGTTCAGCTGGTGGTAACTGATATAAGTGTTGATCTGGCTGGTGTTGATCGTTCCGTTGGCACCTGCAATAATAGCCCATTGCCGCATGGCCGCGCTGATGCCGTTTTGGTAAGATGCCGTTGCTGTTGCACCGCTGTACCAGCCGCGTAATGCTGCTTCTGACAGTAAAAAATAAGATTCAGCAGCAGTAAAAACCAATCTTGGCGAGGATAAAAGCAATAGTGTATTTTGGCGAGGCTCTGAAAAAGTTACAAAGTTTGCCGGTTTCGCGCTCAATGTTGCTGACATCCCTTTTTGATTGGCCGATGTCGTATCTGCCGTTCCGGTTGTGTAAACCACAGAAATGACCGGCAAACGCGGATCTTTGTTATTTTTCAGATAGTTGATGAAAACATCCTGGTATTTGCCGCCTTCGGTATTGCTGCTTCCATCGGCCTTGATGTAATCAGAATTGAGCAGGTTTAGGGCCAGTGGGTTTTTGTTGATATCTTGTCCGGAACCCACATAAGCCACTTTGGCCACATCTGCATCGGCCAAAATCACGCCGCCAGCGATGGCTTTGGTCGCCCAGGTTTGCGCCATGGCGGCATCAACCTTAGTCATCCGCATACCCAAACGAAGCATGAGCGAATACGCAAATTTTTTCCATTGCGTGGTATTGCCTGCATAAATCAGATCCGAAGAACCAAACGTAGTTTTAGAAGCATCCAGGCTGGTAGCAGCGGCATCCAGTTCGGAAAGCATATTGGCATAAATATCTTTTTGCGCATCATAAACCGGCGCATAAATGCTGCTGGTATAACCTTGTCCGGCTTGAGAATAAGGTATATCACCATAAAGATCTGTTAACCGGCTGAAACAGTAAACGCGCCAAATCCTGGCTTCGGCTAAGAGATTTATTTTGGATGCATCGCCGGTTACCGCTTTAATTACTTCTCCGATTTCGTTGATTTCATTGGGATAAGCATTGCTAAAAGCAGCAGCCGATGAGGTACTTTGACTTTGCACGTACTTGGAACCAAAGCCGGCCACATCATTAAAACTGGTGGTGTATTGCATGGTGCCCAGCAGCAGGTTGAGCATATTAGCCGTGCCATCATACTCGGCTTTAGAAAATATAAACTGCGGCGTGCTGGTAGAAACTGCATCCGGGTTGGTGTTTAATGCCACAAAATCTTTAGTACAGGATGACAGGCTGGTTGTTAAACCTGATACCAATACTGTTTTTATCAGGTATTTTTTAAGGAAGTTCTTCATCAGGTTCATGTTAAAATTTTACAGATATGTTTAGCCCGAATGAGCGGGTATGCGGCAAACCGATAGATTCGATACCCTGGATATTGCTGTTGGTAAAGCTGGACTCGGGATCGAAGTTTTCCGTTTTTTTGTATAAAATAGCCAGGTTTCGGGCAACAAAAGATATGCTGGCTGATTGCAGTTTTACCAGTTTCAAATCTACTACCGGAATGTTGTAGCTCAGGATCACCTGGCGAAGTTTTATAAAGCTGCCATCGTGCAAAAACAGGTCAGAATAAGTTTTATAATTATCATAATAGCTGCGCAAACCACTAACCGGCACGGTGCGGTTATAAGTAGCCCCGGTTTGATCAACGCCGGATAACCCTAAACCATTATCCCGACCCGGTAAGGTGGTTTTGAGCAAGCCTAAACGGGTTTCATAAACTTCTGCTACAGAAAATATTTTATTGCCGAATTTACCATCCAACAAAACACTTAAATTAAAACGTTTGTACCGGAAACTATTGGTAAAGCCCATAGTATATGGCGCAACACTATTGCCCAAAACATGTAAAGCTGAGGCCACAGGATAACCTGTGGTTTTATTGTAAATGATATTTCCGCTGGCATCCTTTAGCTCACTTGTACCTACAATTTGCCCGGCTGAATAACCTACAATGTTGTTTACATACGCCCAACTGTTTACGGTTGAGGCCAGTTGTACAGAGGTAATATTATCAGCCAGTTTTAGTACCCGGTTTTTGTTAAAAGAAAAATTGAAACTTGGGTTCCAGCTAAAATTTTTGCTGGTTACAGGTGTACCGTTGATTTGCAGTTCAACACCCTTATTGCTGACGGCACCCAGGTTCAGAACCACGCTGTTATAGCCGGATGTTGAAGAAATAGTAGAGTTAACAATATCATTTGTAGTTTCCCGATCATACAAAGTAACATCAAAATTTAAACGGTTTTTGAACATTTGCATTTCAATACCGGCTTCTTTAGTAGTAGAAGTATAGGGCCGTAAGTTGGGATTGGCAATAATGCTGCTGGTTACATTTTGTAAAGTAGGGCCGGAACTTGGCACATTGCTGTAAGATAAATTAATTTGATATGGGTCCGGGCCGCCGCCGCCTACACGTGCATAAGAAGCCCGCACTTTTGCCAGGTTAAAAACAGCAGGCAGTTTCAGCGCATCTGATAAGATAAAACTACCGCCGATACTTGGATAAAAGATGCTATTATTGGCCGGACTTAAAGTAGAGAACCAATCTTTACGACCGGTAACCGTTAAGTAGAAAAGACTTTTGTAGTCAAAATCTACAGAACCAAATATGGAGTTTATTGCTGTATGGATAGTGTACGGCACGGTTGATGCCGTAGCCAGATTGGTATAGCTGTAAAAGTAAGGTATGGTGAAAGTAGAACCGTTTAAAGATAATTGATTAACAATCGATTTCTGCCCGTTTACACCGCCCAAAACCGAAATATTAAACTTATCAGCAAACTGTGTCTGGTAATTAACTGTTGCTAATCCGTTTGTTTCAGATGCATCGGATTTGATACCGCTATACTGTCCGTTGGGTACGTAAAGTGTGCCGGTTGGTAGAATGTTAGCGTAATTATAACTGTAAAAATCACGACTGACTACACCTTTAAATACTAAATTTTTTACAGGCTCATAAGCGATAGAACCCTGGCTGATCATCCGGTTTTTGGTATCGTCTTCTTTGTATTTGTTGATCACAAAATAGCCATTGGAAGCGATGGCCGCATCGTTCCAAACGGTTTCATTGCCACTGGCATCGTATCCGGGTTTAATCCAACGAACATCCACTGTGTTGGCCACCATGTAAGGCAGCCAGTTTGGATTACCCAAAGCATCACCGGCACCGGTTTTATTATGGCCTTTTTCCAGGTTATACTGCGCCAAAGCTTCAACAGTGATTTTGCTTCCCAACTTTCCGTTTAAAGAAAGATTACCGGTTTTCCGGTCAAAAGTTGTACCCGGAAGTAAGCCGCGGCTATTTAAATCCGAGGCAGAGAAACGATAGGTCAGTGCTTCAGAGCCGCCGGTGAACGCTAAAGTATTGGTAAAAGTAGAACCGGTTTGATAGAAGTTTTTAAGGTTATCTTTTTGCGCCATATAGCTGTACTTTTGTCCATCCACAGCTGTAAAAGTTTTGGAAGGATCAATCAACTCGCCCCAAGAACGGCGGCCGGTTGATTGTGCCGTACCTAAATCTGCAGGTAAAATACCGCCGTCACCTTGCCCGTATTGATATTGAAACTTGGGGAAAACAGCAATATTTTCCATTGTTGCTGTAGAATTATATTCTACACCGATACCTTTTTGTGCCCTGCCTTTTTTGGTGGTGATTAGGATAACACCGTTTGCCGCCCGCGAACCGTATAAAGCGGCGGCAGTTCCGCCTTTTAATACGGTCATAGTTTCAATATCATCCGGGTTGATCCCGCCAATCCCATCACCGCGGTCCACATTATTGGTAATCCCGTTAACCGTAGCAGAACCACCTGGCGTGCTGTTGTCAATCGGCATACCATTTACTACGTAAAGCGGTTGATTTTGTCCGGTCAAAGAACCGTTTCCACGGATAACCACACGGCTGGAACCACCCGGACCGGTAGATAAGCCTACAGCATTTACACCGGCAACTTTACCGGTTAAAGCATTGGCTACGTTGTTTTCGCGCGCCTGGGTAAATTCATCACCCTTAACTTCTGACACAGCATAACCCAAAGATTTTTTTTGACGGTTGATGCCCAAGGCCGTTACTACAACCTCGTTTAAGGCATTGGTCGTTTCCGCCAGTTTTAGGTTGATCACGCTCTGGCCGTTCACTGCAACTTCCCGGGTGGCAAAGCCAATGTAAGTAAACACAAGCGTGTTATTTCCGGTTGGCACAATCAAACTGTAATGGCCGTTGCCGTCTGTAGTGGCACCAGATGTTGTACCTTTTATCATCACACTTACGCCGGGAAGTGCTGCACCATTGCTGTCAGTTACCTGGCCTTTAACCGGCTGTTGCGTTTCGTATTTAACCTTTTTATCAATCACGATAATGTTGTCCGATACAGAATAACCCATCCCGATCGGGTCTAAAATCTCGTACAAAACGTTTTCCAGCGGCTTATCTTTTACCTGCAAATCGATCTTTTTTTCGCTTGGTACGGTATTCGGACTGTAAGCGAAATTAATCCGGTAATCCCTGCTGATTTTCAGGAATACTTCTTTTACCGTCTTATTTTTGATGTTTAAAGTGATGCGTGTGCTTAAACTTTGGTTGCCATTTATTTTAGCTTCCGCAGAAAAAATGTTTAAAAATAAAATTGAAATGATCGCACAAGTTTTGCTCCCGGCAGATAGCTTCCGGCAAAAAGGCAGTAAAAATTTTATCATATATTTGAAGAATTGTTAATGTAATAGTTAGTTTTCCTGTTAACGGACTCATTAGCTGCCGCATTTGCTTCCAGCAAATTCGGTTTTGGGCCGGATGTGCTGGTAACACATCCGGCCCATTTTTTATGCTTATCCGGCTTTTTTCATAGGCAGTATTTCTTTGTTTTGCGTTGATTGTTAGTTGCATCCCTTGCCAAAAATTACGGCTTTGTTATCCTGCAGACTGTAAGTTGAGTTGGTTATTTTAGTAATTACAGATAAAATTTGCCTCAATTGTTTGTGTTGAAAAACGGCCGAAATCCGGCAGTTTTTTAGTTGCGGATTATTTAAAATAGTCTGAACGCCAAATTTTAAACTCAGCTGATTGGCCACTTCATCCAGCGGCGCATCTTCAAAAACCAATTTGCCATCCTGCCAGGCAACGTCGTTCTCTGCATCAGCAACCAAAACCTTTTTAAAAGACGATTTTATATTGCTGAACACAGCCTGCTGGTTTGGCGTAAGCATGTATTGTTTGCCGGTAGATGCTTCTTTTACCGCTACTTTTCCAGAAACCACCGTCACTTTCATACTGGCAGATTTGGCATAAGCATCAACATTAAATGAAGTGCCCAAAACCTGCGTTTGCAACTTGCCCGAATGCACAATAAAAGGTTTATTGCTGAGGTGGACTACTTGGAAAAAAGCTTCTCCGTCCAACGTTATCTCGCGCGTTTTGCCGCTGAAGGATTTTGGATATTTGATGGTTGTGCCCGCATTTAAAACGGCCTTGCTGCCGTCTTCAAAAATTATTGTTTTAGTGGTTTTGTACGGAACGGTGTAGGTGATGTATTTTACTTCCGGATAATTTCGCTGCAAAACAGAAAGGAGCAACATCAAAAAAACACCTGTAAAAATAGCAGCGGCCGCATAATACCAGTGGTTTCTGCTTGGTTTTATTTCAGTTTGATTGCCTGCTGACCCTTTCGTTCCGGTTACTTGCTGGTAAAGCCGTTCCCAATCCGGTTCATTGATGGTTTTTTCAACAGCAACTTTATGCCATAAATCAGAAAACGACGAATCAAGCTGCCCCGCAACAGGCAAATGCTTTAATAATTCAAAAAGCTCCAGCGTTTCTGCTTCAGAAGCTTTATTTTGAGTATGAAGATTAAATAAATGAGTTATCCGCTTGGTATCAGGCATCGTTTTTTGAACAAACTATACTAAAGACACTTGGCTGGAACAGGAGGACTAAGGGAAAAGAAAAAAATATTCTTTCAAGCTAATTTTGAAGAGGAAGTTTTATTTAGAAGGTGTTTAATTTTGTTTGATTTCTTTTAGATGCTTCTTTTATCACCCCAAAAACAGAAAATATCAATGCTTCTTTTATCGGTATAAAATTCAAAAACAAAATTTATAGGCATAAAAGAATTATCAATATTTTTTCAGATAAAAATTAAACAGGCTCTTAAAGCTTTATTATTAAAAATACTATGCTAAAAAAAGCATTAGCGCTGCTATAGAAATACCGTTTTCGATCAAATAATTGCGGATATGTTTTAATGCGGAAGTGATATGGTTTTTGACAGTATTTTTTGAGAGATTAAGGCGAACAGCAATTTCCTCGTGGTTGAGGCCGTTGTTTCGGCTCAATTCATAAACCAGCCGCCGCTGAGAAGATAGCTTTTTGAGTGCTTCATCCATCAAAACCGTGTAATCATTAACAATTAGTTTATCGTCAATATTATTTTGTTCCGGTACGATAAAAGATAATATTTCTTGCAAAAGCCGTTCATCATAAGCCGCTTTTCGCAGATGGTTAAGCGAATGATTACGAACTATTTTGAATATAAAACCATCCAAATTGGTTATTTCCTGTAGTTTATCCCGGTAAAGCCAAAGTTTGATAAAAATTTCCTGGGTGATCTCTTCGGCTAAAAACGGAGATTTAACAACGGTTAATACATAAACGTAAACACGCTTTTTGTACTTGTCAAAAATGCGGTCAAAATCAGATGTAGAAGTTGCGTTCATTCAATCCTTAAAAACAATAATTAAGTACCATGTTAACAGGAGGTTAAAATAATAAAATTTTGTTATTAATTTTTTATTCGGCAAATATTTTGGACCGGCCAGCTTTCTACCGATTAAATCAAAATCGAAATTTAAAATGTAAGCACTTCTCTAAAATTTATTCAACCTGTTTTTGATGCTTCTTTTATCACCTAAAAAATGATGCTTTTACTGTGTGAATTAAATAAGCTGCGGACACCAATTTTTAGGTGATAAAAGAAGCATGATTATCCAGCCCGATTCAAAAAAAGCCCTTAGTTTAATGTAGAGCTTTGGCAATTGCGGCTTCAGTTACTTCGGCCATAATATGATATCCTGCTGCATTTGGGTGTACGCCATCTAAAGTAAGCTCTGTCTTTTGTCCGTTTCTTTCATCTGCAAAAGGGGTAAAATAATCCAGAAGAATAAGATGGTTTTTTTTGGCAAATGATGTGATTTGCTTGTTTAAGGCAATAATTTTTGGGGCAGGTTCTATACCTTTTCTCCAGGAATAATCAAAAACAGGCAAATAATCACAAAGAATTACCTTGATATGGTTTCGCTTTGCCAGTTCGCACATGGAGTGAATGTTGTCCATAATCACTTCGGTTGTTACGTGGCCCGTGCTGCCGGCAATGTCATTGCTTCCGGCAAGAATGATAACCGCTTTGGGATGAAGATCTATCACATCCTGCCTGAACCTGATTAATAATTGTGGTGAGATTTGTCCGCTAATACCTCTGTTCAGATAATTTTTATTGTTGAAAAACGTCGGCATTAAATCTGTCCAATGCTCAAATATGGAGCTGCCTAAAAATACCACCCGTTTATCTCTTTTTGCAGGGGCAGCTAATCCCTTGTTTGTATTTTGGTAGTGATGAAGATCGGCCCAGTCGTCCTGGTAGTTATCTTTTACTATTTTTACAGGTACAATCCGCTTTAAAGTGTCGGTTTGCTGCTGAGCAAAGCCCGTAACGAAAATAAATAAAAATGGTAATATCAGTTGACCTTTCATGCCCAAATTTAAATCATGATATTAATTAGGCAACTATATATTTGGATGTACCAGTTATTGTTTTTATAGTTTACCATGATCTATATACTTTTTTTTAAACGATAACAATTATAATTGTACACTTGCTATAAGTTAAATTAATTTCAAAATATATGGTTGCGATTAAAAAAAGTACTGGCTACGCATTAATCTTTTTTCAAAAAATCATCCTGATCGTATTATTGGGTGGTATAAGTAATGCTGTTTCTGCACAGCCACTAATCCGGGTAGTTGTAGCAGGCTTAAACCATACCCATGTTGGTGGCATTTTAAGCCAATATAACAAAGGCACAGTAGATATTGTTGGGATAGCTGAGCCGGATAAGCAATTGCAGCAAAAATTTAGCAAACTGTATCACCTGCCGGAATCTTTGTTTTCAACTGACCTGAAGAAATTATTATTACAAAAAAAACCCGACGCCGTACTGGGCTATAATGCTGTTGGAAAGCATTTGGAAGTTGTTGAAATATGCGCACCGTTAGGCATTTCTGTTATGGTAGAAAAACCGCTGTCGGCAACGTTGGCACAGGCAAAACAGATTGAAGCATTGGCCATAAAATATCATATCAAAGTATTGACCAATTACGAAACAACCTGGTATCCGTCCAACAAAGAGGTTTACAATATGATTAGCAAAGACAACATCGGGCAGATTAAAAAAATGGTAGCGCATGACGGGCATCAGGGACCAATAGAAATTAATTGCCCGCCCGAATTTTTAAGCTGGCTAACAGATCCGGTATTAAATGGTGCCGGGGCACTAAATGATTTTGGCTGCTATGGTGCAGACTTGATGACCTGGTTAATGAAAGGCCGCAAACCGATTGCTGTAACGGCTATAACCCGGCATTATAAACCCGCTCTTTATCCTAAAGTTGATGATGATGCAACGATTATTGTAGAATACCCGGAAGCAACAGGTTTAATTGAAGCATCCTGGAACTGGCCGTTCTCTATCAAAGACATGGAAGTATTTGGAGAAAGAGGCTATCTGCACGCCCTTAATAATGAAGATATCATCAGCAGGATGCGGGAGAATATTAAAGGCTCCAAGAAAGCAGAACCCTTAGCTGCAAATGAGGCTTCTCCGATTGCTTATCTAACAGCGGTTCTTCAAAACAAACTACCCGGAACCGATGATTTGTCATCATTAAAATACAACATGATCGTGATGGAAATACTGGATGCAGCAAAAAGATCAGCCGCAACTGGTAAAAGAATAGTTTTATAGCTTACTATCCTGGTATGATTAGAGCCTGTTTAAGATTTATTCATTTTATTTTCTATGCTTCTTTTATCCTATAAAAAACATGAAAACCTGATACTTCTTTTATCATTATAAAACCCGGACACAGCTTTTATGGGCATAAAAGAAGCACTGTAATTTTTTCCAAATGAAATTAAACAGGCTCGTAGTTGTTAAAAGAAACAGCTTTAATTAAACATAATCTTGCAAGGTAAAATGAATTGTGAAATGTTCAAATACTATCTGATCAGTAGTGTTGCTTGAACCTGTTTCTTTTGAATCAATTGTATATTTTACTTCACCAGTATCGGAGTTCTTTAAAAAACTTAAAATGGGTTGGGTAATTAAAGAAATATCAGCTTGATAGATAATTTCTTTGATGTAGAATTTCATTTCAAATTCATCTACTACTTAAAGCAAAACTCTTGGATTCATTCTTTTGGTCAGGAATATGACAATTCATCATAACTAGACTACCATGCGCACCTTTAGAAATAAACAAACCATGTTTATCTTTTACAGCGGTTCCATAAGATGAAATATTGATGTTTTTCAGGATTACATTGGATAGCACGCCTACATTTTCATTCGTATTTTTAGCAATTACACTTAGTCCGTTAGATAAGCTGTTCCCGATATTTAAGTTATTGATTTCAATTCCTGAGATGCTCCTTTTATCGACACAAATCTCTACCGCAGCGCGCCAGTCCCACTCGTGATCGAAACCGCCGCTGGTTTTTATAGTGCAATCTGCAACCACCGTTGTACCGCTAAAGTTATTGTTGATGCTTTTATCTTTACTTTCTGTTGGGAAGGTGGTGCTTATCAGAACGGCCGAGCCTTGAGAAATATCAGTAAATAAACAGTTTTCTATTCTGTTGCTGTCTCCGCCGTAAATTGCCGATCCATTGGCTAAAAATGGTAGCTGGGCAGTACAATGCGTTACCAGGTTATGCCCTGGCGAAAATAGCTGTTTGTCGTAAACTGTGGGCCAGATGGCAAAGCAATCATCTCCCGTATTTCGGGCAGTACAATTTTCGATAGTTGACTGGTTCATCCCAACACAAAAATTTATCCCGTCGGCCATGGTATTTCGCATCCTGCAACCTGTAATTTTCAACTTACTGGAGTTTTCGATCCACATCCCAACTTTTGTATGCTCGATCCAAAGGCGCGAAATCGTAGAGTTGGTGCCATAAGACCCAACAATGCCGTCGTTTGATTCGCTATCGCTTCTATAATTCAATTTGCCGATGATTGCAAAATCAGAAAGATGGATATTACTGCCGTTGCCTTTTATCCGTACCCGTTTAGTTGCATCGGTGTACAACATTTCATCACCAGTTAAAATAGTGTACCACATTCCTGCACCCTGAACGGTTACATTAGCGGGAACAACAATATCTCCGGTAATTTTAAACGTACCGGCCGGGATCCAAACGCTTTTTCCCGTCTTCGCCGCCTCAGCAATACAATTTCTGAATGCTTCTGTATAATCGTCCTTAAAATCACTTCCCAAAAAGCTTTTGTCGTTAATTGATAAAGAGTTGGCAGGAGCTTTTAGTGCTGGCGCGATATTTTCAAGGTCAGCCAGATCAATGATACAGTACTGGGCTTCATCCGGTTCGCGGTCGTCTTTTTGTATCCGAATAACATCGCCTTTTTTAATTAGAATACCGGTTATCCTTATTTCATTATAAAAATTCCTTGGCTCACCGGCATCAGGGTTATTGGTAAAGGGATATTTTCCATACAGCCAGGAATAGCGGGATGAAATGGCATGATGCCCGATAAGTTTTCCGTTTTTATAAATACCCAATCTTGCATTCAAGCCGTTCCCTTCCTTTTTATCGGGGAGACTGTATCTTATTACCAAACTGTTGGCAATAACAGAGGAAGTAAATTCAACAAATTGCCCTTTCGCATTGAGCTTTACGCATTTTTGTCCGGATGATTCTGTTTCAACCTGATAAGGACCATACTTCGGCCCAAGGACCGTTCCCGTCGTTTTCATCTGCTCTGCTTCGTAAGTAGTCCAGGGAACAACAGCCCCATTTTTTTCCTTCGCGAAGCAAATACAGCTACTAAAAAACAGAATGGTAAAAAGGAATTTGTATTTGTTATCCATGATCTTGATAAAATTTTAAGGCCTGTTTAAAATTATTCGATTTATTCCATGCTTCTTTTATCACTTAAAAAACAGAAAGTTTACATGCTTCTTTTACCGGTATAAATTTAGGGAACCAATTTTATGGGCATAAAAGAAGCATTATGTTTTTTCCGGGACAGATTTGAACTGGCACTAAATAAATAATCTGCATATTTTTATGCGATATATTCTAACCATTTATCGGTTTTATCACAACGGTTTAATACTGATTGCCGCACCGCCACCTTTTGCCAGCTTCAGGTTTAATTTTGTTGCCGAAGTGACCGTCATCTTTTTTATTTGGAAAGATTCGAGATTTGTTTTCCAGTCAGCATCGGCACCATCGGCATAAACGGTAGCCAAGTACTTTTTTCCTTTGTCCAAAAAATCCAACAAAACTGTACTGTTCCGGCCATTTTCATCTGTAATTGCACCGATAAACCAGTTGTCGCTATTCTTTTCTTTTCGGGCAATGGTGATGTAATCGCCAGGTTCGGCTTCTATTATTTTTGTATCGTCCCAATCGGTGGCCACATCTTTTATAAATTGAAAAGCATTGGGGCGTTTTTCATAATTCTCCGGCAAATCTGCAACCATTTGCAACGGACTGTACATGGTGATGTATAAAGCCAGTTGTTTTGCCAATGTGGTATGCACTTGCCTTTCAGGGTTTTCCGTATAATTTTTAAGTTTGAAAATACCCGGCGTATAGTCCATCGGGCCGCCCATCAGCCTGGTAAACGGCATAATCGTTTCGTGTTCAGGAAGGTTGCCTTTACTAAAAGCATTATATTCATTTCCCCTGCCGGCTTCGCTGGCCATCCAATTTGGGTAAGTCCGTTGCAATCCGGTTGGACGGACAGGTTCGTGGGCGTCCAGCATCACCTCATAATCAGCAGCTTTTTTGGCAACCCGCAAATAATGGTTCACCATCCATTGCCCGTCGTGATGTTCGCCGCGAGGGATGATCTTGCCAACATAACCGGTTTTAACGGCAACGTAACCATACTTTTTCATAAATTTAAAAGCGGTGTCCAGTTGCCGTTCATAATCTGTCGCGGAGCCGGAAGTTTCATTGTGCATGATCATTTTTACGCCTTTTGATGCCGCATACTGGGTTATTTCCTGAATGTTAAAATCAGGATAAGGCGTTACAAAACTGAACACATTTTCCTTCCAGAAACCAAACCAGTCTTCCCAGCCGATGTTCCAGCCTTCCACCAAAACACCTTTGATACTGTTTTTAGCGGCAAAATCTATGTAATGTTTCACATTCGCCGTATTCGCACCATGCAGCCCGTTCGGTATCATTTTACCATCGGCCGATAAAGAATCCGGGTAATTGGAATAGTTCCAGGTACTTTTGCCGGTTTGCATTTCCCACCAAACGCCAACAAACTTCATCGGCTTGATCCAGGAAGTATTTTCAATTTTGGAAGGGTCGTTTAAATTCAAGATCAACTTAGAAGCTAAAATATCTGTTGCCTTATCGCTTACAATAATGGTACGCCACGGACTGTTAAACGGTGCGTGAACGTAAGCTTTATTGCCAACGGCATCTGGTACTAAACTGGCCGTAAGCACATAAGAACTGTTGTCAACATGCAGTTGCATGGCAGGAAAATCCACCAGGGCAGCCTCATGAATGTTGATGTACAAGCCATCGGCCGTTTTCATCATCAAAGGCGTTTGTACGGCATGGGCATCGGGCGCAACACGAATGGCAATTTCTGTTGAATTTTTTACCATTTGCCGGTTGTCTATTTCGCTGATCTTGGACGTGGTGTAAGGATATTCATTTGTGTCGTAATCGCCTGGTATCCAGAAAGTTTTATGGTCTCCCGCAAGGGCAAACTGCGTTGCTTCATTGGCAATAACAAAATACCGCAGGTTGGGCTCGTGAGGAAACACATACCTAAAACCAACACCGTCGTTAAATACCCGGAAAACAATATCCATTGCCCTGGCAGTACTGTTTTGTTTTAGATGAACGGTGAGCTGCCGATACTGGTTCCGAATGGATTTTACCTCGCCCCAAACCGGGTTCCAGGTCGTGTCCACCGTTTTGGTTTCGGAAGACAAAAGCGTAAAATTATCCGTTAAAGAAGTATTGTCTGCAAGCTTGAAACCCATTGCAGAAGGTTTGATGATGACTTTCCCGTCGTAATAAACCGCATATTCCGGTTTCCCGTTATTCAGCCTAAAATCAAGTTTTACCTTGTTTATGCTTGCACTTAAATTATTGTTTTGGGCGAAAAGATGGCCAATGGTAAAAAGGCTTAGCAAAAGGGTAGCTGTTTTTTTCATTTTTTTTTGTTGATCGAATTGTCAAACTTCATTTAAGCTGAATATAAATGAAGTTGGGCATTAAACGGCAGAAACATTTATTTAGGGGTTCTTTAAAGAAAATCTTGCCTGTTGTTAAAACTCTGTTTCAAGTTTTAGCGTGAAACATTTCTAATGCTCCTTTTACCGGATAAAAGTATAGATTATTTGCATAGTGCCTGTTTAAAGTTATCCGATTTATTTCCTATGCTTCTTTTACCGGCATATATTTAGGAAACAAGTTTTATGGGCATAAAAGAAGCATTATTGCTTTTCGGTGTAAAATTTAAACTGGCACTATATATCATACAAACACTGATTTTTTATAGATAAAAGAAGCAGTGATTTTAAGGCTGAATTAAGTAAATGATGGGCTGAAGTCAAAAAAAAACCTTCTTCAGCCCAACCATAACCTAATTGATTAATACCCTGGGTTTTGCTTGATCTTACTATTGGTATTTAATTCGCTGATTGGTATCGGCCATGAGTAGGATTTGCTTTCGTTAAAGGTAAGTGGCCCGTTTACATTGATAGCCGTTTTAAAATACGCTGCTTCGGATGGCCCTATTCTCCATCTGCATACATCGAACCACCAGTGGCCTTCGTTAAATAATTCTGCCCAGCGTTCGTAATATAAAGGCTTTGTGCCCAATACAGGATCGCCTATGGCAACAGTGTTGTCAGAAAGCGTTTTATAATCAACCGGAGAAACTGTATTAATAGGATAACCGTAAGCCCTGCGTTTTACTTTATTGATATATTCCAGACCTGTTGGGTTGTCACCACTATTTATAGAAGCTTCTGCATATAATAGATAAACATCGGCCATTCGCAATAAATAATAGTTCCAGGCATCAGCTACGCCATTATTATTTAAACCTACATTCTCGTTATAAGTTATGGGCGCATATTTTTTTACCCCCCAACCATACACGCTGGTATTACCTGCATAAAAGTTAGGCTTTGCCGCAGGGGCGTAGTTTACGCCGTCAAACCGTATGGAATCGACCCAGGGCTGCAAGGCATTTACAAATAAACGGGGATCTGCTGTTTTATTGGCCCGGACTTGCAAAGCAGCTTGTTTATAAACTGAGTTCATAATCAGTTTAGGGTTATTGTATTTAGGCCCTGTAGTTGCGTTATATTTAGGGTTGGCCACAAGGCTGTAATTAGTGCCGAGCGGATAACCAAAGCGCAACACGTTCTGATCATGAAAAAACTCATTGCCATAACCAACCGGATAAGCGCCGCCCTCTGTGCCATCTCCTCCTAATACAAACGGAGCCCAAATTAAGCCATCAATAGAAGTGGCGTTGGCAGCAGGGCTGTAAATACCATAACCGCCTTGCGAGTTAGGGTCAATATTTAATTCAAATAACGACTCTTCGTTAAATTCATTGGCGTTGTTTCCGTTAAAGGCATCCTGATATTTAGTAAAAGGCATTAAAGTTTTACCGCTGTTCTGGATTACATCAAGTAAAGTAGTTTTGGCGTTGGCCCAATCTTGTGTAAAAACGTATGCTTTGCCTAATAAACCTTTTGCTGACCACTCGGTAACCCGTCCGATATCATTTCCGGTCCAAACTTTTCCTTTAAGCAAAGTTGCCGATTGTTTTAAATCTGATTCGATAAAAGCCCAAACGTCCTTAACCGAACTGCGTGCTACTTGCGTGCTGGCCAAATCAGGCGGTACAGTTGCAATGATAGGCACACCCATACTGGCATCATTAGCACCGCCTGCTATCATATATTTTTCACCGAACAGGCATTCTAATTGAAAATAGTAGTAAGCACGTAAAAAGTAAGCCTGCCCCAGTATATAATTAATATTTTGTGCATCAGTTGGTTTGGCATACTTTGTATTATATAGATTTACACCTGCAATTAGTACGTTACAGTTTTTCACACCTGTAAAAAGTGCTCCCCAAGCATCGCTTGAATGCGAGTTGCCGACAGTGAGATTGTTGGCAGCCATTTCATTCCAACCCTGGTCGCCGTTAAAAACAGAGTTTACGCTATGCATGGAGTTAGATAATGCTTTAGGCAAAAAATTAAAACCGAACAGCCCCGGGTCGCGAAGTGCAGAATAGCCGGATGCCAAAACGCTGTTTAGATCACTGATTGATGCTGGGTAGTTGTTTGTACTGTAAACATCAGTCGCGCTTAACAGGGAAGGGCTTTTCTTGCAACTGGTAATTAACCCAATTGCCAACAGCATTATATATATATTTTTTATCATGTTCATAATTTTCATATTAAGCATTAAAAGTTTACATCAATACCCATAGAGTAAATCCTGGTTTGCGGATAATTGGTTGGTATATCTAACCCTCGTGTAGTTACATTACCAGCTCCGCTTGGGGTATAAGCACTGCCCAACTCGGGATCAAGACCGGAATATTTAGTAATCACAAAAAGGTTATTAGCCATGATAAACACCCTGGCTGATTTAACGGCTACCATTTTCAATAAATTATTAGAAAAAGTGTACCCTAACTGAACGTTTTTAAGCTTAAGGTAACTGCCGTTCTCCACAAAATAGCTATTTACAGAAGTGTAATTTTGGTTAGGATCCAATGTAAACCCACCGGCGGTAGGAATTCCTAAACGGGGTTGTGAAGTTAAACCGTTGTTGCCCAGGAAGGAATCATTAAATATCTGGTTGGTAGTATTACCGTCAGCAAAACGATATTGTTCATAAGCTTTAACACCATTGAACAATTGAACACCTAAAACACCATTAAACAACATAGCTAAATCAAAGCCTTGGTAGTTAAGGTGGACATTGATGCCATAAACTACTTTAGGGTTAGGGTTGCCAATTACTTGACGATCATTGGCATCAATTTTACCATCACTGTTTAAATCCTGGTAAATCAGGTCACCAGCATGAGCCTTGTTGCCATTCACCACTTGTTGGGCAGCGTCCGCATCTGTTTTAAATAGGCCCAGTACTTTGTAACCATAAAATGAGCCAAAAGGAAGGCCGGCCTTGGTAATTGTAATGGTTTGGTTAGGCATCATGTTAAAACCGTAATCGCCATTGTTATAAAAGTTATAACCATCATAAGTGGCGCCAGTAGCAGTACCATTTAAGGTAATTACTTTGTTTTTGTTAAAGCCGGCATTAGCACTTACGTCAAAACCCAACTTTCCTATTTTATCGCGGTAACCCACTAAAAATTCAAATCCACGATTGTTCGCTTTACCTATATTGGTAACAAAAGGTGCAGTAAACCCTGAACTTGTTGGCAACTGTAAGCCATAAAGCATGTCCTTCGTGTTTTTATTATAGTATTCCGCTGTGAAATATAATTTACCACCTAAAGCATCGCCGTCTAAGCCAAAGTTGGTTTCTGTAGTGGTTTCCCAATGCACATTAGGGTTAGGAATACCGGGTATAGTATTAGCTATAGTAAGCGGAGTTCCGGGTGCGAAGTTTTGCCCGCCTGCTGAAACACCTGCTGTGCTGGTAAACTGCCTGTAAGCTGCTGTATAAAGATAGGGAGGGATAGCGCTATTGCCCAATGAACCATAGCTTGCACGGAATTTCAGCAAACCTACGGCTGATTTAAGTGAATTAAAAAATGGTTCTTCGCTAATATTCCAGCCCACTGATCCGGCAGGAAACACTCCACGCTGTTTGCCAGGTCCAAACTTGGTAAAGTCAGCATCCTGCCTGATAGAACCCGACAAATAATATTTGCTGGCGTAGTTATAGTTAATACGGCCGAATTGGGATTTAATTAAGCCGTTAGGGTCATAATGGCCACTGACAGCCTGGCCTGAAGCATTAGTTTGTATAAAAGCATAGCCCGGAAGTCCTACTGAAGTTTCGTTAGCGTTGATGTTATTGTACTTATTTACAATCTGTTCATAACCGGCCAGGGCATCAATATGATGCTTGCCAAAGTCCTGATTATAGGTAAGCAAATAATTGGTTAACAGTTGCGTACTTTCAACAGAATATTTGTTTAAAGCATTATTAGGCTGCTGCACCGACCCGAAATTGTAACTGTTTTGGAAATAATCCTGCGTTTCCAGGTAATAATTGTACCCGATATTGGTACGGAAATTCAGGTGCAAAGGCAATTTAATATCTGCATAAACATTGGTTTGCAGGTTGTTTTTCGAATTTTGCACCTGTGCCGATTGTATAGCGCCATACGGATTAGCCCCCGAAAAAGCCAAACCCGGATAACCGGTTGGCTCACCGCCATAACCAGTACCAGAACTGTTAAAAATCGGAATGATAGGTTGTGTTCTGAAAGGCGCATTATGAAAATCAGCCTGGCTGCCTATTGGCGGGGCAGTTTGACGTTGAGAGAGTGCTACCTGTTCACCAATTTGGAGGAACTTAGTCAGCTTATAGTCGGTATTGATACGGCCTCCTCCAATATTGGAGTAGTTATTAAGCAATATACCTTTTTGCCCATTATAAAAACCTGAAAACAGATAATTAACAACCGGAGATGCACCCGATATAGACAGGTTATAGTTTTGCTCATAGGCTTTACGATAAAGGGTATGTACCCAGTCGGTATTGGCTAAAGTATCCAGCCGGTTGGCACCGGCGAAAGTTGTTGGGCTTATGATGTTTAATAACTTAATAAAATCGTTTTTATTTAAGAGGTTAACCAGTTTAGGATCGGTTATACCGTAACGTGCACTAAAATTGATAGTTGGTTTAGTACCCGTACCCGACCCTTTTTTAGTCGTAATAATTAAAACACCGCCTGCAGCCGATGCACCATAAATAGATGCAGAACTGGCATCTTTCAATACATCGATAGTGGCAATATCCTGAACGTTCAGGCTGCTCACGTCAGGTACGCGGATCCCGTCAACAATGTATAAGGGAGGCGGCTGGTTAAAGGATTCCAAACCACGAATGGTAATCGTTGGCGCAGCATCCGGGGCACCTGAGTTTGTAACTACATTAACACCGGGAACCCTGCCCTGCAAAGCAGCTATAGGATTCGTGATAGGCTGATCTTTAAAAACATCGCCTTTTACAGATCCTACTGACCCGGTAATATCCCTTCGCCTTTGCGTGCCGTAGCCAATAACAACTACTTCATTAAGAGACTGTTGTGTTCCTCTAAGCTGAACGTTAACTGCATCCCTCCCGTTAGGTGTTACTTCCTGCCTGCCATATCCTATTGCTGAAAATACAAGGATATCATTGTTTGAAACAGCTATTCTGTATTGGCCCTGGGCATCAGTATTAGTACCAGTCTTGGTAGATTTTATCATCACCGTTACACCTGGAAGGGGCAAGCCTGTCTCATCGGTAACTTTTCCACTCACAGTAATTTGTGCAAATGCTGTAAATGAAAACAGCAGCAATACGGGGAGGAAAAGTAGTTTTAGTAATTGTTTTTTATTCATAATAGTTCGATTTTAGTATTAGTCTCAATAAGCAAGGGTTTTATGTTTAACCTTTGAACAGTAAAAAGGCATCAAAACAAAGCGCACCGGCAAAAAGCCGAACTCTTGATATACATCCATAAAAATCACAATAAAACAGGTTTATATTCAGGTATAATCAACAGATTTTAAAAAGCCGTTGATTGCTGTATCAAATAGAAGGGTTATTTTAACCGACTGCAAGTTTTAGAACTAAAATATAAACCAATACAATGGCAATCAGCTTTTAACTACCTTAATTTCAATTACTTAATTTACAAAGGCTTTTGCAGAAATATAAACCAAAATGGTGAAAAACAATTAGCATTAAGCTGACTTAAAAGGCATTTATTGCCATTATTGCGTGTTCAAATTCCTCTTTCGGGATGTTGGAACGGCTTTTTATCCGAGCCTTGTAATTGTAAATGGTATTTACAGAATATTCTAAAATATTGGCAATTTTTTCAGTGTCGGTTATGCCTAATCGAACCAACGCAAATATACGGAGATCGGTATTCAACAACTGATTTGGTAGAAGTTTGATCTGGTTCTTCTCATCAAAAAGCGAATTAAAACCGCTGACAAAGTTGGGGAAGATCTTAAGAAAGGCTTTATCAAAATTAACGAAAAGCTCTTCGCGTTCTTTGTTCAGGTTGATGTTATCGATCAAAACCCGGATGTCCTCATAGCGCTTGGCTGTTAGTTTATTATCCACAGACCGTTTAAATTTTTCCAGTTTGCTGATATATTCCGATATCAGGTTAAAGTAATAGCCTACATATTCTTCCTTGATCTTATCGGCTTCGTTCAGCTTGTTTAAGCTTTGTTGCAGATTGTGATTGGTTTCGATAATTAACCTGTCTGCAATACGAAGTTTCTTCAGTTGTTTGTAGATAATCGTAGCAAAAATGATAATGATGATAGCCAGAACTGTTAATGAAGAAGCATAAAAAAGCAAAATACGGCGTTGGTTTTCTACAGAATTGATTTGTTTTGCGGCTATCACCGGTAAAATAGCACCTACCTGAATTTTGCGTTGCCTGGCCCCATAATAAATAGCATCGTCCATTGCCTGTTTAATAAACACGTAAGCGTTTTGTATATCTCCCTGCTGATCCAGTAATTGCGCCAGGTTCAGCATTGCCGCTGCCTCTTTGGTGGATGAATGGGCATCGGCAATAGCTGCTAAAATCAGTAAGTTAATGGCACCGTCCGGGCGGTCTTTCCTGATGTAAATATCACTTAACGTAGATGCCGTAACTGCAAACTCATGAGGCGTTAAATGATATTGGCCGATAAGCATTTTTAAGTTAACTACTGCTTTTTCGGTATTTCCTAGTTTAAGATATTTGAGGCCGCTGTAGTACAAGTATTCAAAAGAATTTGCTTTTGTCAATGCTGTTGCCGAGTCAATATATTTACCGGCCTGGGTATTATACAAAGGCGTGTAATAATCGTCCTTGTCAAAGTCGGCCAGATCATAATACGTCCTTGCCGTGAGATAATAATATTCCCGCTGTGCACTGTCGGGCAATACCTTTACATTAACTGTTTTAAGTGAATCAAACGCTTCCTTAAACATCCCTGAAGACAAAAGGATAAAGCCAAGGTCAACCTTGCTTTGTGCTTCTTTTACCGGGTCTTTTAAAGCATAACTGATTTGCTCAAGTTTTTGGACATTGTAAAAGGCCTGTTTATAATTAAAGCTTTTATATTCATTATATAACTTTTCATAAATGTTGTAACGGGAGGCAAGGCTGACGTAGCGGTCATCAGAATTTAATTGCCGCTTTAAGCTTTCAATGCGCTTTAACTTTTCGGCATCAAATTGCTTTTTTTCATCAAGTATTGTATTTAATTTTACCAGTAAGGTGTCATAACGCTGTTTCGAAAACGAGTGATTAAATAGAAATACAAAAGGAATTAAAAGAAATATTCGTTTCATGTAAAGGGGAAATCTAACTGGCGATTGTTTACAAAGTAAAACTAATACTTCTGAGTAATTTAATTTGAGGGGTTTGTTTATAATGCTTCTTTTATGCCGGGAAAGTTGGTATCTATAACATTTACCAAAAAGTGAATTGCAATAGTGTATTGAAGATTTTAAAAAGCACTATTTGAACATTTTATATTTTTGATGTGGTTATAATCTAACCTCTAAAGGAAACAATTAAAAAACAGCTATAATAACTGTAAATCAAGTTGTGCAAACTTCAAAAGAAAGCAGTAAATTGTACTTACCACACAACAATTCAAATACACAACTTTAGGGTAAATTGAAAATAAAATATTAGAAGTATTAAAGGGTGTAGTTTCGAAGGTAAAAGTTTTCTGGCCAGGTTATAAAACCTAATTTATCAGATTTGAGTATCGGAGTTGCTACCTTTGAATAGATATTGAGTTAAGAGAAAGACTTAGAGCGTGTTTAAAATTCTATCAGGGGAAATTATAATGCTTCTTTTATGCCTATATTTTCGTGTTTGTTTTATATAACGATGTAATAAGCGAAGGGCTTTTTCAATTTTTATCTGATAAAAGAAGCATACAAAAATATTTGGAATGAAATTTAAACAGATCCTCAGTATAGTTTGCGCTTCTTATCAATAAATAAAAACTTCCCTGAAATAATCAGGTCCGTGATGAACATCATGATTTAAGCTGATATCCATCATTTTTAAATTGTACCAAACCTTGACCTTTACTTAGGGCCGGTTTAAGAGCCTGTTTAAATTTTATTCAATAATAATTTTATGGCTGATAGTTTGACCATTTCTTCGGATGTTTCCATCAGTAGTTCATAGTTCCTGCACAACCTTCGGTCATTATCGAACCATGAAAAAGTC
>JAABUT010000754.1_pt1 | contig 44704 bp, 38 predicted proteins | sample 5559281 | NCBI WGS metagenome assembly JAABUT01 (sample SAMN10711880, study PRJNA513359) | rock metagenome | isolation source: Antarctica rocks | place: Antarctica: Victoria Land, Ricker Hills nord | collected 2016-01-04
TCTCGTGAGCTGATTCAGCGAGAATAAACAAAAGATTCAAACTCGTGCGCTGATCAGCGAGTATAAACAAACGATTGAAATCATTCGACTAGGTCAAAGATCAGCGAATTAATCGTTCATTCAGATTTGCAAGAGATTTTTCGAATTTGTTGAACAATCAAACGAGATCAGTCATAGAACTGCGTGAAGTCTCTATCTCGAGAAGCAAACCTTCAGTGAGTCTGCTTCAATGACATCGTCAATGCAATGATCTTCTCATCATTCTATCTATCAGTGAATTGATTCGTTTATCAGTTCACGTGCAACTAGTGAGTCTGCTTCAAAAACATCATCAATGCGATGATCTTCTCATCGTTCTACTCATCAGTGAATCGATTCATCTATCAGTTCACATGCAACTAGTGAGTCTGCTTCAATGACATCTATTCTCAATGCAATGATCTTCTCATCGCTTTATCTATCAGCGAATTGATCTACCTTGTGTTTCTGTGTCAACTAGTGAGTCTACTACAATGACATGATAATGTCTTTGACAACAAGCAAATCTTTGAGCTTGTTTCTATATCGAAATCTCAGTGAGTTTGCTTCAACGACATTCTCAATGCGATGATCTATTCACTCTCATCGCTCTATCTATCAGTGAATCTGACTCGTCATCAAGTTCACATGCAACTAGTGAGTCTGTTACAAAGATGAACAATGATTGATCTCTTGATTGAGTCGATCAATGAACGAAACAAGCTCTACTATGTAGTAGATCTGAATCAGCAGTGAGTCTGCTTCAATGACATGATCACAATTGATCTCTTCGATGAGCTAGTCGATTCTCTTCTAGTGAGTCTGCTTCAATGACATCAGTCAATAGTCGATCTCTTCGCTGAGCAAGTCGATTTCTCTCTACATAGTTAGTTTGCTACAATAGGCATTTCGATTCTACACAAGACTAAGAAAATACATTCATGCAAACATGAATCATTGAAGAAGAAAGATACTGTTACGATTCTAGCTACGCATCTATGTTGATAGCTATGTTGATGACTATGTTAATGACTATGTTTCTGACTATCGTCGATCGCTCATCACTAGACTATCGAGTTGTTTCAAAGTCAACCCTATTTAGAATTAGCTTATGTTCTTCTGAGTCATATAGATAGTTGATTCTTCTCTTCTAGATACTTTTCTTTCTTAGCATTTATATACTCTTTACATTACATTCATATGACTCGCTCTATGCTGATTTCTAACAAACATCTAGAAGAAGTGACATCGTTAGTGAACTTTATCTTATGATCATATGAACGATGAGATGATAGCTTATCAACTTGAGCTCGATCAAACACGTCGAGAAAATTCTGATATTTCAAAGATAGCTTGACTTTGATGTCTTTTAGATTTTGAGCTGATGCATTAATGAAAGCGACGTCTAGAATGTTCAGTTTGCATTGAGTGTTGTAAATTATTTTTCTATCAATATCTTCAATTGACATAGCGAAAATCTCGATGCAATTCTTCTTTGATCGTTTAATCAGTGCATGAAAAGATGCAGTTCTCATACTGAACATAGAAAAGTTCTTTTTCGAAGCAGTAGAAGTGAGTCATTGAAGCACTTTGAAAGCTGAACTGATAGAAGAATTTGATGATCATGATCATTTTGTGTATGAAGCTCTGACTGACATTGAAAAAATTAAAATGAAAGCTTTTAATTGATTCGAAAAAACGATGACATCATTTTGCATATCTAGTAGTATTTCATTTTTGTTCATTCAGAACTTTTCTAATATGATGTCATGAGAATTTATATCAGTTATTAACATTGAAACAGTCAATTTCTTATAACTTTCGACTGTGAGATTGAGTAGAATTTTATGAGTAATGATTTTCTTCGTCAGCTTTTCATCATATTCTCTTATTAACTTCTCTTTAGCTAGTCATATGAATTGAATTTCAAGCTTCTGACATATTTGATCGACTAGCTTTGTATGAATCAAGATGTAGATCATTGAGTCACTGTTTATCAGAGATCGTAGCTTGAAGAATTCGCCTTGCGAGAATAGAATAACATCGACTAGAAATGACTTTTCGAAGTAGTTCTCTTCGATAGATGAAATTTCGTCGATTAGATTGCACAAAGAAATGATCTTTATCTTTTTGATGATTCTGAAAGAAATGATTAGTTTTTTGAATCAGACTCTGAATCAAAGTTCAAAGAATGATCAAACTCGTCATTTAATGCGTTAATTCTGAAAGATCTATTCAAGCACTCTTTAGAAGTATGATCAGACTTATGACATAGAAAGCAGTTTTTAATTAGTAAGTCATTTTCTTTGACGTTAGTTAAAACATCGTCGTGTGATTTTGACTGATCAGTCATCTTCATTTCTATGATTCTACGAGTAGTTTTGACTGATTCTTCAGCGAAGATGATCTGTTTAGTTGTTTAAGCTTTGATCATTGCTTCTCTATTCTTGATCTCTTGAATAGCTCGTTGATCGTTATTCAATCAAATGAGATAGAAACGAATTTCTTTCAGAGTACTGAGTTGAATCAATTGAGTTACTTAAGCGAATCGAAGTCGAGAGTTTATTTTATTCTTTAGATCAATGATCAGCTGTTTTTCTTGACAGTCTAGATAGAAGAATAGTCGTTGAAATTGAGTATAAAACTCGCTGAATTTCTTCTGTTCTTGAATCAAGTTGTAGTAATTTCTACGAAAGTTGACTTCTTTATCTGAATCATCGAACAACTGAGCTAGCTCTTTCAAAAGCTCATTGACGATCTTGTATGAGTTGAAACAGTCATGTTCGCGTCTTGACTGAGTGATCTCAGCTGCATTATCGAATAATCTGAAATGTACGTAGCTCAGCTTGACTCGTTCACTTGAAAAGAGATCGACGTTGATTTTCAGCTTGTTCTAAACTTTTTCATATCAATTCTCTCAGATAGAGTTCTTTTCATCAGTGAACAACGAAGAATCGAGTATTTTCTGAAATCTAGAATGCTCAGAGTAGATTAACGATGACGAGATAATTTCTCTAGCTTGTAGTCTAGCTTTCAGCTCTTCGCATCATTTCTTCAAAGCTTTCATAGTCATAAAAGATGTTATGATTTCAGCGAATGAGTCATTATCTTTGACAATGAAGAATGAAGCTTCGAAATGCTCTTTGAAGAAGCGAGACATAATGAGAAAGAAAGAAGAGATTGAATTGAACGAGTGTTTTTTTAAAAGAAAGAGATTGAGCGAAGAGCAATGCTTGACGATAGAAGATAAAGTCGTTTTTGTTGTTTGATTTGAGAGTTGATTGATTCTCTTGATCGATTTGATTCTCTAGCAATCAACGAAGATTCTTTATCGCTGATTCTATTAATCGAGATGAATGATGCATACTTAATGAGCTGTAAGTCGTCTAGCAATTCAATCAGTCTCGCTGTTGATTCTATAGATTCTCTGATGTTGTTCTGTTTTTCAATTGCGTTGATCATCAGGTAAACGAATTTCTTTAGACTCGATCTGTCTGAACGAGTATATTGAACGAGTAATGAGTATCTGTATCATATGATAAACGAAATTCTTAATGTAATGTTGAGATTGTGCCTAGATCATTCAATCAAAGAGACTCAGAGCTGATATATATGTATTGTTCTTTAAAGATAGCTATAACAAGATATTAAGAATACAGAAGAGAAAGAGTGCAAGCTCTTCTATAAATAATGATTTGAGACTACGTTAGACTCGATACAGATGTGATGTAATATGTCAGATGTGTTTGTCTAAAAGAATGATGAAAGAAGTGAATGAAGAAAGTGCTGAGCAACGAGAAGAAGTGCTGAGAATGACTTAAAGAAATGCGCTACATTCAAACTAGGCATAGCGTCATGACTTGTTATAATCAAATTGATTAGAATTAGATTTGAACTCTGATTGATTCAGACATGTTCATAACATCTCTTTTTGAGTTAGCTAAATCAGAGAATGAACAATCTTCGAAAAGTTCTTTATAAAACGTTGATAGAAGTTGCAGAAGTCAACGAAGAACTGCATTTGAGTGAGATTTGTAGAAGTAAATCATTCAACTACTGCTTATACTTTTCTGAGATTCATCTTTAGTTCTTCAATGATTAGTAATAGTCTCAGAAAGAAAATCTTCTGAACATGAAACTTGCATTTGTTTATATTCATCTGTAGATTGATTTCTCGTAGTTTATGTAGAACTAGTCATACGTGTTTCTTATGTTTCTTCAGTGTTTTGCTGTAGATGATAATGTCATCTAGATAGATCTGACAAAACTGATGTAGATAATCAAACAGCACGTCGTTCATATAATGTTGATAGAAAGTCGAGCCGTTGATTAATTTAAAAGACATCACGTGATATTTGTAGAAGTCAAAAGAGATAATAAAGATAGTCAAATCTTCGCTATTCAAATGCATGTGTAGTTTGTTGAAGATGACTATTATATTCAATCGAGTCAGATACTTGCTATCTTGAATATGAGCGAGAGTTTCGTCTATTAAAAGTAGAGAGTAGCGATTTCGTTTAATCAAAGCATTGAGCTTTCTATAATTGACGCAGAAACGCAGACTATCATCTTTCTTTTCGATGAATAGTATGAGCGAAGCGTATGAGATCAAGCTGAAAGATATAAAGCTTTTATTCAGATGTTTAATCAGATAATTCTTCATCTTTTGAAGCTTGTAATCAGACATATGATAGAGACGACTTTGAGAAGACGTTTTCTCGTCTATCATCTCAATTTTGTGATCATAGAAGCGATGAGAGAGTAGTTGATCAGTCATAGCTAGATCAAACACGTTTAGATAGTCATGATATTTCAAAGAAAGCTTAGCTTTGACTTCTTTCAAGATTTCTTCGTGTGAAAGCTCTTGTAGATCTACATCTTCAAGTTTATTTCTAGCTGTTTTTAGAAGTCAATTGATTTTCGTGATAATGATTGCGAAAGTAGTCACATTCAATCGTTTGACTAGTGATTTATATGCTGCAGTCTCTATCATTGCTATGTTCATTGAATTAAAAGATGAAGCGAAGTTGATTGAATTAGATGATTTCACGATTTTACTGAATGAAGATGACTTCTCGCTGAGTTAAGTGACAACAGAAAAAATAAATCTCTTTAGTATTTGAGTAAAGATTGAACTCTTTTGTTCTATCGCGATTTTCTTGATGATAGAAAGAGAAGTTGAGCTAGCATCAATATGAGTCTTTGAATCAGAAAATTGAAGACGATCGTTTCTCATATCAATCGTTATTTCAATCTTATTCATTCATGTTTTTTCAAGAATCATTTGATGCTGATTCAATTGAGTAATCAGCATAAAGATAAAACGTTTCATATAATCTTGAACAGTCAGATTCAAATAAATTGCATGAGTAATGAGCTTTTTTGCATAATGATCATCAAATTCTCTTATTGACTTGAACTTGATTAAAGATAATGATTCAATTTGCAAATGATCACAAATATTCTGCTCGATTAATTCATTAATGAACGAATAGTCAGCTGCTTCAGTGTTAATCAATGACTTTAATGAGTAACTAATTTCATTGCTAGATAGTACACATTCAGTAGTCAAAGATTTCAAGACAAAAAGATCATTTGAGCTGCTTGTTGTTGAAGAAATTAACACATCTTTCATCATATCTTTAATGAAAGTCACTAGTTTTTTGTCTCATTCTTCAATTTCTCTGTAAATAATTTCTTCTCTTCTTTTGACATGATGATCTCATTGAGACAAGAGATGAATGCACAAGATGTTAAAGTACTAGTCTTCAGCTGAGAGCAGTTTTTTGAAAGATGATTCAATACTTTGCAGTTAAAGCAGATGATTGACATTCTTGATCATTCAGATTTGAGAGTGAAAAAAGTAATGAGTTGAACATAGCTAGTAATCAAGACTGAAGCTGATGTTGATGAAGAAACAAAACGTTTTTTCGAAGCTGTTATTGATTTGACTGTTCATTGCTCATCACGTAGCTGATAATTGACTCATTGTTTATTATTCACATCTTAAAGAAAGATCTTAAGCTTGTTAAGCGAGCTAAACTTTATAAGACAAACTGACAACACATTCTGAAGATGATTGTTGATTTTATTCTGAATGTCGTTCATCAGAGTGATATCATCATAGTTCAGAAAGCTGAATATTCTAGTGAATTCTGAATAGAAAGAGCTGAAAGACTTGTTGAGCTGCTTCAGAATGATGTATTTGCAAAGACACTTTTGAATCAGATTCTGATCTTCGTAAATTTCTTTCAGATGTTTCAGTAGCTCTGATAGTGATTGATAGAATGAGAAAGCATCAACATGATGCTTTGCATAAATTTGCTGATCAGCATCATCTTCTAGTCTGAAAATTACATAAACAATATGAATCTTTTCAATAGAATAATAATTCGCGTTGACATCAAGCTTGTCAGCTATTTTGATGTTTCATGTCTTTCAGATAGAATCATTTATTTTGATGAAGATGAGTGAATTTGAAAGCTTGATAAACTTGTGATGATCATTTTCGTTTTTATTATCAAATAAAGTAGAAGATTCTTGTTGAGAGTGAGTTTCTTTCTGATTAACTCGTTGTTCAGCTGACTGAGTATTTTGACGAGACATAAATCGATCAGCTTGACGTTGTTTCACTCTGAAGTTCAATTGCTCATCTTGTAACTGATTGATCTTTTTCTTTAGCTCATTGTTTTTATCAAAAGAAACTTTTAGTTGTTTCACTTTCTTTTTGTGATCATCTTGTATGAAAAGTCAGTGTTTATTAAGTTGTAGAGTCAAGTCTTATTGACTTTGAAGCTCATTCAATGATGACTTCGTCAAATTAATTGCTGACTCAATGAAACAGTTGTTCTTTAATGTTTATGTTTCATGAGATGACAACTTTCTCAGCTTTAACTGAAGCATTAATGAGTAGAAGTGAAACTCTTTTATTGACAATGCTTTTAAGCAGATAAGTTATTCAAGACTTAACTGACTTGACGTTGCATATCATGATAAGAGAAGATAGAAGTTATTAAGATAAAAGTAGATGTTTTTTGATGAGTGAAAATTCAAAGAATCTTTTGTGAATTTCAAATAATAATTGAATACTTTATTCAAAGAATCTCTTGCGAATAGAATGATGAAAATGAGTGTAGAATTGAAGAATCTTTTGCAATTTAAAATGATGATGCAAATTTGAAGAATTTCTTGCAAATTTTTCTTACTGAATAGATTGTTTTGTATTGTTTATTCGTTGATAGCAGAGTAGTTGATGAGCATTTATCTAATGTTAGAAATCAGCATAAAGCGAGTCATATGAGTGTCATTTAACTAGTAAATAAATGTTAAGAAAGAAAGATAGTTACAGAAAAAAAGCTGACTACATATGTATATTTCTCAGTCAACGCTAAACTCAATAAAAACTAGTCAAGATGATGAAGTGAGAATAAATCTGACAAGATTAAAAGATTGAGTCTGACAAAACTAGAATCATGACAATGTAAGATGAGATAAATTTTCTTGTTTCAATCATCTTTAAGTATCATTGATAACGAGTAATTCAACGCGTCTTTAAGTGCATCTGATGAGAAATCTTAATGCTCTGAATTTTATTTCAAATTAAAAGTCATCAGTCTGAAGTTTCTTTACATGAATGCAGTTACTCAGATCACATCTTTGACTGATGAGCATAATAAAACAATCATCTTCATCACATATACAGATTGCACAATGTTTTGTTTAACACTCAAGCAGACTTTCAATGATATTGAAAGTTGAAGTCATTTATCACTCATCTCTTGTCATTGAAAAATGTCACATGAAGTGAACTCACTTCTCAGTCGCAAAATCTCATCATCACTTATCATTTTCTTTGATGATAAATTTATTTTATTGAAAGTTTGTTGAAATGAACGCAGAATCTTGATAAACAGTACTTGTATAAATGAGATTTTCACGCAAACGAGATTTCTGCACACTCTAATCTAGAAAGATTAGCAACAGATAGTATTGAGTTTAACGTGCTAAAAATGACACTAATATAAATAGTTTTAGTTAGCGTGCGCAGAAATCTCGTTTGCGCGAGAATCTCATTTATACAAGTAAGTTGCTATCATTTAATCTTATGAACTTTTGAGACTTAAGATCTTCGCTAAATTTGAATATTATGAATAATACTTGATACAAGAAGTATGTTTTTTATCATTCATCATCATCATGTGAAAGCTTCAATGCATCAATCAATGATGCAGAGCAAGTTTCTGCATACGAGTTTGATAATAAGAACAGTTAAATGCAATATCTTTTTCAAGTTGACATATCAACTGATGAGCATAATAGAATCATTATCTTCATCACAATTACAGATTGCACATTGTTTCATTTAACGTTTAAGCAGACTTTCAATGACAGTCAAATGCAATATCTTTCTCAAGTTGATATAATTACATCATCAACAGAAACATCAGTATTCATGAGCAAAAATGAATGTTTGATATGTTCAAATTTGAAAAATGTCTGTCGAGAAACTATTAGCTCACTCGTCTCATATCATCAGATTTCATGCACATCAACATTATTATTCATTTCATTGTTAGCAGCTTCATTGATCATTGAAATCTGACATGCACATGCAAGTTGTAAATGACGTAAATTACAAGAATGTTTAAAGCATAAGACTTTGTATGCAAAAAAACATTCTAAAAAAAGATGATAATTCTGAATAAAATATGATCACATCTTTCACAGCATATGTTAAGCAGAATCTGAATGAAATCTGAATTGACAAGATGAAAGTGAGCGAGATTTAAGTGAATAAAATCTGAGTTAAATTTGAGTGAGATGTAAACAAGATCAAAGACAAAGATAGCAAATGTAAAACTGTTTAACTATTGTATTAAGTGCTACTAAATACTATTATTACTATAATATAAGCAAAAGCAGACACTTGATTTACTATCACTGCAATATACTACTTATCATTAATAACATTGCATATGAATGAATCAATGTTTCATAGAAAGATTTCTCAACAGTAACTTTGAATTTATATAATCAATATTGATTGACATCATTGATACAAGATGATTTTGAGTTCAAGACTAGTTGAAATGTCAATGTTATATAGTTTATTTTATTCAGTTTGTTAAAACTTCAAGTTGCATATTAACTGTTTACTGTAGTGATCTTTCATACACTTTCATTATCAATTATACTAACAAATTTGTAGATTTAACTATTATTGTTTCTAAGTATGCTTGTGATCAGTCAACGTGAATCAATGATCATACTACTAGTTATTAAATGATTCTTCAATATCATCTTTCTTGCGCAATACATCAATATTTATTGTATGATCATTTTGCTGTTTAAACATCTCATACTTCTCTGCATCTGCTAGTATCAAGTCATTTTTAGAATTTCTAATATATCACAAATGCTCATCTGACTTCAGTCTCAACTTCTTCATCAATTGTGATCAAGTTCAATTTCACTGTGTCTGATATTTCTTTATTTTCATCTTCTTCTTTCTCACTGTCAGCTTGTACAAGTGAATCTTCATCTCTTCATTGAAAGTTGCATCATTCAAACTTAAGCTTTGATCATTAATTTAATCTTAAAACATACTCATTTATTTATTGTTCTTGACTAACGTGCTCTCTGTTTTCGCTTTAGATTCTGCTGCAAGCTAAGTGTTTGTTAAAATTGACTGTACATTGAAATTCTATCAATCAACTATTAGTTTAAACGTTTATTATCAATTTATTTCAACTGAGAGTAATTTATTGAACGAAGTGTAATGATAATCAGAAGAACAACTCATGTTTTACTTATGTTCATCTGTTTTCAAGTACTTTCTATGTCATTATTATTCTCATAATCATTGATTTTCAATAACACTTTATCGCTTTTCTTGATCATTCTATTTAAACTTTTTCATTGATCATTTATTTCATCTTTTGAAAAATCATTCAAGAATGTTATGTATTTATTGAAAACAGAAGTAATATTGAGAACTTCTTTTACATCTTTTCTTTCAACAAGTTTCATGATTCAAGTATGAAGAAGTAATAATATTACATTTTAATGAGCAATAATTTGCTCATTTTAAGTTGTCATTAAATGTCATCAGTCAGCTATAATGATCAGCATATTGTCATTTTTGTGTTTAATGTGTAAATTTTGATTGATCTGCAAGATTTACATAAAGATTTCAGACTTTTGAACTTTGCAAGTATGCATGTTTTTATCTGTCACTCTCAAATGCAGTGAGCTATCATTGCTGAGACAAAAGTGATCAGAAATATTGATAAAACAATGAAGAATTCTCTGATATAATCTTGACTTGTAAATGATTCTCTTTCTCAAGTAAATGTCGTTCTGACAAGCATCATTGCAATGATTGAGACAAGAAATCTTTGTTTTAATGATTATGTCATGATTAATCAACATCTTTTAATCAAGATGTAGTTTCATCTTCATGCATGTATAATCATCATTCTGTAACAAGATCTGTGTCACTTGTTAAATTGCTTTCTCACTGTAATACTATTGTTAATTATATACATTTAATACTATTTCTTAAGTCTTGAACATCATGTGATCTCGTCATATTTCGAAGCAGTTATACATTTATTGATGTCAATGAGTTAAATTTGTTAAAGAGTTCTGTTGCTTATTTGATGCACTTCATGAAACATGAGAATGAAGTCAACTTTATAATGCAAGTTGTTCATTGATGTTTTCAGATGTTTAATCATATTGATTCATATTTTATGAATTTGATTGTTAAGTCTTGACTTGATGTCATTCAATCATGACATGATCTTCTTACTCGCTTAATCACTCAGAATTCAAGCTTGAATGTAGAATAAATCATTCTTTATCATTGATGCATACTTCTTAATGAATATTTCTCTTTCTTGTCATTTTACATTCAATCATAGATAGATTTTTCTAATAACTGAACTTTCATAGTTTTGTTTCAATTTCTTCAACTTGTTCTTTATGAATTTCTGTTGTCAAGAACAATCAATCTGAGATAACTTGAAAAATATCAATTTGAACAATTGATTTTAACTGCTTAACTTGTCACATCATTGATGCTGAGCAATATGCTTTTTATCATGATGACATTGTCGCTTTTTGAAGTGCTGAATCATTAAGATTGACTGTGTTTCTTTCTTCGTCAGTACTTAAGATGCTGAAAGACGTGAAAAGTTTGACATTCATTTGCACATCATTCTCATTAAACATTGATTCATTTATATTACTATTTGAGTATTCTTCGTATTTATCATCACTATAGTGATCATTGTTCAACAAGTCTCTGAAGTGCTTTAAATGTTTCAAATCTGTAGTTCTTAAAATGATGTTTTGTTTCATTTGTCAAGTCTGATATCAGCTGCAGTTCTATCTTTAAAATTTATGAGAACTGAAGTATGTATATTATGACTTGAGTTCATGATGAAAACGCAAAACATTCTTAATATCATAAGAAAGTTATTGATTGTTGAAGCAATAAAAGCTGCAGTAGAAGTGACAGTAAATAGTATAGTTAACAATTAATATTTAAAAATACAGAGTAATGATGTCATGTATTAATGAGAAATATCAATATTATAATTAAGAGAAAAACTCAAGTGAGTAAATAAACAACATGTTCACATGTTATATTAGCAGAGTTTTAATGAGCTAGCTAAAGAATGTTAATTCAAACACTCTTTACAATGATTAAATGATTGATTCAATGAATATCAAATCGATCAGATATTATTACTCTTTTAATCATGTATTTTATAATTGTTATAAAACACAATGACTTGAATGATTCTGTTTTCAACTTGCTTGCTTGCTTAACTGTTCAATGCTGCATTTTCTGATGATGATGATGCATTCTTTCTTTGCATTTTAATATGCAAAGCAGTTAGTTAAATAGCATCAAAATGAGTTATGAATATATATTAATCTTTGAGATCACTTTGCTTCTTCTAATGATGAAGCAAAATTGTAAGAATCTCTTCATGTGCATTTCTGTAAAAACTGCTTTTCATTCTTGCTCATTTGTTATGCTGATGTTCATTGTATCATCACGTTTATAGAAAATTGTATATTTTCTTTTTTTATAACTTAACTTCAAACTTATTAAATTTATAAAAGTCGTAAAGTTCAAGTCATTAATCTCAATCATGTTCTTTGCAGTGTCTGATACTAGCAAATCTTGTGATTTGCAACAAATACTATGAGAAATATCATGATGAACTTGAATTATGATGTTCTGTACTTTCTTAATAAATTCATGCATATTGATGTTATTAATTGAAGAAGAGTTCATACTTGAAGAATTCAATATGCTAAATGATATCACTATGTGCTGAATTTTATTCACAGATGCTACTGTTTAAGTTTTGACTTGTCTTCTTTTATTGTAGTTGCATCATTATGCTATAAAGACAAGACACTTGTTTCTTCAAGATTTTAAAATGTTGTTAAAGATGTCAGTGAATTGTTTATATATATTTGCAAAGACTTGATCAAAAAGACTTTCAACTTTGCATATGTTTAATCTGATGTCTAGAATATTTAACTTGTTCATTTCACGCTGTAGATGATTCAAGATAAGAAAATATACTGATTCATTTATTTCTAGTCAAGATCATATGATATTTTCAGATCATGTTGTTACAATTCTAGTCTTGTCAGACTCAGTCTTCTAGTCTTGTCAGATTTATTCTCGCTTCATCATCTTGACTAGTCTCTATTGAGTCTAGCGTCAACTGAGAAATACACATATGTAATCAGCTTCTTTTCTGTAGCTATCTTTCTTTCTTAGCATTTATTTATTAGTTAAATGACACTCATATGACTTGCTCTATACTGATCTTTAACATTAGATAAATGCTCATCATTTACTACTTTGCTATCAATGAATAGATGATATGAAACAATCTATTCAGTAAGAAAAATTTGCAAGAAATTCTTCAAATTTGCATCATCATTTTAAATTGCAAGAAATTCTTCAATTCTACACTCATTTTCATCATTCTATTTGCAAGAAATTCTTTGAATAAAGCACTTAATTATTATTTGAAATTCACAAAAGATTCTTTGAATTTTCACTCATCAAAAAACATCAATTCAAAACATCAATCTTTCATTTATTCTTATCTCAACAACTTTTATCTTCTCTCATCATGACATGTGACATTGAGTCAGTTGAGTCTTGAACAACTCATCTGCTTAGAAGTATTTTCAATAGAAGAGTTTCACTTCTACTCATTAATGCTTCAGTTGAAGCTGAGAAAGCTGTCATTGCATAAAACATAAACATTGAAGAACAACTGTTTCATTGAGTCAGCAATTAACTCAGTGAAGTCATCAATATGCTGAACAAGCTTTGAAGTCAGCGAGACTTAACTTTACAACTCAATGAACATTAACTTCTTGTACAAGATGATCACAAAAAGAGAGTGAAACAACTAAAAGTCACTTTTGATAAGAACAATGAGCTAGAGAAAAAGATCAATCAGTTACAAGATGAGCAATTGAACTTCAGAGCAAAACAACATCAAGCTGATTGATTTATGTCTCGTCAAGATACTCAGTCAGCTGAGCAATGAGTCAATCAGAAAGTTGAATGAAGCTTGACTTTCAAAGCTCACTCTCAATGAGAATCTTTCACTCTATCTGAAAACGAGAATAATTATTACAAGTTCATTAAGCTTTCAAATTCACTCATCTTCATCGAAACAGATGATTTTATCTGAAAGACATGAAACATTAAAATAGTTGACAAGCTTAATGTCAACGTGAATCATTACTTTACTGAAAAGATTTGTATTGTTTATGTGATTTTCAGATTAGAAGATGATGCTGATCAGCAAATTTATGCAAAGCATTATGTTGATGCTTTCTCATTCTATCAATCATTATCAAAGCTACTGAAACATCTGAAAGAAATTTATGAAGATCAGAATCTGATTCAAAAGTATCGTTGTGAATATATTGTTCTGAAGCAGCTTAACAAGTCTTTCAGCTCTTTCTATTCAGAATTCACTAGAATATTCAGCTTTCTGAATTACAATGATATCATTCTGATGAACAAAATTCAGAATAAAATCAACAATCATCTTCAGAACGTGTTGTCAGTTTGTCTCATAAAGTTTAGCTCGCTTAACAAGCTTAAGATCTTTCTTTAAAATGTGAATAATAAACAATGAGTCAATTATCAGCTACGTGATGAGCAATGAACAGTCAAATCAATAGCAGCTTCGAAAAAATGTTTTGTTTCTTCATTGATATCAGTATCAGTCTTGACTATTAACTATGTTCAACTTACTACTTTTTTCATTCTTGAATTTGAATAATCAAGAATGTCAATCATCTGCTTCAACTGCAAAGTATTGAGTCATCTTTCAAAGAACTGCTCTCAGCTGAAAACTAGTACTTCAACATCTTGTGCATTCATTTCTCATCTCAATGAGATCATCATGTCAAAAGAAGAGAAGAAATTATTTACAAAGAAATTAAAGAATGAGACAAAAAACTAGTGACTTTCATCAAAGACATGATGAAAGATGTGTTAATTTCTTCAACAATGAGCAGCTCAAATAATCTCTTTGCTTCAAAATCTTTAACTACTGAATGTGTATTATCTAGCAATGAAATTAGTTACTCATTAAAGTCATTGATTGACATTGAAGCAGCTGACTATTTTTTCATTGATGAATTAATCGCGCAGAATGTTTATGATCATTTGCAAATTGAATCTTTATCTTTAATTAAGCTCAAATCAATAAGAAGATTCAATGATCATTATGTAAAAAAGCTCATTACTCATGCAATTTATTTGAATTTCACTGTTCAAGATCATATGAAACGTTTCGTCTTTATGCTGATCACTTGATTAGATCAACATCAGATGATTCTTGAAAAAACATGAATGAACAAGATCAAAATGACTATTGATATGAGAGATGATCATCTTCGAATTTCTAGTTTCAAAGCTAATATCAAAGCTTTTATCAAAGCTCATTTGACTGTTCTTTCAAGCAAGAAAATCGCGATAGAACAGAAGAGTTCAATCTCTACTTAAATACTAAAGAGATTTATCTCTTTTGTCATCATTCAACTCAGCGAGAAGTCATCTTCATTCAGTAGAATCGTGAAATCATCTAATTCAGTTAACTTCGCTTCGTCTTTCAATTCAATGAACATAGCAATGATAGAAACTGCAGCATATAAATCACTAGTTAAACGATCAAATGTGACTACTTTCACAATCATCATCATGAAAATCGATTGACTTCTAAAAACAGCTAGAAATAAACTTGAAGATGTAAATCTACAAAAGCTTTTACATGAAAAAATCTTGAAAAAAGTCAAAGCTAAGCTTTCTTTGAAATATCATGACTATCTAGACGTGTTTAATCAAGCGATGACTGATCAACTACTTTCTCATCGTCTCTATGATCATAAAATTGAGTTAATCAACAAGAAAATATCTTCTTGAAGTCATTTCTATCATATGTCTGACTACAAGCTTCAAAAGATGAAGAATTACCTGATTAAGCATTTGAATAAAGACTTTATATTTTCTAGCTCAGCTTCATACACTTCGCTTATACTATTCATCGAAAAGAAAGATGATAGCTTGCGTTTCTGTGTAGACTACAGAAAGCTCAATGCTTTAATCAAACGAAATCACTATTTCTTATCATTAATAAACGAAACTCTCGCTTGTATTCAAGATAGCAAGTATCTGACTTGATTGAACATCATTGTCATCTTCAACAAACTGCGTATGCATTTGAACAGCGAAGATTTAACTATCTTTATCATTTCTTTTGATTTCTACAAATATTATGTGATGTCTTTTGAATTAATTAACGGCTCGACTTTCTATCAACATTATATGAACGACGTGCTATTTGACTATCTTCATCAGTTTTGTCAGATTTATCTAGATGACATTATCATCTACAGCAAAACACTGAAGAAACATAAGCGACATGTATGATTAGTTCTACATAAACTACAAGAGACTGATCTTCAGATGAATATAAACAAATGTAAGTTTCATGTTCAGAAAATCTTCTTTCTGAGACTATTGCTATTCATCAAAGAACTAAAGATGAATCTCAGAAAAGTACAAGCAGTAGTTGAATGATCTACTTCTACAAATCTCACTCAGATACAGTTCTTCGTTGACTTCTGCAATTTCTATCAACGTTGTATAAAGAACTTTTCGAAAATTGTTCATCTTCTGATTCAACTAACTCAAAAAGAGATGATATTTGAATGAAATCAAGCTTGTTAAATGATCTTTGATCATATGAAGAAATGAATGACTGAAGTCTTTATTCTTCGTCATTTTGATCAGAATAAAGAGACTATTCTTGAAATAGACTTATTCAACTACGTCAATAATGACATACTTTCTCAGTATGATGACGAAGAAACATTGCATTTGATGATTTACTACAGCAAGAATTTGAGTCTCGCTGAGTGCAATTACGAAATCTATGACAAGAAACTACTAGCAATCATTCGTGTCTTTAAGCATTGATGATCTGAGCTGAAATTGACTGAGCTACTTATTAAGATATTCACTGATCATCAAGCTTTAACGTTATTAATGAAAGATAAAAAGTTAAGTAGATGTTAAATGCGTTGAATATAAAAGCTTGTTGACTTTAATTTTAAAATCATGTATTGCTCAGATAAACAAAACATCAAAGTCAATGCATTGACTCATTGAGTCAATTCAGTTTCTAAAAGTCTCAAGAATGAATGATGTTGCTATCAGCAAACTACAATTCTTACGTTGAATTGAATGAAAATTGCTGATTTAAAGAAAAACATCAATGAATCAATCTATAAACAGATTCTTAAGACTAATGAAATCGATGAGAATTGTACATTACTTCGTGAAGCAATAGCAAGAGATGAAACATAATATGAAGATATCAAATTGAAGAATTGTTGAATTCAGAATGAAATCTTGTATCATGATAGTCAGTTATGAGTTTCATTTAACAAGCTTCTACAAATGAATCTGATTTGTAAGATACATGATCAATCATCAGTTGATCATTCTGATATTCTTAAAACTGTGAAAGTCATAAAGCGAAACTACTATTGATCATTCATGCGAAAAACGATAGATCGATATTTTTGAAACTGCTATATCTGTCAATGCTCAAAGACATCTAGAAATAAATCAAATGACTTGCTTTAATCTCTATTGATATCTGAACAGTAATGACAAGACATAGCAATGAACTTCATTATTGATCTATTTGATTCAAGTGAGTACAACGCTATTCTGATGATCATCTGCAGATTATTAAAAAAAGAGCATTATATTTCTTGCATCACTGATGATGAAGATATTACTGTCAAAAAGACAGCTGAAATGTTGATTCAATGAGTATATTGAACTTATGATTTATCAAGCTTCATAGTATCTGATTGAGATTCACAATTCATCTTTATACTATGAAAGTTTCTTTGCAAACGACTGAGCATTTTTCTTCAATTGTTCATCGTCTATCATTCTCAGATCAACGATCAAAGTGAATAAGTCAATCAGAACATCAAGCGATATCTTTGATTCTTCTGTTCGTATATGTAGAATGACTGATCTAAGTGACTGCTTATGATTGAGTTTGTCAACAATAACATCTTGTCATCAGTCATCTTCTTAATTCTCTTCTTCATGAACAAGAGTTTTCATTCTCATATGAGCTTCAACTCTGACATCATTGAGTATGAAAGCATTCATGAATGCTTGCAAGTCAATTGAGTCAAAAATATATCTGAACAAATGAACAAGACATTGATCTTCGCTCATGAAGCTCTGATCAAAACACGAAAACAAATGATGAATCAAGCTAATAAGCATAGAAAGAAAATTAATTACAAGATTGAATTAAAGATGTTTCTGAATGAAAGAAACATCATTACAGTGAGATCTTTCAAGAAGTTAAATAACAAAATGCTCAATTCTTTCATCAATTTAGATCTTGTTGATTCTTCATATAAACTGAAATTATCAGAGTCTATGCATGTTCATGATGTATTTCATTGTGACTTGCTTTGTTCTGTCGTTGACGACTTCTTGTCTGATCAAAAGAACGAATTCTCAGATTCAATAGTGATAAATGACGAAGACGAGTGAAAAATCAATGATATATTGAATTCTCGTTGATATTGAAGATGACTTCAGTATAGAGTCAAATGAAAGAGCTATGACAATGATCTCAATTGATACAACGCTGATGATGATGAATTTATGAATGTTCAGAAGATCATTGATGATTTTCATATTTGATACTTGAATAAATCGCGCTAATTAACAATTCAATTAATCATGATTTAACAGATCTGAATCTGTGAAATCATGATTGAGCAATCAATCGAGTTGAACAGAAAATACATTCATGCAAACATGAATTGTTGAAGAAGAGAAGTAATGTCACGATTCTAGTCTTGTCAGACTCAATCTTCTAGTCTTGTCAGATTTATTCTCGCTTCGTCATCTTGACTAGTCTTTATTGAGTCTAGCGTCGACTGAGAAATACACATATGTAATCAGCTTCTTTTCTGTAGCTATCTTTCTTTCTTAGCATTTATTTATTAGTTAAATAACACTCATATGACTCGCTTTATGCTGATTTCTAACACATGTTATTGAATCAAAAGTCTCATTAATCATTGCTTTAATCATGTTAAGTGTTATTGTAGTTATTATTTACATTCAAGTCAATAAATTTAGTATGATGAGTGACTTTTGTTATGAAGTGTGTCGACGTTGAATAAAGTCTAGTCAATAGACTCTAGAAATTTCAATATGTGAACAAGAAACAATGATGTTTCAAATTAAAATATGCTGAAACATTTCATCTATTCAAGCTTTAGCAAATCAACTACTTCGTCTGACAAATCAATTACTTCGTCTCTTTGTTTGCTCTACTATAAATACAGCTTGAAACTGTCTTCTTTCTTCTGTATTCTTAGTTTTCTAGTTAAAGCTATCTCTATTGATCAAACATTCTACTCAGTTATGCACTATCTCGCTGCAGTGTGATTAAATTCTAGACATGATCTCAACATTAAACTAAGAATTCGTTTATCACATGATATTGATTTCATTACTCATTCAAGCTACTTGATGAACAACGAAACAAGTATAAAGAAATTTGTTTATCTAATGATCAACAACATTGAAAGACAGAACAACATCAGAAAATCAATAGAATCAATGAGAACATATGATCATTGAATTGCTAGAGAATCTATCGCTCATTCAGTAGCATCAATTCACTCAATTAATAGAATCAACGATAAAAAATCTTCGTGAATTGCTTGAGAATCAACTCATTCTCATGAAGCAGACGAGTGAAAATAAGCTGTTCAATCTTCTTTCAAAAAGCTCATGAATCAGTTAAGTCAAATAATCTGTGTCATCAAATTTGATTCAACTTGATTTGAATCAAGATCAATTTAGTGAGTCTGCTACAAAGATGTTGTTAATGTGATGATTTAGTCACATCGCTTTACCTATCAGTGAATCGATTTATCTCATGTTTCTGTGTCAATTTAGTGAGTCTGCTACAAAGACAAGTCGATGAGAATCAATCTCTTCAATGATCAAGTCAACTAGTGAGTCTGCTTCAATGACACTCTTCGTCAATGCAATGACTCACTCACTCTCATCATTCTATTTTATCAGTGAATCTGATCTATCTTGTGTTCATTTTCAACTAGTGAGTCTGCTTCAATGACATGATCAGAATCAATCTCTTCAATGAGCAAGTCAATCTTTACATAGTGAGTCAACTACAATAAACATTTCAATGATCTGAAAAATCAATAGAAAGATTGATAGAAAGACTGACATCAGAGCTTTCTAGTCACTGTTGTTATGAGCTACACTACAAGTCATAGAAACATGACTTTTAAAGAGAAGAAAGTAATGTTACAAAGTATATTAACGTTGAATAGAATCTAGTCAATAAACTCTAGAAATTTCAATATGTAAACAAGAAACAATGATGTTTTAAATTGAAATATGCTGAAACATTTCATCTATTTGAGTTTTAGCAAATCAACTACTTCGTCTGACAAATTGACTACTTTGTCTCTTTGTTCGCTCTACTATAAATACAGCTTGAAACTGTCTTCTTTCTTCTGTATTCTTAGTTTTCTAGTTAAAGTTATCTCTATTGATCAAACATTCTACTCAGCTATGCACTATCTTGCTGCAGTGTGATTAGATTCTAGACATGATTTCAACAACTTTCACATTCGTGTTTCATACTAAAGCTAGTTGATAATGATCAATCTTAGTGATTCATTGAATCTAAATTTGATTCAATGAATTTAGTACTATCTCATATTAATTATCGTTCATTTAAGAACATTGACATGCTTTATTTCTTCAACATAAATTAATTGCAGTGAGACTTAAGATATAATATTATACAAGTACAGTTTGTCAAGCATTTATATAATTTCACGTCATTAATATAATATTACTACTATATATCACTAATAATAAAAGTTCTACAAATATCAAGACGTGATGTGAGAAGTAATTAAATATGAAGTGATAGTTTTCATGCTTCTTACTTCATCTTCGTTTGAAAAAACATATTTTCTTCATCATTTGTTAATTGCAAAGATTAGTAAGTTACAAATATTCATCTTTCATTTCTCAAGAGATTTATATCGTCTGACAAAAATTATTCTACACTATATAAATTTCAAATATCTGTCTCAGTTATTCTTCTTTTTTACACATCATCAAATCATCTTTCTTCTTCTTCTTAATTTTATCTCTTATCTTTTTCTTTTAATATATAACAGTGAGTTATTGTATCAACAAATATATTTTCTTCTTCTTCTTAATTTTATCTCTTATCTTTTTCTTTTAATATATAACAGTGAGTTATTGTATCAACAAATATATTTTCTTCTTTCATCATTTAGTCTTTTTAATGATTTAATCTCTATCTTCAACAACATATTCTTTCTGTCAAGTCTGTGCTGAATTGAGACGTAGCATAAATCTTTAAGACTGAAATTCTAAAATTTCAAAGACTTTTCAATTAACTCATCAAGATTGAAAAAATATCTCTTCAAAGCACTTCTTTTGAATCATATTATTAATCATGAACAACAGCATCTTTGTTAATACAAACTCAGCTAAGTTATATATTGATAGTGATGATAGTCACAATGTACATGCAATATTTTCTACAAGAAAATTCAATCAAGATTTTAATCTGTCTGTCATTGAACAGATGAATCATGAATATACTCTTGAAACTGACTTATGATGTTAAATTATTATTTTGAATTCTTATTAGCTACAGAAAAGTTTAATCAGAACTTCAATTCTGTCTATCATTAAACAGATGAATTGAGACTCAAAACATGTCTGAAGACTCAAAATTAAAACTTCAAAGAAAGAGAATTAACTTTGCAGTTTGCATACACATATCATATAGTTTTCAGCTCAATGATTATTGACTAATGCTGTTGATTCATCAGCTGAGTTCAAAAAATCAACTTTCAGAATGTTAACTCACTTATTTAATGAAAATTCTTCATTGCTGACGAGAATGTCATGTTTTATTTATCTGATCAATAACTTAATCACTTAGCTCAAGATCTTTCTTACACAGCTTTAATTCTTTCTGTCATCTTTAAACATACACACTGCATTAAGAGCGAAGCATATATACTCTTGAAATTGACTTTTGATGTTAAATTCTTATTTTGAATTATTATTATGCTGATCTGCAGAATAACACGATCAGAATTTCAACTCTGTTTGCAATTAAGCAAATGAATTGAAAATATACTTTTGTAATTGACTTCTGATGTTGAATTCTTATTTTGAATTCTTATTATGCTGATTTACAAGATAATTCAATCAAGAATTCAATCTGTCTATCATTGAACAGATGAATCATGAATATACTCTTGTAATTGACTTCTGATGTTAAATTCTTATGACATTGATTTGTCAAGACAGAGACTGTCAAAGACTTTATTAAAGATGTTGTAATGAAGTGAAAGAAAAAAAAAATACAGAAGCATTTGAAAATCTTTTAAGAGTTCAAATTTAATATTATGTCTTATCAAGAACTTAAGATTCATCTCAAATTCTATGAATTTCTCAAATTCTTCTATACTTATTTAAAAAGTTAACTTGCTAAAATATAACACATTTTTAAAAGTGTAAACAAAGTTTAATGAACATTCAGTCAATTTCATTCTTTTCAGTGAAGTGTGTAACAAGAAAAAATAAAATGATGTATTAAATCAATTGAAATCACACACAACACATATACATTTGTTATCAAAAATGAGAATGTTCAAAGAAAAAACGTTGTTTCTCGTCAATAAAATACAAAAAATGTACTCAGATTAACTTGTCAGATTCAAACAAACATTAATTATGAACAAAGTTTTTGAAAAAATTGCTGCAACGACAAGCATAATTGACTTCAGAATGCTTAAAAAGCTTATAAAGATGAAGTCAATATATGAAATATCTCGATTTCAGCAAAATGTTCAGTGTATCAAGAATAATAGATTGAGAAAAGACTTATTTACTGACTTAACAATCTTATATGTTGATTTGATGAAAATCTGAACACACTTTCTTGAAGTTGAAATGAAAGTGTTGAGAAAAGCTAAAATCTTTGATAAATCAAATGCAAAGTCAAATTTGTGTTCATTTTAAGTCACTTCAGATTTTTTTGAAACTGTTCATCATCTTTGTTGATCATAATAAAGAAAATTTAGTCTTGATTGCTTTTTCTGTCTTTGTAACACATGACACTTACATACATATTATTTATCTAGTTCATTGAACTTCTCAACTGTTCTCGTTTCATTAGTAAGAAAGTCTTTGTCATAAAAGATATTGTAAATGTCTCAATCAATGAAGTTATTAATGTAAAAGAAGTCTTTCTGTTCTACTTTCTTTCGCTTAGTGATTGTCAACACAATATGTAAACTTCGTAAAATTGTTAACATGTTGTAAAATCTTCTGTCGCTAATGAAATGAGAATTCTTAAATATTTGTTTTAATCAGTGTTTTATCTTTATCATCTCATGTACTTTTTATTGTGTATTTTTATTTCAAGACTTTAATAAATCAATGAGAGCATTAATGTATTTCAAGAAATAGTCTTTATCATTTTGTTGAAATTGATCAATGATTGATATGATGAGCTGTAGTCACTCAGACAGACAATCATTCAATGTGTCTGATGAATCATTGCTTGAAGCAGATGATTCTTGTATCAGAACACAGTCACATCTTCATTTTTCACTCTTTTGTCAGTTTAATGCACAGATAACTCTATCTTTGACAAAACTATTCAAATCATTCTCATTCTTCTTGTTTCACTTTCAATATACAAGAAAGTCATGAATTGTTATAAAACATGATTTTGCATCAACTGCGTTCTTGACTCACTTATCAAGATCATGATTGAATACTTGAATTTCATTGATGACATTGCAAAATTCATGAATGAACAGTCAATACATTCAGAAATTTGAAAATATTAAGATTCTTCATTAATGTAAACATAAAACATTATTTCTTTGAATTTAGTCTTGCATCTAGAATTTGATAGCACTGTGCATGAAATACTGAAATGCTCAATTTGCTAAAATTAATAGCTTGACAGAAAGTTATTATCATTGTACTCATCACATTCTTTTTTATCTGAATGAATTTAGTCTTTTCATACAATAATACGTTCTTCATTACTAATAGATTAAAATATCTTGTGTTGTGATGTATCAATTGATTCAGAAAAGTATCACGTTTATTTGTGTGATCAAAGAATTTCTTAATCAAATGTTTATGATAAATCTTCTCATATTTCATGTTAACATTGTTGATGACATCATATTAATGAATGAAATTCGCGTAATGAGTCATTGCATGAAACTTTGAAATATTGAAATGTTTCTGTTGTGTATCTGTATTGAAAGATCAAAGATGTCAAAAAACTTTGTCAGAAACTAAACTGAACTAAAGATTTTATCAATATAAAGAATTGATTATTATATTACTTGAACTAAATACAGAACAATACATCAAATAATGTACAAGACAAAAGATAAAGAGCAAAAGAAAAGAATAAAAGTTTAACTTTTATATACATGAATTGAGCAGAATCAAGACTAAACAATAGTTTTATGACTTAAAATTGCAAAGATTTGTGCACATGACTGAGATAATTGAAACAGAATTGCTAAAACTAGATTAAAATGACAATGACTAAATTAATGACTTGATTCATTGAACTGCAAAACAGATTCAATGAATCAAGATTATTTAAAACATCAATTATTTATATTTTAAATTGAGTTAATGATTTGACATCATGACAGTAGCTTTTCTTTTTAAGACTGAGCTTCTGCAAAATGATGAGAAGAAACAAGATAAAATAAGAAAGAATTAAAAATAAAGATTGAAATGAGACAAGAATTAATGTGAACGCATTTTAATGTGATGAAGCACAAATGAAACTAGAATAAATCTAAGTCACATTTGAGTCAAATTTGAGTCAAATTTGAGCAAGATGTCTGAAAAGCAAAACAAGATGAAACGCATTTTAACGTGATGATGTACAAATGATACTAAAATGCATCTGAGTTACATCTGAATCAGATTTAAATGAGATGTTTGAATCAAATTTAAACAAGATTTGAGTCAGATCTGAGTAAAAGAAAGACGAAATGCAGTTTAATGTAATGATGCACAGATGAAACTGAAATAAATCTGAGTCACATTTGAGTCAGATCTGAACAAGATGAGACGAGATGCATTTTAATGTAATGATGCATAAGTGAAACTAAAATACATTTAAGTCATATTTGAGTCAAATTTAAACAAGATATTTGAGTTAAATTTAAACAAGATCTGAATCAGATTTAAGCTGAGTTGAGATGATGAAGATTAAATTTAAAGTTCTTGATATTAATATTAAAATATCACATATGACAGTACATGTGATTCTTCAACAACAGAGTTGACGAGATGATATTTATTAAGCATTTGCTCACAATTATTCAGAAGATGAAAAGACTTTCAAGTAAAAAAGTGATCTTTTCAATTGATGTAATACTTAAACAAAGATAAATTATAACATTTATCACGCTTGAAGTTTAGTATGCTGTTTACATATCAGAATTTATGAGGTCAGAAAATTGAATATCTGACAAAGATGTAAATTGAATTTGCAAGAGATGAAATGTGCAAACAATAAATACACACTATAAAGAACTGAAAACAATAGTTAAAAAGACGAAAAACATAGTGATGTACATTGACACATCACAAACTTGAAAAAAGATAGCAGAGCTCAAAACAGAAATCGAAATCATGATGATATTCACGCACGAGTCTGTTAAATGCAGCAAGATGACAAGCGTGATCAGCGAAATAATTATAACGAAAGCGAAATTGCAAGCTATCGACGATGCAATTGCAATATGCAACGAAGAAACACATAAAGACAGTGAAATTTAAGTGTACACAGACAGTCAAATGACGCTGCAAAGATTAAAAGCAAAGAGCAATGTCAACTTGAAGTTATTCAATAACATATAACAAAATCTGATTAATCTGCAACAAAATCAATATCATATGTGCATACAGTGAATATTGAGTTGCAAAAACATTGTTGAAAACGAAGCAGTGAATCAATTGATCAAAGACGCAGCATGAAAAAGATCAACAATCGACATCAGAAAAAGAATAATCATGAGCTTCATCAAAAAGCAAATAGACAAAGAGATAAAAGAGCAATGACTAATTGCATGAAATAACAGCATCAAAAAAGAAAATCAGTATCAGAAGCACACAGCGAGAGTGAATCTGAGTTACAGATCATTAAAGAAGCTTTGAAAAATAAACAGACTGACGTTTTCAACGTTTATACAGCTAAAAATGAAACATGACTATTTTAAAAGTTATTTACATCGATTATCAGAGAATAATTTAAACAAATGCTATGAAATATGCAAGATGAAACAAACGTCAAAGCACTTACTACTGAACTGCAAACATTATAGAGCAGAACAGTTACAGCTTAAAGCAAAAGCACAGTTCAAAAACATGAACATTATATTGATGTTGTTTATCATCAAGATTGAAAGAATCGTAATGCTAAAGTACTTGAAAAGTACTTAAATTGCAACAAGAAAATGATTATTGAAAATGAAAGAGTAAAGTAAGAAGAACATGAAGAAATAAGAAAACAAGAGCACAAAAGAAAGAAGTTGTTTGATTGAAAGCACTTGTTTATGCAAACTATTGATGTGATTGATTAATGAAAAGATATAAAGCAGCAACTTTGATCAAGATACATGTAATTTAACATATGCACAGCGTTTAAACAGTGTCATAGTCATAAACTGCATGCACTTAATGAAGAAATAAAAATAAAAATAAAACATATCAGAATCTTTCGTCATTTTTAATGATAATGAGTTCTCAAGATTTCTGATGTTAACTTGAAAGAAAGTCACTTGTGATATGATTCAAAAGAGTGACATGAAAGATTGAATGAATCTTTATGAATGTTGAAAGATTTAACTCAATGATCAGAGAATTATTCTTGAAGACATGCTTGATCTTGAAGAGATCAACATTATGATCATTTAACTTGATAACAAGATGAATGATGCTGAAATTGCAAGCATTCAGTCAAACTTCATCTTCAACGAAGTATTTAAAACAAGAATGATAAGAGAGATTAACATTGAATTCATAAATGATCTGAGCTATAAGCATCTCATCACATAAATGCTCAGTTAGTTTCTTCATCTTCTTAATGAACTCTTTGACATTGATTAACTTGTCTTGAGCTTGAAACATAAGATTCTCAAGCAGAAATTCAGAAAACTTGAAGTTTAAACGTGAGTTCTAACTTAAATTAATCAAGAAGAATGATGTTAAAGTGATTAATGATGATGCATTATTAATAATGAATTTAACTTCAGAAAGTCACTTAGCTCAGTCATTCTGCATGTAGTTGACGAAGACTTGAAGATAATGCTTCATGACAGCATTGATTTTCTTGATTTAATCATCAATCTCAGAATGATATGTTATTAATAACTTAGCATTTATCTTCAGCATTTTACACATATGCTTTCAAACATTGAAGATGAATTGTGTGTCTTGATCAGACATGAAGAACTCAAGTAAATCATGATGTTTTCAAACATGAGCATAGAAGCAGTTAATAACTTCTTCAACTTTCATAAAAGTAATGAGAACTAAATGTCTTATTTTAATAAGACAATCAATGAAAATTAGAACATATTTATATATGATACTCATGAAGATACTGAGCGATAAAGAATTTACATAGTTCATGAAGATATCATGTCAACGACGTTCAAAGATTAAAAGAAAACATAATCATTCTTGAGTTCATTGTTTAAAAAGTTTGAAACATGTGCACATGTGACAGTTTCATATGAAGTGTTGAATATATTTATAAATGTTTAATCATCAATAAATTCAACTGATCAGTTCATAACTTTTTGCTCTTTCTGAATGATCATTGACAACATTATCATGAGTGAGTTGAATGATATGAAGACGTAGTTTATTTAAGTTAAGCATGTACTTTCTTTCTTGAAAGTACAGATGATTCTCATGTTTTTCACACTCAATTAAAGAAATCTTGTTGTGATGTCATGCTTCATTACAAAGTGCTTTAATTATCTAAGTTGCAAATTTGTTATTGATTTCAATTTACTTTCACAATGTTTGAGTGAGAGTGTCAGCAGAATCTTCATCAAGATTCAAGATATCTTGATTTAGCTGAGACTTAACGTCTTTAACGTCGAATTTTTCGATTTTTAAATTCATGAAAACTAGAATTTGCAAAAGTGCTGAAATAACTGAAAACAGATGTAACTGAACTGAATCTAGAATGATGATTTGTGATTGAAACTTCATGATTTTGATGTTGAAGATATCAAGAATGAGATTCTCAATAATATTAAGATTTAAAACATAAGTTTTCAGAATTGTCTGATGTTGATATTGATGTTGAAAATTGAATGTATCTTTCTTTTTAGAAAGATCTTCTGAACAACATGTCAAAGCATTCAACTTATCATCAATCTTGTTGAAATAATAAGCGATATGATAGTTGAATCTAGATAGAAACTCACTTCAATGAGCTTGATAACGACTCAACTGCTTAGTTAACATGAAATACTTAAGATTTTTTTGATTTATGATCATCTTGACAAAGTAGATAAAGTCTTTAAGCTCTGATTATCATTTCTTGAAAGTGTAAACAATGATCATGAGTTTTTTATCGTAGATCTCGTAGTTACACTTGACTGAATTATGCTTCTTTGAAAAGTAAGTGACTGAATAAAGAATCTCATTCTCATCATACTGAAAAAGAATGTCTTTGAACACATAGTTTAAAGCATTGATTTCTATCACAATCTTGTGATCTGAATTATAGTGATGAAGAATAATCTTGAAAGTGAAGACTTTCTTAAGAATGTTAAATGCAATCTGACATTTCTGAAATCAGACAAAGAGTACATTTTTTCTGATGAGATGAGTGAGCGAGATAACTATTCTACTATAGTCATAGATGAATCTTTTATAAAAGTTCGCGAAATCTAGAAAACTTTGAATGTTTTTAATGTTGATTAAGATGAATCAGTTAACAATGATGTTTATCTTAGAAGAATTTATCTTGATCTCTTCAATGATGATTATCAATTCTAAATATGAAACTTAAGTGATGTAAAACTTGCATTTGATTATATTTATCTGAAGATTTGCTTCTTGCAACTTTTGCAAAATGAGCTTGACATGAATTTCTGTTGAGATCGTGCCTAGAATCTAATCACACTGCAGCGAGATAGTGCGTAGCTGAATAGAATGTTTGATCAATAGAGATAGCTATAACTAGAAAACTAAGAATACAGAAGGAAGAAGACACTTTCGAGCTGTATCTATAGTAGAGCGAACAAAGAAACGAAGTAGCCGATTTGCTAGAGCTCGAATAGATGAAATGTTTCAGCATATTTCGATTCGAAACATCGTTGTTTCTTGTTCACATATCGAAATCTCTAGAGTCTATTGACTAGACTCTATTCAATGTCGACACGCTTCGTAACATTACTCTCTTCTCTTTAAAAGTCATGTCTCTATGACTTGTAGTGTAGTTCATAGCACTGACGTAGAGCTCGACGCTCGTCTTTCTACCAACCTTTCTATTGATCTTTCAGATCATCGAAATGTCTATTGTAGCAGACTCACTATGAGAGTGAAAGAGCGATCATTGTAGCAGGCTCACTATTTGACGTAGAAACACGAGGTAGGCCAGTTCACTGATAGGTAGAGCGATGTGACTAGATCATTGCATTGACGACGTCTTTGTAGCAGACTCACTAAATTGACCTTGATTCGAATCGAGTTGAATCGAATTTGATGACACAGATTATTTTGACTCGACTGATTCACGAGCTTTTTGAGGGAAGAAATTTGTGATTCTCTAGCAATCAACGATCATATGTTTCCGTTGATTCTATTGATCGAGTGAATCGATGCTACTGAATGAGCGGTAGATTCTCTAGCAATTCAACAGTCTCGTCGTTGATTCTATTGATTTTCTGATGTTGTTCTGTCTTTCGATGTCGTTGATCATCAGGTAAACAAATTTCTTTATACTTGTTTCGTTGTTCATCGAGTGTCTTGAATGAATATTGATACTCGTATCGTAGAGTTAACGAATTCTTAGTTTAATGTTGAGACCGTGCCTAGAATCTAATCACACTGCAGCGAGATAGTGCGTAGCTGAATAGAATGTTTGATCAATAGAGGTAGCTATAACTAGAAAACTAAGAATACAGAAGGAAGAAGACACTTTCGAGCTGTATCTATAGTAGAGCAAACAAAGGGGCGAAGTAGTCGATTTGCTAGAGCTCGAATAGATGAAATGTTTCAGCATATTTCGATTCGAAACATCGTTGTTCCTTGTTCACATATCGAAATTCCTAGAGTCTATTGGCTAGACTCTATTCAATGCCGACACGCTTCGTAACAATTTCATACTCAAGTTCATTGTCAAAATAAATCAAGATGTCATTCAGATAAGCTGTATAAAACTTATTTAAATGTTTGCAAAAAGTATTATTGATATACTTTTGAAATGAAACAAATTCATTACATAAATTGAAAAGCATGATTAAATACTTGAATAATTCAAATCAAGTGCAAAAAATGATGAAAGTTTCATTTTCTTCTTTGATTTAAAGTCAATTGAACGCAAAAATGATATTCAGCTTAATAAAGATTTTAGCTCAACTTAAATGATTCAGCATTTCTGAAATCAAAGACAGAAAATATTGATTCTTGACTGTGATAGTATTCAGATCTCGATAGTTCATGCAAAAGCAAAGTTCTTCTTTAAGTTTCTTGATGAAGAGAACAGAGATGATCATCTGAAAGCAACTGACTTGAATGAAATCTTTGCTCAGATTCTCATTCAAATAATGACGAAGTTTTAAAATTTTGTCACAACTCATGTTGTACAAAGCAAAGACTGAGAATTGAGTGTTATGATTCTAGCTACGCATCTATGTTGATAGCTATGTTAATGACTATGTTGATGACTATGTTTCTGACTATCGTTGATCGCTCGTCACTAAACTATCGAGTTGTTTCAAAGTCAACTCTATTCAGAGTTAGCTTATGTTCTTCTGAGTCATATAGATAGTCGATTCTTTTCTTCTAAATACTTTTCTTTCTTAGCATTTATATACTCGTTATATTACATTCATATGACTCGCTCTATGCTGATCTCTAACATTATATAAATGCTTCTTCATTACAGATGAAGTGAAATAATCTGCATCGATTTCTTCAAGTGCTTCTGTTAGTAATTCTTCAATTCTCTATCGACTTTGATCTAGTGACTTATGTTCATGCAGCAGCACTCATCTTTCTTCACTCGTGCGTTGATCAGCGAGTATAAACAAACGATTGAAATCATTCAACTAGATCAAAGATCAGCGAATTAATCGTTCATTCAGATTCACAAGAAATTCTTTGAATTTGTTGAACAATCAAAAAAATCAGTTTAAAACTGCATGAAGTTTCTATCTTGATGAGCAAATCTCAACAGTGAGTCTGCTTCAATGACACTCATCATCAATGCAATGACTCATTTATTCTCATCATTCTACTCATCAGTGAATCGATTCATCTACTCATTCATGTGCAACTAGTGAGTCTGCTACAATGATATGATAATATTTTTAATAACAAGCAAATCTTTGAGCTTGTTTCTATATTGAAATCTCAGTGAGTCTGCTTTAACGACACTCTCAATGCAATGATCTACTCATTCTCATTGCTTTATCTATCAGTGAATCTGACTCGTCATTGAGTTTACATGCAACTAGTGAGTCTGCTTCAATAACATCTTTCGTCAATGCAATGACTCAGCTACTCACATCACTCTATCTATCAGTGAATTGATCTGTCAACTTGTTCGCGTACAACTAGTGAGTCTGCTACAAAGACGCGTTCGATATTGATCTCGTCATCGAGTCAGTCACTCAATAGTTAGTCTGCTTGAACGATACTCAAAGTGAGTCTGCTACAAAGATGAACAATGATTGATCTCTTGATTGAGTCGATCAATGAACGAAACAAGCTTTACTATGTAGTAGGTCTGAATCAGCAGTGAGTCTGCTTCAATGACATGATCACAATTGATCTCTTCAATGAGCTAGTCAATCTTCTTCTAGTGAGTTTGCTTCAATGACATCAGTCAATAGTTAATCTCTTCGCTGAGCAAGTTGATTTCTTTCTACGTAGCTAGTCTGCTACAATAGACATTTCGATTCTACACAAGGCTAAGAAAATACATTCATGCGAACATGAATCACTGAAGAGAGAAAATACTGTTACGATTCTAGCTACACATCTATGTTGATAGCTATGTTAATGACTATGTTGATGACTATGTTTCTGACTATCGTTGATTGCTCGTCACTAGACTATTGAGTTGTTTCAAAGTCAACTTTATTCAGAATTAGCTTATGTTCTTCTGAGTCATATAGATAGTCGATTCTTTTCTTCTAGATACTTTTCTTTCTTAGTATTTATATACTCATTACATTACACTCATATGACTCGCTCTATGCTGATCTCTAACATTGAGCATCTTCTTTAAAAGGTATGACATGATCATAAGCTTGATGCAAAGATAAGATATCAACGTTCTTCTTGAAGAAAACATTTAGAAACTCAAAATATTTGAATGATAAAATTCTAACTGAATTAACGTTCTTACTTTGTTAATAAACTTCAAGATTTTCTTGTGTTGTGAATGCAGTTAAATAAAATTTCTTTTTCATTTGATGAAGATTCAGATGATGATTCTTATCATACATACTGTCTTGAAGATGAAATGAGAACTGAGCAAGAGTTAAACTGTTCTTTGAATGAACAGTCAAAGTCATGTGATGCAATTTTGACTCATCAGAATCTGAACTAGAAGATGAGATTGATTCAAGATTCAAGAAAACATCGATTTTCTTTAAAGTGATGTTAAACACTTCAATGTCTTTAACATGAGCAGCATGATCAAAGCTTCAAGCTTTCAACTCAACTATGTCAAGTTGTATAAAAGATCAATTAAATTGATTTACTTGAGAAACAACAGAAGTTTTAAAGAAAAAAGAATTTCAACACTTGATTTTTGATGAGTATTCTTTTTAAATGACTTGAAGAATACAACTAAAAGCTTCTTGTTTCAAATAAAAGACAAGACTGAATGAGATTTGTTTCTTGTGAATAAGCTGAGTATTAGTTGACTTTTCATGAGTGAACGAGAAGTTATATTGCTTCTTGTGAGCAGATGAGAAACTGAGTTACTTCTTGCAAGTAAATTGAGAACTGAATTACTTCTTGTGAGCGAACTGAAAACTGAGTTGCTTCTTTCAAGTGAATGAGAGACTAGATTGCTTCTTGCAAGCGAACTGAAAACTGAGTTACTTCTTTCAAGTGAATGAAAGATTAAATTACTTTTTGCAAGCAAACTGAATGCTGAATTACTTCTTGTGAATGATCTGTAAACTGAATTGCTTCTTATGAGTAATTCATGAACTGAGTTGCTTCTTGTGAGTGAATTGAAGATGAGACTGAAAGAAAGCTACTTTGTTAACTTCAAATGAGAAATTTTCTTCTTGTTGATTAAGATCATACATCATGATGAAAGATGAGCAATAATAATTAAGATAAAAGAAGAAAGATAAAATGAGAATATTGTGCTCAAAATTGACATCAATGACGTGATGATGAAGTCATGATAAACTCATGATGATGAGATACTGATTTAATTCAATGACATAAAAGAATAGTTTTTCAATGTATTCATTGAAAATCATTGTGATTTTGATGACATGAGTAATGTCATCAATTAAAGCGACTTAATCATCAAATTCTTGAAGTTTGCAAGAATGAATTAATTAATGCAAGAGAAAATGATGTTGTTGCGTGAAGAATTTATTCATAAAGACATAAGTTGAGACTTCACTATCAATCAGAATGAGAGTGAGAACTTTAAATTGAGCTTAATGTAGAATACAAAATACTATCATGTGACTATCTTTGAATATTGAATCAAATTCAAAGAGTTTCAAGATAAATTTAGCAGAAAACTTTCTATATGATTGAAGTGAGAGTGAAAAGATTGAAATCAGTAGACAAAATGATATGTATACAGATTTCTGAGTGCAACTTAGTTCAGAAACTAAACTTTTTTTGCAGACAGCGAGATTTCTTCATTTATACTGATAACATCATTATTGTAAACATGATATTCAAAGTGAAGAACTTCTTATTTGAGCATTCTTTAATAATTTTGCTTGAATGTTGCAACTTGCAGTAGTAGCACAGCTTTCACTTGTTGCAGATTTTCTTAATTTCAAAAACAATCAAAGTCTTATCTTGAATGATGATAATAACAAAGCTTAAATTCATTAACTCATCAAGAAATGAGAAAGAAAGAAATAAAGATACTGTTGAAACAACAGTCACAGAGATGATGATCTTGAAACTCAAAGAATTATTAATTAATGCAAAGATACTTTTGACTTTGACAAATGAGATGATGACGAAGATGAAGTGAGATTGATGATGCTTAAGCTGCTGAAGCTCTTTGTTGATATCAGAGAATGCTTAAACTCATTAATGAAAGATGAATGATTGAATTTCATTGAGATTTTGTCAGAAAAAGATAATGACTTGAGTGAAATAATTGACATTATGCTTCAGACAGTTAATCAATGAGAAATCTTTCATCAAAGAACATTCTTTCTTTTGATAGAAGAGATTGTAGTAATCAACAAAGTTATTCATGTCTTGCTTCAAAGTTTTACAAAGATATAAATGAGCATCTTTTGTTTTAAAAGAATTGTCACAGCAATAACATAACTTATGTCATCAATCTGCAAAGATGAAAATGATACAAAGATTATTGACTTAATATTAATTCATTAGATTGTGAATCTTCTTATTTATGATGAGTCGTGACTCAATATAAATGATCTTGACTCGATGAGAAAGATAATAATCATCATTCATGTTCATGTGCTGTATCAAACTTTGCTCTCATGCATTCAATCAATCTTTGTTCTTTTCATACTCAGATATGTCAAGAAGCTTCTCAAATCTAAAAGCAATGATAACAATGACAGAATTTGCAGAAGAATGAATGATGAGAAAAGATTGATTGTTCAAGATTTGTGCAATGATCTGAGCTATTATCACAAGAGACTGAGAATTCAATTCTATATAAATTGAAGAATTGAAAACAATGAATGAAAATAAGATGATGACATCATGTTGTCAAACTTAATTTTGAAGCTTTTGCATTACATGAAAGATTTTGACTGAATTTTTGATCATACTTTGAGTGAACTGTTCAACAGCACACTCATCATTAATCAAGAAATTGTAAGATGACTTCATTTAAGTGAAAGAGTAACTAAATGAGATTTCAACGTATGAAAACGTTGCAGAAAGTGTAGATCTTTCATAATGTCAAAGACTAGACTGAATTAAAGATTTTATCAATATAGAGAATTGATTATTATATTACTTGAACTAGATACAGAACAATACATCAAATAATGTACAAGATGAAAGACAAAGAGCAAAAAAAAAACAAAAGCTCAACTTTTATATACATGAATTAAGCAGAATCAAGACTAGACAGTAATTTTATGACTTAAGATTGCAAAGATTTATGCACATGACTGAGATGATTGAAACAGAATTGTTGAGACTAAATTAAGATAATGATGACTAGATTAATGACTTGATTCATTGAACTGCAAAACAGATTCAATGAATCAAGATTATTTAAGACATTGACTATTTATGTTCTAAATTGAGTTGATGATCTGACATCATGATAAACTTTCTTTAATTTGTTTCATTAAAAAAGAGTGTGCTGTATATATTTAAGAGTGTTTTCATCATGTGATGTATATTGAGCGAGCATTATAAAATCTATCATTGCTCAAGTATAATGCATTGCTGCAGATGATTCATGAGTAAACAGTGATGCAATAATCAAAAGTATCTGACAAATCATCATCTTTTTATTTGAAGTTATTCACTGTTTGATAATGTTATACTTTGTAAAGATTTTAAGTTTAACGAATGCAAATACATTATAAAATCATTCATTCAACTGAGTTACATTGAAAGCATGATTAATATACAGTTAATATTCTTTCTTCTTTCTAGATGCAACAATTCTCTTCTCAATAAGTTCATCAAATCAATTGAGCATGTAAATAATTGTGTTTTTGAGTAACTAATGCAAAATATTGATCATCATACACTCATGTATATTAATCATGTAATGAAATCACACGAAGTTGTGAATGAAATGAACTCAAATACTATTCTTTTTAGACTGATCGCGTCAAGTTGAGTACTTGACTTGAAAAGTGTTGAGTTAAGTTGAATTTTTTTAAAAAAAGTGTCAAGTTAAATTGAGAAGTTGAATTCAAGAACTCAGATTGAGTTGAGAAGCTTGATTCAACAACTTGACTCAAAAACTTGACTTAATTCGACAAGATATTAGATAAATGTAAATAGCTTGATTGAACAGTTTACATGATTTTTCTTCATGACTTTCTACCATATTTTTTCGTCATGACTCTCTATCAAAGTCAAATGATCTTCATGTTTTTTCTCTATGTTTCTCTCTATGTTTCTCTCTATGTTTCTCTCTATGTTTCTCTCTATGTTTTTCGTCATGACTTTCTTCATGTTTTTCTTCATGTTTCTCGTCATGATTCTTTATCAAACACTCTTCATGTTCTTCTTCATGACTTTCTATTAAAAGATAATGCAAAAAGATAATGCAAAAGTTAAAAATCGGAAAAATTTCTATATTTAGCTTTCTTGACGTCAAGCTTGAGTTCTTGATGAGTCGAGTTGAGTTGATTCAATTCTCAGTCAAGTTGAGTTGCATCAAGTTGAAAATATGAGCAATTCAACTTAAATTGAGTTGAAAGTGTGAGCAACTCAACTTGATCTCAGTTCAAGTTCAAAATGTCAACTTGAAACTTGACTTAATGATCAGTTTAATTCTTTTTAAAAATATCATCTTTTTTCTGCAGTTGAATTTATCTTTAAGTGAATTAATAAATATGTGACTGTCAGATATTCATAAAATTCTCTCTTTTCTGAGAAAATATCTGACAGATAGAACATTGCTGATTCTTCTTTATGCTCATAATTAAAATCTGTTCTTCATAGTTTATCATGAATTCAATGATAATAGAATGACACTTTTTTGTAAGATTGTCAGCGCAGATGATGTTGATATTATCTTTGATTGCTTTTTCAATTGTTGATATAATAAGTATTAAACATATTTTTAGAAGATTGATGCTGCTTATATTCAAGTATAGTTGATAGAATCATATGTCAAATCTGAGACTTTATTCTATCATGATCACTGTCAATGATGAGAAAAAATGTCTGAAGAATCATTTTTTATCTGAATTGTGCTCATCATATACATCAAAACAAGTTCTCAATAATAAGATAAAAAGATCATGCAACAAGATCACTTTGATATTGAGTTAAAGTTATCTTGTCTGTTATCAGTAGAAGCAACACTATAATGACATCATCAAAAGACTTTTCTTGTGTTTCTTATTATTAATCAATCATGTACATCTTACTATAAACTCGACAATTGTTCATGTTGTAATGATGAATGAATGCATAAATGAGATCTTTTTCAAAGAGTTGATGTTTCAGAAGAAAATGAAGTGAGTCAATAATATTCTGATATTTAATATTATATTGAACTGCATCTGCTTCTTTGTACATAAATGATATACAAAATGCTCTTGACTATCATTGTTCATTATTAATATCATATGATATTCAATGCAATAAATTCAATTACTCATCAGATGTTCAAAAACTTAGCAATGAATGAAGTGAGTGTAATTGTATATCATCAAAGTACTTATGTACATTTTCTTTTGTAATTCTAGTTTGATATAGTCATAATGTGAATGCATAGTTTGTCTTGTTCTGAAAGAAATGATACTTCGTAATATATGAATCATTACATTCTCATTGACGTTTTCTTGATCTTTCTTTAAAGATCATTACAAATATGTTAATGATCATTGCAGCTCTTTTCTTGATAATCTTCTTAAATGATTCAACTTGTATGATCAAAGACATTGACAGAAGTTTTAATTCAACATAAATAAATTCAGTTTGTATTAAAGTTCAATCTTCATCTGATGCATATTTCTTCTCTTTCGATATAGAAACTGACTGTTTTTCGTCGTTGATTAAATCTAGCATATCATTGACTTCATGTAATTTATTATCTGCTTTCAAATTCAGTCACTGACAATTCTTCTATTCAATATCTTCTGTAAGATGTGTATCAGTTACATCATTAATTTTCTTTCATTGATCAACATTAAGTGTTAATATGATTATCAATGAACATTTAAATTCAAATTTTGTTCAAGACTACTTATATATGAGCACTTCATACTTGATGAGATATCGCTTTAATTCATTGATGTTTTTTGCAAGCTTGTTACAATGAGAGCATATATGAAACATTGAATTGTTTTCTTGAATCATGTTGTTAACAGAATGATGTCTAGATCATGTTTAATCAGAAAGATACAAGTCTTTTTAAACATCAGACTGCGCTTTAATAAAATTAATGCAAAAAATACTTTTGTTATTTAATAATAAGTTGATAGCAAAGTGATATTATCAATGATTAAATTAAAGTACTGTATTAAAGATTTGCATCTACTGTTCATATTCAATTAGATTGAATTTTTTTTCTACTTAAATTTCATTATATTTAATTCAGCTTGAATGTCTTTTATCATCAATCTTCAAGATCAATAGAAATTAAACAATGAAGATGCTTATTGATGATTAAATTAAATACTTGAATCAAATTATTTTTGTTTGCTGATGTCGAGTCTTATTCAAATTTAAATGAGAGAATTTCACTCGATATTTTTGTTAAATCAGATATGTATGTAAATCATTATGAGCAATGCTTCAAGTATTACAGATCATACATACTTATTAAAGAAAGTCATTAGTACTTTTATTAACTCAATGCATAGTGAATCTTTCATCAAATGCGTTGACAACGTCGCTGATGTCACTTTATTTGAAAAACTCAAATTCATTAAGAAGATCATCTTTAAAACTGTCATGATTCTAGTCTTGTCAAACTCAGTCTTCTAGTCTTGTCAGATTTATTCTCGCTTCGTCATCTTGACTAGTTTTTATTGAGTTTAACGTTGACTGAGAAATACACATATGTAATCAGCTTCTTTTCTGTAACTATCTTTCTTTCTTAACATTTATTTACTAGTTAAATGACACTCATATGACTCGCTTTATGCTGATTTCTAACATTAGATAAATGCTCATCAACTACTCTGCTATCAATGAATAAACAATACAAAACAATCTATTCAGTAAGAAAAATTTGTAAGAAATTCTTCAAATTTGCATCATCATTTTAAATTGCAAAAGATTCTTCAATTCTACACTCATTTTCATCATTCTATTTGCAAGAGATTCTTCAAATAAAGCACTTAATTATTATTTGAAATTCACAAGAAATTCTTTGAATTTTCACTCATCAAGAAACATCAATTCAAAACATCAATCTTTCATTTACTTTTATTTCAACAACTTTTATCTTCTTTCATCATAATACACAACATTGAGTCAGTTGAGTCTTGAACAACTCATCTGCTTAGAAGTACTGTCAATAGAAGAATTTCACTTCTACTCATTAATGCTTCAGTTGAAGCTGAGAAAGCTGTCATCTCATGAAACATAAACATTGAAAAACAATTGTTTCATTGAGTCAGTAATCAATTCAATGAAGTCATTAATATGCTGAATGAGTTTCAAAGTTAGTGAGACTTGACTTTACAACTTAATGAACATTGACTTCTCATACAAGACAATCATAAAAAGAGAGTAAAACAACTAAAAGTCACTTTTGATAAAAATAATAAGTTAGAGAAAAAGATCAATCAGTTACAAGATGAGCAATTAAACTTCAGAGCAAAACAACGTCAAGTTGATTAATCTATGTCTCGTTAAGATATTCAATCAGCTGAGCAACGAGTCAATCAGAAAGAAGCTTCTATGATTTTAGTTTCAATTCATTGCTTTGAAGTTGAATGAAGCTCAACTTTTGAAGCTTACTTTTAATGAGAATCTTTTACTCTATCTGATAACGAAAATGAGAATGATTATCACAAGTTCATCAAGCTTTTGAATTCACTCATCTTCATCGAAACAGATGATTCTACCTGAAAGACATGAAATATCAAAATAGCTGACAAGCTCAATGTTAACGCGAATCATTATTCTACTGAAAAGATTCGTATTGTCTATATGATTTTCAAACTAGAAGACAATGCTGATCAGCAAATCTATGCAAAGCATCATGTTGATGCTTTCTCATTTTATCAATCACTATCAGAGTTACTGAAACATCTGAAAGAAATTTACGAAGATCAAAATCTGATTCAAAAGTGTCGTTGCAAATACGTTACTTTAAAGCAGCTCAACAAACTCTTCAGCTTTTTCTATTTAAAATTCACTAAAATATTCAGCTTTCTGAACTACAATGATATCACTTTGATGAACGACATTCAAAATAAAATTAACAATCATCTTCAGAACATGTTGTCAGTTTGTCTTATAAAGTTTAGCTCACTTGATAAGCTTAAGATCTTTCTTCAAGATGTAAATAACAAACAACAAGTCAATTATTAGTTACGTGACGAGTAATAAACAGTCAAATTGATAGCAGCTTCAAAAAAACGTTTTGTTTCTTCGTTGACATTATATTCTTAAATCTGAATAATCAAGAATGTCAATTATCTGCTTCAACTGCAAGATATTAAATCATCTTTCAAAGAACTGCTCTCAGCTGAAGACTAGTACTTCAACATCTCATGCATTCATCTCTTGTCTCAATGAAATGACACATCATTTTTGCATACTTAACGTCTGCAACTGACAGCAGCGATCTATTAAAGCATATGATATATCAAATCAATCAACAAGTTATAAAGCACAATCGTATGATTAAAACAAGCTCTCATTCAACTCAATAACTTCACAGATGACTGCGTTGCAAGTTAAAAATCGAAAATTGAAATTTTTCGCGCTTACGCAGGTCAAAATCGGCGACGAAACGAGAGTTCATCAACGCAGAAGAAAGAATCATCAATTCAAACAGTAATTTGATTGATAAATTGAAGAGCAAACTCACATGAAAAGAACAAGTCATCAATCGACTTTAAAACAGCACAGAAGACTGCGTACTGATGCAAAAATCGAAATCAAACTTTTTTGTGCTTGAAGATTGCACAGAGAACAATGTTGTTTCAGAAAAGTACAGCATTTCTTATTAAATCACTATTTGTTTTATCTTTTCTTGATGTGCAAAACAATAAGTTGAGATCAGTCGTTACTATTCTGAGTGAGATAACATGACTACTTCAATACATGAGATATAAAGCAATTGCATCAAGCATTTTCTATCAAAAAGAGTAATCTAGATTCTTGCAGACTAGATTTATATCATTTTTATCTGACATAAGTTGATAATAGAAGACGATTTATTGCAGATTTCAGAATAGAAATTGAAAAATCTTTACACTAAAGTTGCTGTCTACATGAAACGCTCTGAATAAAAAATTAAAGAGATATTTAAGTGATGTTAAGTGAATTTTCTAGAAGTTCAAAGCTTGAAACTCGGAAAAACTCTTTATGAAAACAGTCGCTTCATGCACTTTTTCTCGCCTCGTTTCGCGAATCGTAACGTGAAACTCAGCAGAAGCAATAGCTCAGAGTCAGAATTCAAAATGTCGATGATAGAAATTAAAAAATCAACGTTAGAGATTGAAACAAATTTATGAGATGAACTTAGCATGAGTTCATTAACAAGCAAACAACTGCAAAACAACATTATTGATCTATTTTGCAGTCAACAAAAATCGCTCACATCAGCAAATAGAAAAACGCAATACATGTTCAGTTCACTTAATGCATTGATGCTAAATTCACATACAAATGCGCACAACAACAAGAATACAATCAATTTGCAAAATGCAAATTCGCAGCAAAAAGAGCAAATACAAGCGATTGTGAAAGTCAAAGAAATGAAAAAGCGAAAAGTGATGAAAAGTTCGCAAAAAGAAGCTAGTATTGAAGTTAGTACTAGCAAGTGCTACAATGTCATCTCTAAAAAGATGCAGATAAAGAGACTGCGCGAAAGAATTGAATTCACAGTCAATCAGCTAAGACAAGCAATATCAGAACAGAAAAAGACTATAAGTCATAGCTTAATCTACATTTGAAAAGCATGTGATGAAAGCATAGAAAACTCAATTCAGAAGCAAATTGATTGACTTCAAAGTTAAATAAACAACAAACTGAAGATCATTCTACAATTGATTCAACAAAATGCTGAAAACATCAAAAAGAAAATCAATGCAAAGCAAATGACAGAGAATTTGCAAATCTTGCAAAAGATGCAGATTTCGCAAACGTTGCAAATCATGCAAAGTTCGCAAAAATCAATGCAGAAGCTCACATATGTGCAAAAAGCAGCTCAAGTCACAAGCGCAAATGCAAATGCAAACACAAATGCAAATGTGAATGCAAATGTGAATGCAAATGCAGACGAATGAAATCTGATTATCAAAAAACTCTCATCAAAGTCACAAGAGATATTATATCATGAAAGAAGATTGATAGTCACTTTGAAAAATGAGAACTGAATCTTACAAGCGATGAAAATGCGTAATACAGTGAACAACGTACTGAAGAAGGCAAAGTCTGACATAAAAGTCGTTACAGTGACTAAAACACAAAGAGATAACAATATTGCTTTAATGATTTCAGAGAAATACATCGCGAAAGCTTTACTGAAGCAAAGAGATATATGAAAGCATATATTCAAAGTCAAAAGTATTAAGAAGAATGAAAAATGATACAAGATAGTGATACACAGTCTGAAAATCAATATCTTCAACATGAAGATCAAAATAAAATATCTGAGAATTGAGCTAAAGAAGTACAACTCTGAATTGAAGCTGATAATCAATTCAATATAATTATCAAAAGAAGAAAATAAAGCAAGAAAGAATTATGCTTCAATGATACTGACGTTCAAAATCGAAGTTGAAGCACAAAAACATCTGAAAAAATGAGTTCTAGCAGCGAGATCAACATATCAAACAGTTGAATATTGAGATTATTGATTAAATGATCAGTGTCAAAAATGTCAAACATTTGAACATTTGCAAAACAAATGCAATAAATCATTAAGATGCTTGTTTTGTAAACGAAATCATCTGACATGAAAGCATAAATGTCAATTATCTACGTTTCTTCTTCTTCATTAAGTGCATGCAGTCTATGACTATGACACTGTCTAGACGCTGTATGTATGCTAAGTTACATGTAATCTGATCAAAGTCGCTACTTTATATCTTTTCGTTGATCAATCACATCGATAGTTTGCGCATACAAGCGCTTTCTCTCAACTTTCGTCATCATACTTTCGTTTTTCTTTGTTTCTTTGCATTTTTGACGTTCTACTCTTTCGTTTCTAATAGTCATTTTCTCGTCGCAATTCAAGTATTTTTCAAATACTCTAGTGTTGCAATTCTTTCAATTTTGATGATGAACAATGTCAATATAGTGTCTGTGTTTTTGAGCTGAGCCTTTTCCTTAAGCTTTATCTGCTCTGCTCTATAATGTCTGCAGTTCAGCAGTAAATGCTTTGACGTTTGCCTTGCATTGCATATTTCATAGCATTTGTTTGAATTATTCTCTGATAATTGATGCAAATAGCTCTTGAAATAGTCATGTCTCATTTTTAGCTGAATAAAGATTGAAAACGTTAGTCTGTCAATTTTTCTCATCTCTTTTAGTGATTTATGACTTAAATTCACATTCGATATGTGCTTTTGATACTGATTTCCCTTCTTGATGCTGCTTTTTCAAACATTTAACCATTGTAATTTCGCCTCTTTGCAAATTTGCTTTTTGACGAAGCTTATGATGATTGCTTTCGTGTTGTCAATAACTGATAATTCTTGAGCCGCGCTTTTGATTAATTGATCTGCTTTTTCGTTTTCAATAATGCTTTTGCGACTTGATATTCACTGTATGCGAATTTGACACTGATTCTGATGTAAATTAATCAAGTTTTGTCGTATGTCATCGAATAACTTTGCATTGACGTTGCTCTTTGTGTTTAGTCTTTGCAAAGTCATTTGACTGTTCATGTACACTCAAATTTCGCTGTTTTTGAGTGCTTTTTCGCTGCATATTGCAATTGCATCGCTAATAGCTTGCAGTTTCGCTTTCGTTGTGATTATTTTGTCATAAACGCTTGTCACTTTGCTGTATCTGACGAGTTCATGCATGAATATCACTGTCGTTTCAGTTTCTGTTTCAGTCTCTGCTATCTTTTTTCGAATTTGCGATGCATCGATATACATCACTATGTTTTTCGTCTTTTTGATAATTCTTTCTAATTCTCTGTAGTGTGAATTGATTGTTTTGCAAGTTTCGCTTTTTGCAAATTCGATTTGAATTCTTGCTAAATGCTTGATTTCTTGATCTCACGATTTCTTGAAGTGAGAAATTTCGATTTCTTTTATTGAATTCAGTGTTTTTTGCACTTTGTTCAATATTCAATATATCTGTGTAAGTCTGTCTTTGCACTTCTTGACTTTTCAAAATAAGTTCTTCTTTGTCTTGTTTCAGTTCAGATATTTCGATGCATTCAGATCTAAATTCAATTCAATAGAGTATTAAGATGAGTATGAAATAAATGTTCTTTTTCTGATAAAATGTTTTTTCAATAACTTAACTATTTGAATTGCATAGTTCTTGTTTTGATTTAATTGCATCTTCACTGACGAAATTTCAACTTCTATTTGCATAGCATTTATCGATGATGTTTGAAATACACTCAGAATTTTTCATAATGCAGCGTTTTGCAGTTTGCGAAATTTGACTAAGTAGCTT
>JAABUT010000757.1_pt1 | contig 44663 bp, 45 predicted proteins | sample 5559281 | NCBI WGS metagenome assembly JAABUT01 (sample SAMN10711880, study PRJNA513359) | rock metagenome | isolation source: Antarctica rocks | place: Antarctica: Victoria Land, Ricker Hills nord | collected 2016-01-04
AACCCGCCAGCTTGATCTCGATGTCCACGCCGGCGGGAAGGTCGACCCGCTGGAGGGAGTCCACCGTCTTCGGCGTGGGTGAGTGGATGTCGATCAGCCGCTTGTGCGTGCGGATCTCGAAGGCCTCGCGCGAGTCCTTGTCCTTGAACGGCGAGCGGATCACCGTGTAGACGTTCTTCTCGGTCGGGAGGGGGACGGGGCCGGCGACGGTCGAGCCGTTGCGCAGCGCGGTCTCCTGGATCTCCTTGGCCGCGGCGTCGAGCGCCGAGACGTCGTAGGACTTCAGGCGGATCCGGATCTTGTTCTGGGCGAGGGCGCTCATCAGTTACCCGAGCCCTCGGGATTGGGGCCGCTCGCGCGGCCCCCTCTATCCCGAGTGCGACGCACTACTGGATTACCTCGGTGACCACGCCCGAGCCGACCGTGCGGCCGCCCTCGCGGATGGCGAAGCGCAGGCCGGCGTCCATGGCGATCGGCTGGATGAGCTCGATGTCCATCTGGACGTTGTCGCCCGGCATGACCATCTCGGTGCCCTCGGGGAGGTTCGCCGCGCCGGTCACGTCGGTCGTGCGGAAGTAGAACTGCGGGCGGTAGCCCGTGAAGAACGGCGTGTGGCGGCCGCCCTCCTCCTTCTTGAGCACGTAGACCTCGGCCTTGAAGCGCGTATGCGGGTTGATCGAGCCCGGCTTGCACAGCACCTGGCCGCGCTCGATGTCCTCGCGCTTCGTGCCGCGGAGCAGGCAGCCGACGTTGTCGCCCGCGCGCCCCTCGTCGAGGATCTTGCGGAACATCTCGACGCCCGTCACGACCGTGGAGGCCTTGTCCTTGATGCCGACGATCTCGACCGTCTCGCCCGTCTTGACGATGCCCTGCTCCACGCGCCCGGTGGCCACCGTCCCGCGGCCGGTGATCGAGAAGACGTCCTCGACCGGCATCAGGAAGGGCTTCTCGAGCTCGCGCACGGGCTCGGGGATGTAGGAGTCGAGCTGCTCGGCGAGCTCGATGATCTTCTGCGTGTACTCCGCGTCGCCTTCGAGCGCCTTGAGCGCCGAGCCGGTGATGAACGGGACGTCGTCGCCCGGGAAGTCGTACTCCGAGAGCAGCTCGCGGACCTCGACCTCGACGAGCTCGAGCAGCTCGTCGTCGTCAACCATGTCCGCCTTGTTGAGGAAGACGACGATGTACGGGACGCCGACCTGGCGGGCGAGCAGGATGTGCTCACGCGTCTGGGGCATCGGGCCGTCGGCCGCGGAGACCACGAGGATCGCGCCGTCCATCTGCGCCGCGCCCGTGATCATGTTCTTCACGTAGTCCGCGTGGCCGGGGCAGTCGACGTGGGCGTAGTGCCGGTTCGGGGTCTCGTACTCCACGTGCGACGTGGCGATGGTGATCCCGCGCTCCTTCTCCTCCGGAGCGTTGTCGATGTCCGCGAACGAGCGGGCCTGGCCGCCGTACGCCTCGGCCAGGACCTTGGTGATCGCCGCGGTCAGCGTCGTCTTGCCGTGGTCGATGTGACCGATGGTGCCGACGTTGACGTGCGGCTTGTCGCGCTCGAACTTCTCCTTTGCCACGTGAACTACCTCTCTACGAATTCGGAACCGGGGGAATCTACTAAGCGGGGACGGGCGTGCCTTCGCGCTCGCCGACGACCTTCTCGGCGATGTGGGACGGCACTTCCTCGTAGCCCTCGAACTGCATGGTGTAGGTCGCGCGGCCCTGGGTCATCGACCGCACGTCGGTCGCGTAGCCGAACATCTCCGACAGCGGCACGCGGGCGTTGACGACCTGCGCGTTGCCGCGCATCTCCTGGCCCAGGACGTGCCCGCGCCGGCGGCTCAGGTCACCGATGACGTCGCCGAGGAAGTCCTCGGGCGTCACGACCTCGACCGCGAAGACGGGCTCGAGCAGGACGGGCTTGGCCCGGCGCACGGCCTCCTTGAGCGCGAGCGAGCCCGCGACCTTGAAGGCGATCTCCGAGGAGTCCGTGTCGTGGTACTTGCCGTCGGTCAGGGTCACGCGCACGTCGACCATCGGGTAGCCGGCCTTGACGCCGTTGCCCAGCGCCTCCTCGACCCCCTTCTCGACCGCGGGGATGAACTCGCTGGGCACGGAGCCGCCGCGCACCTTGTTGACGAAGTCGAAGCCCTCGCCGGGGATCGGCTCGACGTTGATGTAGACGATGCCGTACTGGCCCGAGCCGCCGGTCTGGCGGACGAAGCGCCCCTCGACCTTGGTCGCGGTGCCACGGATGGTCTCCCGGTAGGAGACCTGCGGGCGCCCCACGTTCGCGTCGACCTTGTACTCGCGCAGCATGCGATCCACGAGGACCTCGAGGTGCAGCTCGCCCATCCCGGAGATCTCGGTCTGGCCGGTCTCGTCGTTCGTGGCGACCTGGAAGGTGGGGTCCTCCTCGGCCAGGCGCCCGAGCGCGACCGACATCTTCTCCTGGTCGACCTTCGTCTTGGGCTCGATGGCGACCTTGATGACCGGCTCGGGGAAGACGATCGTCTCCAGGCGGATGGGACGGTCGGGCGCGGCGAGGGTGTCGCCGGTCATGACCTGCTTGATGCCCACGCCCGCGGCGATGTCGCCCGCGGAGACCCCCTCGCGCTCGACGCGCTCGTTGGCGTGCATCTCGAGGATGCGTCCGATGCGCTCCGTGCGGCCCGTGCGGACGTTGAGCACCCGCGAGCCGGCGGCGAGCGTGCCGGAGTAGACGCGGAAGTAGGTGAGCTTGCCGACATAGGGGTCGGCCATGATCTTGTGCACCAGCGCGGCGAAGGGCTCGGAGTCGTCGGCCTTGCGGACCGCGGGGCGGTCCTCCTCGCCCCGGACGGGCTCCAGGCCCGCGACGGGCGGCACGTCGAGCGGCGAGGGGAGGTAGTCGATGACCGCGTCGAGCAGGGGCTGGACGCCCTTGTTCTTGAACGACGAGCCGCACAGGACGGGCGTGAGCGCGTTGGCCAGCGTGGCCTTGCGCAGGGCGGCCTTGAGCTGGGCGACGGGGATCTCCTGGTCGTCGAGGATGAGCTCGGTGAGCGCGTCGTCGAAGTGCGAGATCTCGTCGAGCAGGCGCTCGCGCGCGGCGGCGGCCGCGTCGGCGAGCTCGGCCGGGATGTCCGAGACCTCCTGCTCGACGCCGAGGTCGTCCTTGTAGAGGACGGCCTTCTGCTCGACGAGGTCGACCAGCCCGCGGAAGTCCGACTCGGCGCCGATCGGGAGCTGGATGGGCACGGCGTTCGCGCCCAGGCGCTCGACCATGGTCTGCACGCCGCGGTCGAAGTCCGCGCCGATGCGGTCCATCTTGTTGATGTAGGCGATGCGCGGGACGTGGTACTTGTCGGCCTGGCGCCAGACGGTCTCGGACTGGGGCTCGACGCCCGCGACGGAGTCGAACAGGGCGACGGCGCCGTCGAGCACGCGCAGGGAGCGCTCCACCTCGACGGTGAAGTCGACGTGACCCGGCGTGTCGATGATGTTGATGCGGTGGTCGTGCCACTCGCACGTCGTCGCCGCGGAGGTGATCGTGATGCCCCGCTCCTGCTCCTGGGCCATCCAGTCCATGACCGCGGCGCCCTCGTGGACCTCGCCGATCTTGTACGTGCGGCCCGTGTAGAAGAGGATGCGCTCGGTCGTCGTCGTCTTGCCGGCGTCGATGTGCGCCATGATCCCGATGTTCCGGGTCTTCTCGAGCGTGAATTTGCGGGCCATGTGGGTCTTCGTCTCCGGGCAAAGAAAAGGGCCCTAGGGGCCCTGGAGCCTTCACGACGGTGAGCGGGGTGGTCAACAGGCCCGGCTCGCCGACGGACGACCAGTCTAGCAGCGGGAAATCGGCCTGCCCACCCCCGATTCGGTAGGCACTGCGCGCCGCCGGTTAAGCTTTCGGGCCGTGCGCACGCTGCTCCCGGACCCACCTCCAGCCCCGTTTGACGAGCTGCTCGCGCAGCGCAGCCGGCGGGGAGCTGATCGGCGCGACGAGGTGTGGGAGGGTGTGCTGCACATGAATCCGCCCGCCAGTCACGAGCACGAGCGGCTCGTGATGCTCCTCGGGCGCCTGCTGGGGCCCCACACAGACCGAGCCGGATTAGAGCTGACGGGAGCCGTCGCGATCGGCGCCCCACATGACTACCGCGCCCCAGATCTAGCGCTTCACCGTCCAGGCGCAGCGAAGCAGTGGCATCCCACCGCCGCGCTCGTAGCCGAGATCCTCTCGCCCAGCGATGAGGGCTGGGAGAAGCTGCCCTTCTACGCCGCCCACCACGTCGACGAGCTGCTCATCATCGACCCGGCCGAGCCCGCCATCCACTGGCTCGCGCTCGACGAGGCGCAAGGCGAGTACCGGGCGGTCGACCGCAGCCGATTGATCGACCTCGGTCCACGCGAGCTCGCCGAACAGATCGAATGGCCGTAGGTCCGCCATCACGAGCACGATCCCGGCGAGGTCGCGCCCGACTGCCGTCGGCCTCGACGTCGGCGCTCCTCTTCCCAGGCCCGGGACCATCCTCTGTTCCTCGCTCTACACCCTTCGAAGGAGCTGGGAGCTTCCGCTTCGGCCTCAGCGAGTCTCAGATGCGAGCCGTCGACCGCGCGCTCGGGAGCACAAACGTGACTCGGCGGGCGGAGAGGGACTGCGCGGCGGGCCCGGCCCCCGGCGTGGGGTTCAGGAGACTTCTGGTTCGGTGACCGGGAACGGGTCCCAGTCGATCTGTTGGGCCAGCTCGGCCGGCCCGAGGTCGATCACGCCCGAGCGCCGCACGGGCTCATACGCGCCCTCGCGCAGCGCAAGCCAGTCGACCCGTCGCTGCTCGGGGTCGACGATCACCAGCTCGTCGATCTGGTGGGCGGCGTAGAACTCAAGCTTCTTGGCGGCGGGCTCACGCCAGGACAGGACTTCGACGGCGAGCGCCGCGGTCGGCTGCCATTGGGGCTCGACCGGGGGGCGCAGCAGCGCCAGGTCAGGTACGCGGTGATCGTCCCTGACGCCGATGCCGGCGGCGCCGAGCACCGCCATGCCCTGTGTCGTGGCGAGCGGCCGCAGCGCCTCGCGCAGCTCGTCCACGACCAGCTCATGACGGGAGGATGGCGGTGGGCTCATGTGCAGCACACCCTCCCAGACCTCGTCGTGGCGGTCAGCGCCCCACTCGCGGCGGCGCTCAAGCAGCGCCTCGACCTCGGTCGGGAGGGGGTCGGGGATCAGCGTCGGCATCAGCACGACAGCGTAACCGCCACGGGCCACCACTCACGAGCGCCGGCAGGACGACCCATCCCTCGCTCGCGCGCCCGGCTGAGGCCGTTCCTGCGTCGCTACGTCGGCCTCGATGTCGTCAAGACGTGGGGCGGCGCAGCGACCTCAGCGAGGACCAAGCGCTCGCGCTAGCCGACACGGAGAAGCACGCCGCGCGCGAGTAGTGGCGCGCGGCGTTCTCGACCCCAACGTCCTGGTCTCCCCGCGCGGGCTCTCGTCTGACCCTAGGGCCAGTCGAGCTGCTCGGCCAGCTGGGCCGGGCCGAGGTCGATCAGGCCGCTGCGCTCGACGGCCTGGTAGGCGCCGTGCTCATCGAGGGCGAGCCAGTGCACGGCTTGCTCGGCGGGGTCGATGATCAACAGCTCGTCGACGTGGTGGGCGGCGTAGAACGGCAGCTTGTCCCAGGTCTCATCGCCGGGGGAGACGATCTCTGCCGCGAGCGCGACGGTCAGATGCCACGCTCCACGCGGACGGCTGCGGTGCAAGCCGACGTCCGGCACGCGGAAATCGAGTTCGTCGGCTCCCAGGTTAAACGGACCGCCAATCGTCAGGCCGGATTGACGGGCCAGTGGACCGACGATCGCGTGCAACTGACCGTCGACGTCTGCGTGCTCGCCCGATGGTGCTGGCGCCATGTGCAGGACCTCATCCCACACCTCGTCGTGACGGTCGGCTCGGGCCAAACGGCGGCGTTGCAGCAGCTCCTCGAACTCGGCCGGGGGTGGGTCGGGGACCAGTGTGCGCATCGCCTCAAAGCGTACCCGCCGTCGGTCGCGCCTCAAGGGCCGTCCGATCACGTTTGCGCTCAACCCCCCTCAGATCCTACGACGCGCTATCGTGGGCTATCACTGGGAGGTGGCGACGTGACCGATGTCCTCGTCCGTGACGTACCTGAAGATGTGGTTGCCGCGCTCGACGCCCGTGCGTCCCGGCTCGGTCTGTCCCGCAGCGAGTACCTCCGTCGGAGGCTGGCTCAGGAGGCGGTGACCGATCCGCAGCCGGTCACCGTGAAGCACCTCGCCGCGTTTGCTGAAACGTTCACCGACCTCACCGACCCGGAGGTCATGAAGGGTGCGTGGGAGTGACCGACTGGCTTATCGACACCTCCGCCCTTGCTCGCCTGGCCACCAGTCCTGACGCGAGGGCGTGGGCCGATCGGATCGATCGAGGGCTGATCCGCATCTGCACCGTGACGCGGCTCGAGGTCGGCTACTCCGCCAGATCGGGTCTCGATCTACGCTCTGCTGCTCTCCGCCCGCCACTCGTATCGATGCCGGTCGAGTACCACACCCTGGCGAGCGAAGATCGCGCCGTCGAAGTGCAGACGCTGCTCGCCGACCGGGGGAGCCATCGGGCACCGTCTGTCCCGGATCTCACTGTCGCCGCCATCGCAGAGCTGGCCGGACTCACCGTCTTGCACCTCGATAAGGACTTCGACATCATCGCCGAGGTAACCGGACAACCAACCGAGCGCCTCGCCGTGGCCTGATGCGTTCCGCTCAACGATGGCCTCTTCCGAGACTGAGCAACGTCGTCCTCGCGCTCGTCACGCGGACGATCCTGGGATCGCGACCGAGGTCGAGATCCGCCGCCGGAAGGAATGCCCGTTGCCTGCACGGTCAGCCTCGACAACCTACGAACGGTGCCGCGCGCCCTTCTCACCGAGACATGCCCGATCTAGGCGTGCACGCCGAAGTCGGACCCCACGACCGCCTCGCCGACAGGCTGGCCCTTGTCGTCGTAGGTCAGCAGCGCGTACTCGTCAGCCTCGGCGGGATCCTCGCGGCGATCTCCTTGAGGGGCGCGCGGGCCTCGTCGTCGCGGTCGAAGGAATCGACGAGGTTCGCCGTGCCGTCGAGGATCACGATGTGGGTCATCAGCGGTACCTCCCGCCCCTGCCGTAACGGAGCGCGCGCCGCGTGGCCGGCGCTGGTGTTCGACCCGCGGTCGGCGAGAAGGGCCGCAAGGAGAGCAGCGGCCGCGATCAGCGCGAGGACCACGGCGGCGAGGATGGCCTTGCGGCGTCGCCGCGACCCCGAACGTGCGGGCGGACGCGCGGGGAGTCCCCCGGCCGGGGCTGGGGCCGGCTTCCCCTGTCGAACCCGCGCGTCCCGCGCGGCGGCGGCAGCCACCCTCTGGGTCCAAGCGCTTGCGGTCTCATCAGGTGCTTGCCGGGCCGCGCCGGGTGAGCTCTGTGCCGTCTCCCAAGCGCCCCACGTGTCCGTCGTTGGGGAGTCCGGCACGCGCTCCGCCCTCGCGTCGGCGGAGCTCTGTGCCCGCGACCAGGGGCTCTCCGGGTCAGCCGGGGTGACGTCAGCCGCCAGCCACCCCTGATCGCCGGCCGCGGCGCCCCACTCGGTGGGCCGGTTCGGCTCCGTCCGCGCCGGTACGCGGCTCCACTCTGACCACGGAGAGGTGGCGGTAGGCGCCTCCGGCTCTCGCGCCACGTCCGGATCGCCGGTCGGCGGCGAAGAGGCCAACGCCGTCCAAGGCGATTCGGGCTCGGGACCGGGTGCTTCGGCGGCCGGCGCGGCCGGCGCGCTCTCGGGCACGCTGCGCGCATCGGGTCCGGGAGCGGAGGGCGCGCTCTCGGACACGTTCAGCGACTCGGGCGCGGGCGGAGACGGGGCTGTCTCGGAAACGCTCCGCGACTCGGGAGCGGGAACCGACGGGGCGTTCTCGGACTCGCTTCGCGACTCGGGCGCGGGCGGAGACGGGGCCATCTCGAACACGCTCCGCGGCATTGCCCGGGGAGCGGGCGGCACCTTCTCGGAAGCGTTCCAGCGCCCGCGAGACGGCGGAGGCGGAGGCGGAGGACCCGGGGAGGGCGTGGGGGCGTCGGCGCCGCGCCGGCCGGCCAGTGCCTCACGCGCCGCCGCGCCGGCGTTCGAGAGCGCGCCCGCCACGCCGCCGACACGCCGACGACGGCGCGGACCCAGAGCGAGAACAACCTGGGCCGAGAGCCAGGTCGCCGCGAGCAGGCGACGCAGAGAGGTCACCCGGAGTCCACGAACCCGGACGGACGCGCCCTCGGGGCTCCCCCGCTCGGCCTCGGGGACGCCACGGCCGCAGATGGCGTCGGCGGCGACCCACCCGCCGAGGACGTCGGGGTCGGGACCGAACCCGTCGGAGCCGAGGGCGCCCGGGAGGCGACCGACGATCGCCGGATCATCGTCCACACCGAACCGGACGCGTCCTCCCCGGCGCCAGGCACGCATCCTTGCGCACGTAGCCGCGCGAGCCTCCAACGACCCGGAAGGACGCGAACTTCCCGATCCGGCGCGGGGCGGTCACCCGCAGCTCGAGGACGGAACCGGCCGCCAGGTAGCGCTCGAAGCGACGCAGGCGCACGGTGCCCCCCGTGCCGCCCCGGCGCAGCGTCGCCCCGCACGACGGCCGGCAGCGCGCATCGATCGTCGCCGACCGAGAAGCGGTGACCGACAGCCGCTGGATCCGGATCCCGGCACCGAGCAGCTCGCCGCGCACGCGCACCACCGGGAACGGACTCAGTGGCGATGGTCGCGCGGGAGCGACTACCACCGTCGCCCGCGCCTGGTCGACGGCCCCCGACGCGTCCACCACGCGCAGAGCGACGGTCTTGCGTCCCGAGCGGGTGAAGGTGCGCTTGACGACGGGCCCGCGCGCGTCGTCAAAGACCCCGTCGCCATCGAGGTCCCAGGACTCCGAGGCAAGGCGGTCGTCGGGGTCGCGCGCGAGCGAGACGAAGGTGACCGGACGACCGATGACGGCTTTGGCGGGCGCCAGGATGGCCGCCACCGGAGGACGGTCCACAACGTCGACCGTCACCTCGTACGCCTTGCTGCCTAGCACTGGACCGCCGTCGGCGAGCAGGCGCACGACGTGTGGTCCCGGCGACCCGAAAACGTGGGCCACACGCGGCGACGCCGGCTCGTCCGAGTTGTTGCCGAACCCGTCCCCGTCCAGATCCCAGCGGCAGCTGACGCCGTCTGTTCCGCACGCCGAGCTGCCGTCGAAGGCCACCATATCTCCCGTGCGCGGCGGGTCAGGGGAGTAGAAGATCCCCGTATCTGCCCGGGCCGAGGAGACGCCGACGAGCGCGACGGCGACCAACGTCAAGACGGCGAGCAGCGCGAGCCGGGCGGTGTTGATCACTGTGTGCGTCACGTCGTCTCCGCGAGGGAACCCGACCCTCGGACCGGATCGGGACCGTGAAGAATCGCAGCCGCGCCGGTCAGGAACAAAGCCTGTACGTGGCTGCACCTACGATCCCCGACGGCAGTTCCTCCTCGATACCGTTCGCGAAACCGGCCCGACACGCCTCTACCAAGCCTCCTCTGCGAAAGCCGCTTCGCTCACCCATGGCTACGATCCGCGTCGGATGATTGGCCGTGCCCTGCTGCAGCTGCTCCTTACCTTTCTGCCCTGGCCGCTCCGCCGGTGGCTTCTGCAGCAAACTTTTGGTTACCAAATCGCGCGGACGGGCTCGAATCGGGTTCTCCATCGTGCTTCCTGAACACCTTGTGTTGGGAGACCGCGCCACTATCGGGCATCTCAATGTGGCCCGTGGATGCAGTCGGTCATACTCAGCGATGCTGCTCGTATCGGCAATCTCACTTGGATCTTCGCCCTTCCGCTCAAGAAACCCCCGCTGGGGGATGCTGGTGATCGAAAAGTCGAGTTAGTGCTGGAGAAGGGCGCTTCGATCACCAGTAGACATCTGCTCGATTGCTCGGAGCAGATCTGGATCGGCGCTCACGCGTTGGTCGCAGGATACGGCTCTCAGCTCATAACCCATGCTGTGTGCACACAACGAAATTCTGGGCTAGGCCTATTTCTATCGGTAGCTATTGCATGACGGGCTCCCAGTGTGTCCTTCTTGGTGGCGCCCGGCTCCCTCCATTCTCTGCCCTTGGAGCCAATTCACTGCTCCGATCCGCGCTTTCGACTAGCTATCGAATCTACTCCGGTGTACCAGCCGTGGAGACCGGTACCCTTCCCAATGACGCAAGATTCTTCTGCGCCAGCGACCGAGCCGTCCTCAGAGCTGAACACCCCGAGCTACGAACGCGAGGGCCACGCGGTCGATCCCGAGACGGATAGCGTCGAGCCGAGATGCACGAATGCACCGACAGGCCGGTTCGGCAAGATCGAGTCGCAACGCGCTCCGTACAGCGCGAAGACTCGCTCAAGGTGCTTGTCAGCAAGACATCGCTGTACTGTCCGGGCACTCGGCCACTCGGCCGCTGACGTCCGGGTTTGAGAACGGCGACACGTCGACAAGCAAGGCGCCCGGCCGCCGCAACCAGACTCCGTCTCGTCATCGTGCCCGGAACCCCGAGGATCTCGTCTCCAGCGCGGGGCAGGATGGAGAGGACGCCCCCGACCGGAGACCGGAGCACCCTGCAGTGTGCGCCCGTGCCTCAAGCCAGCGGTGCAGACGTCGAGGCAATCAGCGAGCCCTGTCATCGGATCCGGCACCGCCGCTCCCCTTCTCGGGGCCGGTAGTGCCCTCTCTCACGATTCGCCCGCGAACGTACCGTGATCCTGCGGGCAGATCCTCGGTAAGAAGCTGCCCCGCCCCGACCTGAGCGTCGTCGCCAACATGCAGTGCCCCGAGGACCATACATCCCGTGAAGAGTGTCACGCCGTTGCCAACGACGAGTCGCCCGCGGGACGCCCCATCGGAATCTCGCCGTGTCGCGGGACTGACCGTCACGTTATGGGCGATGAGGACGTGGGAACCGAGGTACGTCTGCGCACCGATTACAATGCCAAACGGATGCGGAAGTTGCAGCCCGGGACCGATCGAGCAGGGTCTCTCAACATCGATCGAGTGAAGGGCGATCAGCAGACGGCGCGAAATCCATCGGAGCGGGCGGGGTGAAGCGACCATTAGGCGCGTCAGCACAACGGCGTGCATCGAGGCGTTGGTCAAGATCCGCGGCAAGAAGAGCGCCATGCTCATCGTGCTGCTCTCGTCCTTGTGCTCGTATTGGGCGCGGTAATCGGAGCCAATGAGGCGCCAGAGACCGGGGTTAGAAGGAGCCGAGAGCGCGAGCATCGTTATTACGTGGATCTAGAACTCGCAGGTCGGGTCTGGGCAGCGGGCCCGAGTATGGCGTGGTAGGCGTCCTCGCTCCCCGCTACCGCGCGCGGAGTCGAGTCCAGACCGGTTGACGAGCACGTTGGGGCGGTTCCGGATTAGGCTCACACCCACGCGCGACTGTTGGATCAACAGATCTCGCCCCCGCAAGCACCTGTCGGCCCAACCCCAAGTCCAAGTTGCGGTTACTGGCCCCGTCATGCAGCAGGTACTAGTGAGCGCGATCAGAAGCTGCTGGCGTGGACGGTCGAACAAAACAAGCAATGCCGCGGAAGCGGAGTTCGGTGGGGAGGTGCAGGGGAACGAGCCCATGCGGAGCTAGGAGCGACGCCGCTGCGTTTCGCCCCAGGCCGTCGTGAAGTTCGGCAATGAGCGCCCGCACTCTCGGTGCCCAGTCATTGGCGTGTGCAAAGACATCGGCCTCGGCACCCTCAATGTCCATCTTGACGAGGTCCACCGTGTCAAACCCCGCCGCATCGAGGATGCCCGCAAGGCTGTAGCCCGGCACCGAGCCTTCCGCGTTCGCCGTCACCCGCTGCAAACCCGCGAAGCGGTCGCTTACCACGTGAAATCGCCCGGGCGCGCCCACGACGGCCCCAGGGATGACCTTGGCCGAGACTTGGTTAAGCCAGAGGTTCCGCTCGAGCAGGGAAGTAGCAGCGGGATCGGGCTCCACACAGACGAAGCGCGCAGTCGGGTAGCGCAGGCTCAGCCTCACTGCCGCCATGCCGATATTCGCGCCGATGTCGGCGACCGTTCGCACGGGATGCTGGAACACGACCCCATAGGGATCGAGTCCTACCTGCTCAAAGAGTGGCACGGCATCGAATCGACGCGCCACGACTGAATGTCCGCACCGAAGACGAATTTCCCGAGCCGGATCCGCCCCGACGGGTATCCAGCCGAAGAAATGTCGGCCCCGTCCCTGACGGAGGTGCGCGTTTAGCAACAACCGAGCAATCCTGAGACGATCCGCGCTCGTGGCGCCAGCCGCAAGCGTCCGAGCCTCTGCGCGGACCTGCTCGGACCGATCCCGGACCAAGGAGGGCAATGCTCGAGCGACCGCCCTCGGCTCAGGATGGTCGTTATAGCTCCAAGACGGTAGACGCATTCCGATAACTTGGCGGAGCGCATCGCGCCGCCTAACACGCGGCGATCCTACACGCTTAGAGCAGCCGACTGGGCTCGTGCTCCAGCGTGAGAATGCTACAACGTCGCGCCCGCTGGCTCGCCACGGCTACCAACCTACGTCAGCCCGTCAGATCGACAGCCCGCCGACGTAGGAAGATCATGAGCGTTGACCGTAGCGCGTCGGGGGTAAGTCTGCCCAACAGGCAAAAAACCGCCGTGGCCAGCGCCGAGTTCGCCGCGTAGGCTGGCTCGGCGTCCCAACCGTAGATGATGTGCTCGTATTGTATTGTGGGAAAGTGTCGCCCGAGATCCCGTGGCGTGTTGAGGCAATAGACGGTGTCGAACACGTCTTCTCTGCGTCGCGTAGGCTGCACGCGGCGCAGCACCGGGGCGTGCAGGCGATTTGGCACTGCCCGTGCCATCACCGCAATGTAACCAGACCGGTTCGGGGTCCGAGCGCAGAGCCACCCTCCCGGGCGAAGCACACGCGTGAGTTCGCGCGCCACGGGAGCCGGATCGGCGAGATGCTCGAAGGTATGATCCGCCACCACGAGATCAACGGATCGATCGTCCAGCGGGAGCGGACTGCCGGTCGCTATCACGTGTGCCTCAGTGAGGGATGGATTCCCCAAGACCGCGTCGGTAACATCAACACCGATGACCTTTTCTGCCTTCGACCGTAGATCGAGCAGACTCCAGTGGATCGGGACGGCATGTTCGAAGCTGGCGCCGCGTCCGGCCCCGAAATCGAGCACTACAGGTCGCTGTTCGAAACTATCTAGTAGTGCGTGTATCCTTAAGTAAAATTGTACCGTACCGTCGACTCGTGTGAACCCGCCTGCCCGCTGCTCGGGATAGGGATCGAAGCGCGTGTGCATTGGTTTCGGCGACTGAGAAGAGAGGAGCCCGGAGCAACGACGCTGGGCTAAGCGCGATCTTGCGGTCCCCTCAGCGAGCGTAGCCGGGTAGCCGGAGCCTTCGTGTGCCGATAGCGGCGCGAACGCCAGAACAGCATTAGGCCGGCACGCCGCCGGGCGCAAACTTACCGGGCTGTCTGTAGCCCGCACATCGAATGACGCGGCCGCCTCGAGCACCAGCACACGGTTCAACCGTCGTGACCGGCACGCCGTCCTCGCACCGTGCCTGACCTTCGAGACGCCAGCGGCTGCCGGAACGGTAGCTCAGCACCGGCCGCCCGACGCGAGTTCGTATGCGTCCTTCAGGGCGGCTCCAACCTCGACGAACCCCAACTCACTTTGCGCCGCGGCTTGGCCCTCGGCGGCGAGTGCATCGAGCCGTGGACGATCGGCGTCGAGCCGGGCAAGCGCATCCGCGATCGCCCGCGTGTGCGGTGCGACGATCTCGCCACCGCCATGACGCCGGATGACCTCGGCGATGCCCGTACGCTCGGAGACGAGGACCGGCACGCCGTGCAGCATCGCCTCGGCTGCGGACATCCCGAAACTCTCGAAGACTGACGGCATCGCCAGCACGTCAAGACCCGCGAGGAACGCCGGACGCTCGGTGGCGGAGACAAAGCCCAGCCACTCGATCCTGTCCTGAACTCCGACGTCCTTCGCGCGTCGGTGCATCTGGGCAACGAGGTCGGCGGGCCCGTCGCCCGCTACGAGCAGGCGAACGTGGCCGGGCAGCTCGGCCACGGCGTCGATCAGGAGGTCGAGGTTCTTCTTGGGGTCGAAGCGACCGAGGAAGCCAACGCGGAGGGTGTGCCCCTTCGCTCGAGGCCGCAGGGGCGGTAGCGGGCGACGGGGGTCCGCGATTGGAAACGGGATGGTCCGCAGCCGGGTCGATCCGGGAAGTGAGTCCTCGGCCTCGAGCTGCGAGGTGAGCACAAAGAGCGTCGTCCAGCGCTTGTAGAGCACCTTGAGTAGCAGCTTCTGGCGTCGGCGCAGGTTGGTGCGGGAGCGGTCAATGTCGAATGCGGTGAGTGATTCGTGGGGGGTCACGACTGTCGGGATGCGCGTGAGGCGCGCCATGACCAGGGTGGCGAGGAGGCCGAGTGCCCAGACGGCGTTGATGTGGACGACGTCGTAGCGTCGTAGGTTCCGGGCGACCCACACGACCTGCGCCGGACTGAGGCTCCAGCGGTCGGCCAGCTCGGCCGGGCGGGCGAGCGGCGGAAACGTGCGCACGGTGATGCCTGCCTGCTCCAGGGAGTCGACCAGGACACGCGAGCGCTCGCGGGCGGTCGTGCGCTCGGGGACCGCCACTTCGATGCCCACGCCCGCTCGCCGGGCGGCCAAGAGCGAATTGACAGTGGCCGACTGCGTCCCGCCCCGCAAGGGGTCGAGGCTCGAGACCAGCGCGAGGACCCTCATAGCTCGCCGTGGCTCCGCATCCAGTCGACCGTCCGGCGTACCGCGACGTCCAGCGATGTGGGCAGAGTTGGGACGACTCGCCGGACGGGTTCGAGATCATGGAGCATGTCCGTGAGCAGGTTGTCAAGCCGGAAGCGCGTGAGCGGCGGCTCACGCCAGCCGAGGCGCTTGAGGACGTCCCCGCCGGTGGCGGCGACGCGCAGGAGCGGCACGGGCACGCTGCGCACGGGCGGGGCGTTGGCGGCCGCCGCCACGCGCCGGGCCAGGTCGAGCACCTCGATTGGCTCGTAGTCCGCGAGGTAGCCGACGAGCCCGTCGACCTCGGATCGCTCCGCGCGCAGAAGCCCCACGAGTTGGGCCACCGTGTTCTCGACGTAGCCGAAGGATTTGCGGATCCGCGCCTCGCCGGGGTGGCGGTAGCGCCCGCGGGCCACGGCGAGGAAGAAGTCGCGGTAGGGCACTCCGAACCACGGTCCCCAGATCGACGTCGGGCGCACGATGCTCCACCCTCCGCCATAGCCCGAGCCGGAGAGGATCCGCTCCGTCTCGACCTTGCTGGCCCCGTAGGCGTTGGGCGGGCAGTAGTCATTCGCGGCGCGGGGCTGATAGCCGATACGGCACACCATGCGCGAGGACGCCACGACGAGGCGGGGCGGGGCGGACAACCGCGCCAGTGCGCGCAGGACATTGCGCGTTCCCTCCGTGTTGGCGACGTAGTCGCGAGCGGTGGAGCCGTGGAGGTCGGTTCGCGCGGCGAGGTGCACGACGTGCGTCGGGTGGATGTCGCGGGCGACGGCCTCCACCCCGCTCGGGTCGAGTAGGTCGCACCGACGCCAAAGGGTTGCGTGCTCCGAGCGGCGCGGCGGTCGTATGTCGAGGTTGACGACCTGTCCGACGCCGAGTGCCAGCAGCCCCTCGACGAGGTTGGTCCCGATGAAGCCCGACCCCCCCGTGACGAGGACCCGCCAGCTCGCCCCCGTGCTCATCCCTGCTCCCGTTGCCCCACCACCCCGAGAAGGACGTCCTCGAACAGCTCACCGAAGCGCTCCACCTCGAAGTGCTCACGGGCGTGGGCCAGCGCGGCCGCCCCCCGCCGCGTCACGTCGTGCGGATCGGTGGCGAGCGCCGCCACGGCGTCCGGCAGGGTCGCGGGTCGCGAGGAGTCCACCACCCAACCCCCCTCTGAGGAGGAGACGATGTGCGCGACCTCCGAGGCGGGGTTGACGGCGGCGAGGACCGGCAGCCCGTAGGCCATGAAGTTCATGAGCTTCGAGGGGATGTTGAACTCGGCGCCCCGGTGGTGTTGGGTCACCAGGGCCACGTTGGCCCGTCGCAGCTCGTCCTCGAGCGCAGCGTCGGAGACGAGGCCGAGCATCTCGACGCGCGCGGAGCGGACCTCGCGGCGGACCTCCTCGGCGGCTACGCCGTTGCCGGTGATGACGAGCCGGGCACCGAGCTGCGCCATGCGCTCGTCGGCCTCGAAGGCGGCGACGAGCGGCGCCAAGCCCTGAGAGAAGCCGATGTTGCCCATGCTCAGCAGGCGCGGGGGCGCGGTACCCGTCGGCGGGGACGGCGTCGCGCTCGGTACACGCGTTGCGGGGTCGTAGATCAGCTCGACCTTGGCGGGCGCGACCCCCTTTTCGGCCAGGTTCGTCGCGAATGCGCGCGAGAGCACGACGATCCTCGCGGCGCTGCGGTACGCCGTGCGCTCCAGCAGGCGCGAGGCGCGCAGGACGGAGCCCTCCTCGAGGAGCCCCGTCGCCGCGGCGCCCTCGGGGAGGATGTCGTGGAGCCACAGGACCCAGGGGATCCGCCGGGCCTCCGCCCCGAGGAGGGTGGGTAGCAGCGCAGGGAAGGACGGCGAGGCGGCGACGACGACCTCCGGGCGGCCGAGGAAGGGCAGCGCCGCGGTCAGCGCCAGGGCGTAGGAGGCCTCCTGGCGCATGCGCTCGCCGGCGGTCGCCCGTCCGATCCGCAGCGGGAGGCGCAGGACACGGACCCCGTTCCGGATCTCGCGGTAGGGCGCCACGCGCCGCCCCCAGACGGGCTCGGGGTAATGCGGGTGGGCGGCGACCACCGCGACGTCGTGACCGCGCGCGCGCAGCTCCCGGGCCAGCGTCGTGCTGACCGGACCGATCCCGGTGGGCTCCGGGTCGTAGTTGTAGGTCCAAAGTTGTACGCGCAGAGGAGACGCGGGGCGGGTCCCGCGCGTCACGCCCCGGCCATCACCACTCGCGCGGCGGCCACCTGCGCCTCGACCCAGCGGTAGGTCTGCTCAAGGCCGGCGCGCAGGCGCACGCTCGGCGCCCAGCCCAGGCGGTGCTGGATGAGCGTGTTGTCGGAGTTGCGACCGCGGACGCCCTTGGGGGCGTCGAGCTCGTAGTGCCGTTCAAGCTGGACGCCGGCGATCTCCTCCACGATGTCCACGACCTCGTTGATGCTCACGAGCTCCGACGAGCCGAGGTTGAGCGGCTCGAGGACGTCGGACCCCAGGATCCGCTGCGTCCCCTCGACGCAGTCATCGATGAACATGAAGCTCCGTGTCTGCTCGCCGTCGCCCCAGATGGAGATGTCGTTCCGGCCCGAGAGCTTGGCCTCGGCGACCTTGCGACATATCGCCGCCGGCGCCTTCTCGCGGCCGCCCGACCACGTGCCATGAGGGCCGTAGACGTTGTGGTAGCGCGCGACCCGGGTGACCAGGCCGAAGTCCTCGGTGAAGTGGCGGCACATACGCTCGGAGAAGAGCTTCTCCCACCCGTAGCCGTCCTCGGGCATCGCCGGGTAGGCGTCCTCCTCACGCAGGGCAGTGACGTCGGCGCGCAGCTGCTTGCCCTCGGCGTAGACGCACGCGGAGGAGGAGAAGAAGTAGCGCCCGACGCCATGCTGTCGGGCGGCCTCCAGCAGGTGCGTGTTGATGAGCACGGACAGCATGCACAGGGCCCTGTTCTGCTCGATGAAACCCATGCCGCCCATGTCGGCCGCGAGGTTGTAGACCTCGTCGACGCCCTCCGCGACCTCGTGGCACGCCTCACGCCGGCTGAGGTCACGCCGGAGGGAGGGGGTGGCGTCGTGGCGCTGGTGCCACCCGGCAGGATGCCCTTGGTCGACGGCGACCACGTCGACCCCCTGAGAGAGGAGATCGCCCACGAGGTGGCCGCCGATGAAGCCCCCGGCGCCGGCGACTAGGACTCGCTTGGATCGCAAAGCGCGCCAATGATACGAGGCCAGTGCCTCGTCGTGCGCCCCGGTGCTTCCGAAATTCTAACGGAGTAGAGTCGCGCTCCTTGCCCGACCACCTCAAGAACCTGGATCGTGTGGGTGCCGCCCTGCGCAGCGCGAGGGACGGGATAGCGCGGGAGCGCGTGCGTCCGAGCCAGCGCCGGCGGCAGGAGACCGAGCAGGCGACCAAAGAGCGTGCTCGCCAGCCCTGGCGCGGCGCCGAGCCCTCCGAGGCACTGACGTGGGGCGAGCTACTCGGGGGCGACGCGTTCGTCGCCATGGTCGCCGAGCACGGCGGCTTCGGTCAGGAGAGGTCGATCCTAGAGATCGGGCCGGGCTACGGGCGGCTCGTCAAGGCCGCACTGGGCGCTGGACTGCCGTTCCGCCGCTGGACCGGAGTGGACCTCTCGGCCTCCAACGTCGCCTATCTCTCCAAGGAGGTCGGGGACACGCGCGTGCGGTTCGTGGAGGGCGACGCCGAGAGCGTCGCCCTTGAGGGCCAGTTCGACACGATGCTCTCGTCCCTGACGCTAAAGCATCTCTACCCCACATTCGAGGTCGCGCTCGGGAACGTCGCCCGGCACATGGCGCCCGGGGGACTGCTGTTCTTCGACCTCGTCGAAGCGAAACTCCTCGACCGCATCCTCTCGGTCGATGCCTACTTCCGCCAGGAAACGACCTACATCCGGCGCTACGCGCAGGGGGAGGTCCGGGATATCCTCGGTCGCTGCGGTCTGGCTCTCGTCACCTTCGATGAGGTTGAGCACGCGCCCGGCCGACGTCGCCTGCTGGTGATGGCTCGGGCGGCGGCCTGAACAAGCCGGACCCGAGGGCCACGGGGGGTTTGTCGACCTAAAGCATGCCCGGCGGCGAAGCTCAGCTCCCGTACACCCGGCGTCCCCACTCCCGGTTAAACGCGATCCGCTCGCCGCGCATCTCGAGCCAGGGGTGGAGATCCTCAGGCAGCGACGGCTTCGCTACGAAGAACGCGAAGTGGTTCTGCTGCCTGGGAAATGCCATGACGAAGATCCGATACAGCGGAAGGGCGATTAACGTCAGGAGCCGCTTGAGCTGGTTGCGCTGCTCGATAGGCGGGGTGCAGGGAGGGGACCAGCCGTACCGGAACTCAATGCGATGCGTTGCGTGGGGCGCGTACGCGTTGATCGCCTGACGGACCTGCTTCTCCGTCCAGCGGAAGACGAAGTTGGGGATATCCGTGTTGTCCACCCCCCCTCCCGCTCCGTCCGCCGATTGGACCACGGAAGTCTCGTAGTCGGCGGTCAGGCGCAGCCTGACCAGGAGCCTCATGACGAGGCTGTCCCGCGATTCCACCACGAGCAGCCCTCGGCGTGCCACGCGGTACATCTCCAGCAGCGCGCGGTGAGGCGAAGAGCAGTGATGAAGCCCGTCGTGTACGAGGACGTAGTCGAAGGCGCCGTCCTCGTAGGCAAGAGCGTGGGCGTCCTGGTGGCTCCAGCGAAACGGAGCGAACTGGTCGGGCCGGAGGGTCGTCTCGATGTTCGAGATCACGACATCGCTAAATCCCAGCTCGGCGAGCACTCCGGCGTCCGCCTCCCGCCCAGCGATGACGAGCACCGAGGCGGTCGGATCGGGTACGAGGTCCCGAACGCACTCGGAGTAGAAGCTCGCCCGGCGGCGGAAGGCGTCGACCATCGCCTCCTCGGGACAGGACGACCGGCGGGGAGCGGTACGGTCGTAGGGAAGAAACCTCATTCGGCCCGGATGAATGACAGAGACGACAACCGCTCGGTGCCGCGGCTGTAGCGCGAGAGCAGCTCGTCTAGCCCCTCTCCCCGAATCAAGCCAGCGTCCTCATTGCTGGGTGGTGCAGGTAGCTGTTGTCGCGTCACAGCGCGGGACAGTAGAACATGGCCGCTACCGATCCGCCCTGGCCGCCGTCGCCTGCGACCGACTCCCGCCGGGAGGTGAGGCTGGCATTCTCGCGCTTTGTGGTCAGTGAGGCTCGCCAGGACCGTGGCTGGATACGAAGAGGTGGGGGACAGCATCCCGTCACGCTGCTGTGCGGGGCCGCTCGGAGCGGTCGCTTGACCGAAACCAACGCTTGCTGCAAGATCGAGGCTGCCATCCAGCCGCGATGTGTATCGTGCCCACTCTGCCGGGTCCGGCGCTCATCGACGGCGGTCGCCCGCTCTTGTGACGAGGGCGGAGGAGACACCCGCTCAGGCACTCCGGCGCAGCGCGAGCTCCACCGCAATCGGCCGGAAGCTGCTGTGGGGCGCGGCCGACCAGGCGGTCTTCAGCGCGATGAGCTTCGTCCTCGCCATCGCGGTGGCCCAGCACGCCACCGCGGCCGAGTTCGGCGCGTTCGGCATCGCCTACGTCGTTTACACCCTCCTCCTGGGGACCGTCGAGGCCTTCACGGCCGAAGTCGTGGCGGTGCGTGGATCGAAGCTCGCGGCGGGCGATCTGCATTGGATGCTCCGGGACGCGAGCGGGACCGCGATCGCTGCCGGCCTCTGCTGCACCGTGGTCGGTGTGCTCCTGACGCTCCTCGGCCCCAGCGCCTCAACGGCTTCGGCGTTGCTGATACCAGCCCCCCTGCTGTTCGCTCAGGACGTGTGGCGCTTCGGCTTCTTCACGTCGGGGCGGCCGACTGCGGCACTGGGCAACGACCTACTGTGGGCCGCTCTCCTGGCCGCGGGTCTCGCGCTTTCGCCGTCCCTGGGTAGCGACAGAGCCACGGCGCTCGTCTGGGTCTGGAGTGGCTCGGGGGCCCTATGCGGCGTGGTCGGCGCCATCCAGGCGCGCTGTCTGCCGCGGGTCACCTCCGCCGCGCGCTGGACGCGTGCATATGACCGGGCTGGCGCGCGCTACGCCGGCGAGTTCCTCGCCCTCTATGGGGCGGCCCAAGGCGTGCTCATTTCGGTTGGCCTCTTCTCGGGCCTCGCGGAGTCGGGTGGCTACCGCGGCGCACAGCTGCTATTCGGACCGGTACAGGTGCTGCTCAACGCGATGCGAATCGCAGTAACCCCCCTCTTTGCCCAAGCCCAGGCGAGGGGTCAGGCCCGCGTCCTGTGGCGCCGTGGGCTCACCGCCGGCGCAATTGGCGCCATCGTTACCCTGGCGTGCGGTGTCGCCAGCGTGGCGTTGCCCCAGCGGATCGGTGAGAAGATCCTGGGCCGCTCGTGGATCTTGGTCCATGAGGTCCTCCCGCCGATGCTCTGGGCCCAGACTGCCTTGGCGCTAGGCCTCGGAGCCTTGGTAATCCTCCGTGCCGCGGAGGCGCTGCGCCGCACGTTCAAGGTGCGGGTCGTGGGCGCCGTCATCATTTTCGGCCTGGGAACGGCGGGGGCATGGATCGGTGGTGCGGTCGCGGCCACAGCTGGGGTCGCGGTGGGGGCGTCCCTCACCACAATGGCGCTGTGGTGGGAGGCACGCCTCGTGAGTGACCGGCCCGGAGGAGACCATCACCGCCAGCCAAATATGAGGCGTCCACAGCGAGGGCTGCGGCTTAGGGAAGTCGTTCCTGGTCGCGATCGGCGGGTCGCTGATCTTGCGTCTGCGTCCGAATGGGCGAAAGAGTCGCCGCCGACCGACTTGGACGAGATGTCTCCCCTGCCCGACATCTTCGTGATCGGTGCGATGCGGGCCGGTACGACGTCGTTCTGCGCCGACCTCGGCACCCACCCAGGCATCGTCCTCTCCCACCTCAAGGAGCCGTGGATCCTGGTTCGCAGCCTCGGGCGAGTGGACGTGGCCCGATCGATGTACAGGAGCCTCTATGGAAACGTGGAACGGGCCGGCCACCTCTTGCTGGACGGCTCCACGAGCTACTCCATGCGCCCCGAGCAGCCGTCGGTCGCTCCTCTGGCCCTGCAGCTGTCTCCCCATGCGAAGGTGCTCTACATGGTCCGTAATCCGGTGCACCGGGCTCTCAGCCATCATCGGCACCTGCTGGCGTGGGGGGCCACGGACTATCCCGACTTTGGGGCAGCCGTCCGGTATGACAAGACGCTCGTCGATTACGGCCGGTACTGGTGGCAGCTGCAACCCTGGCTCGACGCCTACGGCCCCGAATCCGTGACCGTGGTCCTGTTCGAGGAGTACTCCGCGCGTCGAGGGCCCGCGGTCGCCGACGTCGTGGCCTCCCTCGGACTCGATCCGCGTCTCTTGGCTATTGACGAAACGACCATCCTCAACCAGTCGGCTGGGGCGAGCGCCGTCCCGCGATGGTGGCGATCCCTGCTGCTATCCGACCTCTATCAGTTCCAGATCCGGAGGCGGATCCCTGAGCGGTCGCGGAACCGCCTTGGCGACCTGATGCTCCCGAAGGCCCCGCGCGTGTCGGTCCCACCACCTTCATACGCGATCGAGCGAATCATCGACGCTTGCCACGAGGACGCGGAGGCTCTCGCCTCCTTCCTCGGCCGTGACGAGCCGCTCTGGGACTGGGAGGCGACCCTGCGGGAGTTTGTCTAACAGCCGATGAGCCTCTACCGTGCCGCGGAGGGCTGGGCGGCCGATCCCGCCCGGGCGCGGACAGCGCAGGCGACGATCACGAGAAGCGCCGCGGGCGCTAGGTCGCCCACTATGGGTTGTGGGTCACCGCGCAGGATGATTGTCTGGAATGCGGCGAACAGCGGAGCGGCGACCGCCGCGAAGCTCAGCCGGTCGCGCGGCCGGCGTCGGTAGGCGCTCTCTAACGAGCAGGTGACCCAACCGTAGATGGCGAGGACGATGAATACCCACGGCATCCCGCCGTCGACGAAGGCCCAGCCCCAGATAGACAGCGAGGTGGGGAGCGTCTGGGCGGCCGCGGGGAAGACCAGCCCCCCGGTGGCCTGGGGCTTACCAGACCAGTACTTCCTCGGCACCCATCCGAGCACCACCCCCAGCAGCTGTCGCCCCCAGGTATGCCCGTGGTCGTGGACGTAGCCCTGGGCGTTCAGCTCCTGCTGGAACATCGCGAAGTTCGGGCTCGTCTTGAACTGGGTGCTAAGCGGCGCCGTTTGTAGGACCCGCTGCTGGAAGCGAAAAACATCGGCGTACGGATACACGAAGAGCACCCCCACGACGAGGGTCGCCGCGAAGATCCGGAAGCGCCGCGGGGTTACAAGCGGCCAGACCGCCAGCAGCAGGGCTATCGCTACCCCAAGGAAACGGTACCGCGGGCTCGAGACCGGGTTGTCGGCCAGCAACACCCCCAGGACGAGGGCAACGACCAGGGCCCGGCGCAGGAGCCCCGGCCCAACGACGACGCCCGCCGCCCAGGCGGCCGGACGCCGGATCTGCCGTTTGCAGAGCAGAAGGTACAGCGCGAGGAAGATCGGGATCCAGTCCAGCGCAATCCGGAGCAGGCCACCGGCTTTGTCAGTCCGCAAAAAAAGACGAACATGCTGACTGCCTGGGCCGAGAAAGTCCTGGGTCGCGGTCTGGCGTGAACTGAAACGGCTAGCAAGGCCGTACTTCGCCGTGAAGTAAGCGACCGCGACGATCCCCACCAGGCCAATCACCGTCACTCGCCGGTCGCGGAGGGTGGGGCGGTTGAGCCGACGTGTCCAGCGCTTCTGTACCCGCCGGCTTTGTGAGAGCAGGCGGCCGACCTCGTAGCCCGCAAGCCCCACCATCGTGGTGAGCAGACCGGCCACCTCCGTCCTCTCGTCGAAGACCTGGTCCAATATGGGGAACCGCTGGCTGACCACGTTGGCCAGAGCGGAGAGCCCAAAGAAGACGTAGACGAACAGCCAGAAGGTGAGGCTGATCGGTCGGTTGCTGCCCGCCATGAGGAGCAGCCAGAGGCGAGTGGCGGCGTAGAGCGTAATCGCCCACGCGAGGACGACGGGAGCGTGCGTCAACGAGTCAAGCGTCGGACGACAGAAGACGATCGGTGCGATGACCGCCAGGAGAAGGGCCAGCGAGGTCGCCAGCCCCCATCCGGCCTGCCGGCCTTGTGTGCTATCCCTCGCCTCGCGGGGGGCGGCGACCGGGCCGACCTTGGCACCAAGCGCTGCGCCTTGCTGTGAGCTCACGGGAGGCTCGCGGAACGCAGCGCTGCCTCGCTAGCGATCGCTGTCCTCGGCGGAGGTTGCGCCGGACAGTCGCCGGGATGTTCTACGCATGACGCGGCCGAGCAGGGAAGTCGATCCCGCACCACTTGGGAGAACGGGGACGCCGGAGGGAAGGCCGTTGCTCGGGGGCTGTCGACTCGCGACGGGAGAGCCAGGGTGTATCGCGTCCGGGGCCACCGCCGCAGCGATGTTGGCGCTGTCACCGGCGGCTGCGTTAGCCCCAAGCAATTCGTCGTTCTGGCCGGCCGGCTGCCCAGGCTCGCGGGGCTCGTGCTCCTCAAGCAGACCACGCTCGGCCATTCGGGGCTCCCCTGCCCCTGCCCCTGGGGCAGCCCGAGGCGTCGACGCAGTGCGGCCGTCCTGCCCAGAGGCGTAGTACGCGTCGTAGGAGCCGTACCCGTAGTCGTCCTCGCCGCCCGAGCGCACATCGTTCAGCACCGAGCCCACGAGCGGCGCGCCCGCCTGCTCGAGGAGCTCGATCGCCCGGCTGAGCGACCGTTTCGTGCTGCGGCGCGCGGCGGCGAGCACCATGACACCGTCGACCATCTGGGAGATCTGGAGCATGTCGGGCACCGGCAGCACCGGGGGGCAATCGACGAGGACGAAATCCCAGCGCGCCTTGAGGTACTCGATGACGCGCTGCGCCGTGGAGAGCGACAGAAGCTCCGACGGATCCGGCACCACCGGCCCGGATGCCATAACGGACAAACCGGGTACGCCCTCCACCTCCTGGAGCACGTCGTCTGGAGTACTTTCCCCGAGCAGCACCGACGTGAAGCCCATGCTGTTCTCGAGGCCAAAGAACGACTGAATCCGGGGCCGTCGGAGATCGCAGCCCACGACAACGACGCGCTGGCCCGCCCGCGCCAGTGCGACGCCCAGGTTCGCGACCGTAGCCGACTTCCCCTCCGCTGCGCCCGGGCTCGTCAGGGCGAGCGCCCGCAGTGGGTTCTCCTTCGATCGGGCGCGGATCTGCAGCGACACGCGAAGCGTGCGGTAGGACTCCGCTGACGGGGAGTGAGGGCTCTCACTGGAAACTACGTAACCCTGATCGGGGTCCGGCCAGTCCTCGGCGCGCGGAATGAGGGCCATGACCGTCAAGCCGCCAGTGGCCTCCTCGAGCTCGGTCTTCGACTTGATCGAGTCGTCGAACCGGTCTCGCGCGAAGGCCAGCGCGATACCCAACACGAGACCGAGGATGGCGGCGATGAGCCCGTTTCGCGGGATGTTGGGCGAGACCGGGGACTCCGGGGTCGTGGCTTGACGCACGATGTCTCCCCCAACCTTGGAGAGCTGCCCGCTCGCCCTCAGGTCCCCGAGCGAGCCCTGGAGGTTGATGATGGACTGCTGAATCCCCGCGACCTGTGGATCGCCCGGCGGGAGGCTGGCCTTCTTCGTTCGAAGCGACCTGATCTCATCGAACACCGTCTGGGCGGTCTTGAAGAAGTTCGCGGTCTTCGACTTGCGACGCTGGTCGAGATAGGCACGCGCATAGGCGTTGGCCTGGTTGGCGGCCCCTGCCGGATCGCCGCTGTTGGCCGAGAAAGCGAGCTCGTCGGTGTTCGGCACGAGCGCGATCGAGACGTCAGGAACTAGCCCGACGCTTTTACGGACCGCCCCCCTCACCCGGTCGCCCTGCGCGAACGAGATCTCGTTCTGGAGCTGTCGGTCGAGGAGGTCCGGCGTTGAGACGCCGGGGTTGGCGTTCTGGTTGACGGAGTCCCGCACGTCCTGTGGGATCAGCACGGTCGTCTTCGCCGAGTACACGGGCGTCTGCAGGAGCGAGAGTCCAACGCCCAGCGCCACCAGCACCAAGATGGACGCGAGCACGACCAGCTTCCGCCGACGAAGGACACGCAGGAACTCCCGCGCGTCGAAGTCGAATTGAGGTTCTGAATCCACTTTGCCTGTTCTCGGTGCTTTGCTAGGAGACGAAGCACGTCATGGTATTGAGCCAGCCCCCGGGGACCAGCCGCGCGCTGCGGCGCCAGGCGTCAGAGCGTCTACCCGGGCTGGTCGAGCGAGCGCCCTTGCGGTGAGCAGGACCAGGGCGCTCAAGGCTCGTGCCATGAGAGCCACTGTGGATTGTCCGGCTTCCGTTCGGCGCAGTTCCCCAAGGGTCTGACGACCCCAAACGCGACCCGCTGCGGGCGCGACCGTGAACTACCAGCGGTAGTGCGCGAAGGCCTTGTTGGCCTGCGCCATGCGGTAGATGTCGTCCTTACGCTTGTAGGCGCCGCCCTGCGCGGACTGCGCGTCGAGCAGCTCGTTGGCGAGCCGCTGGGCCATGGTCTTCTCACGGCGCTGGCGAGCGAAGCCCACGAGCCAGCGGACCGCGAGGGTGCGGGCGCGGCGCGCCGGCACCTCGACGGGCACCTGATAGGTGGCGCCGCCGACGCGCCGGGACTTGACCTCGAGCACGGGCGTGAGTGCCTTGAGCGCGGCCTCGAGCTGCTCGATCGGATCCTTGCCCGTGCGCTCGGCGATGATCGCCAGCGCGTCGTAGACGATCTTCTCCGCGGTGGAGCGCTTGCCGTGCAGCATCACCTTGTTCACGACCTGGGAGACCAGGCGCGAGCGGTGAACGGGGTCCGGCGGGACGGGCCGGATCGTGGCGGCGGCGCGACGGGGCATCTACTTCGCCTTGACGCCGTACTGCGAGCGGGCCTTCTTGCGGTCGCTCACACCGGCGGCGTCGAGCGTCCCGCGGACGACCTTGTAGCGCACTCCCGGCAGGTCCTTGACGCGACCCCCACGCACGAGCACGACGGAGTGCTCCTGGAGGTTGTGGCCCTCGCCCGGGATGTAGGTGGTGACCTCCATGCCGTTGGTCAGCCGGACGCGCGCGACCTTGCGCAGCGCGGAGTTCGGCTTCTTCGGCGTCACCGTGTAAACGCGCGTGCACACCCCGCGGCGCTGCGGCGCGGCGACCTTCGCCTTGCGCCCCTTGCCCGACTTCAGGCCGGGCGTGGCGAGCTTCTTCTTCGGCGTGGTGCGGCCCTTGCGCACGAGCTGGCTGGTCGTCGGCATAGAGCAAAGTAGGCTAGCAGTGGGCGGTTCCACGAGGTCCCCCGAGGCAGAGACCTCGGTTTTCCCTGTATGGCTCATACTCGGTTCCGGTGCGCTCGACAACCCTCGTAGCCAATCCGACGCTCCTGGCATGAGCACCGTCCGCGGACGGCGGCTGAGGAAGGCCCTACGCCGTAGCACCGAAGCGTTGCCGGCACAGCTGGACGCCGCCGCGCTGCTGCCCGTCGCCGACGCCGAGATCCCCGCCCGCCTCAAGCGTCGCGAGGCGGTCTTCCGCCGCCTCCTCGCCGTCGGCGATGTCTTGGCGATCATGGGCGTCCTCGGGCTACTCGACGCGACGCGCGGTCTCACTCCGCGTCCCGGGGCTGTCCTGATCCTCCCGGGGATCGTGATCCTCGGCAAGATCCTCGGGCTCTACGACCGCGACGATGTCGTCCTCGCGAAGCGGTCCCTCGACGACGCCCCCGCGCTGTTTCAGGTCGCGACGCTGGTGACGCTGCTGGCATGGCTGCTCGCGGGCCTGATCTTCACGGCTGACCTCACGCCGACCGCGGGCCTTCAGCTCTGGTGCACGTGCTTCCTTGCGCTCGCCTGCGCGCGAACGCTCGCGCGCGCGGCCGCCAAGGGCATGACCGACGAGGACCGGGTCCTGCTCGTCGGATCCGCGGCCGCCGCCCTGCAGATCCGGGACAAGCTGGTCGACAGCCCGGGAGTCAAGGCGACGTTCCTGGGCTGGATCCCCTTCCGGGGCGAATCGGACCAAATCCCCGCGCTACCCGCAGCCGGCAGCATCGAGGATCTCTCAGAGAGGGTTCGTGCGCTCGCGATCGACCGCGTCATCGTCGCACCCACCGAGCAGACCGACGACGAGGTCCTCGACCTCATCCGCATGGTGAAGGCCCTCGGGGTCCGCGTGAGCATCCTGCCCCGCCTGTTCGAGGTCGTCGGCTCCTCAGTCACCTTCGACAACCTGGGCGGCCTCACGCTCCTGGGCGTCCGCCCCCTCGGGCTTTCGCGATCCTCGCGCGTCGTCAAGCGCTCTCTCGATCTCACGGGCGCGACGGTGGGCCTGCTGGCCACGAGCCCCCTGCTGGCCCTCGCCGCCGTGGCCATGGTGCTCGACTCCCGCGGGCCTGTCTTCTTCGGGCAGCGCCGGATCGGTCGCGACGGACGCTCCTTCTGCATCTGGAAGTTCCGCACGATGGTCCGTGACGCCGAGGACCGGAGGGCGGAGCTCCTGGCGCGTAACGAGGGGGCCGAGGGCTTCTTCAAGATCGCCGACGACCCGCGCGTCACCCGGGTGGGGCGCTGGCTGCGGCGCACCCAGCTCGACGAGCTTCCGCAGCTTGTCAACGTCCTGAAGGGCGAGATGAGCCTGGTCGGGCCGCGTCCGCTCCTCGAGGAGGAAGACGCCCGCGTGGAAGGCTGGTACCGGCGGAGGCTTCAGCTCACGCCGGGGATGACCGGGCATTGGCAGGTGCTGGGCTCTTCTCGCATCCCGTTGACGGAGATGGTCGTGCTCGACTACCTCTACGTCGCCAACTGGTCGCTCTGGAACGACGTGAAGATCCTCCTGCGCACGATCCCGCGTGTGTTCGGCGCCCGCGGTCTCTAGGTTCGGCACGGTGCCCGGGGCCCCTCCGTCCTCGGCCGGCACCCTGCGCGGCGCGCTGCGGGCCGCTCAGCGCGCCGGGTCGGGGGAGCTCCCTCCTCGCTACGGGGACGACTGGGTGAGGCCGTTCGCCGATCGGGTCGCGGCCAAGGGGGGACCGGGTCCATCGATACTCGACGTGGGCGCGGGGCGCGCCCCCACGCTGCGCCCCGAGAAGAGGCCGTCGGGCGCTCACTACGTGGGGCTCGATGTCGCCGCCGCCGAGCTCGCGGGCGCCCCTCCCGGTTCGTACGACGAGGTCATCTCGGGGGACGTCTCGGTCCACCTGCCGTCACTGGACGAAAGGTTCGACACGGTCCTCGGTTGGCAGGTGCTCGAGCACGTCCGCCGGCTCGACCGAGCCCTGGAGAACATTCACCGATACCTCCGGCCCGGCGGCCGGCTGGTGACCCTGCTGTCCGGTCGTCACGCGGTCTTCGCGCAACTCAACCGGGTGCTCCCGGACGCGATCGGGGCACCGATGGTGGCGCGCGTGATGGGCCGGCACGAGGACTCCGTCTTTCCGGCGGCCTACGACGCCTGCTATCAGAGCGCACTTCAGCGCCTGCTCGTCGCCTTCTCCGAGGTCGAGGTCGTTCCTCTGTGGCGAGGGGCCGACTACTTCCGCTTCTCGAGGGCGCTCCAGGCCCTCTACGTCGGCTACGAGGAGTGGGCCATGCGCGCCGGGCACGACGACCTCGCCACGCACTACCTCGTCAACGCGGTGCGCTGAGGCTGGCGTCTCGACACCACGTCGAGGCCTTCTCGGCGGCGCTGGCATGACGGGGTCTCGCCGCCCCCTGCGCAGTCCGAGAGCGCGGGCCGCACCGAAGCTGTCGCCTGGCCCGTCGCGGGACCCAGGGTTATTGATCCTGCCGTGAGCCCGTGCGGTGACGCCACGCGGCCACGGCGCCCATAGCCACGGCGATAGCTACGAGGATCCAGAGCAAGGCGGGACTTCCCTCCCCGCCGTTGCCGAGAACGTTGCGAGTCGCCTTGACGACGCTGCCCGAAGGTGCGGAGAGGCCCTGGGACGAGAGAGAAACCGGCCGAGGATCTCGAGATCTCTGCGAAGGCCTCTTCGCGCCCACAGTGGCGCGGGCGGACTCGAGCTCGGAGGGACGGCGGGGGCGACCTGTCCGCCGATCGATTACGACGGGCGCAGAACTGGGAACCCCTCCGGAGGCAGAACCGCCCCTCGGGCGCTGGGCCGAACCGCCCCTCGGGCGCTGGGCCGAACCGCCCCTCGGGCGCTGGGCCGAACCGCCCCTCGGGCGCTGGGCCGAACCGCCCTTCGGGCGCTCGGGGCCAGCGGCGCCCGGGAGGTTCTCGCAATACTGCTCGACTGCGGCCGTCCCTGGGGGAGCAATGCAGGTGGGGCTGGCGGCCCGAGCCGACGGAGCGAACGCCATCAAGGCGAGCAGGACCAAGGCGCTCAGGGCTTGTCTCATGACAGAAACTGTAGATGGCCCGGCGCTCCTTCGACGCAGTTCGCCTAGGGTCTACCGCGGTGGGAGGCACTCGGGTCCAGCGCGCCCTGGCGTTCGTGGGGGCGCTCGCTCTCGTCCTGCTCTACGCGCTGCGGCGCGGCTCCTATGACGTGGTGCCGCGGCACGAGCACGCGGTTGCCGTGCTCTGGCTGCTCGCCCTCGGGCTGTTGCTCGGGCTGCTGCCGCGCCGTCGCCCTCCGGTTCTTGCGCTGCTCCCGCTCGGCGCCTTCGCGGCGCTCGTGCTGCTCACAGCGATCGCGCTGAGCAGCACGTCAAGCGACGAACGGACCGGCCTCGAGCTTGCGCGCGTCGTCCATCACGCCGCGCTGTACGCCCTCCCCCTCTGCGTGCTCAGCCGGCGCACCTGGACGGCGGCCGCCGCGGGACTCGCCGCCGGGGTGCTCGCGGTGACACTGCTCGCGGTCGTGACCCGTCTCGCCCCCGGCTTCATCGCCAGCGATCCGATCACGAGCGCGTTTCGGACGAACCGGCTCTCCTACCCCCTCGGCTACTGGAACGCCATGGGTGCCTGGAGCGCGACCGGGGTCGCGCTGGGCCTCGCGTGGAGTGCGCACGCTCTCACCAGGGCGATGCGCGCCGTCGCTCTCGCTGCGGTGCCGGTGGCGATCCTCGCCGTCTACCTGACGTATTCGCGCGCGGGTATCGGGTCGGTCGTACTTGGCGTGCTCGTCGTCGCTGCGGTATCGCGGCGGCGTGTCGTCCTGCTCGTCCACGTGATCGTCGCGACTGTTGGCGGAGTCGCCGTGATCCTCGTGACTCGAGGCCAGCCGGCGATCGCCGACGCGACCGGCAGCGCCGGGCGTGGAACGGTGCTCATCGCGCTTTTGGCCGCAGCTTTGCTGGCTGCCGGCTGCGGGGCCCTCACTCTCGGCCTATCGCCGCCGCGCCTCGCGCGAAGGCAGATGCAGGCGACCGCGAGCGTTCTCGCTCTGGTCGCGCTGGTGGCCGCCGTCGCGGTTGGGCCGCGGCTCATCGGCGACGCCTACGACTCCTACCGGCATCCGCTGAAGCCCGCTGCCTCGGCCGACCCGGCCGCGCGCCTCACCAATCTGAGTGGGAATCGCCACGACGTGTGGTCGGCCGCGCTGGACGCGTACCACTCCGCGCCGCTCTCGGGTATCGGCCCCGGAACCTTCGAATTCTGGTGGAACCGTCACGGGACCAACGCTGAGTTCCTGCGCGATGTCCACAACATCTACCTGGAGAACCTTGCTGAACTCGGATGGCCGGGACTGCTGGTGATCCTGGCCCTGCTTGTCAGCCTCGCTGTCGCGGCCTTGCGCCCGCGCAGTCCGCGGAACTCACCACGCGAGGCCGGCGCTCTGGCCGGCGCGGCCGCCACGCTGGTCGTGTTCGCGTTCTCGGCGAGCGTGGACTGGATGTGGGAGTCCACCGCCAACGCCACACTGGCGATCGGGTCGGCCGGCGTTGCGGCGATGAGCCTCTCAGGCGGACGCTTCTCGGTGCGTCTGCCCGCGCGCGCGGGATTGACCGCGGTGGCCGTGGTCGCCCTGCTCGTCGAGCTTCCGGGGCTTGCCGGAGTGGGCGCTGTCCGCAAGAGCCAAGAGGCGGTCCAAAAGGGTGATCTGCCGACGGCCCTGCGGCGGGCGCAGGACGCCATCCGTGCTGAGCCATGGGCAGGTACTCCGTACCTCCAGCGGGCGTTGGTCCTCGAGCGGTCGGGAGAGCTGGCCCTGGCCGAGACCGACGCCAAGCGCGCAGTCGATCACGAACCTCAGGCGTATGCCAGCCGACTCGTGCTCGCACGGATCCAGCTCGAGCGCGGAGAGAATCGCCGGGGGCTGCGCGAGTTTGAGAAGGCTCGCCGGCTCCGGCCCCACTCGCCGCTGTTCGCGGCGTTCGCGTCCACCCCGTCCCCCAGTCGCCGCCCGTTGCGGGCTCGGCGATAACTACCAGCGGTAGTGCGCGAAGGCCTTGTTGGCCTGCGCCATGCGGTAGATGTCGTCCTTGCGCTTGTAGGAAGGCGCCGCGGGCGGATAACCGGGGCCTCTCGTGAGGTCGGTGATGCATACTGTCTCGGGTGCGCCGACTGCTTGTCCATGTTGTCCTCCTGGGGACCCTGCTGGGCTCGGTCGCGGGCACGGCGAACGCCGCCCCGCTGCGCCTCGGGTTCTTCGACGGGCTGTTCGGGGACGCGTCGGCCGCACCCGGGACTGGCGGGGAGTCGGTCGCGGGCGTCTGGCTGGATCGCGTGGCGGGCAACGAGCGCTCCGACGTCGTGCGGATCGCCGTCGACTGGGCCGCGATCGCGCCCAAGGCGCCGAGAAATCCGGGTGACTGGCGTGACCCCGGCTACAACTGGCGCGGTCCCGACTTTGCGATCAACGCGGCGCGCGCCCGCGGGCTCAGTGTCCTCGCGAACGTTATTACGGTGCCGCGATGGGCGCAGGGGGCGGGGCGGCCGAGAAGCGCCGGTGCGGCGGTGTGGCGCCCTCGCCCGCGGCCCTTCAAGCAGTTCCTCAAGGCGATCTCGGCGCGCTACTCCGGGCGCAACCCCGGGCTTGGACGCGTGGACGCCTGGCAGCTGCTCAACGAACCCAACCTGGGGCTCGCCCTCCAGCCGCAGTGGATCCGTCGTCGGGGACGCCTGCAGCCGGAGAGCCCGAACCTCTACCGAGCGATGGTCAACGCGGGGTATGCAGGCGTGAAGGCCGGGAACCCGCGGGCCCTCGTCGTCACCGCCGGTCTCTCACCCTACGGAGACCGCCCGGGCGGTAGCCGCATGGCTCCGGTGACCTTCTGGCGTGCGCTTCTCTCCCGTCGAGTCGCTTTTGACGTGGCGTCACACCACCCGTACAGCTTTTACGGACCCTTCCATTCCGCGTTCAGCCGCGAGGATGTGGCGGTGCCGGACCTCGGGCGCATCCAGACGCTCATGCGGTCCGCTGTGTCGAAGGGGCGGCTCGTGCCTCGCCGGCACAAGCGGTTCTGGGTGACGGAGATCTCCTGGGACTCAAGCCCGCCGGACCCCCACGGAGTGCCCGCCGAGCAGCACGCACGTCGGCTGGCTGGGACGATGTACGAGCTCTGGCGCCAGGGCGTGGACACGGTGACGTGGACCCGGATCCGCGACGATCCGGGGCCCGACTTCGCGGCGAGCTTCCAGGCGGGCACCTACACCTATGGCGCCAAGCCCAAGCCTGCGGCCCAGGCCTTCCGCTTCCCGTTCGTAGCCGTCCTCGCTCCACGGCGGAGGGATCAGGTTCGGCTCTGGGGCCGGAGCCCGGTAGGGGGACGGCTCGTCCTCGAGCGCCGTACGGGTACGCGCTGGGTCCCCGTCGCCCGGATGCGAGCGCGACCACGCGGCGTCTTCGACCGCACCGTGCGGGGCAAGCGCGGTCAGCTCTATCGCGCGCGGCTCGGCTCCGAATCGTCCCTGACGTGGCTCGCGGGCTCGAGCCCCTAGCGGACGGTCCCGCGGGTCTTCGGCGCGCGCGGTCTCTAGATCCCTCCGCCCCCTTTCGTCTGCGCAGTGGCTACTCCTGGAACGATCTGGCTGACCGGGCTGCCGGCCTCCGGCAAGACCACGCTCGCACGCGCTCTTCGGGACCGGCTCCAGCGGGAGGGCGGGACGGCCCAGGTGCTCGACGGCGACCTGCTGCGCGACGGCATCAACGCCGACCTCGGCTTCTCGCGCGACGACCGCCTCGAGAACGTCCGTCGCGTGAGCGAAGTCGCCCGCCTGTTCGTCCAGGCCGGACTCGTGGTCGTGGCTGCCGTCGTGTCCCCGCATGAGGAGGGCCGGGTGCGAGCGCGACGAGTCCACGCGGCAGCCGGGTCGCCGTTTCTCGAGGTCTGGCTGGCCACCTCGCTTGCGGAGTGCGAGCGGCGTGATCCGAAGGGGCTCTACGCTCGCGGGCGGCGCGGCGACATCAGCGGCGTGACGGGGCTCGACGATCCCTACGAGCCGCCGTCATCGCCCGACCTCGTGGTGCGACCGGGGCAGCAGACCGTCGAGGACTGCGTCGAGGAGATCCTGCGCGCTTTCGGCCGCCTACGAGTGAGCGCGGCTCCCGAGGGTGCGTCCGCTCCCGCTGCTCCTTGACCGCTGTCCTACGGCACGACGAGCGACAGCCCGGCGTCCGTCGGCACCGGCGGGCCGGCGGTCGGTGTGTCCACCGCCACGAGCGCGCATGGCGTTGCCACGACCTCGGGTGGGGGAAGGAAGAATTGCCCTCTATTCTTCCTCAGCGCATGGCACTGAACATCAAGGATGTCGGGGCCGATCGCCTGGTCCGCGAGCTCGCCGCGGAAACCGGCGAGACCATCACCACGGCGGTCACCGTCGCCGCCCGTGAGCGGTTAGAGCGCCTGCGGGGTGGGGTTCCCCGCGAGCGACGCCACCAGGAGCTCAACCAAATCGCCCGGCGCAGTGCGGGACGGCGTAGTCGCGATCGTCGCAGCGCCGAGGAGATCCTGGGCTACGGCGGCGACGGTCTCCCCTCCTGAGGGCCGCGTGGTCCTCGACACGTCAGCGCTCGTGGCGGTGCTCCTCGGCGAGCCCGAGTGGGATCGATTCATCGGGCTCCTGGCCGACACCGAGGACCCGCTGATCTCGGCGGCCACGCTGGTCGAGGCCTCGATCGTCTTGCAGGCCAAGACCGGCGATGAGGGGACCGCCGATCTGGATGAGCTGCTGGCCGCTGCCGCGGTGCGCTGCGTGGCGGTCGACGCTGCCCAGGCGCGTCTCGCACGGGATGCGTTCGCGCGATTCGGGAAGGGGCGAGCACCGGCGGGGTTGAGCTTCGGCGACTGCTTCTCCTATGCGCTGGCGAGGGCGGCCGATCGACCGCTGCTGTTCAAGGGCGACGACTTCAGCCACACCGACGTAACGCCCGCCGTCGCCTGACGCGCCACGCATAAGATGCAGTAGTGGCAAAGGTCCGGACCACCCTCACAATTGACGACTCCGTTCTCAAGGCGGTGAAGATCCGCGCGGCTCGGTCCGGTCGTGGCGACAGCGAAGTCATCGAGGAAGCGCTCCGTCGCGAGCTCGGGCTCGACTATCTCGAACGGAGATGGCAAGCCACCCAGCTCTCCGAAGCGAAGGCGACGGATATCGCGATCGAGGCGCAGCACGCGACGCGCGGCCGCCACTGAGGCGTGCGCGCAGTCCTGGACCCGAACGTCATCATCTCTGGCCTGCTCTCGGGCACCGGTGCTCCGGCCCGCCTGCTGGCGGCCTGGCAGGAAGGCCGTGTCGAGGTGATCGTGTCTCCGATGCTCCTCGCCGAGCTCGAACGCGCCCTCGCCTATCCGAAGCTTCGGGCTCACATCAGCGCGCAAGACGCCACCGCTGTGGTGGGCTTGCTCGCCGCAGGAGCGACCAGCGTCGATGATCCGCCGCAGCCGCCCGCCGTCCGCTCGGAAGATCCTGGAGACGACTACCTCATCGCCCTGGCGGCCGCCGATCGCGCCGCGCTCGTCTCCGGCGACAAGCACCTGCTCGCCCTCCGTGAACGCATCCCCGTCTACTCGCCACGCGAGTTACTCGAACTGATCTGAACGGGCAACCTCTAGGCCACGCAGCACATCGAGCAGCTCGGGTCGCTGTCCTCGGCCGCCGGCCGGCCCGCGCCCGGCTTGCGAACCCGTCCCGCCCCCAGCGGGCGATCGATGTGCCCCGGAGGTAGCCGCCCTCCCATTCGACGCTGAGCAGCCTGGCTTCCTGGCGATGGGCGAGCGGGTCCGTGGAGGCGACCCGGGACTCCGGGTCGAGGAACGCCTGACGCAGCCCCTGCACGGAGGGTCGGTGCATCGTCACCCACGTCGAAGGTCGGGTCAAAATGCGTGGTGGGACGAGAGGTCTCGAAGCACCCGCCCTGGTCGATGGAGACGTCCACCAGCACCGCCTGGGGCTTCATCAACCCGAGCTGCGCGCGGGTGATCACGTGCGGCGCCCTCGCCCCGTGCACAAGCACCGTGCCGATCACGAGGTCGGCCTCGGGCAGGTGCTCCTCGACCATCTCGGACCCGTCCCAGACATCCTCGACGCGCGGCACGATCCGCGCGCCCTGGCGCTCGTAGTCGGTGTCGCCGATCGCCGACCCCACCCCCGCCCCGGCTCGGTCACGGCCATGGGTTCAGCTCTCCTCCGGATCGTCGGGGCGGACACTCCGCCGCGGACAACGGTGGGGACGATCAGGAGGCGCGGCAAGCCGGTTCGTCCAGCGTGGACAATGGAGCGAACGTGCCCCTGACGCGTCACTTCGCCAAGCTCTGCGACCCGGCCGACTGGCACGAGCCCGATCTCCTCGCCGCCATCGCCGAGGTCCTGCCCGAGCGCGAGCCGCTCGCGCACGTCGAGCGCAAGGCGTGGGAGCTCGGGATGCTCGTGCTCTTCCTGCGCCAGGCGGGGCGGCTCGACCCGAGCGCGCGGGTGCTCGCCATCGGCGCGGGCGACGAGCGCGTGCTGTTCTGGCTGACCGAGCACGTCGACCGCGTGGTCGCCACCGACGTCTACGGCGAGGGGGACTTCGCCGACCGCGAGGCCGCGGACACGATGCTCACCGACCCCGCGTCGCGGAGCCCCTACCCGTCGGTGGCGCTGCCGCTGGTCAAGCCCGACGGTTAGGCTCTGCGCCGCCGTGCTGAACTTCCACCGCGTCGGCTCGGGTGATCCGCTCGTCCTCCTGCACGGGCTCGGCATGCGCTGGCAGTGGTGGGAGCCGTGCCTGGAGCTCCTCGCCGCCCGGCACGAGGTCCTCGCCGTCGACTTCCCCGGCTTCGGCGGCTCCGCGCGGCTGGCGGGCGACGACGAGCCGACGCCGATCCGTCTCGCGCTCGCCGTCGAGGAGCTGTGCGGGGAGCTCGGCCTGGCGCGGCCGTCCGTGGCGGGGATCTCGATGGGCGGGGCCGTCGCGCTGGAGCTCGCCAAGCAGGGCGCGGTGACGAGCGCCTGCGCGATCTCGCCGTCGGGATTCTGGAAGGGGTGGGAGCGGGGCTGGGTCACAGCATCGCTCCGGGCCACGAGCGCGCTGACGAAGCGCCTCGGGCCGCGGGCGGACGCGATCTGCGCGACTCCCGCGGGCCGCACCGCGGTGTTCGGCCAGACGACGGGGCGCCCGTGGCGGATCCCGGCCGCTGACGCCGCGGCGGGGGTCCGGGCCATGGCCGCCTCGGACTTCGACCGCACGCTTCCGCACGTGACGGGCAACGACTTCGTCGACGGGGGCGCGATCGAGGTGCCGGTGACGATCGCGTGGGGCACGCGCGACCGGCTGCTCTGGCCGTGGCAGGCCGACCGGGCGGTGGCGGCGATCCCACTCGCGCGGAAGGTCGTGCTCCGGGGATGCGGTCACATCCCGACCTACGACGACCCGGCGCAGACCGTCACGGCGATCACCGGGTCCTGAGCGGCGCGCCCCCCCCGGCCGCGAAGCTACGAGGAGGAAGCCGCCGCCACCCGCACCGGCGCCGGCGTCATCCACGCGGCGACGATGACGAGCGCGAAGGCGATGCCCTGCAGGACGATGCCCAGCGCCGAGCCCGGCAGCGGATCGCCGAAGACGACGATGCCGCCGAGGATCCCCGCGACGTTCGCCGCGGCGCCGGTGACGGCGATCACCGGGACGGCCTCGCCGGTCTGGAGCCCGCGGGCCGAGGCGTAGAACGCGGCGACCGAGGCGACGATTGTGACCAGCAGCCACGGCGACACGAGCGCGACGAGCCCGCCGGAGCCGGCCAGGCCCGTCAGGGCCTTGATGGCGATGTCGGAGACCCCGAAGAGGATCCCCGAGGCGGCGCCGAGCATGACGCCGTGGTGCGCGCCCGGCGCGCCGATGCGCGGGCCCATGATGAGCAGGGTCCCGATGGCCAGCAGCCCGGCCTCGAAGGAGACCATCGCGCTCACCGAGAACTGCGAGCTCGCGCCCTCGTGCCCGGGGATCGTGACCCCGAGCAGCACCAGGCCGCCGGCGGTGAGCGCGAGGCCGACCCACTGGCGGCGGCCGACCGAGACGCCGAACATCCGCTCGGCCATGACCGCGAGGAGGACCATGCCGCCGGCGAGCACCGCCTGCACGAGCGACATGGGCGCGATCGTGAGCGCGGCGACGTGCAACGCCCACGCGCCGACCGCGACGAGCATCCCGACGGCGAACCACTTCGAGGCGAACAGCCCGCGCGCCGAGCGCAGCGGCCGACGCATGTCGACGGGCGGCGCGGCACAGGCGCCCCGGTGCTTGCAGAGGAACCCGAGGTTCGTCGTGAGCGCGCAGAGCAGCGCGAGGCTTATCCCGAGGGTGAGCGTCATGGGAGGGCTGAGAAGGAGGCGAGGGGACGGTCGCGGCGAGGCGGCCCCGGGGTTCTCGACACCCCGCTCCCCCGTCTTGAAGTCCTCCCAGAGTTGTACGACGCTAGCGCCGCCACGACGCGCCGGATAAGGATCGAATAACGACTGCAAGTGCTCCAGAACACCGCGAAGCCCCTCCTGCTGTTCGACGTCGACGGGGTCATCTCCCTGTTCGACGGGATCGCCCACTTCCTTTCCGAGCGCGCGGGCGCCCGGCTAGTTGACGGTCCGGCGGAAACCGAAGGCGCAGGCCAACGCGATGAGGAAGGCGATGACGGGCAGGCCGAACCCGATCACGCCGACGACGGCGAGCACGACTCCGACCACGGTGAGCGCTCCCGCGGTACTGCCCGCGACCACGAGCTGGTACGCGCGCTTCTCGCGTGCGCGGCGGGAGGGGGGCCCGCCCGAGCGGGGGGTGAGGCCGGTCATGGCCTGAGAGGCTAGGCGGTGGCGGAGCGGGAGAGGGCCAGCTCGGGCCGGACGCCCTCCAGGGCATCGACCCAGATCCGGTAGTAGGCGAGCTCCTCCCGGGTGCGCAGGGGAGGCACGACCGCGTCGCGCTCCGCCGCGAGCTCTCCCGCGGTAATCGGGGCCTCCACCGCGGCGCTCAGCACGTCCCGAGCCCCGCTGCCGTCACCGAACTCCGCCTTGTCGCGCCACAGGAGCTCGTCGGGCAGCCAGCCGGTGAACGCGCGGCGCAGCAGGAGCTTCTCGGGCCGCTCCGCGCTGGCGAGCTTCTCCTGCGCCGGCACCCGCAGCGCCCAGGCGATGACCTCGCGGTCGAGGAAGGGCACGCGCGCCTCGAGCCCGTGGGCCATCGTCACCCGATCACAGCGCTGGAGGTTCAGGTTGTGCAGACCGCGGACCGTCCGGGCGAGCTCGGCCTCCAGGGCCGCGCCTTCGGTGAACTCGCGCAGGTAGGCGTAGCCCGCCCACAGCTCGTCGGCCCCTTCCCCCGTGAGCACGACCTTGACCTCCTGCGCGGCCGCCTGCGAGAGGAACCAGTTCGGCACCGCGCTGCGCACGAGCCCGGGGTCGAAGGACTCGATCGCGCGGACGACATCGGGCAGGGCCGCGAGGGCCTCGCCCGCCGTATAGAGCGTCTCGAAGTGGTCGGTGCCCAGGGCCTCGGCGACCTGGCGCGCCGCGAGCAGATCGGGGGAGTCCGGTGTACCCACCGCGAAGGTCTTGCACCGCTCGCCGTCGCGTGCCGCCCGGCGGGCGGCGATCGCCGCCACGAGGCTCGAGTCCAGCCCACCCGAGAGGAAGACCCCCACGGGCACGTCGCCCATCATCTGACGCTCCACCGCGTCGACGAGCGTCGCGCGGGTGCCGTCCTCGAGCGAGCAGCCCTCGGGGAGAGGCTCGAGGTCCGTCGGCACGGCCGAGGCGAAGCGCACGAGGCCGCCCTCGGGCGTCCACGCGCAGCCGGGTGGGAAGGGCTCGACCCGGGGGCGCCACTCGGGCGCGAAGACGTGCATCTCGGAGGCGAAGCGCACGGCGTCGCCGGGTCGTACCGGCGGGGTCCAGTAGAGCGGCTTGATCCCCACGGGGTCGCGCGCCGCGACGAACCGCCCGTCCGCGCCGGCGGCCACGAAGGCGAACATCCCGTTGAGCCGCCCCAGCGCCTCCGGGCCGCCGAGTTCGAGCAGGTGCAGGGCGACCTCGTTGTCGGAGTCGGTCCGGTAGGCCCGCGTGGGCAGCTCGGCCCGGAGCTCGGCGTGGTTGTAGACCTCCCCGTTGCCTACGAGCCAGAGGCGCTCGCCGGCGCCCGGGAGCGGCTGATGGCCGCCGCCGACGTCGACGATGGAGAGCCGCCGGTGCCCGAGCCAGCTTCCGTTCACGCGGACGCAGCCGGCGTCGTCCGGACCGCGATGGGTGAGCTCGGCGAGCATGCGCTCGAGCTCGGTGGAATCCGAGCAGCCGTGCTCGGCGACGATGCCGCACATCTCCTACGCCTACCCGTCCAGCGCCGAGAGCTGCCCGGCAACCCGGCGGGGACCCCCGTACGCGGCCGGGCGCCGGTCGCCGAGGTGGTCGATCGCCACGCGGGAGTCGGCCACCGCGAGGACGGGGTCGATCCGCGCGAGCGCCGTCTGACCGGCCCCGGGAAGGGTCTCGGCCAGCGCGTTCCCGTCGGGGTCGACGACCTTCGCGCGGCCCAGGAAGCGCAGCCGTCCCCACGGCCCGCTCTGGTTCGCCGAGACCCACACCACCTGGTTCTCCACGGCGCGGGCGGCATCCATCAGGTCGAAGTGCCGCGTCTGCCGGTCGGCGGCGACGTCGGCCGCGGGGCGCCGGCGGTCCGCGGACCAGGCGGCCATCGAGGTGATCACGTCGGCGCCGTCGAGCGCGAGCGTCCGGGCGGCCTCGGGGAAGAGCTTGTCGTAGCAGAGCAGCATCCCGAGCCGGCCGACCGGCGTGTCGAAGGCGGCGAAGCCGTCCCCCGCGGAGTAGGCGAAGCGCTCGGCGGGCGGGAGGTGGACCTTGCGGTGGCGGCCGAGCACACCGTCCCCGGAGAGGCAGACCGCCGTGCTCCACGGGCCGTGCGGCCCGCCCGCCTCGGTGTACCCGAGGCACACCACGGTTTCCCCGGCCGCGCGCACGAGCCGGGCGATCTCGGGGCCCTCGGGGTCGATCGCCGGGGGCAGGTCGGGCGGCCCCTCGCCCACGCCGGAGTCCCGCAGGTAGCCGCCCAGCGCGCACTCGGGCAGCACGACGAGATCCGCCCCGCGCCCGCGCGCGCCCACCACGAGGCGCTCGATCGCGGCGAGGTCGTCCTCGATCACGCCGGCGCTCCGGGCGGCGACCGCCGCGATGCCGATCTCTCGGGCCATGCCGACATGTTCCCCGGGCGTGCTGCACCCTGTCGCCGGACCGCGCGTACAGAACGCCCGCGCCGCGGCTGGACCGTGGGGCGAGGGCGCCGAGGGGTCGGAGATGCAGGAGCGAAAAAGGCGCGCCGGCGGTCGGTGTCCGACCCTCCGCCGCCCGGGATCTTCCCTCTCATCGATCCTGCTATCGGACTCTCCCTGCCGGACTCCCTTCGCGGGCTCCGGATGTCGCCCGTTCGGAGTTGCGTCCGTCCTGGGTCTCCTCTCGCCTCAGCGCTGCGTGGTGCAGGCCGGAGACGCGGTCAGGAAGAGATTGCGCGACCAGGTGTTGTCGTCGCAGGCCGGGTTCGTGTCGTAGAGGTCGAAGGCGCTCCCGGGGTCCGCGTGCCTCGTGTTGGCTCTCGCGTCGTTGCGAACGATCCGGTTCGAGGTGGAGTCGACCCGGATCCCGCTGCCGGCGTTGGCGTGTACCTGATTGGCTTGGACCAGGGTCTCGTTCGCCCGCAGGAACAGGCGGATCCCGTCGCCCGGCCGGGCCTCGAGAAAGCCGAACCCGTTGGCCGTGACCGTGTTGTCCCTGACCTCGTTGCCGCTGTTGAGGTTCCCCGTCCGCTGATCGGAGAACACCGCGATGCCGTCGAGGCCGCTCCGGCGGACGACGTTCCGCCGGACCACGTTCTGCTTGGCGCCCGGTCCCTCGATGCGGATGCCGTCGTCCTGGGAGCGCGACGGGGCAAAGGACACGTTGTTCTCTCGCAGGATGTTCTTGGCCACGGTGTTCTGGCTGGAGGGCCCGAACAGCCCGATGCCGTCGAACGGGCCGTTGTGCACGAGCGTGTTGTCACGGATGACGTTCTCGCTCGAGGCGGACACGGCGATGCCGTCGCCGAAGTCGCTCTGGCCGCCACCGATGTTGTCTCGGGCCACGATGCGCCGCACGGTGTTGCGAGAAGCGCCGTCCTCGATCGAGACCCCGGCCTCGAAGTCGGTGATCCTCCCGTTCTCGACGGTCACGGACCTCCTGCCGGAGATCTGGACGCCGACCCCGTCCTGGAGGTTGTCGGCCGTACCGAAGATGCGATGGCCGTTGAGGTTGAGGGTGACCTTGTCGGCGCCCACGACGAGCCCGCCGTGCGCGCACGGCCCGATGTCCGCGGTGAGGGTCGTTCTCGCGGTGACCACGTCGCCACAGCCCAGTGGCGCCGCTGCCGCGTCGGTCACCAGCACCCCCATGCTGAGCACACCGGAAACCACCGCGCCCATACCGACCCGGCTTGCGAAGCTCGTCACCGACCGTCCTCCTCACATGCTTGCGTACGGCGCAACGTAACAGATCGTGTGCGTTGCGGGCCTGAACCCCGGCCGCCACGCCGATCATCGAGTGTCCCGGCCTCACGCTGGTCGGAATCACCGTCGCGCTCGACGCCGTCCTCGACGAAGTACGCGACCGCTTCGGCCCCACCGCGGTCACCCGCGCCGCGCTCCTGACCTCCCACCGCCGGCTCGCCACCTGGCTGCACCCCGAGGACGTCGAGAAGACCGACCCGTAAGGACCACCGACCCGCCGTCGCGATCAGCCTCAAGCCCGATCGTGATCGACGACCTCGACGTTGTTGCCGTCGGGATCGAGCACGAACGCGGCGTGGTAGCCCGAGTGGTACCGCGGGCGCTCCCCCGGCGCGCCGTTGTCGCGATGACCCGCCGTCGTGAGCGTGTGATGGAGCGCGGCGACTGCGCCCCGGTCCGGCGCTCCGAACGCCACGTGGACGTGCTCGGTCGCCGCACCCTCGAGCAGCGTGAAGGATCCCCCGCCGCCCCGAAAGCGGCTGAGGCCGGCTTCGGCCGAGACCCGGGCGAACCCCGCGTGCGGCGCGGCCGCCTCGTACCGACGCCTCACGTTCACGCTCCGTCCAGCACCCGCAGCGCCCTGACCCAGGTCCGTCTGACTGCGTCGCGTCCTTCGACAACCTCCAACCGATCAACCGGCACCTCCTCACCGAACGCGCCGGATCCCTCGCCCCCGCCGGCCGCCACGCGATCTGCCGCACCCTCGCGGCGCTCGCAGACTGCTGACGCGACATGAGGCCATCGCCCTGATGCTCGCCATGAAACAAGCCGCAGCGCAGGGCGAGCCCCGCCGACACCCGATGAGCTCGGCAAGTGCGACGTAACCTGATCGCGCCGAGCGCCCGACCTGCGATGCACGATCACCACGCCGTAACCGCGCAGGACAACGCGACGCGGCGAGTGGATGGGTGGTCGCTTCAGCCTGAACCCGGACGCCGGTCTCCCAAGCAGATTGGCTGTCGGCGGCGCGACGAGCCGACGCCGGCGCGGACGTCCAGGTGCCGTCGTCGGCGCCCCTCGCGGTCGAGTGATCGGTCTCGCCGCTCAGGATGTGTCGTCATCCCGCCGTCAGCCCGTCGATCACCGGACTGCTCCGTAAGCGATCGGCTTGCGGGACGCCGACCGCGCGGCAGGCGCTCGTGCCGCGCCGCACCGGCACAGTCGCCACCTGGCGACGGCGGTCCGGGTCGAGCTGGCGATTGCGCAGTCGCCAGAACGCGCTGGCGTCGAGCAGCACCAGCCTGCGCTTCACGGATGCCGGCCGGCGTGACGGATGCTGCCGATCTCCTCGAAGTCGGGCTCGCGACCGGCACAGAGCCGATCCACGAACGTCTCGAGTGCGTGCGCATGGGCGCCATCGCGTGCGTCGAACTCGCGCAGCTTCGCCTCCGCGCCTCGCATGACGAGCTCGGCGAGCGTCGGAGCCGTTCGCCCCCAAGCGTGCGCGAAGCGGCTCGAGCGCAGCCGCAACCGCGGGAGTCTCGGTGATCGAGTGCCGGGGGTGAGACGTCGGCGTTTTCTGGGTGTAGCACCGTACAGCACCGCTACGATCTGCCGTCCCGCAAGCCGACCTCTTGCGGTACCTTGCCTGTACGGACGCTCGCTGCTTTTACTTGATCGCCGTTCGGAGACGCCCACGACGTCGATCCCGGAATTGGCCGGGCGGGGCACACCCGGGAGACTCAGACCAAGACACCACCAAACCGAAGCTCAGCCCGAGTCCGCTTAGGTTTCCCGGGGGTGACCCGACCGGGCCGGCTCCCGCCAGCCCGGTGTCCCTAGTGGTCGGTCCGGTTAGTTGTTTGTCTCATCCGGCGAGCACTTTGCCGGTGTATGTCCATTTGAATTGCCGGGCGGTGAGGTTGTGATGCTCGACGAACGCCAGCATCTGGGTGGCGAGGTCG
>JAABUT010000758.1_pt1 | contig 44659 bp, 36 predicted proteins | sample 5559281 | NCBI WGS metagenome assembly JAABUT01 (sample SAMN10711880, study PRJNA513359) | rock metagenome | isolation source: Antarctica rocks | place: Antarctica: Victoria Land, Ricker Hills nord | collected 2016-01-04
TCCAAGTAGACCTTCAGAGTGAGTTTTCCATTGATATTTCCGGGCACGTCGTAAAAATGAATAGTATATTTGGTGGTTGGGTGCCGGGAAAATTTGTGAGTCCGGCTTTTTTTGCTACCCGCGTGAGAGGATCCTTCTCCAGCATTTGGAATATAGCGCAACAGGAGCGTATAATAAAAGGACATGATATCGATATTAACATTGGCAATGCAGACGGGGGAGCTTCGATGCCACCAGGAGAGCCATATCGCGAAGCGCTTGCGTGAACAAAGAGCAAGTGTCTATCATTGCAGATAGAAAATGCGGGCATGGTAGTTCGGAGTCTTATCCGTAGGAGATTGTAGGACAGGCATATCTGCATCACTACTCGTTGAATCAGCATACCGAAACGCAGAAGCCAGGACAATGGAACGTTTGGCAGCATGGGTTTTCGTTGCTGCATGTAGCATAACCAGCAGTAACTGTGACACGACGTCTCTTTCACTTGGTTACAGTAACTATGTGATAGTAAATGTAGTCTCTCTGCGAATCTAACACGTTCCACGGACGTGGCTCTTTCAGCGCACAAACGAAGCTCTACGTCAGGAGGAAAGAGGTGGAGATGAACGAGAAGCATCTGTGGAACATAACCTCTCGACGGAGAGTCTCCGATAGACATTCCTGACTGTCGCAGGTTGTTCTAACCTCAACGTCAGCGCAGATGGAGGAAGCTCGTGTGGGTTTGGGCAAACAAAGCGCGCTTGAACCTGCGGTCAGTGAATCGCAAATTCGCGCGCTGGCTAAGAAAAAAGTATCAGCACCTGTGTTGAAACGGCTGAGTAGAAGAACGAGATACCACAAGTGCCCCAGACCCCGAAGTAGCTCTTATTGCACAACTCAAAATTTATTCAATGTAGATTGATGTTGTCACGACGGGGTGCTAGCGGAGCCGCTTTCTTTCGACATACAACCACCCCCTCCTCCTCAGACCCACCAACTCAATAATCATCACTCGTTCCTTTTGAGTGCGGACACTTTCGCTTGAATAATAATCATTCACTGATTCGTCACTTCGCCAACTCACGCCTAAAGCAGCTCACTTCCTTTGGGTTGGGACTCCGTAGAGCGGCTTCCTATCTCCACCCCACGCGGCGCGCACCACAGCCATCCAACATGGCGACGTCCTCCAAGTCTTTTAAGAGACATGGAACGCCTCCCCTGCGCTACCGTACACCGTCCCCTCCGCGATATGCTGTTGAACCGATCTCCCCTATAACCCCCGATGATAGCGCTATCGAGGCGCTTGGTATGCGGTGGGCCACCGACTGCAAGTCTCACAACGAAGACAGGACACATCAAGATGGACATCATGATCGGAGCGACGACTTGCGCAAACGTGGTCACGGGCCTCGAGGTTCAATGGATGCATTTGCCTCAATAGCTCTGGCTACGAGCTCAGTCGGCTTACACCAAGATGACTCATTCCCCGTCAAACTACCTTTTGGAATTGTGGGGGATGAAGGTAGGAGCGCAGAGCGTCCTTCAAAACGTTCAAGGTCCGAGAAATTACCTTCGCCAGAATGGCATCGGACTGGAGCAAAATCGGGCTCAAGGCCCGCTACAAGCTACGAACAATCGGCAGACAGCAGGACAATCGAGGCGGAGCTCCTCCTAAACTTCTCTCATGAAGCAAGGTTTTCGACCCCTTGGCCTTCTCATCGGAGAAGCACAAGCGACGTACCACAAACGGCTCCGTCACTGAACGGTACGCATGGTTTTGTCCTTGGCCCAACTATTGATGATCAAGCTCCTCACAATGGGACTCAGTTTCCGGAACCTATCGTACATAAGACTTTAGAAACACCACTGGATAGACCGGATATTAGCGACGGTGAATATGCAGGAGCTGGTTTGAATTCTTCCGAGGCAGCCTCTCACAAAGCCAGTCCACCACAATACTCTAGTTTGCAGCACATCGGGACCAATGGTATTCGTGGACTAGGTCATATCCTTACGTTCACGTCTCCACAATGTATGGCAATCGCGTACGACTCTAGAGCAACAGAACAGATACTCGAAGCTGCCAAGGAAGCTATCCCTGAGACGTTGGGCCAAATCGAGGGCACCCAGTCCGATGGCATGAAAAACTGGTCAGGAACTGCGTCGGAGACACGGGAGACTGAGTCGAGCCAGTTCGCGAATTTGGATAAACAAGATTTGGACCGTAGTCCGAGTATAAAGGAAGATGGAATGCCTTTGACGAAGGCAGGTGGCCTAGAGGCCGCACAAGGAGAGTCTGCTCAGGAGGGTCGAGGCTTGTTGAGCTCACCAGCCCATTTGACAGAAACGAGCATTCCCATCGTCAGCGAAGCTGTAGCTGTAAATTCGGAGGCCTTCACATCCGTTGATGCTCCCTCCAACGCAGATCCGACATTGGATAGTACCCTGAAGACCTCTGAAGCAAAGCATTCCCAAGCTACAGCACCGGCCGTATGTGCAGCGTGCAACTTCACTCGCAACTCACTAAGTGTTGAAAATGACAACAGCTCTACATCTTGGATTAGCTGTGACGGCTGCAAAGGATGGTTTCATTTTGCTTGTGCGGGCTTTAAGAGTGAGCGAGAAGTGCGAGGTGTTGATAAGTACCGATGTCGGAAATGCAAACCAATCTATGGACCCACGACCTATGTAAGGAAATCTTCTCGGGCACATACCGCGATCGATTACGCTGGTTTGCACCAAGGAGTGTTAAAGACCTCTGATGAGACGCCGGAACATCACTACATCAAGCCGATCAAGGATGGCACAATCACATTCTTACCAGAAAATTTCGCCCGGATGCGTCCCGAACTGGTGACTGCAGAGTATTTTGAGAAAGGTACCGGTATGAAGGAGCCTGTTGTTGTTCCAGCACATTTCAATCCCCGTCCCGGAGATCCTTCTTCAACAGAGAATAACGTCCCAATCCACGAAGAAGCAGTTCCCTCCACCGATCCTTTGGGTGAAGTTTCTGTACACGAAGACTGGTTCAGCCTCCATCCAGAATCTCAACGCGTCCTAGACCACGGACAAGATGCGCTAGATATGGTTATCCCTCGAGATTTGACCGTAAGAAGGGTTGCTGAGCTGTATGGTCCTGAAGAAAAGGTAGAGGTGATTGATGTGAAGTCTCAGAATGGAGAAGGTAAGAAATGGAACATGAGGCGGTGGGCCGACTACTACGAAAGTGGCGGTAATAAAGTTGTCCGAAATGTAATAAGCCTCGAGGTCTCTCAAAGTAAGCTGGGGAGGCTCATCCGGCGGCCGCAAATTGTGCGAGATCTTGATCTTCAAGACTCTGTTTGGCCATTGGAGTTACAAACCAAAGGCGAGTATCCTAGGGTCCAATTCTATTGCCTCATGTCCGTGGCAGACTGCTTCACAGACTTTCATATTGATTTTGGTGGTTCGTCGGTCTTTTATCACATTTTAAAGGGAAAGAAAACTTTCCTCTTCATCCCACCAAAAGAAAAGCACTTGAAGAAGTACGAAGAGTGGTGCATGTCACCTGCGCAGAACTGGACATTTCTAGCGGATCAGACAAAAGAATGTTACCGAGTCGACCTCGCAGAAGGAGATACGATGTTGATACCTGCCGGGTGGATCCATGCCGTTTGGACCCCTGAAGATAGCTTGGTCATCGGAGGTAACTTTCTGACGCGACTGAACTATGGTATGCAACTACGGATTTCTCAGATAGAAAAAGCTACAGGAGTGGCTCGGAAATTCAGGTACCCTCATTTTCAAAAAATTCACTGGTATACTGCGTTGCGGTACCTGGAGGATGATCCTCTACCAGATAGTGTCAAGAACATTCTTCAAGATAGTGGCACGTTTCATCGTGAGCAGCCTGCTCACTACGATTTCGATGCGTGGGGTGAAAACTCCAGGTCAGGTAGAGAGAACTACCATGCTCGATACTATGCTCAGGCAGAGCTAGAGGGCTTGCCTGATCTAACCCGCTATTTGTTGAGAACGGCATTAATCGATTTAGGCAGCATTACAGAGGGTATCACCACGGAAACGCGCAATGCCGTGAAAAAGGCTATTCCCAGGGGCCACGGTGAGCCACTTGATATTGTCAAGCGTCTTGCGATGTGGAGCGCTTGGAAACGGGGCGAGTCAATACCTAGCTGGGCATTTGCAGGCATTATTCCTGAGGGTGTAGCCCCAGAGACTGCCGTGAAGCTGAGTACTGCGGCCGCCAAGAAGGCTGCGCTGGAGGCTGCACCACGTCGGCAATCGGCAAGGAGAGTTTCTCAGCAGCACTCTTCGTCCTTGGAAAATGCCCTTGCACTATCTGGGGATGCAAGCGCCTCGAAAGACGTCGCTCAAGTAGAAACTACCAAACGGCAAGACCTTTCAAATACAACAGCACCGATCAGCGAGCCCAGGACGCCGCCAAAAAAGCAACATTCCCATCTCAACCCGAATGACCAACTCGACACCACGCTCTCGGGCACATCGAAGAAACGCAAACCCGTGTTGGGAGCGGGTACAAGCTCGCACCGAAAGCCTGCATGTGAATCGTGCCGCAAAAGGAGGCGAGCTTGCAAGCACCGAGATCAGGTCGATGTCCCAGCTCCTAATGCTTTAATCGGAACAATAGAGGATGGCCAGATTGCGGGCGTCTCAAGGCCAGAATCTTCACTAGTCAAAAAGCAAAATACCTTAGTTGATGAGCTAAGGTATTTTGCTGAAGGAGAGCAGCATACGCCACAAGCAAACACCCCCCCCTCCTTGTTTCCACCTAGGGGGGCACTATCTGCGCCGACTATGGACTCCGAAGTGAATGATGCGATCTCGCCTGATATCTCGGTGGAGCCAAACAACACAATTCCAAGAAAGACTGAAGGGATCATCATGAACGTGTCGCAAAGCCGAGGGAGAAGTAAAGCTTGCAATGACTGCCGTAAAAGCAAGGTTCGTACTTTTGCATAACTCCTTGATAAGACGATAGCTGACTTGTGGTAGCGGCGATGCATACACGACGAGCATGGTAACATCGATCCTGAGAAGGCTAATGAAGCTGCTATTCCAAGACCTGCGGCTACACTGAAACGCCGGAAACTCCATAACGAAGGTCAAGATTCGCCTGTGGCCAAGAAACCAAGAGGTCCTGCAGTACCGGGTCCCCACGGCCTCACTCATCTCGCACATGATTCTGCAGAGAGCATGGTACAGCCACCAAATAGGCCCGTACAAAGGCCGGCACCGGTTGCGAACATGATGGGACGTAGTCCGAGCTCAGCACCGACTACAAATATGATGGGATGCAGCCCGATTACAGAGAATCAACAATCCGACCGGGCACGCACAGCTGCTCTCACCAGCGATGCAGATTTGGCAAACCAGGCCCTTTGCCAGCTCAATAACGCGATCATTAATACGCAGGCGCGGGGTGACGAGAAGTGCAAACTACAGCCTTTGCCTTCGGAAACCTCGAGGAGGCCTGCAGAAAATATTGAGGATGAAGTACAACTTGTCGCTATGCCCCCTACATCCAACCTCAAGGCTGAGGCAGGCTTCGTCCGGGAAGTGCCACTGCCCGACGAGAGCTTCCCTCAGCCAGCCGCCTCTTCACTTGTCTCACCACCAGCATCGTCACACAACGACGCCGGTCATACTCCACCTGCTTCGGAACCGAATCGCACTCCATCATCGTCTTCATCACGACATTCGTCTCGCCACCCAAAGCAGGTACAACGGTATACGCCCGAGTCAGGATCCGCAAGGAGAGCTAGCAGCAGCTCCGTTGCGGACATGATGGTGGAAAAGAGTGCGTCGCTGATCAACAGAGGAGAGACTGCCAATATCAGTGGGGAGATTGACACAAGCCAAAAGCGAGCGAAACCACGGCTGAGCTCAGAGACGTTTACTGACGAGGAAAGCTTGAGATTGATTAAGGAGCTTCAGGCGCAGGACTATGGGTTAAGAAGAAGGGGTAGAGCTTAGTACACTCTTTCAAGCATTTTTCATATTCGAGGTTGGTACTGGTCGTTTGTGAGCTCAGGACAGAGAGGGCATGGTACACCAACATGGGAAGAACTTGGTTCGGTTAAGGAGTCTTGCTGGTGGCGGTGTTATGGTGTCTGAGAGTGCTATTACTATAGGCCAGGCAAGCAGTTTGGCGCATCAGTGATTTATATTGATACCAGCGTTGCGCAATGTCAACAACCACATCAATCGTTGTGCAAGCCATTCTCCGTATAGTTCAAACCCATGCTTGTGTTGAATGCAAGCAAATCGGGCGCTTTAAATCACAACTTTTCGCACCTCAAGCAGAGCAATCACATCTTTTGATTAGCGATTGAGTTTGCATCTGTACTGCTTCCCTTATTATACAAAGGAAGCTTAAGAAGTTACTGATGCACATCGTCAAAAGACTCCCAAAACTACCATTACCGAATCCAGACTAGATAAAAGGGGGTATCGTACACTGCAAAATCCATTCAACTCCGTCCTGCTCCCGCGAATATGTGAAGGGTAGACATTTTCCATCAACAGCACGCATAAAAACCAAGATGCCGATGTGACAGGATGCAGCAGGCATGCTTGCACGCCATTCTCCTCGAGCAGACCCCCAGCGGAGCAAGCCACACAGGAGATTCCTTCACACCTTCTTCGCCTTCGTAGAGCCCTTTCCGTCGGTCCCACGCATCTTCTTCGTCCCTGTGGCCTGTTCAACCCCTGTGTCAGCCCTCGTACCCCTCACCCTCTTTAATGTAGCCTCGTCCCTACTCCACCCGAGGCAGCGATCCCCATGGCCCGTGAACAGCGAGAAAGAGGAGTTTCTCACCTTCTTCCCCGGCTTCCGCTCGACAGCCCCGACGACCTTCTCCAGTGCCCCATCCACCTTATCCTTGACCGTCGGCTTCCTCTTCTGCTTCACCAGCTCCGCCTTCTCGCCCTCGCCCACAACCTCGATCTTCTCCGCTTTTGCTGGGCGGCCGCGCTTCTCCACGCGCCCGCCCTTGACTTTAGACGCAGTGTCAACCTTGGTGCGGGGCTTCGAGGTGTTGGCCTTGGGTCTACCGGCACCGGGTTTCTTCTTGGTGATGGAGACAGTGGTGGTTTCGGCGGGTTTGCGCGGGGCGGTGTGGCCGGTGGCGTGGCGGGTGAGGGCCATATTCTGGATTTGGACGCTCTGCGTTGGGGAGGGGGTTGCTGGAAGGGTTCGGTTAGGACGGGAAAGATGTGCGATGAGCGTAGAGATAGGATTTTGAACTTCGAAGAGATGATAATGCGTGTAACGAGACCGGCAGGGAGCAGAGAGGAATTTGGGTGTCCCCCAGAGAAGAGAGGAGGGAGGGAGGAGGGGGAAACACAGGGCGATTTGAAACCGAATGGTTTTGTTTAAGCGCAGCACAGTAAACAATCAGATAGATAATACGAGAGCGTAAGTGCTTACTTCCTTGTTTACTTTAGAGTTTCTACCGTGGCGAGAGTATGTTTACAGCTTCAGATCTACCAGGAGACTTTGAGCAGAAATGCGAAGTCGAGAGATACACGTGGTTGCTGTCAAAAGGGCAGGCAGGGAAGGCCCAGTTTTTAGAGACGACTCGGCGCTTGGTATTCACAAATCACGCACGATCAACAAAATCGCCATGATCTGATTTCGAATATTTGTACATTCCCTGTGCAAGCCTTAGATACACCGTCCACAGTCTATGCCTTCTAGTGGTGCTTCTGTTAATGCTGTAGAAGTTTGCCTCATTCTGTTTGAATGTCCTCATGCTCCCAGCGCCGCAGCATAGTCTTACAACAACCAGAAAAGAGCCAGCCTTGAGTCGTCCGCTCATGCGCCATTGCGCTGCAGTTTTGCCGTTCTTTTGGACATACTATGGTAGCATTAGCTTTGTGCTAGATAGGTCAAGAGAGTGGGCTACTCACAAGTCAAAGAATGCGAATTGGCTTGGGTTGCTACCGTGCTCATAGACGAATCGACTGGCTAGGTAGCTTCCGAATATCGCGCGAAGGTAATTATCAGGGACCTGGAGAATGGGTTAACAATCGTCGATACGATGCAGTGGGAGCAGACTCACTCGTTGGATGATAGTTTCCAACCCTACTTTTTCTAATAGAAGCTTTGGCAATGCATCCTCCAAAACCGAATTTCTCAGAGGGACATTCTTCCACAACTCCGTCTTCTGCAGTTCCTCATCGAGCTTTGTAATCGCAATGCTCAATGTATCGCTCAACGTACTCCTCGCAATGCCTGTCTGCTGATGTTCTCTCCATATCGCTTCGAATTCAAGCGCTGCATTGCGTTTGATAGTCTCTTGGACTTGTTTGACGTAGGCGTCGTAAAACGGCGGCACCGTGCCGTCCTCACTTATGCACATATTTTCTACAAATGCTTGGTCATCAAATGATAACGATGCAAGGACCTCGAGTGATGATGAAGTGACACCTCCCTTGTTCGCTGAAGCATCTTTGTATAGGATGCATCCAGCTTTTTCGAGTCGTAGCTTCGCATCTTGTGTGATGAAGAGATTAGCACCTTCAACGATGTAAGGTATCGTGCTCTTCCCATCAACGATGAGCTTGTTGACAGTGCTAAGATCGATGGACTCGGGCCTGCCGCCGCAAGGAACGAACATGTCAAACTGCTTGCCCCCACGTAGATGGAACGTATTGCGGAAGATCATGCCGTTGTTTACCTCTTCTCCAGTCGGAAGCGTCACATTGGTCTCTTCAACTAAGACACGGTAGCCATCAGAAGAGAGCTTCGAGATATCGAACTCAGATATCATAACCCGCTTTCTGGCCAGCCGCACAAGTTCCTCGTGGTCAAGACCATGTGGGTCGGCAAGCACACCGGCGCCGTCAACTATAGCTGTATACTTCTCATTTCCAAGCAGGATCTCGTTGGAACCTAGATCGCCGTCTGGACCACCAGTCTGCAGCTTTCGCACGGCATCTGGTTGAAGGTTGAGCTTTCGATAAATCCCCAGAATATACTCCCGGACAGATAGTGTGGTCATGCCATAGGTATCGTGAGGGATGCCACCAAGCTTCGGGCTTTTTCCGGTGAAGAAAGACTTCCACCACGGTGCCCCTCTCTTCCTAGCGTGCTCGGTCGCCCAATTGACCAGGTCGGCGGTGTTTTCGTCCGGGCCCATGAACAAGATCTCCTCTTGGCCGTGGAGATCTACAATCGGATCTTTAATTCCAGGACTCGATGGCGGTAGCAGAAGGTCCATTATGCTGTCAATGTACTTCTCGAAGGCTACCTTGACCTTGTCCTGATGATGCACATCAAGAAGGATGACACCCTTGGAACCACCTTCGGGGATATCTTTGTTCTTGCGCTGTTGAGTATTGGCGAGATTGTAATTCTCGTCGAAGAGCGACCTAGCATTGATAGAATATGCTTCTCTGTTCCTTGACTTGACAATACGAATTCCACCACGCGCAATATCACGGAAACGTAGATGAAAGCCACGAAACTCCGAACTGATGACAAGGAACATGCCGTACAAGGGTTGAGGGTATTCGACCTCAGGTAGGAAGCTGGGGTTCAGCCTGAAGCTTAACGCCACTTTAGTAGGTGTATAGAAATTGGTTTTTACAACAGCAGCATTGAAAACTCTGAATGCAGTCATAACCATCTCATCATGCTCGTTCACGACAGTCTTTGAGATAGCAGCCTGGAGCTGTGCGTCGTTCAGCACGGTGTGGACCTTTAGCCGTAAATAACTGAGTGTGGGGATGAAATCATCTTGCTCGCCTCTTGTCTGGAGGTAGTGGGTATTGGCGAATGCCAGGTAAAGAGACCTGACCAGGTCAGGATATTTGTTGATAATTTCAAGGATGTAATCAGAGGTGAAGGTTTCAGTCCTCAGACGACGCTTGATCTTGGAGAGCATCTCAGCGTGTACGCTGTTGTTCGGATCCAGTATTGAGGCAAGCGACCTATACTCCGATCCCAATCGGTTGAGGAAATGTCCGACGAAAACCCAAACGCAGTGTGCATAGATTGTTTCTTGTAGACTCAGTCGCCCGCTGGCAAAGTGTCCCTGGAACTTGTTTTGAGGTATGCAGTATAGTAACGAAACCTCCTTCATAATCTGATATATCGACGCCTCGATGGGTGGATGTGCCATGGTCGAGGCTGAATGTGGAAGAGGGCGTAGGTAAATAGACATTATTGTAATACCATTCGAGAATTGTTCAACGTATTTCCTGGAGCTCGTGCACCCATAGTAGTGGTATAAATCGGATAAAGCACTAAACATTCCCATTGCGGAACCTTGCCTATACGCGACAACGAGCCTCTTCTCTCTGCTGCCCTCAATTTCAAACATCTCTATGACAGGTCCAGTTCTCGCTACCGCGTTGTTCATGACTGCTTGATAGATCTCTTTGGTATTTGATGTGGCCTTCTGCAAGAATCTTTTTTCGCCAATGATCTCCAGGTCCGTCTCTTCTTGGCCCGGATCTGGGTTTGCAAAATGACACTTGTACACAAAATAGCAACGCAACTGTTGATCCTTCTCACCAGGAAGATGGCTTCCCGAACGAAAAGTCTCCACTCGATAGCTGTTCTTACCTGTTGATGGATCGACGTACTTCTCGTCGATTCGCTGCTCGTACCTTGGTCCCTCAATCACACTGACACCAGGCTTGCTCGTGTCTATGTACACTGCGTGGTCAGCAGCTTCTTTGTCGAGCCGTATTTCCAGACGCCCATCATCTCGTGCGAAAGCTGCTATCTTTCCAGCATATAACGATAGGATATGATTGACAATTGCCGGCACCGTTTCTGTTTGGAAGTACATGTCGTCGATGCCAAGCTCGTTGTAGAACCAATTGGTCTCGGACTCGACAAATTCCGGAGGAATGAAGCCTTTTTCCTCGATCTGGTCCATGACTAGCACAGAGAAGTCAGCTAGGTATCATCTAAAATTCGCTCGGTGGTTCTCGGAACCTACCCTGATCCATCTGCAGCTCCTTGCCCTCGAACTTGGGTGCAACATAGCCAGAATCTTCCTCGTGTAGGATTCGATGATGACTCGAACCAGGAACACTCAGATGCGTCGGTTGAGGCGAGGGTTGCCGGCCTGGAGTCCGGACCACATGCTCTAGTAATTTATTATGAATGCCGTTCTGCGGAACTTTCTCTTGTGCGTGTTGTTCTTGTGGTTCTGCACTCGGCATTGGTTCACTTCGTGGTAATTCGATTGCATGAGTTCCATTACGATCTTGCTCCATAGCCGTCAAGGAGGGCACTCGATGGAGCCTGTAGTAAGATGCGAGAGGAATTGCCTTAAGAGGAGGCCAGAACGTGCCGTTGGAGGTCAATTCTTTCGGCGAAGAATGCAGGTCTATTGCGGTAGCAGGAACGTAGTCGGGGACGAATTTTGTGGTTGACAATGGCTGATCATCTATTGTCGGGGTACAATTTACATTGTTCGTCTCGTCGAAAAGTTGGAAGCGGTCAATCTGAGTATTAATGTCGAGCTCCCCCGCCTCGGCTGGAGCCGGCCGTTGGAGATCAGGGACCATGATGGGGTGCGATAAGGCAGACCTGCCAAGGAAGGAGCTGCCGCCCGGTAATAATCAGCCTCAGCTACTGAAAACAGCACCTGTTAATTATTATATGAGGTCTTTTGTTTTAGTGACTTTTGAACAGGGTAATTACTAAATACAGCGCTTCAAAGGACAAAGGACCAGCGTTCAGAAACGCAGAGTCTTTGTGCGCATCAAGATTCAATTCAATAAGGTATATGGACCATGTAACCAGGACGGGAATGTTACACGAGCTTCATGGCAAGACCACCACATATTTATAAGGCATCGCAAGTAGCAGATGGCCACCGTCGTCACTTCTCCATAACACGAGTTGTTCACATTGCCCATTTGAGTTTACCCAAGTATCTCGCACCCCCTTCTAGGATGGGTCCTTTGCGACCCTGTTGCAGCTAGGCGTCTCCAACCCAGCCTAAACGGGAGTTTCATCAGAGTTTTCAGACACTTGACAGCCAGGTACGAACAGCTAAGCCAGATTCTGGGGCAGCACTGTGACGTACTGCTGCGCTTAAGTAAAGCGACAGCCGAACAGCCCTTGCATTTCCCTCCTATTCTCCTTAGTCGATCGTAAGAAGTAGGTAGCGCTTTGAGACTTCAACCCTGTGGATCGTGAGGTCTCAGCGTTGTGCACGAAGCACGCGACATAGACCATGATTGCACGTTATGCCCGAAATTCAGTAACTCATGGCTAGCACGGTCAGTCAGCATCACCCTATTTTTTTAGATAGCCGCATTTCCTTCAGACTATCATATCAAGGGCGGAGAGAAAAGTTTGCCCGTTGCCGCTACCCCGGATTCTTATCGGATGCGGGTGTACTAAATGGTGTATTCTGCACGCTCGGATCTTCCCTGTCATTTCAGCTCTTCTGAGCCATAGGCCTCGAAACCAAAACGCTCCATCCTATCGGCTTTCTCCAATACGGAATCCGTTTGATCTGTCAAGTATTTCTCCAGTCGTTTTCGGATGCTAAAATCGCTCACGGCCAATATCCGCACCGCGAGCTGCGCAGCGTTCATGGAGTTGTTGATAGCCACCGTGGCAACAGGGCATCCTCTCTGTTCGTAGTCAGCACATCGACACTGAACAAAAGGTTGACAACAATGAAACGAATTCGACGAACGGGCATTTGAGCGATGCTTAGAAGACTGTCCATGCCATCGAGAACACTACCCTTTACAGGTACGCCAATGACCGGAAGCGGCGAGATAGCAGCAATCATCCCAGGCAAATGGGCTGCACCCCCAGCAGCGGCGATGATGACTTTGATGCCATTTGATGCTGCCGTTTGGGCAAATTCGAACATTCTACTCGGCGTCCGATGCGCTGACGTGATTGTGACGCTATAGTGAATCTCAAGCTCTTTTAGTAGATTGATTCCAGGAGCGAGCACAAAGCGATCCGAGTCTGAACCCATAGTAATCGCAACCAAGGGCGACTTAGCGTTGCTTGAGTGGTGCGATGACGCTTTCGGAACAGAAATTTGGGTCGTGGTTGTCAGAGCTGTGGTTGGATTCATCCTTTCTCCCCGAATACGATCCACGAGCTTGACAAGTGGGTTGATCCGATTTTCGGCTCCTGTCATGGAACTCGCTAAGACAGTGACATGACCCATCTTCCGTCCAGGTCTGGCGTCCCCTTTTCCGTACATGTGAAGTCTTGCCCCTGGGATTGACAAGGCTTGTTGAGCCGCTACGAGATGCGAGCTTGTTTGCGCTCCCCCGAGGATATTGAGCATAATGGCGGAAGTATGAATGTCGATGCAACAAAGACTTTCTTCAGGTATTGGTAATCCAAGTATAGCTCTGATGTGGGCGTCGTATTGTGATATGGGGCAGGCTTCCATGGTATAATGACCCGAGTTGTGAGGCCGAGGAGCAATCTCGTTGATCAATAACCCCCCTAACTCCATGAGCTTCGCGATTTAGATTGATTTTGACCCTCAGACTCACCATCTTCCAGTAAAAACATCTCAACTCCAAACACGCCTTTCCCCCAAAATCCCGCAACGGCGCGTCTAGCTAAGCCTTGCGCCTTTTGCATGACCACAGCTGAAACGTTTCGCGCAGGTGCGTAAACCAGCTTACAAATGTTGTCTTCATGGACCGTTTCAGCCACGGGAAAGGCCATGGTCGCAGTCTCCCAGTCACTCGTAGCCTCATCCTGTATCTTGACGACCATAACCGCGAGCTCTTTTGTAAAATCCGCCCATTTCTCAGCGTATAAGGGTCGGCCTCGTAGCGTGGCCAGGCCTGTGCGTATTTCAGGTGCAGATCTGATCGGGTAGTTTCCCCGTCCGTCGTAGGCTTCTGTCCTCGACTTGAGCATGAATGGGTATCCGAGTTGCTCGGCGACTTCTTCTAGCTCTTCAATGCTATGTTTTTCCATAGGGACAGAGTGCGCAGTAGATATTTCATGTTCGAGGAGATACTGTTTCTGATGGTACTTGTCCTGAATAACTCTTATGGTCTTCCAGCTTGGCTGAACCTCGACCTTAGTACCTCCCACCAATCTCCAGTCTTCTCTTACTGTCGTCCCTGTAGACAATTCCTCGAGCACATCTGTGTCGACATGCTCAATCTCCACTGTCAAAACATCGCACTCTTTTGCCAATTGACGGATGGACGAAGGGTCAGTGAAAGACCCGGTAACATGATTAGGGTGAGCATTGATCTGCTTTGCTGGGGAGCTTTCAGCATCCAATGTCACCACCTTGACATTGAGCCGGTTGGCAGCCTCGGTCAGCATGCGACCCAGCTGGCCCCCCCCAAGAACGCCAATGGTTTTGTCCATTCTAACTTAGGATGTTATGAACAAAGTGCAATAATATATCACAAAACAATTCGATTGTAAGATTTTGGCGCAAAGCACGTGATGTTATAAAAACAATTACTAATAGGAACTTCAATTATGGAATGGCCGATTGCTCAGACCTTTCGCTGCAACCTACGGTACTGATTTCTACTCATCAAACCAGTGAACACGCGCTATGTTGCGATGTACCTCCATCGTTGATTGGACACAGACAGTAATGTGAGATATGTACGAAGCTTAAGGACCGTGGCTGTATTAAAATCTGCTGTTTAAATTGCCTTTGGCAGAGACTTTCCAGCATACTATGGTTACGACATTGGTGTTTGAAGCATCAGACATATCTGGCTAGTCTTGCGCAGGCTACAGAAAACTGACACATCATTCCACAGCTCAGACCTGCAATCTTATCTCATTGTCATTAATTATTTATACAGAATGCAGGTACCGAAGAAGCAACCAACACATAAGCGCTCTGCCGGCTTTGTTCGGATCGCCTCCCGGGCCAAAGCCCTGGGCATTCCTGGGGTAGGATCGGGCATGGCTCCAAGCCCCATGGGCACCTATTGCTCCGCTGGATCTGGGGTGCAGGGCGACAACGCCTGCAGCAATGCAGCATCGACTTTCACTTCTACAAGGCAATCACTGCTCCTTTTCGGCACCCCGGACATACATTATTGATTGTATTAGTCTTTTGGTAGACACTCTGGAGGCTACCAATAGCGTGCCCAGCACCCCATGGGGGGCTCGTGTGTACACGTTCCTGGGTTGAGAAACCTTCAGCCCCGAGTTTCCCAAATTACCTACCTTGGCATTCTTCTCCCCCTGTGCCGACCACGCATAACCATCCACGTCAGCACATATTCTGTTACAGGGCTACCAGCGGCATCCGATTGCCTTACCCTTGCAACAACGTGCGCTGGCTCCTCGCGTTAGGCTTCCAGCATCCTTCCAGTATCCTTCCAAGATTATTCTGGCGGTGAGATCGGCTTCCGGGAATTGAGCTGTCGTTTTCCCTGGCATTCTTCATTTCGTTTCCTTATAGCTCTCTGGCACTCTGCATCCGAATTATTCTTGGGACCTGTCATAAAGCTGACGATCTGCTATCTTGACTTCTTCTTTTTCGTTAAAGCTATCTGAAAATATCGTTCAGCTATTGCTGCTGCTCGTTCTCTTGCTTCCTGACTACAAACTCCACTCTTTATCGATCAGGGTAATCAGTCGTTACTAAGGCCAATTATTCGGACTACTGAAAGATCACTCTATTGCTCCGTAAGAGTCTTGTCCCTACTTTCGTTGGGCCTATCTAACATAAAAGTAGCTCATACCAAGATCGCAACCCAGATAATCATCTACCCATATCTTATACATCCGGTCCGAGCCTCCTCATGACTTCTTCGATTCCCCAAAGTCGGCCCCGGTTGTCCCTCGCCAGTCCCAGTACGTTCAGTCGAGACCTCTCAGTCGCCATGCTGGCCTCGCCTCGACCAAAATTCACCCTTCCGGTAGACCCTCGATCAATCGATCAGCAACCACCCCCACCACCACCATCGCCTGTGGGTTTCACAGCCTCGTCGAACGGGTGGATACCTCATAAAAATAAGCCAGTAGCCATGTTCTTGTAGTGACTGTTCAGGGGACGTGGCGTTTGCTTTTGTATAATTGGGCCTGTGGATCAGTCCGTTTGGTTCTATGCACATTATCTGGGATGGTGATCCGAGATGATTACAACATAGAGCAGTAGAGCCGTCTGTATATCTCGTTTTTAATCTAAATTCTTTATTTCGTAACCATGTACTCAGCAGATGGATGTAATTGATGGATCTTACACTTCCGATCTTGCCTCGCCACTCTTAACCGTACGCTGTTGTTTTTCTCCCTCTTCAATGTCTCCACATTGTGCCCGTTCATTGGTCCAAGAGACTTCCAGGCTTCTGTCGATCTACTTTTGTCAAGCGGTATCTAGCTGTTGTTATCGGAACTGTTGTGTTTAGGCCTTGACGCTCGTCTACGTGGAAATTTAGAGTACCGTTTCGAATGTTCTGGCATCAATGAGCAGGTTGTTGCTTAGAAACCCAAGTGGTTATTATCGTATAAATAGACATAAACTTGAGTTGTTCTCATGACGATGCTGCCTGCGAAAGAAGATAATAAAGCCCATAGATAGCCGTCACTGACAGTATGACTTGGCGACGAAGTGACAAGCAAGATGTCTTGTAAAACATCCACCAACGAAAGGGTTCCAGAAAACTTCGCAATTATGCTTATGAGGAGGATAGACCTAGGGAAGCATCAAAAAACTATGAGATGGATCTCATTCTCGCAATAAATTATGTAGATGGAGCTAGACTGTAATTTACATCAAAGCTCAGGTTAAGAGCTTGAACATATATAATCTTTAGTGGTTTCCTTGCTCGCCACCGTTTTATAGACTTCGCATTGTTGATAAATTCTCATCTTGAAGTGAACTCTCGTAGAAGATGCAAGCTACTGTAGCCGGATTATCGACATGGCTCCCTCTGAGGCGTACAACTCGCTCCTCCCTTCCCAGATCTCAGACTCACGGCCCACCTCATCTTCCGCAAAACCATCCTGTATCGTACCTATCCCCCACCATGCCAACCTCGATCGCAGCTCCCAAGCCTCACAGTCATGGACTCACGAATCACCCAAAAAGCCCCAACTCGAAGTAGCAAGGATGCGGCAGTAACACATCAACGCCCCCCAATCTCTGCGCCCCAACCGACATGATTGGGATTTCAAGGCGTTTGTCGCAATCAAGATGGCAACGGGGCCTCAAGCGATAATGTTGAAAAGATAGGTTTAGAGGCCGTTGAAAGATCATCTGACGTTGGAGGATTATGAGACCGGGGATGGGACGTCTTTGGACTTGGGTATGGATATTCTATGGAAGATTGGAATGGGCTGAAATGGGGTTTGCGAGTAGGGTTCTGCTATAGTGCGGACGATAAAATTTGCTGCTTTGGAGCTTAAGATACCAGCTTCGACGTTCGCAGGAGTGGCTGGATAAAGTAGGGGTTTCTCCTATTTTAGAGTTTCACTTTGGAAGAGTTTTAAGAGCCGGTAATTTTTGTACCCCAGTTTAAGACTTGATGAGCGGTTTCCCATCTTGCTGTAATTAATATTCGCGGCCTGGGAAGGACTTTTAGGTAGGATTACTTGGTATTTGATCTGGAAAAATGCCCGGCTGTAGAGAGTTGAGTAAAAGTGAAACGATCCATAACATAGGCTTGCAGATACGAGCAGTGGAGATGAGTAGAAATTGTGTCTTTACACACAGAAAACCACGTACCGGTAAGCACTACCAGGTCGACTTATATCAGCTTAAGTGGCAGCTCGAGGCAAGAAAAACCCGATCCATGTCTTCTATCTTCCACTTAGCCATGTTCCGCTTGGTTTTACAACTGAACGAATGTTGTATTATAGCCTTTCGAGAGTTCGATCAAAGATGTCAAAGTGAGATATGCGCTTAGTATGGAATACAAGGCAGCCCAACCAATTTGAATTCCTTTGATGCCCTAAACCTCCCGATGTCTGGATACGCGGGTACCTACTGACCCCTGCGCCGTTGCAGATTTCCGGGACCAAATCTCCAACAACCATAACGTTCAATTTTCTTTTGGGGAAAACAGCAATTATTCATGTTCCTAGTGCCGCAATGGCTCAACCAAAGTCACGGATGCCGCCACAGACACCCAATTCAGTCCAGCAACCATTACTAGCTGCGCAAGATGAGCTTTCAGATGACTCCGAGGGACTCGATAACGATGACCCCATGGAGAAGGACGAGACTGAGGTGGAGCTTGAGAAGCTCGTCTTCGGTGATGATGCAGGGTTTCACGAGGGTTTAAAATCCTACAACGAAAATGCTTTTCCCACAAAGCTGGAATCGAATGCGGAAGACCAGCGAAACGCTGCGCAAGTCTCAGATGAAGAGCAAGCCTTACAAGGTGTTGATGATGCGGATGTACGTACTCTGGCCATGCTACTTGGCTTGCTCCCAGTAACAAGATACTCACAGAGGCGCTAGCTCTTTTTCCTTGATTCTGCACCTTCGGCGAATCTAAACACAGACCTGGTGCTTGCGCAAACCTCGGAGGACGATGAGCAAGACGCATCTCACTATCAGCAAGCTGCGGCATGGATCGATAGCGAAGATGAGCACATTGTCGTTTCATTGGCTTCTAATCCTAGGCTACGTAAGTTACGGCTCGCTGAGTCTGAAGACCTTGTCAATGGCAAAGAATACACCAAGCGGCTACGACGACAATTCGAACGATTGTATCCCGTACCCGAATGGGCGAACCCTGCTGCAGTCCAAAAAGCCTCTCCAAGAAAACGGAGGCGGACTTCAGGCTCCCCGAATAGCTCGGACGAAGACGTATCCGCGGACGACATGTCCATCAACCCCGATGATCTCTCCGCCCAACCGCTAGCCAAGCTCCTTCAGTCAACCACGGGATTCATCCAGCCCACAGTGTCCACCGGTTCTTCTGCTCGAAAAAGGCTTCGACCCGAAGTCATTGACATTCAACGCACCAAAGATGTTAGCGGCGTTCAACCCGTAAGCTTCCCACAACCCTCACCCCATTCCACTACACCTAGGAAACTAATCACCCAAAAGTCTGCAATCACATCCCTTGCATTTCACCCCTCGAACCCCCTCCTCCTCACCTCCGGTCCCTCCTCCACCCTCTCCCTCCACCACGTCTCCCCCCATCCTCCTCAACCGAACCCCCTCCTCACCTCTCTACACATCCGTCGCAATCCCCTCACCACCTCGGTCTTCCTCCCCACTCAAGGAAACAAAATATTTTTCAGCGGCCGTCGGCGTTACTTCCATGTCTGGGACTTGCAAACCGGGAAGATTGAAAAGGTATCGAGGGTGTATGGCCATCAGGATGAGCAGAAGAGCATGGAGAGGTTTAAATTGAGTCCGTGTGGGCGGTGGATAGGGCTTGTGGGGAGCGGGAGGAAAGGTGGAGGTTTGATCAATGTTTTGGATGCGGGCACTCGCCAGTGGGTGGCTGAAGTACGCGTGGAGGGAAAAGGAGGGGTTGCGGATTTTGCCTGGTGGGGCGATGGGAATGGCATGGTAATCATTGGAAAAGGCGGTGAGGCCGTGGAGTGGGATGGACGGGAAAAGATAGTTGTGGGACGTTGGGTTGACGAAGGAGCAGTGGGTACAACGGTAGTCGCCTTGGGCGGGAAAGGAACCGGAGCCCAAAGCCTTGGCGCAGACAGGTGGATCGCCGTCGGAAGCTCCAGCGGCATCGTCAACATCTACGACCGCCGAACCTGGGATTCCTCTATTCCAGCCACCCCAAAACCTGTCCGAGCGTTCGACCAACTGACCACGCCAACAAGCCATCTGGAGTTCTCGCCTGACGGGCAGGTGTTGGTGATGGCGAGCCGGTGGAAGAGGGATGCGTTGCGGCTGGTGCATTTGCCGAGTTGTACCGTGTATCGGAACTGGCCGACGAGCTCGACGCCGTTGGGGAGGATCACGGCCGTGGCGTTTGCGCCGAACTCGGAGATGTTGGCGGTGGCGAATGAGCAGGGGAAGATTCGGTTGTGGGAGATTAGGAGCTAGTATAAAGCTTTCGAATTACCATGTTCAATCAAGCTAACCCACATGAAAGGATATTGCCCACGAGGTAAGCTGTATGTAATCTATCCTCTATACGTCCCTACTACAGTATACTCCACATTACGTCGTTATTTGGTTTATACATCGATCACATTCTATGACAGTCCCTTGGCATTTTTAATCCCCACCAAGTTCCCATCTTTGACCCTCTTGATCGTTAATGCTGCAATTAACGCCGCCCCCACGCCTGACCCATCCTCCGCCGGCCTGATATCGACCTTATCCTTCTCCCCTTTCTTCCAGTCCAAAATCTCCCTCAAAGCCACTGCGCCCCTAGCCTTGAAATGCGGGTATTTGTTGAATACGCTTCCATCCGCCCCGACATGGCAGGCTTCGATATTCTTCTTTTTGCAAATAGCTGCCACACCGCAGGCGGAGAGTCTGGCGGACCGAGTGCCGATGAGCTCTGCCAGACGACGGCAGAGCTCGAGTTCCGGTTTGTTGGCGGTGATGTTGAGGGTTTTGTGCATGAGGTCGGCGGTTTCGGAGAGGTTTTCGAAGGGGTCTTCTTCAATCATACTCAAAAACGACGAGTCGAGGGTATACGCTTTGTGTAGCTTGCTGATGTCCTGGCCCTCGAAAATCTTGACCCCTTTATTTTGATGCAGGTCAACGAGAGCGAGGCGAAACAGCTCACCAAGATAGAGACCTGCGATCATTTTCTCAAAGGCTTGTTGGCCAGGGCGGGGGGAGTCGTTATCGACGATTATATCGTAGGGGGTACGTGGGAGGACAACGTGTTCGTTGTCGAAGGCGCCGTATTCACAATTAATGGCGATGGGCATGTCGGGGGGAAGGTTGTAATGGGCGATTTTAGGGACGGAGCCACAATTCTCCATGTAGGCGGCGTTGCAGCCTGTACCAAAAATGCAGCCGATTTTGGTCGCATCGTCTGTATAGGCTGAGGCGATAAGAGTTCCGGTTGTATCGTTGATGAGGGCGCTGAGCTTGACCGGGAGTTTTCGTTTTGCAAGAGCGGCTTCAAATTGGCCAGCGACGTCTTTACCTTCCACACCCGCAATGTCGAAACCTTTGGTCCACCGTTGCAGAACGCCATGGTCTATGTACTCCTGAGTTGCAGGGAAAGAGAAGGTAAAGCCGAGAGGGATTTTGTCTAGTATTTCTAGGTCCTCAACTTCGTGGTGATATTCAATGAATTGTTGAAGGCAGTCAGCAATATATTCCCAGAGCTCCTCCGAGTCCCCTGTTTTCAACTCTTCTGGCATTCGGTATTTAGACTGTATTATCTCAAATTCACCCTTCTCTTCCGGTAAGATGATCTCGCAGACACGGAGATTGGTACCACCCATATCCAAGGCCAGGAAAGTGCCCTCCTCGTACCCGGTAGGGTATCCCATCACCCAGGTAGGGTTCATTGGCTGTCACATTAGCCATCAGCATTACACATCTCAGCTTGTTACTGCTTACAATGCTGCCTCCTTGGACGCTGAGACCTAAATTGACCGTTAGGGCAGTGTTGATGAGTAAGACAGGATGCAGCCAGGACTTGCCCTTTTCCAGCTCCTTGACAAAATGATTCGTCACTTCTTTCAGCTTGGCTTGGTCCACAGTGAATAGCCTTTCTAGCTCCTTGATCTGGTCTAGAAGATCTTTTGGCACATCGGCCATAGACCCTGGTATTGACTATTCAGAAAGACACCAGCGCAGCACCCACGACTGACTGACATACCTCGGCGGGAAGGCTGCCGCCTAGGAGGAAGTACGACCATCTTGCCCTTTTTCTAGGGTTCCTGGTGATAAAAGACAGGCAGCGCTGGGTGCCGTTGGATTGAGATTTTGGATAAGTTCTGAGCGACTTTAACAGGCTTGGGTAACGTTGCTGTAATTGAACCGGCGAACCTGTACTCTTGCAATCAGCCAGATAGTGCTTGAGGGTATGTTCAATAAATTGAAAGAATTTTTTGGCGAATAGCTTCTTCAAACTGCCTTCGGCTCCCTTCCACTCAACAATTTCGCAGTAACCATTCCACACGCACCTTTGGATGAAGTGCGATTTTCGGTATACGGACTGAGTAGATGATATGATAGCAAACGGAAGAATCAAAAGGAATTTTCATTCAAGACAGATTCCGGTGAAGGTGTGGTCCATGTTCAAAAACGAACAAGCTCACGTGATTACGTGACCGTAAGGCTGAACCCTTACTCATATAGATTAGGGAAGGCGTTTGTACACAATAAGGTTACTCCGCAATGGAGTCCGCATAGTACGCCGTATTACCTTAGTCAGCTCTGATTGCCGTTGTTCTTTGATTCAAGGGCTTATATTCCTCTACGTAGCTTCATCCCAGGTCTACGGAGGTACACAGAATCTCAAACAGACAGGTGATCCTGGCTTGTTGAGGTAGGGGGTTAGGAGCAATACCGATAGATTCGTTGAAAAAGCGCCATTTTGGGACTCCTTTCCTAAGAATAGACATTACAGTATGTACAGTATTCCGTACCTTACCTTATTGATGACCTTATTCGAGCCTCATTCTTAAAAGAATTCTAGAGTTCCAGAGTTGCAGATTGGCCATGATCCAGTGGCTCTCATTGGCTCCCTCATCTTTCACGCTAAGCCAATTGATCTCAACACCTGCAGGGAATGACGTCGGGTTTAGCGCCGTCACAAACTCCTTTGCTCACTTACTTTGGGCTTTAAGGTATCATCTGCGTCTTTCATTGTTCTTTCTCTCTCCACAATACAACACTCTCTTGCGTTGTCGGTCGGCCACTACGCGTCGGTTTGGTGACTTGAGCCTTGCTGAATCAACTGCGAAACTTCGTACTTGTCTTTAGTTCACCCTTGTAATAAGTGTCTGCTTTTGCAGGCTGGTAAATTCACTTCGTTTATGATTGATTTGCTCAATCTTCACGGCAACTGCGACTATACTGCGACCGTACTGAGGAAGGCTCAGCCAACATGTCCAACACTACTTCGGCTCCCGCAGCGACAGACACCGCCACCTTCTATGGTGCTCTCAATGGCGGCTCTGGAAAGGGGGCCCAACAGGAGGGTCAATCGGTCTCGACCTTCTTTGCCTCAGTGGCCACGGGTGCCACCATATTTGGCTTTCAATTCGCCGTCTTCTTACTCCTCAGGACGAGATTGTCTAGAGTTTAGTAAGAATCAACCTCATGTCTTCCCTAGGTGCTCCTGCTAATACTTGCACAGCGAGCCGCGCACCTATCTCGTGCCAGATCGTATACGGACCAACCCAGCACCGAACGGCCCCTGGCAGTGGCTCATTCCTGTATTCCGGACCAACACACATGATTTTATCCAGAAATGTGGACTGGATGCCTACTTCTTCCTTCGCTATTTACGCATGTTGCTCAAAATCTTCATACCAGCGGCTCTCATCATTGTTGTAATCCTTGTCCCACTGAACAAGGTCAATGGCCGAGGGTCAAGCTTCGCCACAGGTATTTACGGAAACAGCACGACCTACAGCAATGTCACCGGCTTGGACCAGCTCGCCTGGGGCAATGTAAGGCCAACTCAGAACAACCGATACTGGGCGCATCTTATATTGGCCGTACTCCTGGTGATCTGGGTCTGTTTCACATTCTGGGATGAACTTCGAGGATACATCCGTGTACGACAAGCCTATTTAACATCGCCCGAACACAGGATCAAGGCGTCAGCGACGACTGTGCTAGTCACCGGGATACCCCATAAGTGGTTGACTTTCGAAGCTCTCGATGGACTTTACGACGTTTTCCCGGGAGGTATCCGCAACATCTGGATAAACCGGAATTATGACGCGCTGAGCGACAAAGTCCAACTACGTAACGCTACAGCTGTGAAACTCGAAAAGGCGTACACGGCTCTCATTCGGAATGCCAAGAAGGCTTATTTGAAGCGTGTTAAGAAGACAGGCGAGCCAAATATGATTGACGCATACTACAAGGCCCGAGCTGAAGCTAGAGCTAAAGCGAAGAAAGGACAGGCTGGTGGGATTGCCGACGAAGGTGGAATCAGTTCTGGCGACCCACATCAAGTACACCATACGCTCGATGAGGCTTTGGCAGAATCATCATCTCCAGATCGCGATCGACCTGCTTTGCCGGCCTATCCTCGACGAATTTGCAGTAGGGTCGTCGTTCCAGATGAATCTGATTATGATGCCATCCGGAACGGAAATCGGCGTACCATCGTTTCCAGCGAACCAGCCCCAGGTGTATCCCAAATACCTCAAAACCATTCTCGTCGGCTAAATCGTTCAGAAGGCCTTTGGCCTCTCCATCATCGTCACCATGCCTTGCGTCAGAGCACGGCAAACTCTGAAGTGAAGCCAGAGAAATGTGCGACTCCTCCGGAAGAGGACGAATTTCCCATCCGGGCGACTGAATCTGCCTCTAACGAACCCGCCTATCTGGGACCCGGAGCTCAAGAATCAGCCCCTCACGAAGCCGATCCTGAAAAGAAATGTGTTGAATTTGCTGTACAGATGCACCCGAAGGAATTGGACGCAAGGCCTCCTTGGGAAGAGGATGAGGACGATGGTGAGCCCACGTGGAAGAAATATCTTCGGCAGAAGGACCGCCAAACTATGAGACTCCCTATTCATCGGTGGATGCCATCATTGCCACTAATAGGCAAGAAGGTCGACACCATCGATTATTGCCGGGAAGAATTGGCTCGGCTTAACGTCGCGATTGAAGAAGACCAGAGGGATCCAGAAAAGTTTCGACTCATGAATTCCGCATTCATACAATTCAATAACCAGGTTGCCGCGCACATGGCTTGCCAGGCCGTCAGCCACCACTCGCCGAATCAAATGACCCCTCGTCTCGTGGAAATCTCTCCAGAGGATGTACTTTGGGACAACATGTCTCTTAAATGGTGGGAATCATACCTACGTACTGCAATAGTGACATTGTTGATCATCGGGTTGGTCATCGGATGGGCTATCCCAGTCACTTTTACTGGTCTACTCTCTCAAGTGCGCTACTTGTCAACGACTTTCCCATGGCTGGCTTGGCTCGGACGGACGCCGACGCCAATACTAGCAGTCATCCAGGGTGTATTGCCACAGGCACTCCTGGGACTGCTTCTTTACCTTCTCCCCATGATTCTACGCATCTTTGTAAGGTTCCAGGGTAATCGTACAGGCACGGCAGTAGAACTGTCGGTGCAGAACTATTACTTCTTCTTTTTGTTTGTGCAGGTGTTCCTCGTGGTCTCGATCTCGTCTGGAATCACGACCGTCATTCAACAAATCACGAAGTCCCCCCAGAGCGTGCCGTCGATACTAGCACAGAATCTACCGAAGGCTTCGAATTACTTCTTTTCTTATCTGTTGCTGCAAGCATTGTCCACGAGCGCCGGAGCTCTTATGCAGATCTGGGGTCTAATACAATGGTTCATAATCGCACCACTGTTTGACAATACGGCAAGACAGAAATGGAGACGGCAGACCGGCCTACCAATTATCAGCTGGGGTACATTTTTCCCAGTCTTCACGAATTTGGCTGCCATAGGTTAGCAGTGTCCTCATCTTACCCGAAATAATCATTGAACTAACATTATGTCAGGATTGATTTACTCCGTGATCTCACCTCTAATCCTGGTCTTCTGCATAGTGACTTTCGGCCTTTTCTGGATCGTCTACCGATACAACACTCTCTACGTTACGAAATTTCGCCTTGATACTGGTGGCTTGCTCTTCCCCAAGGCAGTCAACCAGTTGTTCACCGGGTTATACGTTATGGAGCTGTGCTTGATTGGCCTGTTCTTTCTTGTCCGTGATGTCGATTCGTATGGTAACGCAGTGGGAACGCCTTGTAAAGGTCAGGCTATCGTCATGATCGTTGTTCTCATTGGTACCATAATTTTTCAATGGCTTCTCAATGCCTCCTTTAGTCCATTATTCAGATACTTGCCCATTACTTTGGAGGACGAGGCGGTTGAGCGGGATGAACTTTTTGCACTAGCTCACGAAAAACGCTGGAACCATCTTGAAAGGGAGCACGAGGGGCTGAACACCATTGAGACTCCCGCAGAGGGTGAATGTCGTTCCGAGAAAGCAGCTTGGCAGGCAGAGGAAATTGGAGAGCAAGATATAAGAGCATCTAAAGACCAAAGCAGCGAGTCAGACCCTTGCGCCAGAAAATCCGGAGAGCGTCAACAAAGCTCGGAAACTGATCTCTGCGGCATCAGGAATTTCGAGGAATGGGAACCACGTGCTAGAAAATATGACGGCAAAAACGATCCTGGAGAGATTCAAAACACTTCTGAAACCGATCTTTATGGCGTCAGTACATCCGGAGATCGTCGCCGACGTAAGAACAGACGTGAATACTACAAGCATCTCGAAGAGCGACAACAACATGCTTGGGAAGATCATGCGAAGCACGTTGAAGCTCGCAATGGAATACCTCAAATAGGAGGCAGAGACCATGGTTGTGATGACAATAACGACCATGCTGATTTCGGAGATGGTCGATCGAGTGCGGAACCAGAACAAGGCTCTGTAGTGATCAAACACCCTAATCCTACCGGCAGTGATGGCTACGATCATTCTGGAGAGCTCCAACCTAATTTTGAATCAGAACAGGGCTCGGTAGTGATCAAACGCCCAGATCCTGCAGGTAGCGACGACCGCGATGGCTCCGGAGACCGCTTTGAAAGTGCCGAAGAACAACAAAGCTCAGTGGTGGTGAGAAGCCTAAGTTCTGACGGTGCTCATGTCCCCACAGCGCCCCAAAATAGTCTCGGATCAGGAGAGAGTGCCATGGAAGCATGGGGCCTACATGATGACGGACCTCGACCATTGTTAAGAGCTTTGGGCTATACTCCGCAAAGTGCCGAAGGGGAACCAGGTGTGGCGGGAGTGACCGACCTTAGTGACAACGGACCTCGGTCGTTGTCAAGAGCAATGAGATATCCATCACTCAGTAAGCCCACGCCGAAGAAGATGGGCTGGGCAGAACGATCGCGCAAAGACTGGGCTGCACGATCCCCAAGGTTCGCACACACGTACGAAGTCCGCGAGCGTAAGCATACACGTTTATCCACAGATGTGGAAGAACAGAGTACCGACCGTCTTGGCCGAGCTCTGTTTTCAGATATCAAAGACGAACTTGAAGACCTTACTGTCGAGGAGCGCGATAAGTTGGTCCAACACGCATTTCAGCACGAGGCATTGAGGTCTAAGAGACCGGTGATCTGGATCCCCAGGGATGAGCTAGGTGTTAGCGACGACGAGATCTATCGATGCCAAAGATTCTCAAAGCACGTCTGGATCAGCAACCATTGTGCAGGTCTGGACGGCAAGGGAAGCGTGGTGTTTGCACGGGGCCCACCGGACTTTGATGAAATAGACTTGATTGAGTTGTGAGGGGACAGGATGATGAGGGTGACGTTGGTGGAAGGTGTACTATTATGCAGGATTATCGTTGTCCCAAGCCTCGTGGGTTGCACTTTCCTTCGTTCTATTTATCATTATGGAGGCATTGGCGGAGTCTTATTAGCAGCATTATCATCACCTATACCCAGGCGTCCTTGGTCGGACCTGCCCTTGTTCTGTATTATTATGGGGGCATTAGTGGACGGTGTATTATTAGTAGAATCATGATTATCCCAAAACTCCTTGCATCATGCTTTTCATGCTTCTGCATGAACGTATGAGAGCAATAGAGATTGCCTGTTGGAATTTCCGAAGATGGAATAGATGATGCCATTGGGCAAGCTCACCACGTTCTAGCTTTTTGCGCGGGCAGTATGGGAAATTTGCGGTCACGGCTTCGGAATCCATGTGCTGGCTAGCAGGTACGAAAGAAGCAGCGAGAGGCCTGGGGGTTCAGCGCTTGAAGACGTCAACTAACGTCTCGGCGAGTGTGCGTCGGAAGGAATCGATAATCTTAGATCGCTTTTGCTTTATTCAGATTGTACCATGGGCTGGCTGGCTCAGCAGGGACCGAAGATGTTTGATATCAAGAGCCCAATAATGCACATGTATCCAGTATCAAGCCTATCCCGGTGTCACGACCGTAGCTAGCTCTTCTTGCCGATATACTGACATATAAATGCCTCAACCGATTACAACCTCCCTATACCCAATCAACCCCCCCAATAATAGACTTCGGCCCACCCCCCCCGCATCGGCATCCTCATCATCGCCCATCTCCCTCCCCCACTGCTGCCGCCTTCCCCCCAGCTCAACCACCCACCCCACGCAACACACACCTAAACAGCGTCACGCATCCGCCTTCGCACCCATCGGCGGGTATTCGGCCCCCGCGACATCGACTTTCGGCTCGCAGGTGCACCATTCGTCGGCCGGGTAGGCGGTCATGACGTTGGGGATGTGGGAGCCGCAACCCCACCAGGTTACTTTTTCTGAGGCGGGGGGGGGGGGGTTAGTTTGTGTTGGGTGGAGAAGGGGGCTTGATGAGAAGGGGGGGTGTTTAAGAGGGGATTAAAGGAGGAGAAAGGGTGTTTGGGATCGGATTGAAACATGGCACCAAGGATATGGGAATGGGGGAGATGGCTTTTCTTCAAGGCGTCTTGTCTCGGGGGTTATTGGCCCCACAAGCAATCGGGCACAAGTTGAAGGGGACGAGAATACATTTTCGGGGTAAGAAAATATCAAATAAAACTTACGGCAGTTCTGACACGTAGCTTTCTTGCACATCGTTGCCTTTTTTTTAATATTATATACAAGATTCGACTCTCTTTGTTGACAGTTGAACGCTGGGTTTTCTGGTAGATTTGGTAAGGGAGGTTGGGTGGATTTATGAGGGAGATGCGGGATTACGGGAACTTTTTTAAAGTTGGGATGAAGGGGTTTTCGAAGGTCGCCGATCAGTCGGGAGGGTTAACGGCGACCTGGGGATTGGGGGATTTACGGGTTAGTGGTTCGGGGGTTAGGGGATTAGTGATTAGGGATATGATGTGTATGTAGTATGGCTTGGGATGGTGTTTTGCAATTTATCAAGAATGGGCATTTGCGCACACAAGCGATTTGTCCTAAAGAGGATGTGCCGGGGACTTTCTTAGATGTCAATGGGCGGAGTTTAAGAATGAAGATGACCATTAATTACCGCTTCAGCCAACCATAAAATGCATATTACAAAACCATGTACACAACCAGGCACCCCTGGAGCCCCTAAAGCTCCATCTCATCACCACTTTCATACCCCGTCCCCCTCATCGGCTTCGGCGTCGACGGCGGTGTCAACGCACCCCCGATACTCCCTCCCGGTCGCGCATTCTTCCGAGGTGACACCTCATCCAGCCTCCCGCGGCGTCCTACCTTGTTCTGCATATTGATGTAGTTCTGCAGGCTCAGGATAGACGGCACGTCCAGGGCCAGCTCCTGCGGGCTGGGCGTTAACGGCGATACGGGAGATGCTGTTTCGGGGGAGGTCTCGGTGTCGATGTCTGCGTCGTACTCGAAATCCATGACTTCTTGGTTCAACGCATCGAGCGCTTTTACGGGGTCTGTAGATGGCTGCTGTTGACTGAGGAATGAAGGGGATTGGAAATCTGTAAGGCTTGCGGGGAAGCTTGAGAATTGGAGTTGGGGGAGGCTTACGCCTGGTCTAGACGCTGTAGTTGGAGAGGATCTAGCAGAGCGCTCTTCTTGGATAGGGGATAGATTTGGAGCAATGTGCGCGGAGCGTTTCTTTTCGTCAGCCGGGACGAGGCGCTCAACGGTGTAGCCGGAGCGTTTGAGAGGTGGACGAGATGGTGCGGGGGTATTTGGGGCTGTTGGGAAGAGGATAGAGGCTGCTGGGTCAAGGGCTTCTGTCCTCGTGACAGTAAAAGGCGGTGCTGAAACAGGTCCTCCTGTGGGTGCAAGTGCAGCGACAGCGGCTAATGTTTCCAAGGAAGCGTAACCGTTCGGCCTGGCACAATCAAGTCCAAGGCCGGGATTTCTCACCACACGCTTCTTCGTAAATCGACACTCACTGGGGAAATTACAATGCTTCCCGCAGTTCTTGCGACTAGGAACAGCTGGTGGATCATCGAGTTGGTCCCTCTTCCAGGTACCCCACTGGCCCCAGCTCCTGTAGTCGAATTCACTCTGGCACGACTTGTGCCTCCTCACTCGCCCGGTTCTTCCATCGAGGGTAGTCCCGCCGCAAAAGTGGTGACCATCGTTGAGACACCTGCGGGTAGCCCCTAGAGGGAAATGTGAAGAGCAGACGTGGCAGCACCACAGCCAAGGCATGGGCTCCATCGGGGGTGGATCGAACATTTCACTGTCGGTGCTTGATGCGCTCGAAGAGGAAGACAATGATCGAGTAATTTGCGATGAGAAAAAGCGGGGACATGATGCTATTGGCAAGATGGGGCTGGCTGGTGAGGAGGGCCCGGAGAGAAAACGTAGATTCGAGGGCTGAAGGGGCGCGAAACGACGCATAGGGCGCACCATTGTAAGTTGTGGGAAGAGCGCTGGTTTTTCGAGGGGGGGGAAACCACTCTGGAGGACACCAGATGCAATGATAGTACGTCAAGGAAAATCAGCTTACGATAGGCAAAGAGAAGATACTTCCAGGAATCAAAAGTAAAAGCCAGAAATGAGAATAGAAGTCCAGCTTCTGATGAACTTTGGGAACTTTGGGAACTTTGGGAACTTTGTTTCGTATTGTAGGGTGAATATGGGATGCAATTGGGATTGGCTTCGATATGAATGAATCGGTCTTTCAAAGAAGGCTGGTCATCCACGTCCACAAGCATCTTGTCTTTGTTCTTGGTCTTCTCTAATTTGAAAGGTCCATTGTGAAAGCCAAATTACTTGCGGTCTTTGTGTGTCTTTCAAGTGTATCATTTACTCTACATATGTGGCCTCTCTTTGTCTCAATTCGAGATAGTGCCAGAAGATCTGATCATGTGAGTAAGCAAAGATGGTTGTGCGCCAGCAGCGGGGGGGTTCGATCTGTAGCTGGAGAATTGGACATCCTCGGCGACTTTGGCTATCTGAACGTTGGGTGGTTAGGAACTAGACAATAGGACACAAGAAATAGGAAATAGGAAATAGGAAAAGCAACATCCAAGCATCCTCGGAAATGACAGTCACGTGATGGGATGCTCTAGCCCTAAGGTGCCTTGGAACGCACAGATATCTATGTGGCCCATTTCCCATTTATTTGGTGGGGGGGTGTGGACGGAATACGGAAGTACACGTGGATCGATCTGGCTTGGGAGTTCCCAGATGCATAAGCGAGATTCTGATGCGTGTGCGAGGGTCCTGACACCTGTTCAATATGCCTCTATCCCGCAGTCCGTCTTCAACGGAAACGTCTCCTTGGAGCTTGTGCGACCGATGAGCTGTTCATATTCTTATTGAGCATCGTACATATATATGCACACCGGTAAGGGAGACGCGGGGCTTCTGGTCGAAAATGAGTTGATGACGGGCAAATTGGCTCCACCTGCACGGGGCTAACCTTACCTTACCTTACCTACGTACATACACAGTACTCTAGCACCAAGATTAGAAGTGAGATGACGCATGCTGGTGGCTTACAAATACAATTTTCATGTGGCAGCCTAGCCGTGGAAATGGCAATGGAAATGGAAATGGAAATGGAAATGGAAAAGGTGCCGTCTTATCTCGTCGGGCCTAAGAAGCGGTGGCGTATCTTGCTCTCAAATGCAATCCCGAAATATACATGTACCTTACCTACCCCAGTACGGAGTACTCTAGGGCTTCGAAGTTCGAACAGTCAAGACTCGAGAGATAAGAAAGCCTGGGACCAATAGGGATCCCTCAAACGTCATCCCTGCCCCGCCGGATCATCCCACGCTAAAGTGGCATCAGCCCCCGGAACCGAGAATCTTATGCTGGCGCTACTGGATTGTGCGTATGATTGCCCCACGTCCTGGCTTCTCGACGACGACGATGCATTCCTTGGAACCAATCATCGTGCTCGATAACAGCGGACACACGGGCATTTCCTGTTCGCCCCAGGAAGAGACGAGTGCCTGTCACTGCCTGATCCCCGAGGACGGTATCGCAGGTCCCGGTGGCGGAGAAAGAGGATGAGACGAGATGAGATGAGATATGGACTGAGCGAGAAACATCAGATTGCCATCATCTAGATCCACTTCGAGCGAGGATATCCATGTTGATCCTTGCACTTTCCGGCTCCTATTCCATTCCTGTGGTTCTGGGTAGGCCCCACTGGTACCTTGGGCCACTGGGAACCAAGGTACTGAAGCCAAGTAATAATAATAATAATAACAATAACAATAATAATAATAATAATTACAATAAGCATTAATTGTCAGAGTTCTGCTTTTGCCGGTCCCGATAAGCTTCCCGCCAATCCGACAACCGGCGGATTGGATGAAATACCTTAGGGACTTGGAGGAATATATTCTAAACCAAGCCATGCCCTAGGCTTCCGGTTCAGCCTCTTTGCACCCGACGTCTGCAGCCGGCGGTGGGAACGGACCGGATATCGAAAGCATTTACAACATCGCTTTACGTGCCAACACTTCACTTGCCAGCAGTGTCTATATCTTATCTAAACCCTAGCGAACCCTTCCCATCACGTGTTTTCCCTTTCTTCGACCTTTCTTCGAACCGTACTCGATCCGTCTTCTACATTAATCCTGAGTTCTCTCTTCCGAGGTCTTTCTTGTGACCATTTTCCGACGTCAGAATGTCAACATCCGGCTTTGCTCCGTCGTACTCATGGGTTGGACCGCCCACCCAATTCAATGGGACAAATCCGCTCACTGGCGGTGATTCATGTAAGATACATCCCCAATGCAGTTATGTATTCCATTATTTCGAAAGATGCACCGGAATTCTTGGAGAAGACAGTTCGCGAACTTAATTGACTGGGAACATAGCCGTCGAGAACTTAAATCAATGGTATGCTGCTGGTGACCAGGCGTACATCATTGTGGCTTCGGCCATGGTGGTGGTCATGATACCAGGTCTGGGCTTCCTCTACTCTGGTCTTGCACGAAGAAAGTCCGCTCTGAGCATGATCTGGGCGTGCATGGGTTCTTTCTCTGTAATCACCTTCCAATGGTATTTCTGGGGTTATTCGTTGGCTTTCTCGGCACAAGGAACGAGCGGCTTTATCGGAGATCTCAAGCATTTCGGTCTCATGAACACACTTGGCGCACCCAGCCCCGGTTCTCCCTTGATACCAGAGCTACTGTACAGTTTCTATCAAGTACACGTCCACTACCGATACCAGAAAGACTGTGGGCTGACTCTTCACTCAGATGCAATTCTGTGCTACTACTGCCGCTATCGTTGCCGGGGCGGTCGCGGAGCGAGGTCGTTTGTTGCCGATGATGGTATTTCTTTTCTTCTGGGCCACTCTCGTCTACTGCCCAATAGCGTGCTGGGCATGGAACATCAACGGATGGGGCTTCAAGTACGGCGTTATGGACTACGCCGGTGGAGGGCCGGTCGAGATCGGCTCCGGAATGTCTGCTCTGGCTTATTCAATGGTCCTCGGGAAACGTCAAGAAAAGATGATGATCAACTTCCGTCCCCACAATGTCTCGCTGATCGTCCTCGGGACCACTTTCCTCTGGTTCGGCTGGCTTGGTTTCAACGGAGGGTCTTCTTTTGGCGCCAATCTTCGAGCGGTGATGGCCTGCTGGAACTCGAACTTGACTGCCATGTTTGCCGCTGCAACCTGGACGATTCTCGACTGGAGACTTGCGAGAAAGTGGTCGATGGTCGGTTGGTGCTCAGGGGCCATCTCTGGACTCGTAGCGGCGACCCCGGCGTCCGGATACATTACTCCCTGGGGATCCGTCGTTTTGGGTGTCGTGACTGGAATCGTGTGCAATTATGCAACCAAAGGTTGGTCGAACGCCCAATTACGTCCTATGGTTCTGGGTGATTAATGCCTGAGCAGTCAAATATTGGATTCGGATCGATGATTCACTTGATATCTTCGCTGAGCACGGCGTCGCTGGCATGCTCGGTCTCCTAGCGAACGCTCTCTTCGGCGCTACATACATCATCGGTCTCGATGGCGTCAACACCGGTGTCATTGAAGGTGGTTGGGTCAACCATAGATACAAGCAATTGTACATCCAGCTTGCCTACGTCGTTGCTGCGACTGGCTATGCATTTGTCATGTCCGCTATCATTGCTTATCTCGTCAACTTTATCCCCGGACTCCATCTGCGCGCTTCGGAAGAAGCTGAACTACTCGGCATGGATGACGACCAGCTAGGAGAATTCGCATACGACTACGTCGAGGTCCGACGTGACTACTTGGCGTGGACCCCGGCAAAGACAGATCCGCACAGCTCAGAGGCCGACATTCCACCGCACCAGAGACATGGTATTGGTGCGCACGGAGATATGCTAATGGGCAAACCACCCAGCGATGGGAGCAGTGATGGCACTGAACACCACGGTATTGGAGGAGACAGGCATGGGGTAATGGCAGAGAAGGTAGAGCACGAGAAGCACCACACCACATAGATTTTCTATCTTGGGGGGTTTGAGCGTGCAATTTTCAAGGCTCGATATTTATGGTCAGGTTTCGGTCGATGAAGACTGCAAGCAGCTTCAGATTGGTACATAGCGTGGGACGGTGTTGCTTTTCGGGCGTGTTCGGTATCGTTGGAATACCAGAACTGGTGGACTATTGTACAATTCGGAACATACTCGTCACTCAAGACACCATCTTTTGTAATCAGGTTTTGGGGGATTAGAGGTTGGATTGCATGTATCAGCTAAGCCCTCACAAGTTATTTACAATCCTCAATCTCAACTCGCAGTGACAGGGATATCGTACAGATCGAGAAGAGCCTTGGAACAGTGATCAGCCCTACGAGTACGGCTTCGCTACCTTAGGTCACCCGCTCTCCCGCATTTGGCAAGGAACGCGCGAATGACCAACGTTTCTTTTCAAATGATAGAACCTCGAATATCGAAGCATTCAGCCGAAGCTTTGAGGAGTCTCCCTCTGCACGAGGTAGAGACGCCGATCATGGTCAAACCAATATGATTTCTACTGCTAATGGAGGCGGCGTACCTCCAAGAACTCGTCGCCCGTGCAGACCAAACGTAAGCCGTTTGCCCTGGGATTGACTGCGAGCACGGCTGACGATGCCCGTTACAGCTACGTCAGGCAACATTGATCTTACCAAAAACCGGGGAGCGTGTCAAGAGAGCTGTTACTTTTGGAGAGCCGGTGAGCCTAGATCGTGCCAACAACGATGGCCCGTCAGATGAACGCTCGCCTTTGCTCGGCCGGAGGGGCCCAAGGCTACCAGAGCCCGGAACCTGGCGAAGAGTCAAGGATACGTCAAAGAAGCTTTTGGAGCAAGCATGGTCATTTGCAAATTCCCAAACCGGACGCGGTGTCTTCAAGTGCAGTCTAGCATATCTCCTTGGAAGTCTTGCAACCTTCCTGCCTTTTATCGCAGCATTCTTAGGCCAACAAGATGGAAAACATATGGTTGCAACAATCACAGTGTACTTCCATCCTGCCAGGTCGAGAGGGAGCATGTTTGAGGCTATATTACTCGCCGCACTGGCATTTCTCTATGCAGTATTTATCTGCTTCACTAGCATGGGTGTTTCAATCCTCTTCGGCCGAAATTTGGACATGATCCTGCTCGGTCATGTTATTGTACTTCTTGTTTTCTGCGGTGGTGGGCTTGGCTTTGTCGGCTGGATTAAGCAGCGACTCGGTAACCCTCTGGTCAACGTTGCCTGTTCGTTGACCAGCCTTGCAATTATCACGGTAGTGACAAAGGAAGGGGCGGTGCAAGCTGCAGTTTTTTCAATCGAAAAGGTTGTAATGGTGCTTCAGATGATCGTGCTAGGATGTATTGCAACGACTGCTGTGTGCTTTCTCATTTCCCCAGTATCAGCAAGGAAAGAGTTGCGGAACAACCTGATCCAAGTCACAGATCTGTTCGCGGACATGCTCACACTGATTACTCGAAGTTTCCTCACAGGCTCTGAAGCGGAGCTTCACGAGAAGCAGTTTTTAGATGCATCCAACCAGTACAAGGCCATTTCCAATTCCATGTCCAAGAATCTGCGAGAAGCGAAATATGAGCACTATGTCATGGGTACAGAGCGAGAATACAGACTTGAAGCCAAGCTGGTCAATTGCATGCAGCGGCTCGGGCAGAACATGGGTGGTTTACGGAGTGCCGCATCCACTCAATTTCTCCTCTTAGCACAGCCAACGTCGGTTGGCGGAAAGGCTACATCAATCCAAACGAGCGGATCATTTTCAACTATGGCAGATGGCCTACGATCGCCTTCAGAAGCTTATGGTGTACTGACTGCGATTGATGAATCACCAGAGGATCGCGGAAGATCCACGGAAAGCCCGAAAAGCACAAGCTGGCAGTCATCGAACGATGAAGGCTACCTCCCTTCGGCTAACTCTCCATCTGGTATCTTCTCGAGATTCATCGTACATTTAGGTCCATCCATGGTTAGCAAGCTCGCCCTTGGTTATGCGAGATGATCCTGCTGAGGCTGACCTGAGTGACAGAAATCGCTCGCATTTACATTGAAACAGATTCTGGACGAGCTCCCATATGGTCCTGGTCCAGAGTTTCGCATTGCGCCCAACATCCAACTACGGGCCAGCCTTGTCGAAGCCGTTGACTTATACACAAAGTCTAGGGAAGAAGCTTTAGCCTTGCTCTACAAGACCAAAGAGCTCAACCAAGCACGTCCAGTGGAAGTAGAAGCCGATTACGAGGAGGTTGCTGCTAGCTGTGGCCATTTCAGTTTCTCCCTTCAGTACTTTGCCAACGATATGAGAGTCTACCTTGATATTCTTGATGACTTGAAATTTGAGATGGATGAAAGACCCGGAGGCAGGACGTGGAGTTGGCTGAAGTTGTGGCGTAGAATGCGAGGCTCCAGGAATCTTAAGCCGAGTGGAGATACCGGTAAGTATCTACTTCCGCTGTATGGTCTTCTCTCATCCGGAACTCACACTGCTGCAGAGCAAGAGCTTTCCGCCAATCGTAGTGAAGAAAGTTATCTTTCCCTTGACGTACCAAGCCCAAGCGAGAGAAAGATTCCCTCGGCTATCGTTCTAGGAAATGACGAACGAGGAGCGTCATACGCCTACAGAGTATGGACAGCTCTGGGCTTTCTTCGGCGAGATGACACTAAATTCGCCATCAAAGTTGGCGCAGGAGCTGCGTTGTACGCTCTGCCTTCATTTCTCGTATCAACTCGACCCATCTACCAGCACTTCCGTGGTGAATGGGGCCTTTTGTCCTATATGTTGGTGTGCTCGATGACTATTGGAGCCTCAAATACAACAAGCTACGCTCGGTTCCTGGGAACATGTATAGGTGCGGTCTGCGCAATAGTCGCTTGGATTGCCTCGCAAGGCAATGTGTTCGCATTGGCGGCTTTTGGTTGGCTCATGTCGTTGTGGACCGCCTACATCATTGTGGCACAAGGTAAAGGTCCCATGGGTCGTTTCATTATGCTTACATACAACCTCTCCGCCCTATATGCCTATTCGCTCTCTGTTCGAGATATGGTTGATGATGACGATGAAGGAGGGATTGTACCAGATATTGTGGACATAGCTTTTCATCGAGTAGTTGCAGTGTTGTCGGGGTATGTATAACAATGAACAGTAAACTCCTTTCCAGGTCACTGACCTATATGCGCTTAGGTGTCTCTGGGGTCTTGTTGTCACTCGGTTAATCTGGCCCATCAGTGCCAGACGAAAATTCAAGGACGGTCTTAGTGTACTATGGCTACGCATGGGTCTCACATGGAAGCGTGATCCTCTTGCCATGTTCCTCGAGGGAGATTCCCCTCACCCCTATATGGATCTTCGGGAAGAACTTGCGCTTCATCGATTTCTGGCCCGATTAGAAGGCTTGCGCAGTTCGGCATCATCGGAGATAGATATTCGAGGGCCCTTTGCCGACGAGGCATATGGGAGGATACTCAAGAGCACAGGAAGCATGTTAGACGCCTTCCACGCGATGAATGTTGTGATTATGAAAGATCTTACAGCATCGAAAGGAGAAGCCGACCTATTGAGATTTACTGCCAATGAAAGAGCTCAATTGTGTTCGAGGATAAGCCACCTGTTTCAAGGTAATTCCGTTCTCATTATTTTCTACACCGACAGTTCTCTACATCGGAAATTCTCCTATTCAGATGTCTCGGTATAGCAGGGCAACCGAAACTAACTTTTGACACCCAGTCATGGCATCATCGATGAAACTTGAATTCCCCCTAAACGATGCTCTTCCCAACACAGACCACTCACGAGACCGCCTGCTGGCAAAGATCTTCCGCTTCCGTAAGACGGAAGATGTCGCGAATGACGCCAAGGACGAAGACTACGCCCTGTTGTATGCCTATGGTAAGGAGGATTGTTCTAATCAATGCGAGAGTTTACCTACTGACCCTGCTATGCGAAACAGTATTGATAACAGGACTACTCTCAAAGGAAATCAGAGAAGTCGGCAAAGAAATTGAGAAATTGTTCGGTATTCTCAACGAGGACTTGCTCCAGTTACAATGATTTCGCTATGGACGCGCTCCAACCCTTCACCCCCGATCCAGCATCGTCTCCCGCTCCGAGGATTGCAAGCTTTGAGCATGTGAAAAGGCAAGTTGTTTCAAGTCCATCTGAAAGGTTTTGATTGTCACGTCTTGACGCCGTGATAGTTTTAGACCAAAGACCGTTCCTACACATATACGATATATATAGGATCTTGCACAAGGCAGCGATTGATCGCGACACGTGTGATTTTGAGAGCAAAAACTATTACCACAGAGTCCATATATAATGAAAAGCTGCAATGGGGTGAAAGGTATCTCTTGTAGACTTTGACTCCGAAGACATTAAAAGTGCTTGTAAAAGAACTACGGGTATTCTAGAGTAAGCGCAATGCGGATAAGGCGCGTGCCGCATCGGCTGCAGATCATCGTTCACCCCCCCCCCTCTGTGCCCTGCGCCAGATTTGCCTCACTCATGTCAAACCAACGCAGTCCCTCCTTGCAACTACTCTGCTACTCTGCCCTTGAGCCCAGTCCGTTCGTTCTGCGTCTTGTTGTACATTAGCTACATTCACGGTGATGCGGCGCCCACGGCCCTAGGGAATTCAGGCCTCTGCCTCCATCGAAGCAACCCCCGCCGACATCATGCCGGACATTGATCCAGCTGCCCTTAGCCGTTCAGATTCTATCTCCCAGCCTACATTGACTCCCCTCACGACAACAAAGCTCAATGGCGCCTCCGTGCCATCCTCGCAGAAGACCACGAAACCTACCAATTCTGCTCAGCGCATCGACCTCGAGCCGTTGTACACGGCCTTGAAGGCTGCCATTGGGGATTCATGGGGCACATATAAGGAAGCTGTCAATTTGCTAGCGATAGGTACATCATTCACCAACCATGCGGGTGCGGTCGTTTGTCGCTAGAGTGGGCAATTGACCGCTTATAGGCCAGCTCAACCAAAACGAACTTTCGGAGCGGATAGACCATTATATCACAGCTGATCCTTCGATATTACATCTCCATAACCAGTTCATGTGTGCCATCTTTGGAAATGTTCTACGCGACCTACCAGAGCAGGGCGTTGCGCCCTGGGTTTCTGCGAACGACAAGCCTGTGGTGTTGTCGAAACCGGTATCGGGGAATGCAGCCGAGCAGAGACTGAAGACGGAGGTCATGCATTTACCAGCGAGAGATCGAAGGAGGATAAAGGAGGTTCCTGATGTGAGTGAAGTCCGGAATGCCTTGAAGCAGAAGCGAGAGACGAAATTCGAGCGCAGTTTTCTAACAAGGTGCACTCTATATACAGGTTGAAGTCATCGACCCTGTCGCTCATGCAGTCGCTAACGAAATGACGGAATATCAACAAGCCAAGCAAATCAAACTCCCTGACACTGTCCCTGCTAGCGCTGGAGGGCTGAACAAGACAAGTAACTTCTTCGCCATCCCCGCTCTTCACTCGTCTAGCCTGAACTCTTACTAACTGCCTTTCCCCTTTTACAGACTGGGATCTCGAAATCCGTAAACGCTACTCCCAACCACTTGCATCCGAAACCGGCGAATTCCCCGACACCGACGCCATCCAAGGCCGCATGGTCCCCATCTGCTACGAAGAAGCCCTCCCCAACGGCTGCGCCGATTCCTGCGCCGAGTTCATGGCCACCGCCACCGAGCAATTCATTAAGGAAGTCGTTGCTGGGATTCTTGTCCGGACGAGAAGTAACACGATCGCGACGAATGGCATTGTAACGAGGAAGTATCGGAAGCAGTTAGGGAGGGAAGAGGAGGGGTGGCTGAGAGGAGAAGTCTTGCGTGGCGTCGGGTCCGGGCTCTTACCTGTAGAAGCCCGAGAAGCAGGCGGGCGAAGAGCGCTAGGCATGGGCGACCTGCGCATCGCACTTCGTGTCGGAGCCGCGGAGTTGGGACAGATGCCCGGGGTTGTCAAGGCAGCCATGGGTGGGTGGGAAGAGGGGATCTTAGAAGGATGGGGCAGAGCTAGGCGAGTCGAGGAGGGGGGGTACGAATCGGCAGGAGAGCCCAGATTGAACGGGACCGCACTCACCAACGGCGTGCACGACGACGAGGAGATGGAAGAGGAAGACTGGGGATGGGAAGGCGGGGCCAAGAAGGACAGAGAGAAGTTGGATTCGTTGCTGGATGATTGTTTGGCTGTGGGGCAATGACCTCCACTCATACAGCCCCGTTGGATATTATGCATCGCGGGCTGCATTCCGGGCGTTTCTATTGGGCGGCTACCTTGTCCTGGACGGGGAAACGAAAGGTCGGACGCCAGAACCTGCGTCATTTGAGCGCGGGGCGGCCAAGATGACAGGGCTGGGGCGTTTGTTTGTGTTTATTTTTCTGGTAAAGGAGATTCGGGCGAACAATGATACCCCCATTTTATTTTGGTACGGTGGCGTATGGGATGGATGGAGTTTGAAGGGTTGGGCAGATGTGGAGAGCTGGATTTGTGTATAGGCTGCTACTGTAGGATGTTCTTTGTTGATATGATAGGGGTGGTAATATAAAATCATTTTCTGTCAGACGGATGGATGGATGAATGAATGAATAGATGGCGGATTTTGTCGATGTCGAGGTTCGTTGCTGGTGGTTGTGGGTGTTGGTGTTGGAGTTGGAGTTGGTGAGATGGCTAAGTGAATTGTTTCAGTGTCACATGCGTTCCATCTTTGTCCTTGGGAAGCGGCAGCCAGGCAGCCAGGCAGCCAGGCAGCACTGTGGGGATATCAAGGAAGACGGAAAGGGATTTCTGAACGGCAGAGTCTTCGAAAGAGCCACATGATGGCGCTTAGGGGCTGGAAGGTAAGGGATCTAGATCTTGTATTCCGTACAGTAGCACCTTTTTCGGAGTGGTAGGGGACTAGGTAGGCTGTTCGCTCAAACCCACCCACATCATGTTGATTCCATATGGTTGGTTACATTGGTAGTCTAGCTGACCAGCCAACAACAATCGCTCGCCTACAGTGGTACTTCCCCTAACCACCCAACCGCCCTTACTCCAAAAGCTCCACCACCTCCTTCAGCACCTCCTCCACCCCCCTTCCCTCCCCCCCGGGCTCCTTCGCCACCCCCTGCCACACCTCCCCATGCCTCGGCTCACTAAGCGCACACTTGGCCAGCACATCCGCCCTCTTCTCCTCGGTGCCATGCTGCATCAAAAACTTGTAATACCACGCCCACGTATCGCCCAAATCACTATCGAGCAAGATTGCTTTTTCGAACCAGCTGGCTGCTTTTTCGAGCCGGCGCTCGTGCCAGAAGACGCGCGCGACGGTGACGAAGAGGGTCGGGTCGTTGTCGCATTTCTTGATGGCCTCGAGGCTGCGCGGTTTGCGCTGCGTGCGCGGTTCGAGGTGCCAGATGGATTCGCTCCAGAGGAGGCCCGAGTTGGGGACTTCCTGCAGCGCTTTGGCCATGAGGACTTTGGCCTGAGTGATGTTCTTGGCGCGGCGCTCGACGCGCACGCTCTCGGTCCAGAGTTCTGCGTTCTTGGGTACGGCGAGGCGGGCGCGGTCCAGGACGCTGCGGGCTTTGACGACGACGCCGGCTTTTTCTTCGAGGCGGGAGGCGAGGAGCCAGAGGGGGACGGACTGCGGGCAGGCGCGGGTGCCGGTGTTGTAGGCTTCTCGGGCTTGCGGGAGTTTGTTGAGACGGTCGTAGGTTTGGCCTTTCATCATCCAGAGCTTGGCGGCTTTGGGGTAGAGTTGAAGGCCTTGGTTGACAAGATCGAGGGCGGCTTCTGTATTGCCTAGTTGGCGCTCGAAGGCGACAGATTTGATCCAGACACGATCTGTGCCGGCGGCTTGACGGGCCGTTTGCAGGAGTTCGCGGGCTTTCTCGGTTTGGTGGTTGTCGGCTTCGAGTTTGACGGCTGCGAGCCAGATATTTTCGGAGTTAGGGTTTTGCGCAAAGGCGTCGGAGAGGACTTTGCGGGCATCGTTGATGGAGCCAGATTGGAGTTTTTCTTTGGAGAGGAGCATCCATAGCTGCTCAGATTGTGGGACTGCTTCGACTGCTTTTTGAAGGACTTGGAGAAGCGCTTCTTTCGTGCCGTGATTTCTTTCGAGATCTGCGGCTGCTGAGTAGACTGATTTGCTGGTGACGAAGATTCTCAGAGTATAGGCATAGATGGCTCTCGCGGTTTCGTACTTGCCTCGTCCGATGCTGGATTTGGCGTCATCTAACCATATTGCTTTCCTGTCGTCCTCCTCTTCATCTAAGCTGTAACCGAGTGTCTCTCTGATGATTCCTCCGCACGTCAAGATCGCACCTTCCTCTTCACACTTCTCTGCCTCAGTAATCCACTGTTCTCTAGGTAACATAGCGCCTTCACGGACCAGCGAAGCAACAGCTCGGCGCATTACGTTGACCTTATTGGCATTCCCCATTTGTTCCTGCAATCTTGCTCCCGCAATCCAGATTTCATGACTGGTAGGAATCTTCTGACGGCCTTTATTCAGCACTTTCTGCGCGTTCTCAGGTGTTTCGAGCCTTGCTAACGCAAGTACTAGGTCAACCGACATAGGTACCTCTTCCGTAGCTTTCGCGAGCAGTAAGCGTGCATCAGCGGGATCTTCCTCCAGATTCACAGCCTCCTTCCATAACGCAGCGGAGTGTGGCAAGATGTCAAGAGCTCGACGCAGGACTCGCTTTTTGGCTTTTAGATCGTCTTCTAGCTTCATAGCTTCGATCCACAGGCGGATTGATTGAGGGTTATGTGAAATTGCATTTGCTGCAATGATCTTGGCGTTATGGTTGTCATTTAAGCGCATGGACTCGAGCCATGCATCCTCCGATTTAGGACAGATTATGACGGCTTGAGCCATGATTTTTCTAGCTGCTACAATCTTTCCTGCGACCTCCTCTAGTCGAGCGGCAGCAATGTGGCCGGGCGCATGTTTGGGATTGGTTTGTATTACAGAGGACAGTAGAGCCCTTACCCGGTTGATGTCTCCAACCTCTGCCTCTCCAACCTTAACTTCAGATTTCGAAAGACTGGTCAAGTAACCTTTAGGGTCAACGTTCGTGGCCGTTCCCGCTGTAGATTCTGTGCCTGAACCTTGGGCTGCTTGGTCGAGTCGAACTTGCAGTACTTTATCTCGCGCCGCACCAATATCCGCAAAATTTGTCATTGTTCCATCCACGCTATCAGCCCCTGATCCATTCGCCGCAGCGCCATCATCGTTCACGCTTGTATCAAACTGCGTCGAGTCGCGCGCCCCTGCGATGACACTATCTGGCACCGCGTAGAATCGTTGTCGTAAATTCTGTTTAGTCCTTCTGTTCTTCCCCGTGAGATCCCCAACCTCAGGTATGTTTGCCCAGTCTTCATCAGAGACGCTCGCAAGGCTTCGTTTCAGATCGGCGAATTGCTGTTGAATCTTGGGGTTATTGGCTTCGTATTCTTTCCGTTCCTGAGCTTCGCGTGCTTCCCTATACGTAGCGGGCTTCAAGTCGGTAATCTGCGCATGGAAGAACAAGATATATGATAAACCATCTGCTTCAATAACAGGAGACGAAGTAAGGGCGGGGAGTACGAAAACGGGAGACCAACCTTCTTATTTTACGCCGTCTATCCATCTTTTCGTCTACCTCCTGGTATATCCTGTCTGCCTCATCGTCATCTCGATCGTAGGCACCATTCGCGAAAAGCCCGACCTCGTTCTCTGGATCTTGGAATCGTTCGTCATCGTCATCTGGTTCTTCTTTCTTTTCAGGTGCCCCGTACGCGGTGGGTGGCGCCGCCCCAAGTTGCGCTGCACGTTTTGAAAGAGCTAGTTTGATCTGTTCTTCACTCGGCCCTTCTCTGGCGGGTCCAAGATCTGAACGTGTAGTGAACCCGGTAGCACCTCTTCCTAAGCCCGCTACGTAGTTTTCGGGCGCTTGCTGTGACAAAAAATCTTTGCGCCCAGACATGATGATAGAGTACTTTTACGGGTGAAAGAGAATCAAGAGCGGAGCCGGAGGTGCTACTGGTCACTTATGAAACCGATAACATTTCGGCCCTCGGCAATAGCCGCTGTTAGGAGTACTCCCGGGCCCGTGCACGTTCCGGTCCCGTGCACACCCTAAACCCGATTAGTAACCAATACTATTTTTATTATTATTCAACCACCATTCATAGAATCAAATTGCAATTAATATAGAGA